>Ga0194118_10006937_pt1 | contig 11067 bp, 15 predicted proteins | sample TA2MahsurfametaG_2_FD_148662 | JGI IMG/M metagenome (GOLD analysis project Ga0194118, IMG submission 148662) | Freshwater microbial communities from Lake Tanganyika, Tanzania - TA2015013 Mahale N5 surface | ecosystem: Environmental > Aquatic > Freshwater > Lake | place: Tanzania: Lake...
ACAACTATTTTTTTGATTTTAGGCGTTCTTTTGTTAGTTTATTTGATTCATAGAAATGTTATTAATACATCTTCCACAACAACGACTAAGAAAAGTGTAACAGTTGTTCATCACAATTCAGGATTACATCCATATTACAATCCATACAAGAATCAGTTTTACAATTAAATAGGTGATTGTGTCAAATACTTTTGTTATTTGTTAGTTTATTTTTTAAATGGATATATATTATGACAACTCCTTATGGAATTTCAACATCAATAGGTTCGCAAACATTCCAGGGCTTCGTAAATGCTCCAGTAAATGGTCCATTGAATTCAAGTCAGTTTCCAAATGTGATGCCATACCATAGTTATGGTATATTAAGTGGCATAAGACCCACTCCACCTCAGTTTTATCCAGGTCAAGAACCAGTAAACGCTGAAATGTCTGTCTATGCTAGGTCACAATATTTGCGTGCCACTGACATAAGTTCCGCCGAAAAAGCCAGACAAGATGCCATTGGAAAACAATCAAATCCAACAATAAAAGTGTCTTATTCGACGCAGAGACGCTATCCAGTTTCGTCACATGTGAATTATATTGAACCAATACCAGGTTCAATGTACACAAATATTAAGAAAAGCATTGCTGTCGGCAAATCTGCTTATAAAGTTGGTCTACCGGTAGAAGCACCGATAGGAACAAAGAGTTACGATACGAGTTATAGAAGAAGTGCGTTAAGAAGAGCTCGATCAGGAGGCTCTGTTGCTCCTAAAAAGAAGGGTTCGATATACAATTATAGTTTGACACAGCCAGGCATTTGTTCATGGGGAGCAATACCAAGACAAAATTATTAAATTGTGAAACAACTTAGATATAAAACTATGTTAGATATAATTCTAATTATGCCACCATTTGGAGGAGGATTATTGCAAATTATTGCTTATGGAGGACAAGATGTCTATCTTATGGATGGAGATTGTTTTAGAAAGAAAGAAGGAACCAGAGAATATGAGAATTTTACACCTTTTATTATGCAATGGGTTGGAGAAGAATCATTATCAGTATCAATATTTACGGAAAAACGCTACAATGAACTTAGAGATGAGTATAAATTGAACAATGTATTATATTTGGAAAGCAATTTGGAATCTAGAATTGAAAATACAGATACAGAGTTGTTAAGATTGTTGGATTTACAATATGAATTGACTATGAAGAAGAAATAACACATACATTATTGTGTTGTTCAAACTTTTTTCTGCGTATTATGTATAATAAATGAATCTAAAAAAGTATATTGGAGTAATTTTAATTGCCGTGATTGTTTTTTTCGTTATACAATTTTATAATGTTAAAGAAAATTTTACTGCTACAAGTTGTACTCAATTTACAAATTGTGCTCAATGTGTAAATGGAAAGGTTCATGATACGAATAGTCCTTGTTATTGGAATGATCAAAAGAAGCAATGTGGTTCGTTTAATGATCCTGGTTATTCAAGAGTGTGTCATTCTACACCAGAGCCTCCAACGCCTAATCCTCCAACGCCTAATCCTCCAACGCCTAATCCAGGCCCTTGTCCAATATGTAAACAATGTCCTGAACTAACATTATTAAAACATCCAACATTTATAACTAAACAATAATATAAAAAACTTAAACAGAATGTTATTTATATTATATATGTCTCCATATGGTGCTCAAGATGTATATTTAGGTGGAGATTGGATTTCATCTCAATATTCGTATCAAGAAAATGGAACACAATCTTTTTTAATTGTACATCACACAGATAAAAGTAAAAGTAGACAATATTATAATTTTGATGTAATTAATATTGAATGGTGTCTAAATCATATCAATGAAACAGTGTATGAAGAAAAAATTAGCACTTATTATAATGTAGTGTCTGTAACAATTAATGTAAATGATAATAACACAGATACATTTGTTAGTTGTACAAAAGGCGACACTACTATTTGTGATAATTTAAACAAAATGGTTAAAATTAAATGACAATTTTTTATTGTCGTTAAATAAATGGATTAAATATGTTAAATATAAATAGAATATGAATATGAAAAAAGTTGGATACATATATCCTGACCAAAGTCAAACAAGCTTACAAAAGCTTACAAGCATTAGATCACATATATTATAAAAATGGTTCATATGTTGTAGCAAAATTGGAAATAGTTCGCAAACCGAATATAAAACAAATGTATACACTCATAGAAGACTGTACTAAACCAAAGGATGTTACAGTTTTCACAATTATGAAAACAATAACACAACAAGAGTTAAATCAAGGATATTTATGTTACCCAGATTCTAATCAGCGATGGATAATACAAATTGACGACAAAGAATAAATAAAACCATTTAGAGATGTTACAATAAGTTATTGAAATATGGTAGGAGGTTTAATGCAAGCAATTGCATATGGTGCACAAGATATGTATATAAGTGGCGATCCAAGGTTGACTTTTTATAAATGCAGTTATAGAGTAGAATCAGGACATTGTATGAGTGTCTTATTTAATTCTTACAGCGATCGAAATAAACGCAGATACAATAATTTTGATATAGTACATATATCATGGGCATCAACAGTGGTCGAATATTTGCATGATAAGTTGTATCAAGAACAACTCAAAAAATATAAAAATGTTACCGAAATAGCGTTTAACACGGATTCGGCTGACATTGTATTTTACAATGGTGATGTCGCCATCTGCGATTCACTAAGAGAGCATAAAAAAAATCAGATGCGCATAAACAAAAAAAAAGAAGGTGAGTCGTTTAATTATTTTAAAAAATCTTTCAGTATGACTAGACATAATAAGCGTTTTTTCTATGGTAAATAAGTGATTATGATTATTCCATTTTTCGTAAATTATTTTCTATAATTAAGATATACAATGATGAACAAGTATCTTGTTGAATTTTTAGGAACCCTATTCCTTGTATTTGTGATTTTTGCTACTGGTAATTATTTAGCTATTGGTGCTGCATTGGCGGTTGCGGTTATGTTAGGAGGTGCTATAAGTGGCGGAGCATTTAATCCAGCCGTAGCAATCGCGTTAATGTATGCTGGAAAGATACCGCGTTCTGATTTAATTCCTTACATAGTGGCACAAATAGCAGGTGGTTTAGCAGGTTTCGAAATATTTAAGATGGTTGTAAATCGCAGATCTTAAAACAATTTTCTTAATAAAAATATATATGAAGTTTTCATTTGTTAAAAGAATCGATACAACAAAAGATTCTATTTTTTATTCATTGATAAAGCACAACGATAAAATCATTGGCTTTGGAAGAAGATATTATGGCGACGGACGCCTTATAAAAAAAATAACATTGAATGAAAACTTCGACATAATTGAAGATGATGATGAAACATTTAGAGGGGAAGACCCAAGGTGTTTCAAGTACAAAAATAGATTGTATGTTTTAGACAATTATATAAATGATATGCATCTCATTGATTATGAAGCAATGATGTTCCATAAAATTAATATTAATGGTAAGAATCCTTCATTTATAGATCACAATAATACATTGTATTTTATACATTATATAAAACCATTTGAATTATATACACTCGACATAGATTCAGGTAAAATAAAAAGAATAAAAGTAGATGATGATAAGAATGCGTATAATTATGAATATAGAGGTGGAACACCTGGTTATAAATTAAATGACACACAGTATTATGGATATGGTCACAGAACATATATGGATAAAGGTGTTCTAAAGCATGACATTTTTAAGTGGATTGTTTATTTTGAACAAGGTAAGCTACCAAGAATATCACACTTTAGTATAAAACAGCCGGATAATTCGAAAAATATTTGCGATCCAACAAGTGTGATTGAAATCGATGGTAAAAAGTATTTGATTACGGCGGAAAGCGATAAGGCATGGTTTTGCGAACAAGACTATGTCACGAATGTATATGAAATAATTGATTAACCTTCAACTTTTTCAACTTTTTAGAAAAGTTGAGCAAAACATCAACTTTTGGGAAAAGTTGAGCAAAACACTTCTTCAATTTTTTTACAAAATTATAAATGAAACAATGTTTGGCTCCACCTTTCTTAAAGGTGGAAATGTTTGGATCCACCTTTCTTAAAGGTGGAAAATGTGGAAATGTTTGGATACACCTTTCTTAAAGGTGGAATTTTATTTCTTACCAAATATTATATGACAAGACATAAAAGAACTAGAACAAAAAAACGAAGACAACGCGGTGGTTTTTGGCCTTTCACATCTTCGTCCGATTCAACATATCAACCAACATCAACATCGAGTTGGACTAGTTGGTTTTCATCGAAAGCAAAAGATACAACTAATTCATTAGAGAATACTCTAGGAAACTTATCATCAAGTGTAACTGACACAATGTCATCACTCACATCATCATCTACGACACCTGTCACAATCGATTCATTGACACCAAGTCAAAGCCAATCAACGCAAATCCAACCAACACAAAGCCAAGTAATGTCAGGCACCTACGGTGGCAAACGAAGAACTAAAAGACGGATGAAAGGTGGTGATAAACTCGGTCTCACATATTATGCTACACCAGTTTCAGGTATTAAAATGCCAGAACCAACATACTGGATCCAAGGTGGAAGAAAACACAGAAAATCAAGACGACATACTTATAAGCGTCGAACTAAATAATCATTTTATTTTTCTGTAAAAATCGATACAATATATAAACACCTAATAGGCCAATTGAAGCAAAATATATCTGGACACCAATATCGTCCTCTTTAAAATAATCATCAGGATTCAAATTAGTAAATGTTTCTTTACACGATTGTCCAGTCAGTGGATTCGTTTTATCTTTAAAACTACATGGATCCATATTTTTAATATCAACTAATGTAACATAATGCGTCTCAGTAGATTTATTATTATAGACATCAATTGTTTCCATTGTTAGTTCTTGACAATCTGGCTTTGAACCAGATAAGAATGCTTGAAACATTTCCATAGGATTGAAAGCGTTTAGATTACTTATTGTTCCAGGTATTAATCCTTTGAATTCGCTAAAATTAACACCGGCTCCAGATGAAATGAATGGAATATTGCCCTGTGGAACATTATTAATATAAATAAATCTATCTTTATCTTCACCAGTTGCCTTATCCTTACATTTTCCACCAGTTTTAAGAAAAAACTTGTTTCCTAATGGTTTTCCGGTTGCCGATGCTTTGCCTCCACCTGAAACTAACAACTCTACATAATTAACTAAACCATCGATATCCTTTCCTAGTTGTGATAAACTTCCAGAACCAGACATACCTAGTTGCGATGGAGTCTTAATATATTTATAATATGGATAATCAGGACCAATATACTTTTCTTCTGCAGCTTTAGCATTTGTCAATACTTCTTGAAATATATTATTACTCATTTTGTTAGTTATAATATGTTTATAATAAAAAAAATTGATTAATAAACTTGGATAATAATTTAAAAGTATAAATTAAAGCAAGTTATTAAAAATGTCAAACTTCTCATTTGATGAAATAGATGTGATATCTAAATTGTGGCTTGATTTAACCGAAAAATCATATGGAAATGGCATAGGAATAGATACCAATATATTTAAATTATATACAGACATAGATGGATTTCTGGGAGAAAGATTGTTTGTCATGTTTGATAAGGGTAATAATAAATTTATTACTTTAAATGATTTTATAGATGGTTTAGAATTGCTTTATTTTGGAAGCACTGAAAATAAAGCAAAATTCTTATTTAGCATATTTGATGTAAAAAATAGTGGTATAATAGAAAAAGAATACATGAAAATAATATTAAATTCAATACCACATAAAATTGTATGTAGTTGTATTCACAATCATGATGTGTTTCAAAATAATTATGACAATTGGACAAATAACTGTGTTTGTCAAGAAGCTTTTTGTTATAATAATGAGGATATCATGACGTTAGAAAATTTCAAAATGTGGCAAAATACTAATCACATTGTAATTGACTACATTAAAAATAAAATAAACTATTTTGTTCCAAAAACAATAAATATACCAAAAAAAGTATCAAAATCAAAAAGTGATATACTTCCAATGTTAGAAAAAACAAATAGATTTGAATCTTATTTGTTTAAGAAAAGTAAATATTTTAACATAAATATAAAACGATATTACATGCTATATGGAAATTGTTTGTATTATTATATAAATAAATCTTCAATTAAACCCAAAGGTGTTTTGTTCATGAATGGTTCAAATATAAACAAAATAAACAATAAATTGGAAATTACATTTTCAGGTGCGTTTAAACATAAAAAACGTGTTTTATTTGGAGAAAAAATAGATGAATGGTTCAATCGATTAAAATCAGTATCACGTGTTATTTTATTTGATGAACAATATAATCTAGGCAATGAAATAGGAAAAGGAGCTTTTGGAACAGTTCATAAATGTGTAAGAAAATATGATGGTAAATTATATGCTGTAAAAATCATTTCAAAAAAAAATTTAAATGACAGAATGTTATTTCATATAAGAAATGAATTATCTATCCTAAAACTTGTATGTCATCCAAATATAATACACATGGATAGTTTTTATGAAACAGACACTACATTTTATTTTGTGTTTGACTTCATAGAAGGTGGAGATTTATTGACTAATATTGAAAAAAGAAATATTTTCAATGTAAAAGAGTTAAAAGAATTTATAAAAAATATGTCAGAATGTTTGGCATATTTACATGAACTAGGAATAATACATCGAGACATTAAACCAGAAAATATATTATGTGATAATAATAGACTTATTCTAACAGATTTTGGTCTTTCTGAGTTTTTGCTTCCTGAAACAAAATTATATGAACCTTGTGGAACAATTGATTATGTTGCTCCTGAAGTGATAAATCAAAAAGGATATAGCAAAGAGTCTGATATATGGTCTTTAGGTGTGATATCATATTTATTATACTATGGAAAAATGCCTTTTAATGCAGAAAATAATGAAGAAATTTTATTAAAAATTGTAAATGAAGAACCATATTTCGACGAAGATAAAAATTTATATGCCAATAATTTATTAATAAAAATGCTTGATAAAAACCCAAAAACTAGAATTACAGCTCAAGAAATTTTAAGTAATTATTTTATAATTTCGTATTATTGAATTGTAAAACAAGTTAGATATGAAATGTATTTATGCCATCATTTTTATGTAAAAACTTCTTGAAATATATATCATAAATAAAATATAACTAACAAAAATGGTGGTCTATTATATCGCGAGTTATATGTGTCACGTATAATTATTTCAATTTTTCTGTATTTCTTCTTCAACATCTTCAACTGTTTCTTGTCCAGTTCCAGTCACTTCAATAGGTTGCGAACCTGCTATTTCTTGAGCATAATCCGCCTGTTGTTGAACTAGTCCATCTATTTGTGTTTGCATCATGTCAATAGATTGTTGCATATCATCCACACGTTTTTTTACGCCATCCAAATTATCGATACGACCCTTTAACACTTCTATATTTCCAGCATTTTGTTGAGCTAAAATTAATGAATTGTTTGGGTCACTTAAATTGTATGGCTTATAAGTATTTGAATCCTCGCTATTTGAAGAAGTGTTGTTAGTTTCTAAACCTTCTATAAGACTGTTTTTGAAATAATTCAAATACAATTGATACATTATAAGAGAACTGAATAATACAATCAAAATTTGTAAAAGCATTCTTATATTATGTATTATTATTTTTTCTTTTGTATTTATATATTATAATGTCAACCGCATTCTATCCAACAAATATGAGACAACAATCCGCAAGTGGTTACAGCAATAAAAGCACAATACAAAACATTGCGTATCGTTCTTGGAAAGGAAAGGGTGTCTTTAGTAATCCTGTTGCTATAACATCAACACATATTAGGCCACTAACTAACAATGACCCTGGCAATGTGTTTCCAACTGGTTTCGGTTTAGCCAGACCAATAAAGCATTTTAGAAAGGGAACTGTTATTCCTGTCAGAGTTATTGATGAAAACTTGAGTAGCCCTGAATCCGATTTGATTGCTTACAACGTAAATAGAGCCGTTAAATCATCCAACGGATCTTCACTTGGTGGCGGAAATGGCGGAACAGGTCTAATATCGCAAACCATTGATATGCCTGGATCATTCATAGTCAAAGAAAATAAGATTGCTAGCGATAATACTATTGACAAAGATTGTGTAAATTGTAATGGTGTAGGAATGGTTTCAAGTTGGATGCCAATTAATAATTTATCGGAGAAACCGGAACCTAATGTTACTAATCCTATATTATGTTGTAATCAACAAAGAAAAGCAATTCAACGTGTGTTGCCAACAAATACAAATGTGAAAAAGAATTATTTTCAAACAACTTATATGTATTTATATAATCGATGTCAAACATTCGATCAAAGACAATTCAATTTCTTGGCAGGAACCATTGACAAAAAAATAGAGCAAATGTTTTTAGCCTATCCATTTGTTACTGCTAAAATTTTGGAATATTCAAAGCCAGGCGATCCTTTGTCCATCATTAATTTATATGTGGCACAATGTAATCCAAACTTTACAATAGACTCAGCCGTTGAAATTGGATTTGTTAGTTCATTGGCTAAAACACTTCTGGATAATGGTTTCATAACTAGCGAAGAATATTCTGAACTAATTAATAAGAATGTTGAAGATTTCATTAAACAATTACAGAGTAAACTAACAAATGAACAATACAAGATAGTAATTGATTATATTTATCAATTGGCCGCAAATCCTTACAATGGTCCAATAATTAACAAATCTAAGGGTTGCGCACAAGTTTATTATAAACCAAATAATCCTCAATTTGCGAAACAAGGTGGAGTTTCAAGTAGCACTCGAACACTAAAACTAACAGTTGATACAATTAATACAACAGCATACAAGTCAAGAATAAATCCTCCAAATACTGCCACCGCAATTCAGTATGGTTTTGCGCCAAATACGGCAACTCTGTATAAAGATAAGGTTCCGCCTTGTCAACCACAAACATATATTGGAAATCCATTTTTCTTCCAAGGACAACACCAGAATAAACTAATATGTAATAAGAAAACGGATGGTTCTGAATATCACACTTATAATAGTGTCAATTCATTTTCTGCTGGTAATTATATAGGAGCAACTCAATCTAAAGGTGCAGGGTTCGCAAATAAGAGTCAAATTGGAAATACAACTTACTTTGATAATATCAAACTAACAAATGTCATCAATTAAGGAATTGTTTAATTAATCGTTCTTTAATCAGTCATTCTTTAACCATTCAATAATCATTTTTTCAACATATTTATCCTCTTCTTTTTCCAAATCAAACTCTTTCTTACAATACCATATGCCATCATTTTCTTCAAATTCGTATTCATTGAGCCGTATTGGCATAGAAAATTCGGCAAAGTTTAACCAATAATCGTCATCAATTTCGTATTCTTCAACTGAATCATTATCGGTATCGGTATTGTCACCATCAGAATCATCATCGTCGTCATCCGAATCATGTTCCACTCGCTTCAATTTTAATCCTCCATCATTTCCTGAACCATATGTCAAGTCAAACTTAACTATATTTTTGTCTGTAATTACTACTGATGTCAAAGCATCGTTTATGCCATCTGGTAAATGCTTATGATAAATAATATTGATTTCCTTATAATCACCAAGGTCGATATCTAATATCGTGAAATTAGGACTAAAACTATTTTTATTTTGAAGCACATACGAAAACAACATTTGATTGTAATAGTTATAATCAAATGTTTCTATATGGATATTTAGCTAAATACAAATACTAATACTAAATACTAAATAGCCTATTCTAATTCCATCGTCGGTCTTTTTGGTGTTAAAAATACATTCACTTTATCAATAAACTTGTTATGTGGTAACTGATATTTTTCACACCATTGTATACACTTTTGAACATGTATTCGTTTTAGACTTTCTATTTTTTCTTCTTTGTTTTTATTCTTAAAGATGTTAATTATCTGATCCAATGCTTCAATTTGTTGCTGTCCAATAATAATGTTTGAATCTTCTATTTTATTAATAAAGTAATGTGGTATTTCATTTTTCAACAATGATTTAACACACAATTCTTCTGGGTTGTCTATTATATCGAGCGTATTTGTTAGTTCACCTAGTTTACCAATACAAATTAAATATCTATAATTCTTGGTTACATCACTTATAACTGGTTTATATATGTATACTTTATCATACATTCCAGATAAAATGTAAATGAAATCGACAATTGGTTTATATACAATGCTGTCCATTTTTATAATAACAATTCCATTTACTTCTTGATTATCATTCATTATTTGTAACAATTGGATAATATTTTTAATATATTGCTTCGTGTTAGAATAGTCTTCTTTATTGAACTCAACAACTAACAAATCATACTTTTCATTACTTATTTCTTTGGTAAAATCACAAAACTCTGAGTTTCTAACATTATCTTCATTATCTTCTCTCGTCATATTTAATAAATGATTAATAGAAGCATGATTGGGTGTTAAATTACATATATTTATATTTTTCTTATTAGCAAATAAATCATTTATGTTGAACAATTGAAACATTTCCAATAATTCATAGAACATTATTGATTCTGTCTTTACTTTACTAACAGAAATAGATGACCCAGGAACAACTGAATGAATAAACTCAAATGGATTCACAATCTTAATCATGTGTTCAACCATATCAATCCCTTCATTTTGTTCCAATGTTATAAGACGATTTTTAACATCTTTTAAAAAAAAATCCAAACTGTGAGATAAAAAAGTATCTAATGTGTCATTTGTTAGTTCTATTTCTATTTTTACACTGAAATTATTCTTTGGCATAATATAATAATTCATAAACTAGTATATTATTCAGTGTAATGTTTATATATTAATCATAAATAATTTATTTTTCTTCGTCGCTTGAATCAGGTTCAATTACAATTTGAACATTCTTTGGAATTATTGGTGCGTCTTTCATAGTCACTTTTCGTTTAGTAGGT
>Ga0194118_10006947_pt1 | contig 11055 bp, 8 predicted proteins | sample TA2MahsurfametaG_2_FD_148662 | JGI IMG/M metagenome (GOLD analysis project Ga0194118, IMG submission 148662) | Freshwater microbial communities from Lake Tanganyika, Tanzania - TA2015013 Mahale N5 surface | ecosystem: Environmental > Aquatic > Freshwater > Lake | place: Tanzania: Lake Tanganyika...
CCGGCCCATAGATGCGGAGTAGGAGCCTAGGCCGCGAAATGCTGAGTTCCCGACAAACACCAATTGCAATCTCGAGGCCCTTCCGGCGCCACTCCTTGCCCACAAAGCCGATTACGCCAGTGTCCTGATGGACAGCTCGAAAAGCTCGCGTCGGCAATGCCTCAACCCCAGGCGAAATTGGCCTGCGAAGCCGATCCCCTATACAGGGGTAGTAGTGGGAAAGGGTGGATGCGATCTTGATGGAATTCGGAACCACCGCTAGTACGTTGGGCGCACAAACCTCTCGCCGCTCCATCCAGAGATAGGCCCACACCCGGAGCGACCAACGCCTCCAAAACGGGTAGCTGTGAATCAGTGCGAAGGGGGGGCCATGAAAAGTCGTGATGTGGTGGACGGATGTGCGCTCGTGAGAATGTATCAACGAAGCAATTGCAGAACCAATTAGTGCCTGCCGAACCAGCCGAGAGAACCGCCACAATCGAAACCAGCTTGGCCCGATGCCTGTGTGCGACACCCGAACAAACTGTAGACCATCAAAATCTCCCGCACCACCCTCCACAGACTCTGTAACCACGGAGACAGACACACCCAGGTTCACTAGTGCCCGCGCCAAGCACCAGACATAGGACTCCATCCCCCCACTTCTCCCAAACCTACGAACAACAAAGGAGACGCCTTCGTATTCCGAAAAAGATGAGCCCATCAAAAAAATTCCCAACGATAAAACGTTAAACTGAACATGTGGGAGTACACCCCGCTCGAATCAATGTCAACGACTCCAAAAAACACCAGCTAAGAAACTTGATAACAACTCTACCTAATATCACGGCTTACCTTTGGACTCTCTGCGCCGCATCGATCTCTTTCTCTACCGCATTGATGAATGTGTTTGCCCTGTCAGCGATATTACTCACCACGCTAACATTGAAAACGGAATCGGTAATTGCTGCGATACGGAACCCACTAGTGCTTTTGTCGATCGCCTTGTTCAGTTGGATGGCTCTCTCCTTCAGTTGGACGGTCGCCGAACCAACAGACGCGATTGAGGGCCTGAGAAAGTACGGGAAATTTCTCTATGTCGCCTTTATATACATAGCACTTACGCGATCGAATATACATCCAACCAACCTCTTATATGCATTTGCATTAACTAGCTCGACTCTTGGATGTGTCTCCCTGGCCATAAGTTTTGGAGATGCTAGCTGGGGTAGACATCTGGGTAATCTCCTGCAGCTTGAGATTGGTCCTCCAAGCGATCCAACAATCGGAAGGTCCTACATCGCGCAAGGACTATATCTCGTCTTAAGTGGCCCGATCCTGATGCACTATCTATGGAGAAACCAATTACGAGTGCTGTACAGGAATGCACTCTCATGTGCAATTATCGTAGTGTGTCTTTATGTCCCGATTTGGTTGCTAAACGGGTGGACAGCTCATCTAGTGCTTATCTGCGGACTAATCGGACTCTTTGTTCAGCTGGTTATGGCCAAAGCAACTGGGCCGTTAATCAAACTTACGTTGTTGACAGCGGTGTTCAGTGCCCTGATAATGATAAACACCCCACAGGTTTTTCATAAAAGTAATCTTCAAAGCTCCGTCGCGCAGCATCTTGAACAGAGAGAGTTAACCTCAGTTGGGATAAGACTCTCACTCTGGGAAGCTGGGGTAATCGGATGGTCGAACGCTCCGTTTTTCGGCCATGGAGTAGGATCCTACTCAGCCGTTTATGAGAGATACACAAAGCACCCCGAGCTGAACTGGAAGCAGAGCCATGCACATTCGGAGTATGTCAACCTAATGGTTCAAGGCGGCGTGGTCGGCTTGACCTTGTGGTGTTTAATTGGTGCCTACGCAATAAAGAAGGGAGTTACCACCTACCGGTCGGGTAATAGAGAGAGTGGAGCACTGATCGTCTTTTTGACAGCAGCGTTCGGAGGGGGGGCGTTCGTAAACCCATTCATGTGGGATGCCGCGCAAGGAGTACTTGGAACTTTGCTCGTTGCATCCATCGCCCTGTTTACAGAAGAGAAATCTAAATGACCACTATAGAGTTAGTGCATCGGCTTACCCTTACCCAAATATTTAAGCATACTTTGGCTAAATATAAGGACGGCTTGCTATTCGACCCCTCTCTAGAGCAGGAATCTAAAGACCTTTTGACGTCGATTGATCGATTTACCATTATTGCACATCGTTTAAGGAAATGTAGAAGGATTCTCGATATTGGTTCAAGCACTGGGATCCTTGCCGCGGTTTTAAAACACCTAGGCCATGAAATTTACACGGTAGATTTTTTCGATCAATCAAACCGTAGCGCATATCTTAAAAACAATATAAGTTTCGCGGTCTGTAACATTGAGGCAGACCCGTTGCCGTTTGAATCTGAGTTTTTTGACGCAGTTACCTGCTGCCAAACACTCGAACACTTTACACACGCGCACCTACCGCCAGTACTTGAGATGAAGCGTGTACTAAAGCCCGTGGGCTTGCTCGAGATTGATGTCCCCAACGCAGTCGGCATAAGGAATCGCTGGCGGGTGATCAGAGGCAAGCACCTAACTTGGGACTATGAAAAGCACTACCTCAATCCAAAGCCCTCAATCTACCGAGGACGGGAGTATTATCCCGACCGTCATAATCGAGAGTTCACAAGAGATGAACTGTCCTTGTTGTTGCATCGGGCCGGATTCTCGAATGTCGAGGTTGAGTATCTCCGAGATGAAACAGTAAGACTCGGGACAAGCAAGATGAAGAGTATTGGGAGCTGGATCCGAAATGCATGGCCACAGGGGAGAAAAACGCTCATGGGCATCGGTATGAAAGAAGCGACCGACTAATTCCGTGTGGATGGCTCCTGTTTATGAAGTTGCCGCTCATAAGCCTTGAGGTATCGGTAGAAGGTTCCCTGGAAATTCGCTGCCGCAATGACGAGACCAGGGCCGCCATCTAAGAACCCAAGCTTAAAAACATAGTGCTTTAAAAATGACCAGCAACCATGGCCAAAAGCTGACAAAACGGAAACGTTCCTATTCTGGAGTTTCAAGGAACCAAGGTCTGAGTATTTCTCTGCTTTTCGGGTTAACTCAGAGACATTCTTGAATGGAAATTGCCATATGGCGTTGGCCATGTACCCCGGCGGCCTCGGTGATAAGGCCATGAAACCCTCATGAACCGGGAGCGAATCATAAGCAATAGAGCCTTTTCTAAAAAGCTGCGGCTGACGATAGTTTGGATACCAGCCGGAGTGTCTTATCCAGCGCCCCAAGAAAAAATTTCGCCGCGGGACGAAATAAAACTCGTGACCTAATCCGTCCTGAGAGACGATCCTTGCAATCTCTAGTGCAGCATCCGTTGTGCACCGCTCATCGGCATCTAGGCTAAATATCCATTCATGCTCGCAGAGCTCAAGAGCCGAGTTGCGCAGCGAACCATAGCCCTCAAACTTTACGTGGGCCACTCTTGCGCCGAGCGACAGTGCCAACTCAGTGGTCCCGTCCGTGCTGTGGGAGTCAACCACCAGCACGTCGCTTGCCCAGTGAACACTCTCAATGGCTGCACGAATCTTATCGATCTCATTGAAAGCGATGATGTAAACCGTAACCGGAACACTCTTGTCGGGAAGTTGCCCTACTGAAGCCTTAGTCATGTGCTTCTATCCCCTTACGGTGAGCTCGTTCATGAAGCTCTCGATAGAGGCCAGATTGCTCAATAAGTTCAAGGTGGGTTCCACGCTGAACGACACGGCCCCCTTCAAGTACAAGAATAAAATCAGCAGTCTCAACTGACTTGAAACGATGGGCAATGATGATAGTTGTGCGGCCTCGCCGAAGGCGTTCAATCGCTTGCTGAACTTCGTACTCGGATTCCGCATCCAGCGATGAAGTGACCTCATCCAGAACAATAATTGGTGACTGTCGTAGAAATGCCCGTGCAATCGAAATTCTTTGGCGCTGCCCGCCACTGAGTTGAACCCCGTCTTGCCCAACCTCTGTAGACAGCCCATCTGGGAGAGAATCCACAAATCGAATAAGAGAGGCCTCCCTGACTGAACGCTGCACGTCTTCGTTACTCGCATCCGGCTTACCATATCGAATGTTATTGCCAATTGAGTCATTGAGTAGAACGACATCCTGGGACACCAGAGAAATCTGCGAGCGCAATGAGTGAAGAGTGAAGTCAGTAATGCTTTTTCCATCGATGGAGATTGAACCCGAGCTGGGCTCATAGAGCCGTGGCAAGAGATGTGCGAGTGATGATTTTCCACCGCCACTGGGGCCAACAATGGCTAGGGTAGATCTTGCGGGTACTACAAACGAAATGTCGTGCAGAGCAGGAGTGGTCCGCGTCTCGTACTTAAGAGAGACGTTGTGAAAAGCGATATTACCCTCATGAACACGCAGTATCCGTGTCCCGGAGTCCTTCTCCGACTCGAGGTCCAGAAGCGCGAAGACACCCTGTGCAGCGGCAAGTCCTTGCTGAAGCTGAGCGTTGATTCCAGCAAGATGCTTCAGTGGGCCAAACATCATGAGCATGGCTGTGATGAACGACACGAACTCACCTGCGCTTGCAAGCCCCAGCCGAGATTGCATCAGTGCCAGTGTTACCACTGCGGCCACACCAAGTGCCGCAATAAACTGGCTTACTGGGGACTGGAGTGAAGCAGCAACCGCGAGGCGCATCGCTTCGCCTCGAAATCTTGCGCTCTCTTCTGAAAATCGGCTCATTGCAAGAGATTTTCCAGAAAAGAGCTTGATTATACGTTGACAAGATATTGACTCTTCAACAAGACGGGTGAGCGCACCAATGCGCTGAAGGTGGCGAAAACTGATCGCTCGCAAACGTTTTGAAAATTTAACTGATAACAATGTAAGCAACGGAGCAAGGGTCAATATTACAAGTGTTAGCTGCCAGTTCAGCCAGAGCATCCAGAGCAGCAAGCCCATGAGGATGAGGGAATCACGAACAAGTGTGCTCACGATATTAGTTGCCGCGTAAAGCATCACCTGCGTCTCGTTAATAATCTTTGAGATAAGCTCGCCTGAGGACGTCTGATCGAATCTCGAACTTGGAAATGAGAGAATCTTTTCAAACACCTCGGATCGTATGTCGCGGAGTACGTGATTGGAAACCCAGTGCAGGCTGTATGCAGAAACAAAAGTCGAGAGCCCACGAATAACGAAAATTAAGATAATGATGGCGGGCGGCCACCATATCGGGAACGCCTCTGATTGACTAAACCCATCGTCCAACAATGGCTTCATCAGTGCTGGGAAAGCTGTTTCAGTTGCGGCCGTGAATATCATTGCCCCAAAACCGATGGCAAACCCAGACCAGTACTTTAAGGAGTATCGATAAAGTCGCCGATAAACAGAGTTGCTGGCGGAATGTGTTGAGGTCATGCCGCGGGCGCTAGGCCCCGAGTGGCATGGCGTTTCTTGTCCGCAATGGCCCTCTTAAGTGCCTCTATGTTCTTCCCCGCTTTTTCTCGGCTTGCCTCGGGGTGCCAAAGATGCAAAACGGGAGAGCTGAAACGCAAGCTCTTTACACGCAAGCCGCTATTGATGAGCCTAACAGCAAGCTCGGAGTCCTCGAATCCCCAGCCTTCAAACTCCTCCTCGAAACCACCTACAAGAGTCAATGACTCACGTGCAACCGCAAAACTACAACCCCGCACCAACTCCCAACGATAGGGCTGCGCCAATCGCCATTCTGAATCGCCGAGAGACAAAAATGGAGAAACTCGGTTTACATCGCCTTTTAGAAACCTAAAAAGCCATGTTGCCGAGCTTCTACTCGGGCAAGCCTGAAGGTTACCGGCGGACTCAACTCGGTGCGTAAACCCTCGGCTTAATAGGACTCTCTGTCCGGCCAGTATGCTGCCGGGTTCATAAAGCTTAGAAGTCTTCTCCACAAAATCGGTTAGGGGAATGCAATCCCCATCAATGAATATCAGGAGATCAGCCTTGGAACTAGCAATCGCCTGATTCAGTATTCTTGCCTTACGAAAACCTTCATCTGTTTGCCAAACATGTTTGAAATCAGCACCCCGGTTCGCGAAAGAGGCCAAAAGGTCCCTCGTCTCGCTGGTTGAACCGTCATCAGCAACGATGAATTCATCTGGCTTCTTGGATTGTGCGAGAAGCCCCTGCAAGACCAAATTGAGCGCCCTGGGTCGGTTGTAGGTCGCAACGATGACACCGATTCTCATTCGGGTCCTATTGCATGCCTCAGGGTCTCCAGGGGAGTTAACCCAGCAACTTGATGCTCTTTCCAATACTTGATGAGTCGCTGATAAGGTCGCTTCCAGCCACCTCCTCTTAAGATGTATTCAGTCCAACCCTTTTCACTTAATCGCCTTAGTGTTATCTCCACGTCTGACGGACTTGGGTGCTGGGGTGTTTCAGGGGTCGAGCGGCGTTTGAATAGGACACGCAGGTTTCCCTGTTCATCGATGCGAAGGGGCTCGAACCATCGACTGGCAGCGAAAAGAAGCGTTGCTCTACTGTAGTAAAGAAGATGTGCCTTGAAGAAAATATTGTGCGGAGACGCATCTGCCTGCTCAACATTTGGCACCTCAATGAGCAGCAACCCATCTGGGTTGATCATTCCAAAAAGGGCCTCGAAAACTTGTAATGGCTTGGGCATGTGCTCAAGGACATGAAACACAGTGACCAGGTCGAATCTCTCCGAGCTTACATCGGATAGTTCTGCCGTGCGCACCTCGATGCCATATGCACCTCTTGCGAACTCGGAATATCCTTCGTTGGGTTCGATACCAACCGACTCAAGCCCGAGCAGCGACCGAGCCGCAAACACGACTTCGCCACCACCTGCACCAACGTCAAGGTGTCGAAGTCCTTGTAGCGAATGCCTGTTGCCATCGGAGATCGAGGACTCAAGGAATCCAAGCCTGTTTCTTGCCGCAACTCCCGCTCTGAACACATGTTTGTTCTTGGGCCTATAGGTCTTTTTATAGTCCGTTCTATAGTGATGCGAGTAGTAGGCCCGAAGTGCGTCGTCTGTTGGCAAGGGGCACTGCTGTACCAAGCCGCAAGACAAGCAAAGCCTGACATCGAGGGGCAACTTTGTCTTGTCATCGATAATAGCAACTTCTTTGAGTAGCGGCGTGGCACACAAAGTGCAATGATTATGCATAGGCAGGCAAAGAGTTACCGGGAATAATCTTCGTTGAGGTAAGCATCTTTGGGCTATAGGCTCAGGTGGATGTGGTCGGGTGAGATGTTAGCTTGGTATCGATCATAGACAACTTTAAATGCAAACTCGAGGTGCTTTGTATAGCCCACTGTATCGAATCGAGGGGAATTGGAACGATTTCTTGCAAGTTTTGATTTTACATGGGCGAGCTTTTCGCTGTTGGTAGCGAGTTCAATCGCCAACGATTCGTACTCATTTAAATCTCGAGTGACTAGCTCAGGCAACGCCAATGCATTGAGTAGGCTAGCGGCACCACGGCTGGCAAAAGATGTCCCAAGTCGTGTTATGACCGGTACGCCAGCCCACAGAGAGTCACTTGCAGTAGTATGCGCGCCATAAGGAAAGGTATCTAAGAAAAGATCAGCCATCGGATATCGCCCTCGGTGCTCCGCGTTTGGTAGGCTCTCAGCCAGTATTAATTTCGCTTCCGGGATACCTCTCGTCTTTGCCTCTGCTTTAAGATGGTGCATGGAAGAGAGGTTGTCGTTGAACAGCCATAAAACACTATTAGAAACCGTTGCGAGTATACGAGCCCAGCTGCTTAAAATCTCCGGTGTCATTTTCCAAGGGTTGTTGAAGCAACAGAATACAAATCCTGACGGTGGCAGTCCTAGTTCTTCTCTTGTGAAGATTCGATCGGATGTCAATCTTCTCGAGTCGTTGACTTGATAAGAGTTTGGAAGATATATGATCTTCTCCGAGTAGGCACTTTGTAGATCATCGGGGATCAACACCTGATCTGCAATCAGGTAGTCAATCGACTCGGAACCCATCGTTCTAGGATATCCAAGGTAATTGATCTGGATAGGCGCGGCTCCATGAGCAAAAATGCTCGGTCTTGAGTCTTTAGTGTAGCCACCGAGGTCAACGGCGATATCGATCTCCTGCTCTTGAGCGAGTCGTGCGATATCGAGTTCACTAAGATTTTGCACATCGAAAAACTTATCGAAAGCCCTCTCTAATCTCTGACGCATGCGGTCGTCTGTGTTGGTTCCAAATGAAAAACCGTAGATCTCAAACTCGCTGCGATCATGGCACTCAATAAGTCCGGCCATGAGATTAGAGACCGGATGTTCACGATAGTCCATTGAAAAGTAATCCACCCGTATCTTATTCCGCTGGGCCCTTGCATGGGCCGCTCGGACCTGAATGGTTGGGCTCAGTTGATCCTTTGCATAGATTTCAGCACACTTTTTCTGAAGCCAAGGGCTATCGAACAAACCAAGAACCGGGAACGGGGCGCTGACCTTGTCTCCCGCTAACAGCCTTTCCTGAAGAATTTCGCACCATTGTTTTAGGTTGCTCCAATCACAAATTTTCATCTGCGTATGTAGCAAATCTCCCAGTACGTAAGGAATGTTGGGCTTGAGGTCAATTGAACGTTTGTAGCTGGCCACAGCTTCTTCATAGCGCTTAAGATTGCGCAGGGCATTCCCACGATTACCCCAAGCCTCTGCAAAGTCTGACCTGATCTCGATGGCTATTTCATAACTATGAAGTGCATCCTCCTGTCGCTTGAGATCAATGAGACAGTTACTACGGTTGTTCCAAGCTTCCGCGTGATTGGAGTCAAGTTCAATCGATCGGTCGCAACTGATTAGTGCCTCCCCGTGGCGCTTGAGGTCATTGAGTAAATTGCCTCGGTTACTCCATGCATTGGCATGATTAGGATCAATTTTTATGGTCCGGTCGTAACTGGCAAGAGCCTCTTCAAAGCACCGAAGCTCACTAAGGGTCACCCCACGGTTAGCCCACGCCTCCGCAAAATCAGGATTAAGCTCTATAGCCCGATCATGGCTCAAAAGAGCCTCATCATGGCGCCCCAACTCATTGAGTGTATTACCACGGTTAACCCAGGCCTCGGTAAGCATTGGGTCGAGGCTCAGGGCTCGCGCATAGCATTCGAGAGTTTCAGTAATTGCCCCCTTCCTCCTCATACAAACACCTAAATTTAGATGGGCGTCGGCGAAGTGTGGATCAATGGATAACGCCTTCTCGAAACACAACACAGCCTCCGAGAGCGAATCAAGATTGTCGCAAAGAAGCAATCCCTTGTTTGAGAGGGCCGAGGCTAGGTTCGGGTTTAGTTCTAACGCTCTTTCATATAACTCTATCGCGCGATTTGTAAGGCTGTGGCTCGCACAAGAGTCTGCCTTCAGTTTGTAGAGGATCGCTAGATTTGCCTCTATTGAACGTCGGTGGGGTAAGAGCTTTAGGCTAGCGCAGAGTTTTTCTTCAGCGACCTCAAGGTCTCCCAACTCAAGAGCGGCTGTACCCTCGACAAACAGTCTTCTTGCTTCCTCGAAGCGCCGCACATCAGCATTGAGGCTCATGTGATGACCGACTGGATGACTTCATTTTCGATACCTCAGGTAGACACTAGGGCAGCGAGACTACGGGGTTCCCAATGCCGGGGGGCTTCGGCAAACAAAAGGCTCCCCCTAACTTCGGGGGAGCCTCTCTTGGTGCGGGTGAATCTTAAAGACTTTTGCGCTTAGAACGAATGAGATATGCCGACTACGCCAATGTTCTCATCCGTCGAGGCGGCGGCTTCGCGATCCTTCGAGCGGTAACCGACATAAGCGTGGGTCCTTTTCGACAGATCCTTGCGCACCAGTGCACCGAGTTGCTTGTAGTCAGCAGTCGTTCCAGTGTTCGTACCGTTAAACTTTCCCGATTCCGCATGGAGGACAAAACTGAGGCCACCGCCGAGAACGAAGTTCACTGAGCCCTCGGACGTGGTGTTTTTAACGCTGGTTGAGGTCTCATCCGAGGTGTACTGAACTCGAATGTCTGCCGGGCCTACAACATAGCCGGCGTAGGCGGTTGAAACCTCACCCTTCTTTGAAGCACCAGCGTTGGCTTCGCCGCGGGCGGCACCAAGCGACAGAGGTCCATTGGAGTAGGTAATTCCGAATGTGGTCACTGTCGTGCCAGCGTTGGTCGTTGTACCTGTAGCATTGGTTGCTGTGGCGTTACTCGAATAGGAAGCGATTAACCTGGCTCCCATGAAGGCTGGCGAATCATACCTAGTGGTGTTTGCATTTCTCCCACCAATCCCGTTTGCCCCCGCAGTCTCAGTATCGAAGAGGTTGTAGTGATTAGCATAACCCTCCAAAGAGTCCACGGCATCGGCTTGTCGGCCGAAGGTGACTCGACCAAAGCCACCCTCGAGGCCTAAAAAAGACAGCCTGTTAAAACCAACCTGACCGGTGGAGTCGCTACTCACCGCACCAAGTTGACCATTGCCGGGATTAATGTCAGCCTGCAGATCAAATGTCGCTTTCAGTCCACCACCGAGATCTTCGGTGCCGCGAAAACCGATGAGAGAACTGTTCGTCCAATCTTCACCGCCTTGGGTTGTGCTGGTCGTTGCAACACCGCTGGTTTCTGTCTTGGTCGACGTGATGCTTGCGTTGATCGCTCCGTACACTGTTACCTGGGCGGCAGCAGGCAATGCAACCGCAGCGGCAACAGCCGCAGCAATAAGATGCTTCTTCATTCAATGTTCTCCTAAGAGGTTGATTTGTACGTCTGGCGCCATGGACACGAGACGACGCACTTTTGTACGTGCCTCAAGTATTAGGACTCCTGGCCGATAGGGCAACGCGCGAAGCCCCTCTTCCTGGCTCCGGCTGGCCCGACCGTTGCAATCGCGCAACAGACTTTATGTTGCAACGCAGTAAAATATCTGGATTGGGTGGGGGGAAATGGCCTGCACTGGCAGAAACCCTGAAAACCTCGTATTCTTTCGAAGTTCCAAGCCGCACCGGAACAACAACCACAAGGTCTGGGCCAATCCCAGGAGAGGAAAACATGAAGACGTTCTCAGCCAAGGCG
>Ga0194118_10006950_pt1 | contig 11047 bp, 10 predicted proteins | sample TA2MahsurfametaG_2_FD_148662 | JGI IMG/M metagenome (GOLD analysis project Ga0194118, IMG submission 148662) | Freshwater microbial communities from Lake Tanganyika, Tanzania - TA2015013 Mahale N5 surface | ecosystem: Environmental > Aquatic > Freshwater > Lake | place: Tanzania: Lake...
CTGGGGCGAAGGCTCAGTGTCGCGCGCAATCGCCAAGGCGCACGCGGCCGGTCGCGACATCGACTACAACAGCTTGTCAGCCTACATGCCGGCCGAGACCCGCAACTACTACCCGAAGCTGCAAGCAGTCAAAAACCTGGTGTCCGTGCCCGCGCAATACGGATTGACGCTGCCGGTGGTAGAGAACCAGCCTTACTTTGTATCCATCAATAAAACGCGCGACATCGACGTCAAACTCGCCGCGCAATTGGCCGAGCTGCCAATGGAAGAGTTTAAGGCGCTGAATCCGCAATTCAACAAGCCGGTGATTACTGGCAGCCCGAACACACGCATTCTGCTGCCGCAAACTAACGCCGAGAAATTCAAAGAAAACCTCTCGAAGTGGACTCACGCGCTGTCTAGCTGGACTGCACACAAGGTCACCGCAGCGCGCGAGCGTATTGAGACCATTGCGACCAAATTCAAAACCACGCCGGCCGTTATTCGCGAAGCGAATGCCATACCGCCCAACATGCACCCGACCATGGGCTCGGTGGTATTGGTGCCTAAGCCCGCCAGTGAATCAGGCAAGGATATCGGTCAGGAACTGGCAGATACCGCCACCCTCGCTGTTGCACCTGACGAACCACCGCGCAAGCGTATCAAGGTACGCGCCGGCAAGCGCGATACGGTGAATAGTATTGCCACGCGCTACAAGGTGACGGTGGCAGAGGTTCGTGAGTGGAATGATTTGAAGAACGACAGACTGAAACCGGGCCAAGAGGTGAAGCTGCAAGTTCGTGCCGATAAGCGCGGCAAGTCTCGCGTGGCGGCGGCCTCGGTGCGCGAGGACTCACCGTCGTCAACACGACGAGTTAGCAAACATGGCCGCATCGAAGTTGCGGATCGGCGTGACACACGTCGCGTTGAGCCGCGCCACCGCAAGCGCTACGAGTAACTCTTGCGCGTTGCGGATAACAGCCTCGCAAGAACTTGTAGACATGCTGCCGGCTGCTACCAACACCTCTGGCAGCACTCCGGCATAGATCATCAGGCGGCGAGTGAAAACTCTGCTGCTGCCAGTAACCGCTGTGTGTACGCTTCGCGCGGCGAGGACAACACCTCGCTGGTGGTACCACTCTCCACCACTTTGCCATCTTTCATCACCAGCACACGATGTGCCATCGCGCGAATCACGGCCAGATTATGGCTGATAAACAAATACGCAATGCCATGCCGTTGCTGCAGCGTTGCCAGTAACTCCAAGACTTGATACTGCACCGACACATCCAGCGACGAAGTCGGCTCGTCGAGCAGAATCAATGCGGGTTTCAACACTAGCGCGCGCGCAATCGCAATACGCTGTCGCTGACCGCCTGAGAATTCATGCGGGTAACGCGACATCATCTCTGGCGAGAGCCCAACCTCGCGCATGGCTTGCGACGCTAATGAACGCAATTGAGATCGCGACAAATGCGGCTGGTGTAACGCCAGCCCTTCGCTGACTGTTTGCTCGATCGTGCGACGCGGCGAGAGCGAAGCAAACGGATCTTGAAACACCACCTGCATCTGCACTCGTAATGGGCGCAGCTGAGCAGCGCGCATATCGCTGATGGTTTGACCATCAAAGGTCACGGTGCCCTCGGTATTCGCGACCGACAAGCGCAGCAGCGCCATGCCCAGGGTAGATTTGCCGGAGCCTGACTCGCCAACGATGCCGAGTGTCTCCCCACGCGATAGTGTCAGGTCAAGCTTGTCTACTGCAACAAATTCGCGTTGCTTGAACCAACCCTGCTTGATAAAGAAGCTGCAGCGCACGCCTTGCGCCGACATCAGCACGGCACCATCGGTGTGATCGGACACCATGCGCTTGGCATGGCTTGCCAGTAGTTGCTGGGTATAGCTCTCGCGCGGCGATGCAAATAGCGTTGATGTATCGGCCGTTTCAAGCAAACGACCATGCTGCATCACACCCACCCGATCAGCGAAGCGCTTCACCAGATTCAGATCATGCGTGATCATCAGTACCGCCATACCCTCGTCGCGCTGGAGTTGATTCAGCAGCTCAAGGATTTGCACCTGTATCGTCACATCAAGTGCAGTGGTTGGCTCATCGGCAATCAGCAACTTGGGTTTGCAAGCGAGCGCCATCGCGATCATGGCGCGTTGGCGCTGACCGCCGGATAGCTGATGCGGATACGACAAAGCACGCCGAGCGGGTTCAGGAATACCGGTTTTTTCGAGTAATTCAACCGCACGCAGCGCGGCATCTCGGGCGTTCAAGCCCTCGTGCAGCATCAGAACCTCGGCAATTTGATTACCAATCGTGAACAGCGGATTCAGCGCTGTCATTGGCTCCTGAAAAATCATTGCGATGTCTTTGCCGCGTAGTGCGCGCAACTGAGCATCAGACATACCGCGAATTTGGCGATCTTCGAAAACAATACTGCCACTGGTGTCTGCCTCAGGCGTCATACCCATGAGTTGCAGGGCAGTGACTGTTTTGCCGGAACCAGATTCACCCACCAGCGCAAATTTCTCACCAGCCTCGATATTGAAGCTCACGCGGTCAACGACCGCCTTGCCAGCAAAGCGCACTGACAATTCACGTACCGTGAGCAAGCTCATGCTTTTCTCCGGACATCGAGCGAGTTACGCAATGCGTCACCGATATTGGTTAGCAGCAGCAGTGTGATGGTCAGCACCATGAAGGTCGAGAGTGCAATCCACCATGCATCCAGATTATTTTTTCCCTGCGCGAGTAATTCACCGAAGCTAGGCATGGACGGTGGCACGCCCAACCCCAGAAAATCCAGACTCGTCAGCGCGAGGATGGCGGCACTCATGCGAAACGGTAGAAAGGTAACCACCGGGGTCAAGCTGTTCGGCAACACATGACGCCAGATAATCTGTGCATTAGATAAACCCAAGGCACGCGCTGCCTGAACATAGTCCAGATGACGGTTGCGCAGGAAATCAGCGCGCACATAATCGGACAAGCCCATCCAGCCAAATAAAGACAAGAGCAACAGTAGCAGCAGGATGCTGGGCTCAAAAATCGATGCAAAAATAATCAGCAGGTAGAGCTCAGGCATCGAACCCCAGATCTCCATGAATCGCTGAAACAGCAGATCGGTTCTGCCAGCAAAATAGCCTTGCACTGCGCCTGTGATCACACCCAAGACTATCCCGGTAATCGTCAGCGCCAAGCCGAACAATATCGAGATCCGAAATCCATACAATAAACGCGCTAGTACGTCACGGCCGCGATCATCGGTACCGAACCAGTTATCTAATGAAGGTGGTGCCGGGTTGGGCGACTTGGAAAAATAATTTAATGTGTCATGACGGTAGTGGTTGACAGGATAAATTGCCCAGTTACCGTCTTTCGAGAGCTGCTGCCGAATGAATGGATCCAGATAATCAGCCGGCGATTCAAAGTCGCCGCCAAATACCTTTTCGGAATAGTCATGGGCGATCGGCACCATCCACTGACCGTAATAGCGTACCAGTAGCGGCCGATCATTCGAGATAAATTCCGCAAACAAGCTGATGACGAACAACACACTGAATATCAGCAAGCTGATATAGCCGCGCCTGTCTTGACGAAATCGCTGCCAGACCCGCTGGCTCGGGGACAGCGACGGTACCGAGGTGACTGTATTTGTATTTTTATCGACGGTCGCACTCATGACGCCAGGCTTTCGAATTGCACACGCGGATCAGCCCACACATAGCAAAGATCACCTAACAACTTGACGACCAGGCCAATCAGCGTAAATAAATACAGCGTACCGAGTACCACCGGGTAATCACGCCGCACCACTGATTCATACGACAACAGACCCAGGCCATCCAGCGAGAACAAAGTCTCGATTAACAGGCTACCCGCAAAAAAGGCGCCGATAAACGCCGCCGGAAAACCAGTCACTAGAGGAATCAGTGCATTGCGAAATACATGCTTGTACAACACCGCACGCTCGGACAAACCTTTGGCACGAGCGGTCATCACATATTGCTTGCGAATCTCTTCCAGAAACGTATTTTTAGTCAGCATGGTCATCACTGCGAAAGCCCCGGCCACCGAGGCAGTGACAGGCAAGGTGATGTGCCAGAGATAATCTTTAACTTTGCCGAAGGTGGTGAGTGTTTCCCAATCGTCCGAGGTCAAGCCACGCAACGGAAACCACTGCACAAAGCTGGAACCCGCAAACAGCACCAGTAGCGCGACGCCTAAAACAAAGCCCGGTATCGAGTAGCCGACCAGCACCACCATGCTGGTGACATGATCAAAGCGGGAACCCTCTCGCACGGCCTTGGCGATACCCAGTGGTACCGATATCAAGTAGGTCAGAAAAAAGGTCCACAGACCAATCGATATGGATACCGGCAGTTTTGATTTCACTAGCTGCCAGACATCCTGGTGGTGGTAAAAGCTCTGACCCAGATCGAACTTTGCAAAGCCTTTGAGCATCAGCCAAAAACGCTCAAGCGGTGGTTTATCAAACCCGTAGAGCGCCTTGATCTCAGCTACGCGCTCGGGGTCGATGCCCTGCCGACCACGGTATTCGGAACGCCCACCGCCGGAGGATTCGCCAGCACCCACCTGACCTTTTTTAAGTTCAATCAGGGCTTGCTCGACCGGACCACCGGGCACAAACTGAATCACTGCAAACGTGATAGCGATCACACCCAACAGCGTGGGAATCATCAACAAGACACGTTTCAGTATGTATGACCAGAGATTCATTGTCTGGATAATTTCAAGAATTCGTGACTAACTAATCAGATTTTCTGGATTTCACCTGCCACCAACTCGATATCACGTAAGGATCAGCCTGATAATACTTGGGCGACACTGCCGGAATACCAAAACGATTGCGATACGCGACGCGATGCGTACCCGAGTACCAGTGCGGTATCGCCATGTGCTTATGTAACAGTACCCGATCCAGCGCGCGCGCCGCCGTCACCAGCTCCGCACGGGTATTCGCCTGAACCAGTGCCGTCACCAGTTTGTCGACCGCCGGATCTTTCAGGCCCCAGTAATTACTTGAGCCATTCTCATCCGCAGCCTTGGAACCAAACATATCGAACATCTCGTTGCCTGGGCTGGTGACATCCGGGAAGCGCTGGCTGGTCATATCAAAATCAAACGCCTCCATACGCTTTTGTACCAATGCAAAATCTGCTGTGCGCTGACGAACGGTGATGCCGAGTTTTTCAAGGTTGCGCACGTACACCGCGATGATGCGCGATAGCGCGGACTGATCATCCAGAATTTCAAAAGTGAATGGCTCATTCTTGGCATTACGCAGCGCACCGTCGCGGTACTCCCAGCCAGCCTGCTTTAACAAATCTCTCGCCTTGATCAGGTTGGCGCGCAAGGACGCAGGCGCCTCGGTCGATGGCGGCACGGGCACCGGACCAAAGACATCCGGGTCCAACTGATCGCGCATCGTCTCAAGCAAAGCCAATTCGGCTGCAGTCGGCTCACCACGCGCTGCCAGTTCTGAATTGCTGAAGAATGAATCAATGCGCATGTACTGCGCATAGAACAGTTGCCGGTTCATCCACTCGAAATCAAGCGCAAGACCCAATGCTTGTCGCACTCGCTTGTCTTGGAACTGCGGTCGCCGCATATTCATGACGAAGGCTTGCATACCGGCGCCATTCTGGTGCTTGAGTGTTTTCTTGATCAATTCACCGCGGTCGAATTTCGGCCCTTTGTACATGCGCGCCCAATTCTTGGCACGATTCTCTACAACGACGTCAAACTCACCCGCCAAAAAAGCCTCAAGCCGTGCCAGATCATCTTTGTAAAATCGGTAAATGATGCGATCGAAATTGAATGCGCCCTTGCGTACGGGTAGCTCATTTCCCCAGTAATCCGGATTTTTTCGGTAAGTGATCGATCGACCGACGTCATAACGGTCAATCAGATAAGGGCCACTCGCGATTGGCGCCACCAGCTGTATCTTGTCGAAAGATATACCTGCTGCCCATTTTCTGGAAAACACCGGCATGCCGCCTACAATCAGCGGTAATTCACGGTTCAATGTCTTGAATTCAAACCGTACGGTACGCGTACCCACAACCACTGCTTGCTTCACATCCGAAAAAATCATCTTGAACTGCGGCGCACCCTTGGCCATCAGCGTCTCGAATGAATACTTCACGTCGTCGGCGGTGACTGCATCGCCATTGTTGAATCGTGCTTTGGCATTCAAGCGGAAGGTCATGGACATGCGGTCGGATGCCAGTATCATGTCTTCGGCCAACAAGCCATACATGGTTGCAACCTCGTCAGACGAACCAATCGCCAAGGATTCGAACATCAGGTTGCTGAGCCCCGCAGCGGCGACACCCTTCATCGAGAATGGGTTGAACTTGTCAAAGCTGTTGGCCGCACCCGGATTAGCCAAATAAATTTCGCCACCTTTGATCGCATTCGGATCGTGGTATGCGAAATTCGAAAAATCCGGCGGATACTTGGGCGTGTCGTAAAGCGAGAATGCATGGCCTGCCCACGCAAACTGTACGCACAGGACACTGCTCACCAAAACGATAAAAGCGACAAAACGCTGCATAACGTCGACTTCAAATTAGCCAGAGGGGTCAAGCATAGCCGGTTTCGCTGTGGCCAGTCGCAGAGACCAGCGATATTCGCGATAGGCGCCTCGGTAGGTGCGGGATTTGCCCGGTTCGCGCGGCCCAGCCTACAATATCGCTTTTGCATCGGTTGGCTTAATTTTTTACTGCCAAGTTGGGCCGATGTCGTGAACTTATCGGAGTCATCGCATGGCATTCTTGCAAGGTAAAAAAATCCTGATTACCGGCGTGCTGTCCAACCGCTCGATTGCGTACGGCATTGCGCGTGCGTGTCACCGCGAGGGGGCCGAGCTTGCTTTCACCTATGTCGGCGAGCGTTTCAAAGAACGCATTACCGACTTTGCACAAGAGTTCAATAGCCAGCTGGTGTTCGATTGCGATGTGGGTAGTGATGAGCAAATCGATGCGCTGTTTCACGATCTAGGCAAATCATGGTCGCAGTTCGATGGCATGGTGCATGCTATCGGCTTCGCGCCACGTGAAGCCATTGCAGGTGATTTCCTCGATGGTATGACGCGCGAGAATTTCCGTATCGCTCACGATATCTCGGCTTACAGTTTTGCAGCGATGGCCAAAGCAGCGCTGCCTATGCTGTCGCCTAACTCGGCATTGCTGACGCTTTCCTATTTGGGTGCGATCCGCGCCCTGCCCAACTACAACACCATGGGCCTGGCCAAGGCCTCGCTAGAGGCCAGCGTGCGCTATCTCGCCGCTTCACTGGGCAAACGCGGCACGCGGGTCAATGGTATTTCCGCCGGCCCGATCAAGACGCTTGCTGCTAGCGGGATCAAAGACTTCGGCAAGATTCTGAATTACGTGCAGCAAAATGCCCCGTTGCGGCGCAATGTCACGATTGATGATGTTGGCAACGCCGCCGCCTTTTTACTATCGGACCTTGCCGGCGGCATTACCGGCGAGATCACCTATGTTGACGGCGGGTTCTCGCAGGTTGTTCCTGGGATGGAGGATGAGGTTTAAGACACTCGGTGCTTTGAAGTATTCAGGCTTTGAAGTGTTCAGGCCTTGACGCCTCAGTGCATTGCTGCATCGGTCCTCATGGACCATCAAATAAATGTTGCCGGCGAAACGCCGAATCGTTCGGATAGCGCGCGAATCTGGCGCAGATTCAGCTCTCTTCGCCCGCTCAAAATCTCGGACACCACGCCCTGCGACCCGATTTCAGGTAAATCTGCCTGACGAAGCCCATGCTGCTCCATCAAAAAAGTCAGCCCATCGAGGCCGGTAGGGATGGGTAGCGAAGGGTGCAAGGCCTCGTAATCCTCGATCAAATCACCCACAATCTCCAACAGCTCCAGCGCTGGGTGTTGTGGGTCAGAACCGGCCTCCTGTAACAACGCTTCTAACAAATCACTCATCTCTTGGTAGTGCTGTTCTCCGCGAATTGGCGCGATATCGGTCGCTCGGCGAAACTGCTCCCAGACAGGTAACAGGGGCTTGACGTCCACTCTGGCTCTCATGATTTCCAGTCTCCTTTGTCATACTCGGCGTGCGTCATGACCGCCTTGACATAAACAATTTGCCGCTCAAATTGTACATAGGCGACTAGGCGATACTTGTTGCCCCCGATATTGAAGACCACTAAATCGCCAATCTTGTCGGCCGCATTGAATACCTTCTTCAGGGCTGCCCAGTGGTCAAAACGGTTGGCCTCAATCACCTTTCGCCAACCTTGAAGTGGCGGGAGCGCTTGCGGATGAATATCCGCAAACTCACGCAGCGCACGGTAACTAATCAGCCTCACGCCCGGAGTTTATCTCAATTTGAGATAAATGATCGCTTTGTCGCATTTTTGCAGCGCAAAAGCCCGGCATGCTGTATTCTCCGCCCCGCGCTGCAACAAACAGCGCACGGTTGCACCGCAGCCCCTGACGAGCCGCATTACCTGAAGCCATCCCGCCTTCTGGTGCCGATCTACAGAGCACCAATGTGGCGTACCGAAGACTTGGCAGCATTGGTTTTCGATACCCCGCTTAACGGCGCAAAGCTTTTGTGCCGTATCTCTTCTGGCAAGTTTTTCTCCGAAGCCGCTTTGGTTTCGCGTTGAACTGTTGTTGTCGCTGGTATCACCGGTCCGCGTTGCTTTTGCAATGTCACTGCCCGCCGAGCGTGCAGAGGCTACCTTTTGAAAGAAACAAATGACGTTTGAATCACTCGGTCTGCACCCGCAGATTCTGAAAGCCCTGACCGATGCTGGCTACACCCAACCGACGCCAGTGCAGCTGGAAGCCGTGCCCGCCGCCATCGCCGGCCGCGATTTGATGGTGTCATCGCAAACTGGCTCTGGCAAAACTGCCGCTTTCATGCTGCCCGCATTGAACAGATTTGCCAATCAACCCGAAGCACCACGGCCAGGTAAAACGCCGAACCAGCAAGCACAAGCCTCGCGTTCGCGCGGTGAGCGTCCGCGCTTCATGCCTGCACAACCCAAAATGTTGGTGCTGACGCCAACCCGCGAGCTAGCGCTACAAGTCACGACCGCTACCGATAAATACGGTGCGCATATGCGACGTGTTAAGGCAGCATCCATCCTGGGCGGCATGCCTTACCCCAAGCAGATGCAACTACTGTCACGTAATCCTGAGATTCTGGTGGCAACACCCGGTCGACTGATCGATCACATGGAGTCCGGCAAGATTGATTTTTCTATGCTGGAAATTCTGGTGCTGGATGAAGCTGATCGCATGCTCGACATGGGCTTCATCGAGGATATCGAGCTGATCGTCAGCCGTACACCCAGCACGCGCCAAACCCTACTGTTCTCAGCCACACTAGACGGCATGGTTGGTAATATCGCACGACGCATCACAACTGATCCTTTGCGAATTCAAATCGCCGGCGCCTCAACTCGCCATGAAAATATTGCGCAGCGTGTGCATTTTGTAGATGACCTGCTGCACAAGAATCGTCTGCTTGATCATCTGCTGCGTGACAGCGCGATAGAACAAGCGGTTGTATTCACTGCCACCAAGCGCGATGCAGACCAAATCGCAGACCGCCTGAGCCTCGCCGGCTTCGCCGCCGCTGCGCTTCATGGAGACATGCATCAGGGCGCACGTAATCGCACGCTGAATGCGCTGCGCCGTGGTCAGCTGCGTGTATTGGTGGCAACCGATGTCGCGGCGCGCGGTATTGATGTGCCGGGTATCAGTCATGTATTTAACTATGACCTGCCCAAATTCGCCGAAGACTATGTGCACCGTATTGGTCGCACCGGTCGCGCTGGCCGCAACGGTATCGCAGTGTCATTAGTGAATCACGCTGAAGGCATTCACGTTAAACGTATCGAGCGCTTCACCAAGCAATTGATTCCGGTCGACGTGATCGCGGGCTTCGAACCGCAAAAAACTGCGACTGCACGGAAGCGTCCGGGCTGGAACCCCGGCGACGGTCGCAGCAAACCGAGCAAGCCCGGTAAACCCGGACAACGCAGCTTCGCCAAACCAGACGCGCAGCGCAAAGAGACACGCGGCTATGGCAAGCCGGCGGGCGGTCGCGACGAGCGACACCGCTAAGCAATCAACGCGATGAGATAATCGCGTTTTTCAGCTTGTTGATAGGAGCATCGCATGGGCGCCGCAGACGCATCGACTCTCCGACTCACCTCGTTTTCGCATGGCGGTGGCTGCGGGTGCAAAATCGCGCCCGGGCTGCTGGCTGATATTCTGAAACAGTCGCGTGGCTTTCCGGTGCCGCCGCAGCTACTGGTGGGTATTGAAACGGCAGACGACGCCGCAGTGTATCGCTTGAATGATGATCAAGCGCTGATCGCGACGACTGATTTTTTCATGCCGATCGTCGATGACCCATTCGACTTCGGTCGCATCGCCGCGACCAATGCCATCTCTGATGTGTACGCCATGGGCGGTACGCCGATCATGGCGCTGGCGCTGGTCGGTATGCCGATCGATAAGCTACCGGTCGAGATGATCGGACAGATTTTAGCGGGCGGCGAAACTGTGTGTGCCGACGCAGGCATTCCGATCGCGGGAGGCCACACCATCGATTCAGTCGAGCCGATCTACGGCTTGGTGGTGATGGGCCTGGTTCATCCTGATAAGTTAAAGCGTAACGCTGACGCACAAGCCGGTGACAAACTGATCCTCGGCAAACCGCTCGGCGTTGGCGTGTTATCCGCCGCACTGAAAAAAGGCGCGCTCGATGCCTCTGGTTATAACGCCATGATCGCTAGCACGACACAGCTGAACACACCCGGTAAGGCACTCGCTGATATCGATGGCGTGCACGCGCTAACCGATGTGACCGGTTTCGGCTTACTTGGCCATGCACGTGAAATGGCGCTCGGTGCGAGGCTTCGTGCATACATTCATATTCAATCGGTTCCCCTGCTCCCCGCCGCCATGCAACTTGCCAGCGATGGTTTCATCACCGGCGCATCTGCACGTAACTGGGCCGGCTACAGCAAAGACATAACCCT
>Ga0194118_10006953_pt1 | contig 11045 bp, 12 predicted proteins | sample TA2MahsurfametaG_2_FD_148662 | JGI IMG/M metagenome (GOLD analysis project Ga0194118, IMG submission 148662) | Freshwater microbial communities from Lake Tanganyika, Tanzania - TA2015013 Mahale N5 surface | ecosystem: Environmental > Aquatic > Freshwater > Lake | place: Tanzania: Lake...
CACCCCCCACTGCTGGGCAAGTGCCGCAGCGTCAGGGTGAAAGCAAGCTAGTTCAAGGGTGGCGGGCATAGCGCTGCAAATTCCGACATAGAAAACCACGGGGCAATTGTGCTGTTTTTGTTTTTCACCGTATATTTGCAACCTCTTTTAAGAGATGGCCCTGTAGCTCAACTGAATAGAGCACTTGACTACGGATCAAGAGGTTTCAGGTTTGAATCCTGACAGGGTCACTAAAGCGAATCCTAACTAACTGAAAAACAGGTAGTTAGGATTTTTTCTTTGGTAAATGTTCCAACTAATGTTCCAGTTTTCAGGGTTTTAAGTACCTTGACACTGTGAGTGAATTCTTCTCTTTATCCCTTCAGAGGTCTCTTTCAGAGTACCGGAATACCGACGAGGTACCCATTGTACTGAACTACTACTATGGTGGTAAGAAGATTCGTTTGAGTTCTGGAATTAAGGTTCGGATTAAGGATTGGAATGAAAATTCTTCTCAAAGAGAAAAGGGTGTCTATGTAAAGAAGACAGACCCAAATCACGACGGTAAGAACCTCGTCTTGAGACAAATGATGTCCAAACTAGAAGAGGTAAAGATTGAAATATCCCTCACCAAGAGTCTTCCAACCACTCCCTTGGTGAAGTCTTTTTTCAAGAAGGAAAGGAAGGAAAAGAAAATAAACTCCTTTTCCAATGTTGAGTTTTTATTCGTCATTGAGGAGTTCATCAGGAAAAGGTTGGTGGATGTTAAACTCCGAGAGGGTACCAAAAGAACCCTAAAGACAAATGTTCTCCGAATTCAAGAGTACACCAGAGAGTATCAAAGGAAAGAAGGTGTGGTGGTAACCATACCGACTTTGGACAAGGAGTTTCAAGATGGTTTATTGACTTACTTGGATGATAGAGGGGAAAACCCATCCACTATTAGAAAGAGGTTTTCTGTGTTGAGGTCAATTGTCAATTGGAGTAGGGAGGAAGGGTATTCAGACATCACCATCAAACTGATAGAACTTCCTAATGAGGTCAAGAAGAAAGTCATCTATTTAACTAAAGATGAGGTTTTTAAGTTGTTCAATTTTAAGGATTTTGAATTTGAACACCCTAAACATCATATTTACACAAACACTTATATCACCGAGAAGAGTAAGAGTGGTAAGGATATTATTAGAACCAACTTTGAAGTGTATCGTGATATGTTGGTTTTCGGTTGTGGTGTGGGAACTCGGTATAGTGACCTTGTTAATTTGAAGATTGACAACTACCGAGGTTCAGAAGGGAAGTACTCAAATAACGAACTTGGGTTTTTTCAATTTAGAATGTTCAAGAGTCGTGAAAGTAAAGAGGTGGTGGTACCAATGAATGAACTCACACTTCAGATTTATAGGAAGTACTCAAAGAACAAGAAGTCAAGTGATTATCTATTTCCTCGTACACGATATGGAACACCCATTTATAGTGAGAAGTTAAATGTGAACATTAAAATTATTGGTGAGATTATAGGACTTAACCGTCTTGTGAGTAGACCTGTGGGTGATGTGAAGGGTCGGGTTGTTGGTGATTCTGATGTTAGAAAACCCCTATACAAGTTCTTGACAACTCACATAATGAGACGAACTTTCATTAGAGAGAGTCTGAATAGTCAAATTCCAGATTATGTAGTTCGTCAATTCTCTGGTCACTCATCTTCAAAAGTATTTGAAACTTATTTCAACCCAACTGAAAAGGAAATGGGATTGGGACACAAAATCTTTTCAAACTCCCCAAATGAGTTGGTGTCAGGAAAAGTCAATGAGAATACGATTGAGTCCTTACTCAATCTTTACGAAAGTGGGATTTTGTCTAAAGAAGAGTACTTGAATAAGTTGTTGAATTTGAAGTAAATAGAGATTTTATCCGTTTAAACCGACTAATTGGTTTCACTCGTGTTTCATTTGTGGGGAACATTTAAATCAACACAATGAACTATCAATTCAAGAAACTCCTATCGGAACTTCAGTCAAAGGACCATTGTACTTGTGGATGTGAAGAACGAAAGTGGATTTCCATTAAGGGTACTCGTCCAACATTGAGATTGACAACATTCAGGAAATGAAAAACCCCACCCTTGAGGGGGTGGGGTTTGTTCTTTCAAGGATTCTGTTATTCCGATAACTCCTTGACCTTCCTAATCAAGTTCGGACTACATTCAAGAATCTTCTGAATCTCCGAATATTTCAAACCTCGGTGAAGGAGTTTGATAATCTCTTGGTTCTTCGGTTTAGATAGGAATCGTTCGTTGGATTCAGTAGTTCCAATTTGTCTCCCTTTATAGAGACCCTTTTCTTTCCTCAAACGGATTCCTTCCATTTGTCGTTCTCTGATTAGCGACCTTTCAAAGTCAGACATCGTTGAGAGAATGGACATCATTAGTTGGGAGAACTTGTCTTCCTTTCCGTTCTCATCCAAGTTTCGGAGAGAAGGGTTTCTACAAACAACCATCACACCTTTTTCGGTGAGTTCTTTCCATACGGATAAGACGTCCAAGGTTGACCTCCCAATTCTGTCAATTGAGTGGATTTCCAAATGGGTGAGTTGGTTTGAATCAATCAGTTTTTTGATTTGACTTCCGTTCGGACGGTCCCAAAGTGGAATCAAACCGCTACACTTATCCACTAAAACGTAATCAAACCCTTCGGTCTTTTGAACTTGTCGTTCTTCGTTTTGACTTTGACTGGAAACCCTACTGTAAAGAATTTTCATTTGCTACTATTTAAGGGTATATAGATTTATACTCTAATATAGTAATAATTCCCGAGAATTCAAAGGGGTCTGACTGGTATTCAAACTACTATTTGGGGTATACTCCAAAAATGACCACTTACTTAAAATCCGATTGAACCTGAACTTGGGGTAATTGTCTCAATTTCATTCAATCTCTTCTGAATTGACTCCAACTGGACTTCTAACGATTCAATCCTTGAGATAATGGATTGAACAATTGAAGGTTCTTTCAAAGGTGGGGTCTTTCCAATCTTCTCCTTTTCCCAATTTTTCCGAAATGCGGACATTAGGTATCCATAATTGTCATACATATGGTTCCAATGGTCTAACAATTCAATGTCATTGAGGTTGGAGTCTAATTCGTGGGTTAATCCCAATTTGATTTTTTGCTCAGTAGAGAGATTTATTGAGTGATAAACCTCACCCAAGTGATTTTCCGACTCCAAGAGAAGTCGTTTCCGATTCTTCTTTGATAACTTCTCGTTTCCTTGAATGTAGAAGTTGAATCCTTTGAATTTGCGTCTTGATGGAGTTCCATCATTACGGGGGTGGGAGTAATTGTTCATCGTCGTTGTTTCTTGTTGAGAATGAACAGTCCATTATCAATTAGAGATGATTGAATAACCTTCCCAAGTAGTAGAGAGACTTGAGATTCTTGAGTTGTTAAATCTTTTCGTAGGTCAATTGACTCTGTAGGATAGTAGTTCCACCATTCGTTTTTGAAACTTGGATTTAGTTCTTTAGTTAGGTCAAAACTGCGACTTGAGTCACTGTTCCACGAATGACGGAAGTACCTCATATTCCGTTTAACATCATAATATTGAACACCATAATCAGAAGTGTTATGTTCAATTAACCCATTAGACAGGCGAATACCATTATCACCTACTCGGTTGACTAACTTTCTAAATTCTCGGTCGGTATAGTGTAATCCGACATAACCGTGAATTGTTTTGATTGAAGGGTCGTTGTGGGACAACAAGAAGGAATTGGTATGACAACCAGACATAAGGACTTTCTCTTGGGTCAAGTATTGATTAACACTCTTTTGTGTCTTTTCATCTAATCTTGAAATTGGATAGACGAATGGGGTTCGAATTTTTCGATTCAACGGTAATTCTCTGTTCCCACAAATCGAATTTCTAACTATCTCTGAACGAGTATTCACGGATTTACCGGTTGTTTTCCGAAGGAATTTACTTGGGAGTTTGAAGGTTTGTTTGGGTTTGATAGTTGGTTGATTTCGTTTCTTTTTCATTGTGATGGTTATTTCTGATTACATAGTAAAAATAACCAATGTTGTAGTGTTGTGTTTTTAGTATATTAGCGATATGACTACAACAAAGAATGAAAAAGACCTTCACTATGTAGGTGAAAACACGAGGTGGTTTATGGACTACCTACCCAAAAGAGTGTTTGATTCACTTACCTCTGAACAGAGGAAGAACTACCGTGGGTATAGAAGGAATCAGAGATTCATAGGTGACTCTCAAAAGAAGGTGGACGAGATTCAGAAGGAGATAGATTCTCTTCAGAAACTGATTCGTTCAGAGAAAGACAAACAAGAGGTTTGGAATGATAAACTCAAGATGTACTATGATGAGATATCACATCTTGATGAGAACTTCAAGTTTGGATGTTCCGTTGAGTACCGAAAGAGAAAGTCACGAAAGGAGGGAGACCCTCCATATGTCTACCTCTATTCAAACTTGACAACCACTTCTCATCGGGTGTCCATTTATCTTGGTAATGAAACTGAAGTAAAGAGACAATTGGGAATACTCTTTGAAGAAGACTTATCGTCGGATGATAGAGAATCCCTTGTAGATGAACACATCAAGACCATAATCAGACCATTTAGTAGATATCATATCCATAAACTTGGATGGGACAAATTCAAGGAGAAGACATTGAACTTGGAGTTGGTGTTGGACTGGGTAAATAAAGTTGGTTGGGATGAAGTTGGTAAATGGGGTAGGTAATGGAGGGGAGTTAATTCCCCCATGTAATTCCTGACCTCCCAATGAAAAAGGGTGACTCCAAATGGTCACTCTTTGTTTTTGTTATGATTACGAGATTCTTCTTATACTTGTACTGATACTTTAGTAAAAACCCACTTTTCTAAAACAATATCTAAAATTTAATAATAAGAAAATGGAAATTATTGATTACACTAATGAGTTGGTTTCGTTCTACGAAAAATATAAGGATAGCAAGATAGTGTTGTCAAATGAGGAAATTCAAAAAATAATGAAAAAATGGATGTCAACTAGTAGTTATAATTTATTGAGTCATTCTTATAAAAACTATGAAATAATTTTTGGTCTTGATAACGGTTTGTGTTTTACAAAAGATAAAATTCTTCAACCGGGTAGTAGTAAAGACGTTAAAGTTTTAGAATATAGTTATGATTTTCTACCGATAAAAATACTCTCTGTTCATCCATCCTTCGAATATTCAATTAGTGAATCACAAAAGATAACTCCAATTTTCTTTAATTTGAAAGAATATGAGAAAATTTTTGATAAAATAAACACGGAGTTACTTGGGTCTTTCGAAGAAAAAATAACTAGGGAACTTCATGACTCTCAAAATGATGTATTGATTGAATTAGATAAAGATGGTGATGGAAAGGTCGATATTGTAGACGGTAATGAATTTAGCTTATTACTTCAGAAACATCAAAAGAGTATCGTTGAAGTCGATAGAAATTATGTCCAACAATTTGTCAAAGTGTCGTCTTATTTAAAGACAAAAAGGGGGAATATTCAATCCGTATTCGACTCAATTAAAGATACACCGAATAAAGAAATTTTAAATGAATGTGTAGATATATTAAAAGATGAAATGAATACATACAATTTGTTATTGTTTAATTCTTTGAACATGGTTGTGTCACTAGTAGAAGATGATATGATAACATTTTATGAGATTTACGAAATGTTTGACAAATTAAATATTTTCGATTCAAAACATGAAAGGGATGTGTCTCAAAGACTTACAAATATTGGAGATGGAATAGTGAGTTTATTGTATGAATTAAGAAGTGTTGGTAATCAAATTACAGACTCAATTGGAGAGTTGAGTTATGTTACAGAAACATCTAACCAAAAATTAACTGAAAGATTATTAGAAGTTGATTCATCACTCCAGGTCAACAATTTCCTGACAGCTATCCAAACATACCAGTTGAACAAAATCAATAAGTCCACCAGAAATTTGCGTGGTTAAAATAATGAGGTTATATGGGATGTGATTTTTGTGTTAATATAATTACAAAATCAAAGGAAAGGTTGGAACGAAGTTTTAAATGGGAAATTTTAATTGTGGGGACTTAATTCCCCCAAGTAAATCCTGACCTCCCATTGAAAAAGGGTGACTTCAAATGGTCACCCTTTCTTTTCGTTATGATTACGAGAAAATACCCCCACCCCCCCCCCAGTCAACCGACCTTTAGAGTGAATTTAATTGTAAAAATGAATAAATAAAAATATCTTTACTCCGTGGGAATTTTCACCGTAGATATAATAAATGAACGTTATTTAATTCAATACAATGATGTATCTGATAGATACACCCTCACCGATATATCCATAAATAAAACGAAAGAATTAAAAGTCAATTACGACTCAAAACGAAAAACATATTTCATCCGATATTCATATACACACAATGGAAAAAGGGAGAACTACCGGAAAACGATTGAACGTATAAGATGGGAGTTGTTTGGTGAATGGAATGATGGAAATAAAACTCTAATTGGATTAACTAAAAAGGACTGTAAGAGGATAATAAAAGAAGAATACGAGAATTTAGGTTATTTGGTTCCATATTCACAAATGAGACACTCAAAAAACAGTCTCATCAAAAAAACACATCTCTTCATAGAACGTAATGGAGGACTCAGTTTGTTCTTGGAATTAACAACTGAATTAGGGATAAATAATGAAATTTATTACCAAGACCACACTGGAAGAATATTAAGGTCCTCGTTTGAATTTAAATTTTTCAGTATCCTTCATTATAATAACATTGAATACGAATACGAATCATTCAAAGTAGGTAAATTTATACCTGACTTCTACATACCAAGAAATAAAGTTCTAATTGAAATCCTTGGTATGGGAAGTAGACATGGTTATAGAAAAAAGTCTCAAAACAAAGAACTTGAATACACCAAAAGAGGATTTAATTACAAACCAATACTAGTGGATTTACACAATCCAACCAGTTCAATAATCAATAGTTGTATTGATGTTTTTGGTGATATAAAAATTCCAGATTTTAATCATTATTTCAGAAAATATTCTCTGAACGGAGATTTGTTTTTTGACAAACTCAAGGAATTACTTTCAGATATCAATGATGGGAATTTAAAAATTGATGATGAAAAAGAGGGAAAAGGGTTTGTTCAAAAACACAGAACATATTATGACTATGTATACGAAAACTATCAATCAGTATTTCATACAATAAAGGAGTTAATAGGTTACCCTTCACTTAATGTGGAAAGACCTAAAAATTACTGGAAGGATAACGTTAATTGTGAGTACGAGTTGGAAGAGATTTTTAAAAAAGAAAAATATATACCTAACGTACATCAATCTCAGACTACATTTAATGGTGTTTATGTATTGAGACAGTTTTATTCACACAGAGGAATTGGTTCAGTAAAAAAAGGTGGAGAGTTCTATGAATTTGTAGAAACCCTAAAATTGAAGTATGGGTTTAGGGATGTAGAAAAAGAGAAAATTGAATTCCAAGAGAAACAGATTTATGACGTTGTAATGAAGTTATATAGAGATGAGATATCTCTTACAAGTGAAGGAAGTATACTAGAAGAATATCGTGGAGTTTATAATTACTTAACTAATATACCAGGAGGAGTCTTTCAATATATTAAGGATAATATAGGATATCCACCTCCCCACATTCAAAGACCGAGTGGGTATTACAAATCCTCAAATAATATTGAATATGAACTTGAATATAATTGGAAAAAATATAAAAGGTTACTCAAGTTCAGTGAAATAAGAGGAGACTTAGGTAAGGAGAACACCTACAATAGTCTGTACTCTATTGTGGGAATTGATGAGTTTAAAAAGGGAGGTAATTATTATCAATTTATTTTACATCTTCAGAACACTTACGGTCATGATGATATTGAATTAAAAGAAAAGGAAGATTTCCAAAATAATGTAATTATCTACCTTAAAGGTCTGAATGATGGAAAATGGAATTCAACTACACATTCATGTGAAGAACTTGGAATTCTTCAAAAATATCAGAAATGTGTTTGTGAAAGATACGGATCCCTGTTTGATGGTGTTAAAAGTGAAATAGGGTTTCCTCATCCAAGAGTGGGAAGATACCGAGGTTATTATAACGACATAGAAAATTGTAAATACGAAATAGAAAACAACATTAAAATTTTTAAATGTCTTCCAAAATATTCTGAAATCAAAAAACCACCATATGTTGGAGAGAATACCTTATTAGGAATTTATGACCGTTACAAAACTAAAAGTTTTGAGAGAGGTGGGATTTTCTATGATTTTGTTAATAAATGTCTATCTAATTTTCAAACTTCTTGAATGAGATAAAGGTTTAATTCATCCTTTCCCACCAATCGGTATTATTAACCTTCCTATCCTCAAGTATGTCTACCCAATCTTTAAGGTGTTCGTAGGGGTGGAGTTTCCCCTCTATGATTAACTGACTACCGGTGACCTCATACTTCTTTCGGATACCCTTGTTCAATCTTTTCTTTCTACTCATTGTCAACCACTTACTCCTTAATTTACAAAATATCTACTTGATTTCCAAGTGTTTTTGGGTATAATCACTAAATTTAGGAACAAATAATTTAACAAGACCAAACCGACATTTATGTCTAACTATCAAGAGATTTCATCCTTCATTTGGTGGGTAATATCGTAGGTATGGACTCCCACGGTAATAAAGATACGAAAAAACTGGATTAAAAACAAGTTAAATTGCACAAAATCAATTAGTTATGAATTTTAAGTCAATATTATTTCTCTTGTCTATCACTTTAGTATACACACTCAATGGTCAAGTGACAATTGTTGATTACTCTGATAAAGGAAAGAATGTGGTCCCATATGACACTTCGTATTTTATCAATGATGTAAAATTCACGAGTAAAGAAGTTCTAAATGGATTGATTGGAAACCACTTGACAATGTTGTCTCCAGAAAGAATTAACACGTCAAGGGTTAAAAACAATAAGGGTATTGGATTTTTCAAAGAAGATGTTGACGATTTGAAATTTGGAACTTTTGAAATTCTAAAGATTGAAGAGGTTGATTACAGTGATTGTTTCCTACTTGGGAATGATAAGGACACCTTTTATTACAAAAGTCAATTCTCATCCGATGACTATATAATCACTGAAGGATTTGATAAGTTAAAACAAACATTGGTTAATCAACATTTTTATTCGTTTGATGAAGGTAAAATCACTGGTGTTAATGGTTTGTCGTATGATTTAACTTGGGGTGAGAAGTTGGAAATAGTTGATTTTGAAATTGGTAAGATATCCTATTTTGACTTCGGGGTGGTTTTCAAATTGAGAGGTACATCAGGTGAATTGTTAATGTCTTTAAAATTGGATGATGAGTGGTTTAAGTTTGGAGGAGACCCCGATGGTTCTATTTCATTTAATGTGAGTACACCAGGAGATGTGTTGGGTAAGTCGGTGAAAATTGTGAACGATAAACTTTACAAAATATACACCAGTTCAGTATTTAAAAATGACATAAGGTCTGGTTCATTAAGGGTCGGAATGTCAAAAGACGAGATTTCATTGTTCCTTGGAAGACCTTTCTCAACCCTTTCAGTACCTGGATACGATGATGTTTGGGTGTATGGTTCGGGTTCCAATTCATTTAAGGTTTTGTTCAAAGGGACAAAGAGTGTTAAAATATTATAGTTCAACCCCAAATCTTCTTCCATTCAAACTCATCAGTACTCGTTTCAAGGACTTCTGAAGGTAGATTAAGTGTCTTCTTATCCAACCACTCATTCAGGTGAGATAACCTCACATATCGTTTGTATGAACCTATACGGATACAAGGGAGTCCCTCATCCTTGACGAGTTCTTCAAACTTACCTCGTGTGATTTGAAGATGTTTTAATACTTCACCTTTGGTCATTAGTCGGTCTTCCATTACTTCTCCTTCATTTTGGTTTTGAGTAGCTCCTTGAGTTCAGGAGTCAATGATTTACGGATGTCTTTACTCACATTACGAATAGTGTGGTCTTTGATTTTCTCATACATCCATATGAACTTAAATAGTTGGTCTTTGACTTTTACGAGGTCATCAGTTAATGGGTTTAGACCCATTGAAGTCATTAAGTCTCTTGTGATGTCAAGGAGTTGGATTTCAAGTTCATCGTCCTTGTAGGTTTCATTTAACATTGGTGTCTTTCGGTGTTTTAATGTTCCATATGAGGTTGTTATCCTTACCCCACATTTTTGATATGTAGTCAAGTCCCTTGGTTCCTTGACTTGATTTGAAGAGTTGAAAGTCTACTTGACCATACCGTTTCAGAACAAGGGGTAGTTTCTGAAAAGATTTGAAAATCTTGTCAGAGTGAATGACCATATGGACGTGGGGGAGTCCGGTGGTTGTGAATTCTCTAAACCAACAAATACCCTTGACGAGGTAATGACTTTCAATATCCTCCATAGTGTGAAGTATGTGGGTGTCATTGAACCTTTGGTCAAAGGTTAAGGTCACGAAGAAGTCCCATTGGTTTTGGTCTATCCATTTGGTTATGTCTCTATGTTCTTTCATTACTTGATATAGTTAGGTCAGTCCCTGGTTGGGGATGACGAGGTTTCCATTCAATTCAATTGTCACCTTCTCCGAAGGATTTTCATTCACTTACTTGTAATAAATAGTAGGGATTTTCAGAAAACGACACTTTGTTACGATATCCTACACTGTTTGAATAAATAAGAATGGTTTTAGACCGATACAAGAAAGAGGAATCTGAATTTTAATGGATTTAGAGACTACTCAATTTCACGAGGTGAGTCATATTTTATTGGAACATAAAATGTTCCATAATTGAACATAATATGTCTAATTTAATATCGTAAACTATTGAAAATCAGTGTTCAATATAGTAAGTTTGAATCCTGACAGGGTCACTAAGAGACCGAAACCCGCTGCACTGCAGCGGGTTTTTTGTTTTTAGGCCTATACATTATATCTCGTTCGAACACAAATTTAAATTCGTAATTTGTTGATTATTAA
>Ga0194118_10006954_pt1 | contig 11045 bp, 10 predicted proteins | sample TA2MahsurfametaG_2_FD_148662 | JGI IMG/M metagenome (GOLD analysis project Ga0194118, IMG submission 148662) | Freshwater microbial communities from Lake Tanganyika, Tanzania - TA2015013 Mahale N5 surface | ecosystem: Environmental > Aquatic > Freshwater > Lake | place: Tanzania: Lake...
AAGTCGGCAGTAGGTCGATCATAGAAAACTTCTACCGGAGTCGCTTTACGCATAAACCCAGGCTAAAGTGTGCGTACAACAGTGGTTTGGTTGTGCTGGAGAGAGATCTTCTGCTGACTCTTAATCACCGGTCCTAATCCGCAGGAGTCTTCATCAACAGTTCGCTTTGCGTAACTCGAGCTGGAAAACATTTGTTAGTTCGGCCTGTCAAACTACTTGCATGGACCAACCTCAATCTAAGTTCCTTGCCTTTCTAGCCGTCATCGCCACAGCCCTTGCCGGGGGTGCGTTTGCGTTGAGTTGGCAATCTTCGAATCACTTCTTTGATTTCTCGCCAGCGAATGATGGACTTGTGGCGCCGAGGGATATTGCGAAGTTGGTTGAAGAGGCCCACGGATCGACTGTCCAGGTTAATTGCGTAGTAAGTAAGAAGAAGGGTGTGATTGGTACGGGTTGGGCGATTGACTCGGAGTTGCTAAATGTTTCGTCGAGTAAGACAACGGTGATGACGAATCATCACGTTATTGAGGATTGCATTGATGGGAAGGGCACAGTCACTATCAATCGGCTATTTAAGAAGGAGAAGCCGGCTTGGATCCTTGCTTACGATGAGAAGAATGATTTGGCGGTCCTTGAGACTGATGTTGAACTAGATGCGCTTGAGTTGTCGGAGAATCCGCCTTGGCCGGGATATTGGGTGATGGTGGTGGGTTCGGCGGATGGATTTGAAGGATCAGTGGCGTTTGGAAATATCTTGAATGTAACTATTGACGAGGTGTTGATTACGAACAACGTTTCGTCGGGAAATAGCGGTGGGCCGTTAATTGATAACGAGGGAAAGGTTGTCGGCATGGTGAGCTGGGGTATTAATGATGACGAAGGGCAGTACAACGGGGCGAAGATGCTTGATGTGTTCTGCGTGAAGATTCTTAAGTGTGAGTACGAGTATGACGGTGAGAAGACTTGGTTTGAGTATGGGGATTGATGTTTACATTAGGTTATAGCATTTGTTGATGCGGATTAAGACGCTGGTATCGGGACTTACCGCTGTTTTGGTACTCGGGACTTCCCTACCTGCATGGTCTGCAAACGTGCCTAAGGCCGGCGCTATCTGTAAGAAGGTTGGTCAGGCAAAGATATACAAAGAAAAGAAATTCACTTGCGTTAAGTCAGGAAAGAAATTTGTTTGGGATAAGGGCGTTGCAGTAACCAGCGCTAAGGAGCAAGCGGCTCCAGCTCCCATTGCTTCTCCGACTCCGTCACAAACCGGACCAACCGCCCCAATAACTCTCGACAATTTGGATTTGAAGTGGACTTCCATTGTTGCTCGACAGAATTTGTTATCAGAATTTGCAGCGCTATCCCAACCGAATTCGACGGCTAATTTCCGAATTGGTCCAAATGTCCGTGAAGACTTATTAAGCGAAGAGAGGCGACTTTTGGCCATCGCCGAACGCATGTTCAGGGGCTACTTTTTGCCAAGCTCCTTTGAAATCCTTGTTTATTCTGAAAAGGATGGAGATTGGGCCGAAAAGGAGAAAGATCAATTGGTCGATCCTGGAGGCTGGTCTATCTCCAAAGATATCGCTAATAATCCCTATGGATGCAACTTTGCCGGTGCTACTCGAACAAAAACTAACCTGCCCATGTATCACATGTGTTTAGATTCAAAGGGACGGTCGGTTGAAGATAAACAGACAACCATTCATGAGTACTTTCATCTAGTACAGCAGAAATATACATTAGAGAAAATGACTTGTTGGTTGGTAGAAGGATCAGCTACCTATTTTGGCGTTGCTCTTGGTGTTGATGGAAGCGACCCAACCGGTGTTAGCTCGCAAAGATTTTTGAACAGTTTAGCCAATCAATATAACCCCGGTGGCTCGGGAACCCGAGGATCGGCTGCGGCCTTGAGAGCGAAGATTGCTAGTGATAGCGGGGCCGTTGAGGTACTTAAAGACTTAGATGTTCGTCCAGGAAATTGTTTGCCACTTGCAGCTTATGCTGTGGGTGCTGTCGCTACCGAAGCGTTAATTGCAGTTAAAGGTTATAGAACTTATATGGATTTCATTTCAACATTTGCTGTTTCAGTCGATTGGAGGAGTGAATTTGCGAAGTATTATGGGATTACTCCGGATGAGTTCTATTTGAAACTTGCTCCATATTTACGCGGAAGATTAAGTGGTTAGTTTACTTTTTTGTTGAGATTCTAACGATTTCGCCAGTTGAGTCACTGCGCAGAACCTCAATCTTCATACCGCTGGTTGTAACTGATTCTCCTTCACGTGAGGTCCCAATCAAGAAGCGATCTCTATTTGATTGTCGCTCAAAAATGGGTTTCATAGCACCATCATTACTCTTGATATTTGCGTCAACGAGATAAATATGAACTCCCTCTTCCGACTTTGCCATTTCCCCTAACTCGCTCGATCTACGGCTCTCAGCTACAAGAATCTGACTGTTGCTTATCCGTGCCATGAGCGCCTTTACGCCCGAGTCAGTTTCGGAGAGCGAACTCAGCTTCACTGTGTAGCTTGGATTTTCGAAACCATTTATGCATCGGACTTGTTCCTCGCTAAACCAGCCAAGTAGAAACTTCTCCCAAGCAACGAACTCTGGCATTGGGCTGACTCCTGTAGCCATGGCGCTCCAAATGGGAAAGCCCGAGGTGCCCCAGCTCCAATCTCCGCTGATTTTGTATTGATGGATGAGGCCCATCGCATGGCCCACTTCGTGCAAGAACCAAATCTTCTTAGTTGGGTCATCAACGTATTCTCGGATGGGTCCAAAAGTTGCTCGGTTGAATGCTTTTCCATCGTAAGTCAGCCTGACGCCTGCCGCCCCTTCAAAACCGATCTTGGTTGTCGCAGGAGTTACAACATTAATAAACTCGTACTTCGAAAAGTCGATTAGTGGATCAGCGAGATCAGCAGCGTCCTTGATAAGGCCGCCAAAATTAGCGTTTGGCTTCATTGGAGTTCCGTGTGGGGTATCAAGGTTGTAGGAGAGAACAGACTTCTTAATGTGCAGGAATGTATCCAGCGTATCGACCTTGTACTTTAGTTTCCCGTAGCTCATCTTTTCGATGTAGCGCTCAAAGGTTGGAATCTGGTTGTTCTTCCATTCATCTATCTGTTTTTGATCCGAGGGCAAATCGTCGAAATAGACAAAAAGAACGATTGTTCTTCTCTCGCCGAGAGTGGGGATAGCGGTTGAAGGACGGGGAAATCCGTAATGCTCGCTCACGTCTAAGTTAGTAATTACTTGGCATTCACTCATCTTTCTAAAACTGGCGGACCCCGTAATTTCTATTGAGGTTGCAGTTGGGGTTGGCGAAGGAGAGGGAGTCGGTTTTGTTGTTGGAGTGGGAGTTGGTTGCGGTGTTGTAGTAGCTGAAAGGGTGGGCGATGGAGTTGGAGATGGGATTGGTGTTGGTGAGGCTTGCTTCTTCCAGGTTAATTTCTTGCCTTGTTTAGCGCAGATAAAGCTTGTGCCTTTTGATTTTTTAACTTGCCCCACCTTTGTGCATAAAGCTCCCGCTTTGACAGCGGCGTTTGTTTGGATAGCGGGTATGGATACGAGTGAGATTGAAATTAGCGCGACTATTAGTTTTTGGGGAGCGCGCACTGGTGAAGTTTCTCAGGATTGGTGAGGGGAGACAATTACGTGATGAGCCGAATTCTCGGGAATTAGAGAGGGCCCCGTTTTCGCGGGGCCCTTGCGGTGTTGTTTAGACACCAGTTCCGCCAACTTTGTGTCCAAACAATACATCGTCTTTTTAGTGAATCGGCGTTTTATGAAGTACAAGCGATGCCATCACCATCAGCATCGAGGCGGTGGACATCGCGGCCGATTACTTTGACGGGTGCGAGGCCGAGTTTTTTGATATCAGCGCAATTTAAATCTGGTGGAAATAGTGGAATGCAGCCTTCGTAATTGGGATCGCATTGCCAGGTTGGGGTTGCGGGGGCTTGGCGAATTGTTGTGAGTGCGCGATATGGATCAAGTTTTGTTCCAGGGCATGCGCTCCAAAGTCCTAATTTCTTATCGCGGGCGGATTCGGCAGCTTTGAGTAATTTTGTGGAGTAGCGGCCGAGTTCGCGTTTATAGAAATATGGAGTTGCGGCGCCGATTTTGACCATCTCGAGATTGATGTTGACCTTGCCTTTGAAGATGTAGCGGAGGATGCGGCCGTATGCATCTACTTTGTCGAGATTTGGGTCAGTGGTGAGGCGGAGTGTGCCTCTTATGTTGAGTAGGTTCGCGAGCGCTACTTGGGCTTCTTTGGCATAACACTCGTCCTCATTTAGTTCTGGGGTATCGACTTGGAGAAGGCGGACGGATCTTCCATCTGCGAGTTTTACGGTGTCGCCATCGGTGATTGACGCGATTCTCGTGTTGGCGTGGGTGGGTGTTAGTGGGAGCGCGAGAGTTACTGAGAGAAGGATGAGTAAGAGTCTGCGCATAGGTAAAGAGTATTTGGGACTATTAGAGTTTTAGTAGATCATCTGGGGTATTGATTTTCTTTAGCTCTCTGCGGGTTTGTTGCCATTGGTAAAGACGAATGGACCAGTTTGGGAGTGTGTATTCGGTTCGCGGTTTCTTCGAGAGAAGAAAGAGCGGAATAAGCATCCAGAAACCGAAGAGATAGGCGTAAAGACCCCATCGCCAGGAGTTTCGCCCGAAGATAAATGCGATAAGTGAGATGAATGGAATTGAGATTAGGTTGAGCCAGTTCAAGTTTCCCCCTTGTTACGTATGGATACGGAGCGTAAAGAAGGGGTCTGACATCCAGGTTTAGAGGTTCTTGAGGAGGTCTGTTACTCCAGGGAAGTCGGAATCTGTGGCCATGATCTTCTCTAGATCTTTTCGCGCTTGGGTCGCTTTACCCAGGGATTTATAGGTGAGCGCGCGTTCATATAGAGCCTTGTTTAGAACGTCTTCGTGACGCTTCTTTGATGAACGTGCCAACCGAAGAGTCTCGATAGCGGCATCAGGGAGGCCGGATTCGCGCAGGGCGATTGCACGGTAGATGAGAAGAAGTGCAGTCGCTTCATCAATGTTTTCAATCTCTTCAGTAGTTTCCAAGACATCTTTCCAGCGAGCGAGTTGAAGCTCATTTTCACAGACCGCAAGTGCGGTTGCTTGGTTTGCCGGAAGAGTCTCGGCAACAGCTAGAGCCTCTTCATATCTCTTATCTAGTTGAAGCAACTCGATATATGAAAGACCGAGAGCGATTACTCCGTACTGCATTGGGATACTCACTCCTGGGGCCACGATTAGCGTGACTTCGAAACCTTTTGCATACTCAAAGAAAAGCGGATTGTTTTCGAGGTCGGATTTTCGTTTCCAGAGCGCTTCAGCTTTTGCGCTAAGGCCCTTTACATCGGTGGAGGAGCCCATGAGAAGTCTTGGAAAGATGAGCGCATCGCAGATGTAGCTGATCTCGGGAAATTTTGCGGCAACTTTCTCAAGGGCTTCGATGTTTCCCTCTTTGAGCGCTCGGAATAGCGCTTTCTTATTTCTCGGTTCGAAGAGTTTTGGGGGTGCGATTTGTTGGATTAGTTCGCCGGGAACTGCTTTCTTGCGCCGACCCTTTAGCGCTTTAAGCGAAGTGCGCTCGACGTTGTAGAGGCCGGTGCCTGGGATGCCGGTGGAGCCATAAATTTCACCGCGGGTGTTGATTGATACTCGTGCTCCAGGGACGCCGAATGAAAGTCCGAGTGCGCTCTTGCTGAAATTTAAGCGAAGCCCCGGTGCGATCTTCATACTGCGGCGGAATCGGAGCGACATGTTTGAATCCTACGCTTGGAATCAGAGTTAGTCCTTGTACATTTATTATAGCTTTCTGTACAGTTGTGGATATGAAGGAATTCTCTGTCAGTGATGCTCGCAAGGATCTGCCCTCCTTAGTTGATAAATGCAAGAAGGAGCCGATTGTGATTAATAGGCATGGAAAGCCCGAAGCGGTCATTATTGGAATTGAACAATATGAAGAGTTTCTTGATGCGGTCGAGGAACTTGAGGACATCGCTATGGCTGAGGAATCGCTATTGGATCCTGGGCCGAACATTCCTTGGGAGAAGGTGAAGAAGGATCTTGGTCTCTGATGAAGACCTATAGAGTCGAGCTCCGCCCTAAAGCTAGAAAACAGCTTCGAGATTTGGATACGGCCTCGCGAGCGAGAGTGCTTGGCGCAATTGAGCTACTAAGAACTGATCCAGTTCCCCCGAATGCAAGACGGTTAAAAGGCCGGAGTGATTATCGAATTCGAGTTGGTGACTACCGGTTGATCTATAAATTCAACGCTGGGAAATTGATAATTTTGGTGATTGCGATAGGTCACCGTCGTGACGTATATAGAAAGTCAGAATAGGATTTAGATATGGAAGAAAATGAATCGGTAGAGGTAGTACAGCGTCTTGCATCGCCCCAGGCTCGACTTGGCGCATATTTGGTCGATATCGGACTTGGGATTGTTACTTTGGTTATCGGTTGGTTGATCTGGTCCTTTTTTACATGGCAGACCGGCCAGACTCCTGCAAAGCGGTTAATGAAACAGGTCGTTGTTGATGCCAAGACCGGCGAGCCATTTACATGGACGCGGATGTTGCTTCGGGAGGCGGCGGTTAAGTGGGCTGCCGGTGGAATAGCATCGAGCGCATCAAATGGAATTACCTTTGTGATTGATTCGCTCTTTATATTCCGTGATGATCGTAAGACCGTTCACGACTTGATCGTTCAAAGCAAGGTAATCCAGCGTTAATTACAACCTTGTAATTCAGCATCTTTAAGCCTTCGAACCTTAGACTCTCAATTGAGAGTTAAGAAAAAAGTTTTAGATTTTTTGTTTTTTCTATTGACCGGGCATTTGAACAAGAGTTTATTACTCTCACTACTTAGAAATTCTGTCATGGAATTCTCTAGGAAGTTTGGTTAGAGGTAGTACCGATTGGTGGCTAGAGATAATCATCCAAGACCAAAGAGATCTTCGGTTAATCGGGAAATGACTAATCAATTCGGCAGGCCTTTTGGGGTAAGTCGGGAAACTGACTAGACAGTTTGTTGATACGTGGGGAGATCTTCACCGCAACAAGATGGAAAACTCTCCATACGCGAGCACCGATAAAGAAAGAGCCCTCGGTCATATGCACCGAGGGCTCTTTTAATTGATTTTCTTAGCTTTGACCCTTGATTGCCGCTTCTTCTTCTGGGGAAAGAACTAGTTTCTTAAGCAGAAGGCGCTTCAGCTAGATCTCCAGGAGTGTCCGGAAGGGTTTCTTTCGGCATTCCTTTAAATGTGAAGGTCTCTTTTCCTACTTCGCCTTCAACATCAATTAGAACGATCTGACCAGACTTGATGTCACCGAAGAGAATCTTCTCGGATAGCGCATCTTCGATTTCACGTTGAATAGTGCGGCGAAGTGGTCGCGCACCAAGGGCTGGGTCATAACCGCGCTGGGCGAGGATGTTCTTCGCAGCAGATGTGAGTTCGATTCCCATATCTTTTTCCTTGAGACGAGACTCGAGGTTTGTGGTCATGAGATCGACGATTTGGATGATCTCGTCCTGGTTGAGCTGGTGGAAGACGATGACATCATCGATACGGTTTAGGAATTCAGGGCGGAAGTGAGTCTTTAGCTCATCGGAAACCTTGTTCTTCATCCGCTCATAATTTCCAAGGGCATCATTGACGTTAGCAAAACCAAGTGAGAGCGACTTAGAGATATCGCGAGTTCCAAGGTTTGTGGTCATGATGATGATGGTGTTCTTGAAATCAACTTGGCGACCTTGGGCGTCAGTTAGACGTCCCTCTTCAAGTACTTGAAGAAGTGAGTTGAAGATATCGGGGTGCGCCTTTTCGATTTCATCGAAGAGAACTACTGAGAATGGACGGCGACGTACTTTCTCGGTGAGCTGTCCGCCCTCGTCGTAACCGACGTAGCCGGGAGGAGCGCCGAAGAGACGAGATGCGGTGTGCTTCTCGGAGTACTCGGACATATCAAGGGCGATAAGTGCATCTTGATCACCAAAGAGGAATTGGGCGAGTGTTCTTGAAAGTTCGGTCTTACCAACACCAGATGGTCCCGCGAAGATAAATGAACCACCAGGACGGCGTGGATCTTTAAGTCCAGCGCGGGTACGGCGGATTGCTTGGGAGAGCGCTTTGATTGCTTGCTCTTGTCCAATAACGCGCTTGTGAAGTTCATCTTCCATACGGATAAGACGTGAAGTCTCAGCCTCAGTTAGTTTGAAGACTGGGATACCGGTAGCGGTTGAGAGAACTTGAGCGATTAACTCTTCATCAACTTCAGCAACTACATCAAGATCGCCAGCTTTCCAGCTCTTCTCGCGCTCTGCTTTTTCGGTCATGAGTTGTTTTTCTTTATCGCGAAGCGATGCAGATAATTCAAAGTCTTGGCCATCGATTGCAGATTCCTTCTCTTTACGGACGTCAGCGATCTTGTCATCCATTTCGCGAAGTTCTGGTGGCGCGGTCATGCGACGGATGCGTAGGCGTGAACCAGCTTCATCAAGGAGATCGATTGCTTTATCTGGGAGGAAGCGATCGGAGATGTAGCGATCAGCGAGAGTTGCAGCAGCAACTACCGCGTCATCGGTGATGGAAACTTTGTGATGTGATTCGTAGCGATCGCGAAGTCCTTTGAGGATTTCGATGGTGTGAACGACAGATGGTTCCTTTACCTGGATCGGTTGGAAACGACGCTCGAGCGCAGCATCCTTTTCAAGGTGCTTGCGATATTCATCGAGAGTTGTAGCGCCGATTGTCTGGAGCTCACCGCGAGCGAGCATTGGCTTCAAGATGCTTGCGGCATCGATTGCGCCTTCAGCGGCGCCAGCGCCAACGAGGGTATGAATTTCATCGATAAAGAGAATGATGTCGCCGCGAGTGCGGATCTCTTTCAATACTTTCTTCAGCCGCTCTTCGAAATCACCGCGGTAGCGAGAGCCAGCTACGAGCGCGCCGAGGTCGAGTGAGTAGAGCTGCTTATTCTTCAAAGTTTCTGGGACATCGCCGCTCACGATTGCTTGAGCGAGGCCTTCAACAACAGCGGTCTTACCAACGCCAGGTTCACCAATAAGGACTGGGTTGTTTTTCGTACGGCGGGAGAGAATCTGCATGACGCGCTCGATTTCCTTCTCGCGTCCAATTACTGGATCGAGTTTTCCTTCGCGGGCTGCGACGGTGAGGTTTCTTCCGAACTGATCTAGAACTAGAGATGTTGCCGGTGTTCCCTCAGGTGCGCCAGCAGTTGCGGCTTCTTTACCTTGGTAGCCAGAGAGAAGTTGGATGACTTGTTGGCGGACGCGATTTAAATCAGCGCCGAGTTTTACTAGAACTTGTGCAGCTACGCCTTCACCTTCGCGGATAAGTCCAAGAAGAATGTGTTCGGTACCGATGTAGTTGTGGCCGAGTTGTAGCGCTTCGCGAAGTGAGAGTTCGAGAACTTTCTTTGCGCGAGGAGTAAATGGAATATGTCCGGATGGAGCTTGCTGGCCTTGGCCGATGATCTCTTCTACTTGAGCGCGAACGCCTTCTAGTGAGATTCCGAGAGCTTCCAAACCTTTAGCGGCGACGCCTTCGCCTTCATGGATGAGTCCAAGGAGGATGTGCTCGGTACCGATGTAATTGTGGTTGAGCATGCGAGCTTCCTCTTGGGCGAGGACAACTACGCGTCTTGCTCTATCGGTAAAGCGTTCGAACATTTATTACTCCTTATGCCTCTTGAGGGCTAGCGTAATAGAGGCGGCCCGGAGGGGCGAGACCAATATTTCCCTTCAAGATATGGGACTTTGTGGGGGTTAGAACCTCAATATTTGGGCGTTTATTCCACCAGGGCTCAAAGCGCCTCTGAAAGTATCCACCTCGTTGGCTCTGGCGAAGGCTTGATCAAACGGATGCTGAGAAATTCGCTGATTTAAGACTCAAAAATCAACTCAGCCAGAACTTTTTCGGGGAAATTGAATATTTTACTATGCAATAGATGGCTGAAAAACCATCTTTCCAGCCAATCTTCTTTCCTTCCTTATAGGTCCGGCCCTCATAAGAAATCCCGGCCTCATAAATGATTGCACCGGCACGCGCAAACTTAATAGTCAATTCTGGTTCAATTCCAAATCGATTCTCTCTTAACGTAATCTTTGAGACTAAAGATCTTCTAAACACTTTATGGCACGTCTCAATATCTGTCATATTTAGGTCTGACGCCATATTGCAAATAGTTGTTAAAAATCTATTTCCTAAATAATGCCAGTAAAAAAGAGTACGCTTTGGTTGACTTCCTAAAAATCTAGAACCATAGACTACGTCGGCTTTACCTAGTTTGATTTGCTGAAACAATTTTTCAATATCTACTGGATCATATTCTAGATCGGCATCATGAATAGCGACAACTTCTTTAGTGCAGTACTCAAGTGCCGTGCGGATTGCTTTACCCTTTCCTTGATTATATTTATGTACGACCAACCTTAGTTTGGGTGAGGTAGGCAAAAAATTCTCGATTAGACTCCTTGAATTATCTGTTGAACCATCGTCTACAACAATTATTTCTTCTACAAAGTCACACGCTAAAAGTCTAGCGAGTGCCTCTGACACTCTTTTCTCTTCATCATAAACTGGAACTATAACTGATAGCGTCATTGAGACTTTCCTCCCCGTTCTAATGAAGTTAAATTAATAAAAACTAATAGGTAAGACAAGAGAAGCAAGGGGAAAACGTATCTAGCTTCATCTGATACAAATGAGACACTTAGCACAAAAAGATTGACTGAATGAACCAATGACAGATAAATGATAAGTTCTCGAATTTTAGGCCTAATTCTAGCGCCCTTCACTAAAAGGAGTAATAAGAAGAAAATGGCTATCTCTGAAAACAAATAAAGCTTTCCTATAAATGCGGTAGCTAGCGAAATTGGTATCCACAAATAATCACTAATACTATCCGCACTATGAAAATCAACAGATTCTTGTGTAGCAAATAAAAATGGATTACCCACGGTCAGAATTTGAGTTGCCGCAATCA
>Ga0194118_10006955_pt1 | contig 11043 bp, 8 predicted proteins | sample TA2MahsurfametaG_2_FD_148662 | JGI IMG/M metagenome (GOLD analysis project Ga0194118, IMG submission 148662) | Freshwater microbial communities from Lake Tanganyika, Tanzania - TA2015013 Mahale N5 surface | ecosystem: Environmental > Aquatic > Freshwater > Lake | place: Tanzania: Lake Tanganyika...
CGGACACGTGATCGTGCTCGTCGTTCCGTGGGTGCCGCGCGACATCCCGGACTTCCAACTTCTGCAACCCAGTGAGAATTCATTGAGGGCCGTGCGCGATGTTATTGATTTCCGCCGTCCGCTCGGGACCGTCGTGCATATCGAGCCTCCCCGGTACCTCGGTGTGTCCGTGGCTGTTCGCCTCGTGGCTGCAGCCGGGGCAGATCCGCGGGTGCTGACCGCTCGGGCTGACGACGCGATCCGGGATTTCCTTCATCCGGTGACGGGAGGGCCGCAGGGTGAAGGTTGGCCGTTCGGTTACCCGCTGCTGCTCGCCGATGTCCACTCGGTTCTGCAGCGCATCCCAGGTCTCTCCTACGTGGATGTCGTCCGCCTCATCCCGGTTGATGTGGTGTCAGGACTTCGGGGGGCGCCGGCCGAAATCGTGCAACCGGGCGTGCACGACCTCCTCTTTTGCGTTGGTAATGAGATCGAGGTCCGTACGTGACAGTCATGGCCTCACGCATAGGACGGCGCGGCCACCCCGATGCGCGCAATCCCTTCCCACTGGAGTCCCAGGTCCCGGCGATGATCGCGGAGGACCCGATGATCCGAGCCTTCTTGGCCGGACTGGATGAGGTCTGGGCTCCCGTCGTATTGACCCTCGATTGCTTCTACGCCTACCTCGATCCCAGGACTGCGCCTCCAGACATGGTGGCGTTCCTGGGATCGTGGATCCTCGCTGACACAGCCGACACCTGGGATGAAGCAACCCTGCGTGAGGATGTCGCCCGCGCGCACGCCCGGTTTGCCCTCTTGGGCACAGCTCAGGGGGTGCGAGATCGGCTCGTGCCGCGGGAGGCCGAATCCGTCGACATCGATGATCCAGGCGCTACCCTGGCAAGCACCATGCCCACCAACCCCCAGGACTGGATCGACCCTGCCGACCCGATCGTCCGGATTCGAGTCCGCACCCCGGCCGGAACCACCGACGTGATGAAGCAGCGCCTCAGAATGCTCATCAGGGAGTTCAGCCCGGCGCATGTGGTCCTGGATGTGACCTTCACGTAGGCCCCTATGAACTCCGAACCGGAGATCTACTGCACACGGTGCGATTCCACCGTGGCCTGGGCACCGTTCTGCGCCCGCTGCGGTGCCTACCTGGAGTTCGTCGGGCGTCCCCCATGGCAGCCAGACGAGCCCGAATCCCTGCCCGGTTCCGGCCCTGCCGTCGAGGAGATTGTCGGAACGACGGTGGTGGAGACGGTGGTCGTTGGGGAGAACGCTCCCGGCGAGCCGGAACGCTCGCTGAGCGAGGAGGACTTCGCCCACCTCTACTCCGCGGACGAGTCCACGGCCGATGTCGACGATGGCCGCGGCTCGGCAATGATCTCGGCTGCGGTGGTGGGGGTCCTGGTCATCGGTGTCATCGGCGGCCTGGGACTGACGTTCCTGACCAACGGGTGGATCGGCGGGGTGTTCGCCCTGATGTGCCTCACCTGGGGAATAGTCCTGATCCCGCGCAAGCGCGCGACCTCCGGGCCGGTCCAGCCGAGGGGTCAGCGTCAAGGCGCTGGATTCGTGGCGGTGGCGGGTGTCGTGCTTCTGGGAGTCGCTGGCGGAGTCGGCCTGTGGTTCCTCACCAACGAGTGGATCGCAGGGATGTTCGCCCTGGTTTGTCTGGCCTGGGCGGTCGCGCTTTGGCCCCGCCGCGGGGTGCCACTAGAACCGGTCCCTGAACCTGAGTCCGAGCCCGCGGTGGAGGAGGTCACCGAGGTTCTGGTGGCTGAGTCCATCCTCACCGAAGCCATCGTCGAAGAGGAGGTAGCGACCCCGGACGTGCCTCGGGTTGAGGCACGGGCGCCCCAGGTCGTTCCGACCCGGGCCATCGAGGTGCCGATCCCGCAGGCAACCTACGCGGTGCGTGGCGACGTTCCGTGCGGTGTGTGCGGAGAGCTCAACATTCAGGGGAGGCACTTCTGTGCCTGGTGCGGAGCGGTGATGCCCGACATGCTGGTGGAACCGACCACCGTTCCTCACCTGGAGCAGTTGGATGAATCGTCGTCGGAATCCGACTCACGGGGCCGATCACCCAGGCTGTCTCGGAGTTGGCGTGCACCAATCCTTGCGGGCACCCTGGCGTTCGTATTCCTCAGCGCGGTGATTCTTGCCGTCTTTGGCCCGTTCGCATTCCAGGTACGACTCGGCACCACGCAACTCTTTCAAGCCATCAATCAATTCATTGATCCCTACGCAGGAAATCAGGCGGATATTGTCGCGGCTACGGCGAGCACCACGTTGCGTGGCACGAGCCCGCGTGCAGGAGTGGGTAATGATGCTGCGGATTTCTGGGCATCGGTGCCATCGGAAAGTTACGGCGCAGGCAATTCGCTCACTACGACATTCGACCGCCAGTATTCGATCAATCGTGCTGTGGTGATGCCCGGGATCCAGAATGGACTATTCAGTATCCTTGCACTTGCGACCCCGGCGACGGTCACCTTGATCTTTGACGATGGCAGCACTATCACCCAGATCCTTGACAAAGTGCAGGAGCGAAATGATACCCGTCAGTTGATTCGTTTCCCCACGAAGACGACCCAGTCGGTCACCATGCGCATCGACACCGTCTACCTGCCACGTAACACAAATAAAATTGGAATCAGTGAGGTGGCGGTCAGTGGCATGTACTTCCTGGAGCCGCCGCGCCCGCCGAGCATCATCTCGGTGCCGACCGAGGTGCGCCAGAACCCGGCGCTCCCGGGAACCACGAACTAGCGCAGGTTCTCGATCACAACACTCGCGGGGGGTGCCGGCGTCGTGCCCGTTGGGTCCGCGGGTGCGGTCGGGGCGACAGCGTCCCCCGGGTCCGCCGGCTCTGGCGAGGAGGATCCGCCGCTAGGAGTGCGTGCGCAGAACCGTTTGGTGTACTCCGATTCCCCTTCGGCGCTCACGGCGGCCATGCGGAAGCAGTAGCGGGTGCCGGGCTCAAGGTCCCGAACCTCGGTGGCGGTGTCTTTGGATCCCGGAGCGGGCTCGACATTCGACCAGCCGGTGAAAATCTTGCGTTGCAGCACCCATGCGGTTACCTCCTGCGTCGGGTCGCAGACGCTCACCTGCGCACCGCCTGAGCCGTCCTTGTCGGGCCCGACGGGGCCCCCGCGTAGCACGGAGTCCTCAGCGGCCGCTGCCTCACTGGCCACCATGCTCGATGCCGCCAGCGCCGCGGCCGCCTCGGGGGCATCGGGTGCGATGAAGCCGCGTGGTGGTGTCACAGACGGCTGCCAGATGACCGCGATGGTGGTCCCGGAAACGGGCCGCGCGGTGGCATCCGTCGGGGGGCAGGGCAGAATCGTGAGGTCTGCGACATCCTCTGCGTCGGGAATCCCATTGCCGTTCACGTCCACGATGTCGGGCACGCTGATACACGACTTCGGGCTGAACAGGGACTGCAGGTCCCCTCGTTTGGCCAGGATGCGGTAGCACGCGAGGCCCGGCGGCACGTCCTCGATGACATGGCGGGTCGTACCGGCGGAAAGGTCTGCGATCAGGCTGCAGTCCTCACATATCGGCGTGGGGAGATTCAGGGGTGGTGGCGTATCGCGAGGGATGCCGACGCCGCGGGTTGCGGCTGCACCTGCCGGAGCCTCCAGAATTACGGTCTGGGGGGGCGGGGCAACGGGGTTGCCCGCGGCTCCGAGTGCGTAGATGGCGTAGCCGGTGGCACCTACGGACCCTTCCCACGTCAGGATCACATCGCGTTCGCCGGAGACCAGCCTGGGAGTGATGAACTCGGGAATCTGCGGTGAGTTGTTCGTCTCGGGGGGAAGGTTATTAAGGACCCGGGCCACAATGAATCCGGCGATCAGGCCCAGAACGGTCAGCAGCAGGATCAAGCGCCCCAGCACACCGAGGCGAACCCGGATGAATGGCCGATGCACGATGCTCGCGCCGATCTCCTCGGAATCCTCATCGACGATGGCGAGGTCGAGATCGACATCGTGCAGAGGTGTGACCGTGATGATGAAGGAGCGTGTCTCGAAGCCAGACCCGATGATCTTGGGTGCGACCTTGACGCTGATCTCGACCCACCGGGACTCTCCGGGAGCCAGGGTGAGGGTGGGTTCCTTCGGTCCGACGCTCAGGAATCCTTCGGGGTCCATGGCCTGGACCCGATACGTGACCGTTGAGTTCCCCTCATTAACGACGCGAACGAGGATCGTCGCCTTGGTGCGCACGGTGTAGGCACTTTGCGCCTGGACGAGGCGGAATCGGTAGAAGGGTGGAATGGTGACGTCGGTCTCCGTTGTCGCCGAGTTCGTCGGGCGCACCTGCGATGTCACCTGGACACCGACCGCGTACTCACCGGCCACGATGCGCGATGTCATGGGCGGTTGCAGGGTGAGTGTCACGTCCTGCTCGTCACCGGGGAACAGAGAGACCGACATGGGGTCGACGGAAGCCCACGCCGCGGAGGGCCCGAGCACCGTGACGTCGTAGGTCTCGACGATCCCACTGGGGTTGCGCACCGTGAGGTCGGTGGTTGCGATCTGCCCTGGCTCGACCCTGAGCCGGGCATCACGAATGGAGACCAGGGGCCGGATCGGCGCCTCTGGTTCGGCCAGGGTGCTGTTACTCATGCGCCCTCGACGGGTCGGGGAAGATCGGGACGCTCCAACGATAGGGGTGTCCCCCTCGTAACTCAGGTATCAATGGCCCCCGACGCCCCACGTGTCGCATGCACCACTTTTACCCCCCATTTGGGGGGTCCGCATGAGGGAGACCCCCCGAATCGGGGGGTCCACCGGGGGGCAGGCCTCCCTAGGCTCGCGGGACCGCTGGGTTCGGGCCGGGCGGAGCGGGAAGTGCCCCGTTAAGGATGTGCCCGCAGAAGGATGTGCCCCCATAAGGAGGTTTGGTCATGGCCGTCGTGGAGAGCCCCGCCCTCGTGGTCCTCGATGACCACGAGTTGGTGCGCGACGGCATGGAGCGCCAGTTGACCACCGACTTCCCGGGTGCCCAGGTCGTCTACTCGGGCGATTCCCTCCTCGATGCCTTGACCGCGACCGCGAAATCCCACTGCGACTGCGCGGTAGTGGATCTCGACCTGGGTGACCAGACCCCCGTGGCCGAGACCGTGTCCGCCTTCACCGCCCGGGGCATCCCGGTGGTGGTGGTCAGCGCGATGGCACGGCCCGATGTGCTCCAGGCGGCTATGGCCGCTGGTGCCCAGGCGTTCATCGCCAAGCGTTCGAGCCTGCGCAATCTCTCCATGGCCGTGCGCACCGTGCTCGATGGGGGTACCTGGTTTCCCCCGGACCTCGCGGGGGCTGTGTTGCGCACATCGACATCGGTGGAACTCTCCGCCCAGGAGAAGCGCGCCCTCGTGCTCTACGCCTCGGGCCTCACGTTGGAGATGGTGGCGCGGCGCATGGAGATCACCCCCAATACGGTGAAGCACTACCTCGACCGAGTTCGGGACAAGTACACCGCTGCGGGTATCGCCGCACGAACAAAGATGCAGTTGCACCAGGTGGCACGGCTCGAGGGCCTGCTTCCCTAGTCCCGCTCGAACCTGGCAGCCCCCGAGGCGACGACGACCCTGTGGCACCCTCTCTCCGTGTCAGCGGTCGAGGCTCAGGAGGACCAGGTTCCGCTCTCGGACCTGCTGCGCGCGGCCGGTTTGATTGCCCTCACCGTCACCGGCGCGATCATCTTCTTGCCGTCGCTTTTCTTCCTGGTGGTGCGAGGCGATGCGAGCGTCGCTGACTGGCTCGCGTGGCTCATCCCGGTAGGTGTGTGGTTCCTCGGCTTCGCACCCGCGGTGCGACCGTTTCGAGCGTGGATTCAGACCGGAGCCGGCGTGCTGTTCCTCCTCATGGCCGCCGTGGTGCCCGGAGACCCCTGGATTCCCGTCTCCACCATCGCCTTCGCCATCGTGGTTGCGGGCATCTTCACACTTCCCTGGCGCGCAGTCCTTAACCTGATCGCGATCACCGCGACCATGGATGTTGCACTTGCCCTCGTCCCCTCAGCACGCCTTGCCATCTACGACGGTGGACCGATCCCACTTCTGACCGGCGCGCTGCTCCAGATTCTTGCCGGGGGCGGATTGTTGATCGCCTGGCACAGTTGGGTGCGCACACTCGCGCGCGCGGATAGCGAACACGCGGAGATTCGAGTGACGCTCGTGGAACGGGAGCGGCTCCGGGCCCGGAGTGACTCTTCGGCTGCTGTCGCACGCCGAATTCACGAGACAGTCCTGAACACGCTCGCGGCGATTTCGATGGGAATTCCACAGCGGAGTCAGGCTGCGGCGCGGGTGGCGTGTCGTCGGGATCTCGAGCAGATGGAACTCGGACTTCGTCAGCTACCGGACTCCACGATGGCAGAGATACTCCACGCAGCTATCGGTGTGGCCACACTGGATCGGGTCGACGTCGATATCGACGGCGATCGACAGGAACCGATACCCGCTGTGATCGCCAACGTCATCCGTGATGCTGTCGTGGAGGCTTTGCGAAATGTCGAGCGCCACTCAGGTGAACGCACCGCGTTGATCCGTGCACATGTCAGTGGTGATGCGCACATCGAGATCAGTGATCAAGGAATTGGAATCTCCCGGGGAGCATTGGAGCGATTTGGTTTGCGCAACGCGATTCGCAGTGGAATCGAGTCGATCGGTGGTCAGGTTGAGGTACGTGTTGGCAACCTCGGTGGCACCCTCGTCTCCTTGACCGCGCCTAGGGAGGTACGTGGGGCGCTGGATATGCCACGCCTCGAGCTCCTCGGTGTCCTGGATTCCGACCCAGCAGCGCGCATCGGCGTGCTCGGAACGAACCTCTTCATGGCCATCTTCGCGATTCCGGTTGCCGCTGCCATGCCACGGTCGGGTCTGCTCCTAACCGGGATGCTGCTTTACGTCGGAGTCGTCGTAGCGATCGCAGTGCTCTACGCATCTCGGCTGCGCGTGGCCTTGACCGTGCTAGCGGTTGTGATCCTGGTGGCGACGCTGGGTCTTGCAGCACTGTCGAATCCCGGATGTGGGTCGGACTGGGCCGTGGTGATGATCCTGATCGGGATGTCGGGAGGCGCCACGCTGCTGCCGCTGATCAGTATTCGTGGATGGGTTCCGCGGTTGACCTTCGTCATCGCGGTGGGGATCCTCACCATCGCGATCGCTCTCGCGTTGCCGGAGGGATGTCGATCGCTTCCGGTGCTCGTGGCCTTCGGCACCATCGCCTACCTCAGCGCATTCGCGGTCGGCCTGACCTGGGCCGATGAAGTATTCGAGGGACGTCGTGAACGCGCCCGCGCACAGTGGCGGGCTTTGGTGACAGCGGAGGCAACCGGTGAATCCCTGCGTGCGGTCCAGTCGGGCTGGGGCGAGGTGGGTCCCGGCGCCCGTGACCTACTCGAGGGTCTGGCGGATGGATCCCTGGGCTTCGGCGACCCCGGGGTGCGTGCGCGGGCGGCAGCGGAGGGGGCGACCATCCGCGAATCCCTGGGATTCGCAGATGTCCCGGGTGATGCCGTGGGTCACCTCGCGCGACGCTTGATTCGGGCAGCGGCACACGTGGGCGCAACTGTCGACGTGGAGATCCTGACTCCCTTCACCCGCGGCGATCGGTACCCCGAAGAAGTGCTCGGGTACCTCGAGAACCTGGTGCGGCAGGTGCCCGACCAGAACCTGGCCGTCCGTGGATTCGCAGACGAGGGGTACGAGGAACTCGTGATGATCGTGCCCAACGCCGCGATACGGGACCCGGCAACGCGATTCGTGCAGGACTGTGCGATTCAGGTCTCCGTCGGCGGGGAGAACTCGCACGTCATCATCCGTCGTCGCGAGGCTCAGGCGTAGGCGTAGGGCATGAACGGGAAAGTTGTCGGGGGTATCAACTGCCCTGTGCGCAGGTATCGCCCCGGTGCATCGCGATCCCGCACAGTGGCAGAACAAGAGTGAGGGGCCCCGACCACAGTCGGGGCCCCTCACTCGCTTGGTCAGTGCTTCAGTTCGAATCGATCGAGCATCATCACCTTGTCCCAGGCGGCGACAAAGTCCTGGACGAACTTCGCCTGCGCGTCGCTTCCTCCGTAGACCTCGGTGACGGCGCGCAACTCGGAGTTCGAGCCGAACACCAGGTCGACGCGGCTGGCGGTCCACCTCACGGCACCGGTTGCCCGATCCTTGCCCTGGAAGTACTGCTGATCCTCATCGACCGGCTTCCACTCGGTCGCCATGTCCAGCAGGTTGACGATGACGTCGTTGGTCAACGTTCCCGGACGATCGGTGAAGACACCGTCGGGGGACTGCCGGTGGTTGGCATTGAGTGCGCGCAGGCCCGCCCAGAGGACGGTCATCTCCGGAGCACTCAGCGTGAGCAGGCACGCCCGCTCCACCATGAGTTTCTCGGCCGGTTGCTCGTGACCCTTCCCCAGGAAGTTGCGGAAGCCATCGTGCGTGGGCTCCAACACCGCGAAGGACTCGACGTCGGTCCACTCCTGGGTGGCGTCCGTGCGACCCGGGGTGAAGGGCACCGTCACCTGGTGGCCACCCTTCGCCGCCGCCTGCTCAATGGCAGCGCAGCCACCGAGCACGATGAGATCGGCGATCGATACCTGCGCCCCGCCCGTGGCGTTGAACGCTGCCTGGATCCCCTCGATCGTCGCGAGGACCGCGCCGAGCTCCTCGGGACTGTTGACCTCCCAGTCCTTCTGCGGCTCGAGGCGGATACGCGCACCGTTCGCGCCACCCCGCTTGTCCGTGCCACGGAAAGTCACGGCCGATGCCCACGCGGTGGACACCAACTGCTCCGTGGACAGGGCCGCGAGCAGCGACTTCTTCAGCTCGGCGATCTCCGCTGCACCGATCAGCGACTGCTGCACCGGGGGAACGGGGTCTTGCCAGATCAGAGTCTCCGCGGGAACCTCGGGTCCGACGTAGCGGACCTTCGGGCCCATATCGCGGTGGGTGAGCTTGAACCAGGCACGTGCGAACGCATCCGCGAACTCGTCCGGGTTCGCCAGGTAGTGCCGCGCGATCGGCTCGTAGATCGGGTCGAAGCGCAGCGCGAGATCCGCGGTGGTCATCACGGGTGCGTGACGCTTGTTCGGATCCTGGGCGTCGGGAACCAGCGTGGCCGCCGCCGGATCGGTGGGAATCCACTGCTCCGCGCCTGCAGGGCTGGTGGTCAACTGCCACTCGTACCCGAACAGGGTCTCGAGGTAGCTCATGTCCCAGGTGGTCGGGGTTGCAGTCCACGCGCCCTCGAGTCCACTCGAGATCGTGTCGTCACCGCTTCCGGTGCCGAGAGTGTTCATCCAGCCCAGGCCCATCTCCTGGAGCGGTGCGCCCTCCGGTTCGGGACCGACGAACTTCGCGGGATCGCCCGCGCCGTGCATCTTGCCGAAGGTGTGACCACCGGCAACGAGCGCGACGGTCTCATAGTCGTTCATCGCCATGCGTGCGAATGTCTCTCGAATATCGCGGGCGGAGGCCATCGGATCGGGCACGCCATTGGGGCCCACGGGGTTGACGTAGATCAATCCCATCTGGACGGCTGCGAGTGGGTTGGCCAGATCGCGCTCACCGGAGTAACGGGCATCGCCGAGCCACTCGGCCTCGGTGCCCCAGTACGTGGCGTCATGCTCGTAGACATCTGCACGCCCTCCGCCGTAGCCGAAGGTCTGGAAGCCCATCGACTCCAGCGCGACGTTGCCGGTGAGGATGAAGAGGTCACCCCAGGACAGCGCGCGGCCGTACTTCTGCTTGATCGGCCAGAGCAGGCGACGTGCCTTGTCGAGGTTCGCATTGTCCGGCCAGCTGTTCAGCGGGGCGAAGCGCTGCATGCCCGAGCCGCCGCCACCGCGGCCATCGCTGGTGCGGTAGGTGCCGGCCGCGTGCCACGCCATGCGGATGAACAGGGGGCCGTAGTGCCCGTAGTCAGCCGGCCACCAGTCCTGGGAATCGGTCATCAGCGCGCGCAGGTCCGCCTTCACCGAGGCGAGATCGAGCGTGGCGCACTCGGCCGCGTAGTCGAAGTCGGCACCCATGGGATTGGTCGCCGGTGGATTCGGGTGGAGGATGCGCAGGTTCAGCGCATTCGGCCACCAGTCGTCGTTTTGTGTGCCACCCTGCGCGAGTCCGCGGGTGACTGGGCACTTTTCACTTGCCATTCTGACCTCTTCCTGTGATTCGTTGATCAAACTCGGGTTGGCATTCGGGGCAGCGTCCCCAGTAGGCCACGTCGGCCTCGTCGATGACGAACCCACGATCGTCCGATGCGGTCAAGCAGGGGGCAGAGCCCACCGCGCAGTCCACATCGGCGAGGGTTCCGCACTCGCGGCAGATGACGTGGTGGTGGTTGTCCCCGACACGATCCTCGTAGCGGGCTGGGGAGCCGATCGGCTGGATCCGACGTACGAGGCCGGCCTCGACGATCACCCCGAGGGCGTCGTAGACCGACTGTCGCGAAATCGATCCGATCTCCCGGCGGGCTGACTCCGCCACCTCGTCTGCGGTGGAGTGGGGAAGGCGGGAGACCGCGGTCAAAACCGCCACCCGCTGCGCAGTCACGGTCACACCGTGCTCGCGCAGTAGTTCGACGGATCGGGCCACACGCCGACCCTAGGTGAGTCCGTGGATCTTGTCCAAAGATGGAGTGTGTCCAGGACATGACCGGTCTGGGGTCCGGGCGTGCCGCAGCGTCGTGCGATCGAGAAGTTGGTCATCGCCCTCGTCACCGTCACCATCACCCTCATCGTCCCCGGGCTGATCCTGGGACGCATCGGGCTGACCCACGCCGGTGTCGTGGGACTCGCCGGTCTTGCGGCGGTGATCGCGACGGCGACCTTGGGCTGGCGCGTCGGGGCCGCGACCGGGGTGGCCGTCACGGTCGGCGTGGTGCTGGCTGACGTCGCTGCGGCTTCCTAGTTCGTGGCGACCGCGCTGATGGTGCTCGCCTCCGTCCTGTATGGGTTCACCGCCCTGCGCGGATGGCAGCACGGAGTGGTCCTCGCCCCGATCGCCGTCGGCTTCGCCATCGCCGAACCTCCGACCCGCGC
>Ga0194118_10006959_pt1 | contig 11033 bp, 7 predicted proteins | sample TA2MahsurfametaG_2_FD_148662 | JGI IMG/M metagenome (GOLD analysis project Ga0194118, IMG submission 148662) | Freshwater microbial communities from Lake Tanganyika, Tanzania - TA2015013 Mahale N5 surface | ecosystem: Environmental > Aquatic > Freshwater > Lake | place: Tanzania: Lake Tanganyika...
CCTTTAACGATCTATTCCGTCAGATCGCGGCAGTGTCACTACTCCGTCACCACATCGCAGTTATAAAAAGTATGGGAATATTAACCCATTGTCCATCGGATTCCCCCTTCGGGTACACCTTAGGCCCCGACTAACCCTGATCCGATTAGCGTTGATCAGGAAACCTTAGTCTTTCGGTGGGCGGGTTTCTCTCCCGCCTTATCGTTACTTATGCCTACATTTGCTTTTCTAACCTCTCCACCACCGCTGACGCGTATAGCTTCTCTGATGTTAGAATGCTCCCCTACCGTCATTGCTGACCCATAGCTTCGGTGATACACTTCATGCCCGTTTATTATCCATGCCCGATCGCTCGACTAGTGAGCTGTTACGCACTCTTTAAATGAATGGCTGCTTCCAAGCCAACATCCTAGCTGTCTGTGCAATCGGACCTCGTTAGTTCAACTTAGCGTACACTTGGGGACCTTAGCTGATGGTCTGGGTTCTTTCCCTCTCGGCGCGTGACCTTAGCACCCCGCGCCTCACTGCCGGCCATATTTCATTAGCATTCGGAGTTTATCTGGATTTGGTAGGATTTGACTCCCCCGCACCCAATTAGTAGCTCTACCTCTATGAAACTTAATGCCAACGCTGTTCCTAAAAACATTTCGGGGAGTACGAGCTATTTCCCAGTTTGATTAGCCTTTCACCCCTACCCACAACTCATCCGGAAACTTTTCAACGTTTATCGGTTCGGTCCTCCAGTACGTGTTACCGCACCTTCAACCTGGTCATGGGTAGATCACAAGGTTTCGCGTCTACCCCCTCTGACTATACGCCCTATTCAGACTCGCTTTCGCTTCGGCTTCGTGACTGAATCACTTAACCTTGCCAGAGAGGAGTAACTCGTAGGCTCATTATGCAAAAGGCACGCCGTCACAGAACATGTCTGCTCCGACCGCTTGTAAGCACACGGTTTCAGGTTCTATTTCACTCCGCTATTCGCGGTTCTTTTCACCTTTCCCTCACGGTACTAGTTCACTATCGGTCTCTCAGGAGTATTTAGCCTTAGCGGATGGTGCCGCTAGATTCCCACAAGGCGTCTCCAACCTCGCGGTACTCAGGATCCTACTAGGTTAGTATCGCTTACGTGTACGGGATTCTCACCCTCTATGATCAGCTTTCCCAAACTGTTCCACTTCACTTTACTATACCATGTCGTAGTCCTACAACCCCGGTTATGCCCTAACATAGCCGGTTTGGGCTATTCCCCTTTCGCTCGCCACTACTCAGGAAATCACTATTGTTTTCTCTTCCTCCGCTTACTTAGATGTTTCAGTTCAGCGGGTTTGCGCATTATTGCAACTAGTCTTCAACTAGTTAGGTTGCCCCATTCGGAAATCTTCGGATCAATTCATATTTGCTAATCCCCGAAGCTTATCGCAGCTTATCACGTCCTTCATCGCCTCTGAGAGCCTAGGCATCCCCCGTGTGCCCTTTCTTACTTTCTTCTTCTGACTGCCTTTTGCTCAGTCAGAATGCCTTTTTGAAAGTATCAAGTATCAAGTAGAAGGTAGCAAGACCAAAGTCTCAATCCCTTTACCGTCAACTCAGTACTTCACTACTGTTGTCTTCTCTTTCAATTACTTTTTTCCAATATGTCAAAGAACGTTCTTCAATTTGTCAATTATTCGATTTGTCGATTTGTCAATGATCGTCCTGGTGGACAATCGACAAATAAACAAATTGTCTAATCGGCTCATTGAAATGTGGAGAATAACGGATTCGAACCGTTGACCCCCTGCGTGCAAGGCAGGTGCTCTAGCCAGCTGAGCTAATCCCCCGTAGATAAGTTGTACGTTACTCGTTGTTACGTTGTACGTTTCTGTAGTTATCAGGGCTATTGTCCGTAGGTTTAACGTAAAACGTATAACTTACAACGTATAACTCCCAATGGTAGTCCCGAGCAGATTTGAACTGCTGACCCCTACATTATCAGTGTAGTGCTCTAACCAAACTGAGCTACGGGACTCTCTATACTATAGAGTAATATGTTTGAGTAGTGAGTATTGAACAGTGAGTACTTCACATCATCGAACCACCATCAATCCCGCCTCAAAATGGAGCACACCGCTGATGACTCATCTTTTGGGTTGTCTTTTGTCTCTTGTTTAAAGAATATCAATGAAGTATAACAAGCGCAGTTATTTACGCTCTAGAAAGGAGGTATTCCAGCCGCACCTTCCGGTACGGCTACCTTGTTACGACTTAGCCCCAGTTATCGGTTTTACCCTAGGACGCTCCTTACGGTTACGTACTTCAGGTACCCCCAACTTCCATGGCTTGACGGGCGGTGTGTACAAGGCCCGGGAACGTATTCACCGCAGCATTGCTGATCTGCGATTACTAGCGAATCCAACTTCAAAAGGTCGAGTTGCAGACCTCTATCCGAACTGTGAACAGCTTTTTGAGATTGGCATCCTGTTGCCAGGTAGCTGCCCTCTGTACTGCCCATTGTAGCACGTGTGTAGCCCCGGACGTAAGGGCCATGATGACTTGACGTCGTCCCCTCCTTCCTCTCTGTTTGCACAGGCAGTCTGTTTAGAGTCCCCACCTTTACATGCTGGCAACTAAACATAGGGGTTGCGCTCGTTGCGGGACTTAACCCAACACCTCACGGCACGAGCTGACGACAGCCATGCAGCACCTAGTTTCCTGTCCTTGCGGACTGACCTATCTCTAGATCATTCAGTAACTTTCAAGCCCGGGTAAGGTTCCTCGCGTATCATCGAATTAAACCACATGCTCCTCCGCTTGTGCGGGCCCCCGTCAATTCCTTTGAGTTTCACCCTTGCGGGCGTACTCCCCAGGTGGAATACTTAACGCTTTCGCTTTGACGCTAACTGTATATCGCTAACATCGAGTATTCATCGTTTAGGGCGTGGACTACCAGGGTATCTAATCCTGTTTGATCCCCACGCTTTCGTGCCTCAGCGTCATTGACACCTTAGTAAGCTGCCTTCGCAATCGGTGTTCTGTGACATATCTATGCATTTCACCGCTACTTGTCACATTCCGCCTACCTCAAGTGTAATCAAGCCCATCAGTATCAAGGGCACTGCGATGGTTGAGCCACCGTCTTTCACCCCTGACTTAATAGGCCGCCTACGCACCCTTTAAACCCAATAAATCCGGATAACGCTTGGATCCTCCGTATTACCGCGGCTGCTGGCACGGAGTTAGCCGATCCTTATTCTTACAGTACATTCAACTCCCTACACGTAGAGAGGTTTATTCCCGTATAAAAGCAGTTTACAACCCATAGGGCCGTCTTCCTGCACGCGGCATGGCTGGTTCAGAGTTGCCTCCATTGACCAATATTCCTTACTGCTGCCTCCCGTAGGAGTCTGGTCCGTGTCTCAGTACCAGTGTGGGGGGTCATCCTCTCAGATCCCCTAGACATCGTAGCCTTGGTGAGCCGTTACCTCACCAACTAGCTAATGTCACGCATGCCCATCTTAATCCTATAAATATTTGATCATCTTACGATGCCGTAAAATGATGTTATGCGGTGTTAATCTCTCTTTCGAGAGGCTATCCCCCTGATTAAGGTAGGTTGCATACGCGTTACGCACCCGTGCGCCACTTTCCCAGAAAGCAAGCTCTCTGGTATCGTTCGACTTGCATGTATTAGGCCTGCCGCTAGCGTTCATCCTGAGCCAGGATCAAACTCTCCATTGTAAAATGTTGGTCTGTCCTAGCCCTATTATCTCTCAAATAGAACTAGTATTTGTATATCTATGTTCGTATTTAACTTAAAATAACTAAGTATCTTATTACTCGTTATACTTCAATTGACATTTCTTTAAAGAACTTGGCGCCTCACCTCACGGATCAGCTCTATATTTATCCGGTCAACTCGACCGACAAATCTTTCATCTCGTATCGCTCTTGGCATCGCGCCTTGAACTCTTGGTATTTTCTCCTAACAATAACACACACACACACACACCCCCACACACCTTTTTTCGTTGGGACTGCAAAGGTAGCATTATTCAATACTCCCGCAAAATTTATTTTAATTTTTTCCAAAAGACCTCGGACCTGATCTATCCTTAATCCCCTAAACACACACCCACCCAACGAAACCCGAAAACACCATCACCCAGATCCAAAAACAAAATCCTAATCCCCCTAAATCGCGGGCCGCAAATCTACTAATTATCATTACCCCGAACAAGAACACAAACCCTTTCATAAACACTTTAGACCTTAAGTCGCTGGAAACAAGGAAGAAAAAATTAAAAAACAATCATATTAAATAGGTCAGATCCGATACATTGATTTCGTGATTGGCTGAAACGTGAAAGACGAAAGGGGAAGAAAGATTTGTTAAAGAATGTTAAACATCCGCCCTCATGTTTACAAAGAGGTATTTTGCCCTGTATTATAGCGTGTATCAATTTATAATTGAAATTTTATCAATTTACCTTATCTTTGCAGCATGTTTAAAATCAGGCTTAACATATCTGTGTCCCTGCTGATGCTTTTATTACTTGCATTTGTAAGTTGTAAGAGCAAATATGAAAAGCTTCGTGCCAGCAATGATACTGCCAAAAAATACCGAGAAGCGGTGCGTCTTTACGAAAAGAAAGACTACAGCAAAGCACTCGGACTATTTGATGATTTGGTCACTAAATACCGCGGAACTGCCGAAGCAGAAGATCTTTCCTATTATTTTTCATACACCCACTATAAGCTGAGAGATTATACTACAGCCAGGTATCATTTCAAAACATTTGCTGATACTTATGCCTCCAGTGCGAAAGCCGAAGAATGCCGTTTTATGGCCGCCTATTGTTTTTACCTGGAATCTCCAACGTTTTCACTGGACCAAGAAAATACAATAAAGGCAATTGAGGCATTGCAACTTTTCATAAACCTGTACCCAAAAAGTGAACGTGTTACTGAAGCAAGCAAATTAATCGGCAATCTGCGTGAAAAACTCGAAACTAAGTCTTATGCCAATGCAAAACTTTTTCTGGATATTGGCGATTATAAATCCGCAGTCATTGCGTTTGGAAATTCTGCCCGAGAGTTTCCAGATACGAAATATGCCGAGGAAATGGAATTTCTGACTGTAAAAGCACAGGCCCTTTATGCCAAAGCAAGTTTTGAAACAAAGCAGGAAGAGCGGTATAATGAAGCGATTCGATTATACACGGAATTTGTACAGAATTATCCCTCAAGCAAATACTTGAAGGATGCTGAAGAAATAAAAAAAAATTGTGAAAAAGCTATTATTGATGTAAGAAAACTACTTGCTCTTCAAGCGGCAGAAATGAAAGCGCAGGAAGAAAAAGTCAAAGCTGCAGAAGGAAATAAAAAAGAAGACACTAAAAACAAGTAAAATGAGTACTACTAAACCCCTTATTCCAAACAGTACAGTAACACGTGATGTTCGCGAACTTGATAAATCAACTGACAATATTTATGAGTCTATTGTAATCATCAGCAAACGCGCCAACCAAATTTCAAATAACTTGAAGGAGGAACTTCATGGTAAATTAGCCGAATTCGCTTCATCTAATGATAATTTGGAAGAGGTTTTTGAAAACCGTGAACAAATTGAAATATCTAAACACTATGAGCGCATGCCCAAGCCTACGCTTATTGCTGTTGATGAGTTTTTAAATGATAAGGTTTATTATCGCAATCCTTCTAAAGAGCAAAACTAATGAAGTAAGGAGGCATAGTACATTCGTGTGCTATGCACCATGCATGCTTTAAGATGGGTAAATCATTGCCCTATGCTTACTAATAAGAATATTATCCTGGGTGTTTGTGGCAGTATTGCCAGCTGTAAATCAGCATCTATTGTTCGTTTGTTGGTTAAATCAGGTGCAAACGTGAGGGTGATTATGACCAAGGATGCATGCAACTTCATCACGCCTTTAACTCTTTCAACGCTTTCTAAAAATCCTGTTCATCTCAACTATTTTGATCCCGAAACCGGAGCCTGGAATAATCACGTAGAACTTGGACTTTGGGGTGATTTAATGGTCATCGCTCCGGCAAGCGCCAATACCCTCGCTAAATTTGCAAATGGGCTTTGCGATAACCTACTTTCAGCAGTGTATCTTTCAGCAAAATGTCCCATTTACTTTGCTCCTGCCATGGACCTTGACATGTGGAAACATCCAGCCACACAAAAGAATATTTCAACATTAATTGGTTTTGGAAATACAATCATTCATCCGGGTTATGGTGAATTAGCCAGTGGATTAATCGGTGAAGGACGGATGGCAGAGCCGGAAGCCATATTAGAATTCCTGAATGAAGAATTAAAAAAAAAACTTCCTTTAAAAGGTAAAAGAGCACTTGTAACTGCCGGACCAACCTATGAAGCCATTGATCCTGTCAGATTTATTGGAAACCATTCATCAGGAAAAATGGGCTTTGCTATTGCCGAAGAGCTGGCCGCATTAGGAGCTTCTGTGGTACTTATTACCGGACCGACATCACTCAAGCTTAATCATGCTGAGATCAAACGAATCGATGTCAGTTCTGCTGAGGAAATGCTGGAAGCTGCCCTCAAAAATTTTATAAAAACCGAAATCTCAGTCTTGAGTGCAGCTGTTGCTGATTATCGTCCAAAGCAGATTTCTCAAAACAAAATCAAGAAAGATAGTTCCGAATTCGTGATTGAGTTGATAAAGACGCCGGATATATTGGCGACTTTAGGAAAAGAAAAACAAGCCGGACAAATATTGGTAGGTTTTGCCCTCGAAACTGATAATGAGGAAGAAAATGCCATCAACAAACTAAAAAAGAAAAATCTTGATTTTATTGTGCTCAATTCACTGAAAGATGTGGGTGCAGCCTTTCAAAATGATAACAATAAGATCACCATTATTGATTCTGAACTTAAAAAGGAGGTTTTTAAATTAAAACCGAAAACTGAGGTTGCTAAAGATATCTGTAAAAAAGTATTAGATTTATTAGCATGAAATACCTAATCTTTTTTTGCCTTTTTATCCTAACAAAAGTTGTCCATGCACAGGATCTGAATGCACGAGTTCAAATTCTTGCTCCAAAATTGGCCAATTCGAATAATAGGATTTTGGACATACTTGAATCCAGCATTAAGGATTTTTTAAATAATAAGCGATGGGCTATAGATGCACTGTTACCTCAGGAAAGGATTGACTGTAATTTTGTAATTACGATTAGCGACTGGGATGGGGCAAGTAATTTTAAAGCAGAAGCTCAAATTCAATCTAATCGTCCGGTATTTAATAGTTCTTACAGCAGCACCTTGTTAAACATAAGCGACAAAGATTTTAGCTTTACCTATTCTGAAGGACAGCCTCTTGACTTTTCTGAACAAAACTATATCAATAACTTAAGTTCTTTACTTGCATTTTATGCTTACATCATAACAGGAGTTGATTATGATACTTTTTCCAAATTTGGTGGTACACCCTATTTCGAGAGGGCTCAAACAGTATTGAATAATGCTCAAATAGCTCCAAATAGTGGATGGAAAGCTTTCGAAAATTTAAGAAATCGATTTTGGCTCATTGAAAATCTAACAAACAAATCGTTTAATCCCATCAGGGAAAGCCTATATGTTTATCATAGGAATGGATTGGATATGATGGCTGAAAATCAGGCGAAAGGTAGAAAAGCTGTTCTTTCTGTCATCCCTGAACTTCAAAAAATTGACAAGCAAAACCAGGGTTCAATACTGAATCAAATCTTCTTCACAGCAAAGTCTGATGAGATTATAAAAATACTTGCCTCTGCTGAACCACAAGAGAAGTTGAAGGCATACACTGTCTTATCCCAGATTGATCCTGCAAATAGTTTAAAATATGAGGTGCTTAAAAGACCTTAGCAGACCACTGTATGAATTCAGGCCATAATTAATCCATTTTGAATTTGACCCAAATTGCTCTTAATAAATGCTCAAACAACTGGCAATCAGTAATTACGCCTTAATAGACACCCTGAATATTTCATTCTCTGATGAGCTGAATATTCTGACCGGTGAGACCGGAGCCGGAAAGTCGATCATCCTTGGAGCATTATCCCTAATTTTAGGTCAGCGCGCCGAAGGCAAGTACTTTTTTAATCCACAGAAAAAATGTGTAATTGAGGGAACCTTTGAAGTAAATGGGTTTCACCTGGATGATTTCTTTAATGAGCATGATTTAGATTATGAGAAGGAAACTGTTTTGAGGAGAGAACTATCTGCTGATGGTAAAACAAGAGCCTTTATTAATGATACTCCGGTCAATCTGGCTCTCATGAAAAAACTTGGAGAAAAGCTAATCGACATCCATTCACAGCATGCTTTACTTGATATCAATGATGAAGAATTTCAGTTACTGGTTATTGATACCTTGGCCGGAAACGAACAACTTCTCTCCGAGTACAGGAACAATTACCGAACTTACAGAAGTACTCAACTCAGGCTGAAGGAATTGATGAGCTTGAGTGAGAAAAGTAAGCTAGATTTGGACTTTTTTCAGTTTCAGTTTGATGAGTTGGAAAAAGCAAGATTATCCTCGGGTGAACAAGAAGAGCTTGAACAGGAGCAAAGTGAATTAAGCCATGCTGAAGAGATTAAAAGAAGCTTACTGATCTCTATCGGCATTTTGAGTCAAAATGAGCCTTCGGTAATTGTTCAACTTAAAGAGGCTTTAAACAACTTAATAAGTGCCGAGAGGTTTAAGCCTGAAATTAGCAAAATTACCGAGCGGATTAATAGTACTCTTATCGAATTAAAGGACCTTATTTCTGAATTAGAAAATCTTGAACAAAAGAGTTTTATCAATGAGGGCCGGCTGGAACAAGTGAATGACAGGTTGGATTTGCTTTACTCTCTTCAAAAAAAACATCGCGTAAATTCAGATATTGAGCTGATGGCTGTGCTAGATCAATTGTCAAAGAAAATTAGTACAATTTTATTTGTGGATGAGGACATTGAGAAATTAAAGGCCGAAAGTGATGTACTCTTTCAGCAAATATCCGAATTAGCAGGTCAACTAAACGCCCGTAGAAGCGATGTTATTCCACGGGTAGAAACACAGGTGAAGCAAACTTTATCTGAAATCGGGATGCCTAATGCAGTTCTTCAAATATTAAATGAAGAGATTCCTGATGGAAAATTGGATATGAATGGAAAGAACCAAATCAGGTTTCTTTTCAGTGCAAACAAAGGACAAAGCCCCTTGCTAATGAGCAAAGTGGCATCCGGCGGTGAACTTTCGCGATTAATGCTATCAATTAAATCTTTAGTGGCTAAACATACTTCCCTTCCGACCATCATATTTGATGAAATCGATACCGGGATTTCCGGAGAGGTGGCATTGAGGGTAGGAAACATTATGGAGCGGCTATCAAAACATATGCAAGTCATTGCGATTACCCATTTGCCACAAATTGCAAGCAAAGGAAGCACACATTTTTCTGTTTATAAGGATGAAGAAGGTGAAATAACATTCACCAATATCAGGCAACTGCATGAAGAAGAAAGGGTAATGGAACTCGCCAAAATGCTCAGCGGTAATAAGCCCGGAGAATCTGCCATTCAGAATGCAAGAGATTTACTCTTGAACAATAAAGAGTTTTAGAATCAGAGATTAATAATAACTTTAAATTTTATTTACGTAAAAAACCAAAAATAACCATATGTATAACTTACTGAAAGGTAAAAGAGGAATCATTTCTGGCGCATTGGATCAAAATTCAATTGCTTGGAAAGTTGCTGAGAAAGCTCATGAAGAAGGCGCTGTATTTACCCTTACGAATGCCCCAATTGCCATGAGAATGGGTGAAATTAACTCATTGGCTGAAGCCACCAAATCACAGATCATAGCGGCGGATGCCACAAGTGTAGAAGATCTGACTAATCTATTCACTCAGTCTCAGGAAATTCTTGGAGGAAAAATCGATTTTGTTTTGCACTCTATTGGCATGAGCGTTAATATTCGAAAAAAAATTCCTTACCCTGAACTTAATTACGACTATTTTCAAAAAGGAATTGATGTTTCGGCTTTGTCATTGCATAAAATGTTGAGTGTAGCCAAGAAATTGGATGCCATCAACGAATGGGGCAGTGTGGTTGCACTAACCTATATGGCAGCCCAGCGAACCTTCCCTTTTTATACCGATATGGCTGATATCAAAGCAATGCTCGAATCAATTGCAAGAAGTTTTGGATATCATTATGGCCTGGACAAAAAGGTTCGTATCAATACTGTATCTCAATCTCCGACCAAAACAACAGCCGGTACCGGAATTAAAGGGTTTGGTAGCTTTTACTATTATGCCGATGCCATTGCACCCCTCGGGAATGCAGATGCCGAATCCTGTGCCGATTATTGCATCACACTCTTCTCAGACCTTACCCGGATGGTTACCATGCAAAATCTATTTCATGATGGAGGATATTCTTCTACCGGAGTGAGCGATGATGTAATGTATCGTTTAGGTGTTGAGGACAAGGAGGGCTAGACCAGAATAGATTTTTTTTCTACTAACTCACCATTCTCCGTTTGATCTTGGCGAAGATAGAGTAGAATTTTATAGGTTGAAATTTAAAATTGGGTTACATCGCTAACTGAAGATTTTTTAGGGGATTTTCCGCTTGGGCAGACCGGCATCAGTTTTGCAATCTTTTTCTGCTTGGCATATAAAGGATTTTCACCGGGATTCTTAATGCGCTAAACGGCGAATTCATCTGAAAAAAGACCCGTCCTAAATTATAGAACGGGTCTTTTTGTATTCTTAAATGTGATTTTTAACCACTCTTAACCCGACGAGGATACTATTCTATAGATTCGTCTGTTAATGAAAGCTCAAAAACTTTATTAGAATCAAAAAAAGCTAGAGTTTCACCTAATCAGGAAATTTAATCAGAATATTTTATTCCTCTTTTTTTTCCTCTTTTTTCCTTTTCACAGTCTTAGCTTTAGAAATAATTCGAATCTCCTCCTTCTCTTTATCGTAATCAACCTCCATGATATCTCCTTCAGTCATTTCAC
>Ga0194118_10006969_pt1 | contig 11028 bp, 10 predicted proteins | sample TA2MahsurfametaG_2_FD_148662 | JGI IMG/M metagenome (GOLD analysis project Ga0194118, IMG submission 148662) | Freshwater microbial communities from Lake Tanganyika, Tanzania - TA2015013 Mahale N5 surface | ecosystem: Environmental > Aquatic > Freshwater > Lake | place: Tanzania: Lake...
AGATATTCTTTGAATGATTCCGCCCCGGTAAAAGAGTCTAAGAGCCAATCGTTTTTTCCAGCTACCAATTCAAAAGACTTTGAGAGTGTTTTTTTTACACCGGGAATAAACTTAATTTCATAGACAAGGGATTTACCATCAAAAGGCTTTGTTCTATTTTTTGTAAAAATCCACAATTTTCCGTTGTGCGAGGTCATTGCCTCGGCATCAAAATATAATTGACTTGTATTGGGTGGGAAATCCTTCTGTTCAGAATATTGAATTTCCATTGTTTCTGCACTTACTTTTGTTTTTTCGAGCAAGCCTTTTACTGGTATCCTATGAATTTGAAGATTTTTTCTTTTATTTAAGTTGTTTCCAATATCCCCGATGTATAGGTATTCGTTATCTAATGCCAGTGCTTCCCAATCGTGATTCTTGACCTCCTGCACTTCTACCCTTTTGATTAACTTCAAATGTTTAGAAATAACATAAACTTCGCTTTTATTGCCCCCATCGTTGATTGCAAAAAATATGCTGTCGCGAAAGAGCTCAATTCCGGATACCTCACTCAGCTCATCGGGTAATTGCCAAACTTGTTGTGCAGTTCCGCGAAATCCAAAAAAACCAATAAAAAAAATGGCTGGTAGTTTCAAATCAATTCTTTCTTATGCGGACCAATTTAATTTTTCTGTCGCTCACCTCTTCAATAATTAAGGATAGCCGATTAACATCAAGCTGCTCATTCGATTTTGGAATGTAAGCAAGAGTGTGGAGAATAAATCCTGCGAGTGTATCATAGTCCTCTGACTCTGGTATATTCAATCCGTAAGTTTCATTTAAGTAATCAATTTCAATTCGTGCAGAAAATAAAAATTCGTTATCACTGACCAGTTGTTCAACCAGCTCAAGTTTGTCATATTCGTCCACAATTTCACCAAAAATTTCCTCAATGACATCTTCAAGCGTAACGATTCCGGCAGTACCTCCATATTCGTCTGTAACAACGGCGACATTACCCGCTTGTTTATTAAATTTTTCCAAAAGTTCCTTTCCAGAAATTACAGTTGGCACGAAGCTGATAGGCTTTAAAATTTGTCCTAACCTCTCCGGACTCCGAAAAAAGTCGAAACTGTGAACATACCCGATAATATTGTCAATATCTTCACGAAAAACGATAATTTTGGATAAGCCTTTTTCAATAAAAAGTTTCTTCACCAAATCTACAGATTCCTCTAATTCTACTGCAATAATTTCAGTCCTAGGAATCATGCAATCTCGAGCTTTAATCCTCGAAAATTCCAATGCATTTTTCAAAATAAACATCTCGTTACCATGCTTTCCTCCCGACTTAATACGTGAGGAGATATCCTTCACGTAATATTCCAAATCCACCTTTGAAAATACTTTTTCATTAATTTTACTTGCTCTGCCACCAAAGACTAAAAGCGAATTGGTTAACAACACAACAATTTGAGTTGGTAAAAACATAATGAAATAACAAAAGAAAAGTGGAATTAACCCGATACTTAAAAACCAATTTGGATTTAATTGGACAATCGCTTTTGGTAAAAATTCTGCGGTTACCAAAACCAATATTGTTGAAAGTATTGTTTGATTCAACAATATCCAAAATTCACCTTTAATTCCCCAACCTGCCAAAATAGGATTTAAAACTTCAGCCATAGAAATTCCGTATGTCACGAGCGCAACATTATTACCAAGTAAAATCATCGCAATGATTGTGGACTCTTTTTTATACAGTATCTTGAGTAGAACAGAACGAAATCCGTTTTTTTGAATTTGCAACTCTATTTTCAGTCGGTTTGAAGAAAGGTAAGCCAGTTCCATTCCTGAAAAAAATGCGGATGCAAGGAGCGATAAGACAATAAAATAAAAAATGTAGTCTTCCATTTCAGAGGACATCAAATCCTAAATCTTTTCTAAAGTATGCTCCTTCAAAGCTAATTTTTGAAATAGAATCATATGTTTTTTCAAGAGCGGCATCAAGATTACGCCCATATGAAGTTACTGTGAGCACACGTCCTCCGGCAGTGAGAACTGAAGGGCCATCTGAGGCAGTTCCTGCATGAAACACCATACTTTCAATAACAGCGTTCAACCCGTAAATAGGTTTTCCTTTTTCATAGCTGTCGGGGTAGCCCCCAGAGACCATCATAACTGTTGCCGCGCTTTTATCGTAGAATTCGATGTCTCGTTCAGAAAGCGTATTGGTTGCTACTCCTTCAAACAAATCCAAAATGTCCGACTTTACTCGAGGAATTACAACCTCTGTTTCAGGATCTCCCATTCTACAATTGTACTCGATGACATAAGGATCCCCCTTCACATTTATGAGTCCAAAGAAAATAAATCCTTTATAAGGAATTCCCTCTTGTTTCAATCCTTTAACTGTTGGCACAATGATTCTATTATGTACTTTATCCATGAAAGCAGCGTCGGCAAAAGGAACTGGAGAAATTGCTCCCATGCCACCGGTATTGAGCCCAGTATCCCCCTCACCTATTCTTTTATAATCTTTCGCCTCGGGAAGTAATTTAAACGAGTCGCCATCGGTCAGAACAAAAACACTCAACTCAACTCCCGAAAGAAATTGTTCAATAATCACTTTTTTACTTGCCTCGCCAAACTTTGCATGTGCGAGCATACTCGTTAATTCAGCTTGAGCCTCATCGAGATCTTGAATAATCAAAACACCCTTCCCGGCGGCAAGACCATCTGCTTTCAAGACGTATGGACCATTCATATTAGCCAAGAAATTTAATCCATCCTCTAATGTGTCTTGGGTAAAGGTGGCATATTTTGCTGTTGGTATGTTATGTCTTTGCATGAACTGCTTGGCAAAATCCTTACTTCCTTCCAATTGAGCACCTAATTTACTTGGCCCAATTAATGGTATTTTGCACAAGATGGGGTCACGAAGAAAATAGTCATAAATTCCGAGAACAAGAGGTTCTTCCGGGCCTACCACCACCATATCTATATTTAATTCGATTACATTTTTTCTAACTGCATTGAAATCCGTAGGCGAAAAGGAAAGATTTTTTCCATGATTTCTGGTTCCTGCATTTCCCGGAGCTATGAATAACTCATCCAACATTGAGCTCTGCGCTATTTTCCATGCGAAAGCATGCTCCCTTCCTCCCGATCCTAAAATTAAAATTCTCATTAACAGTGTGCTAAAATTGATTCAAAAATAGATATCCCATCTGTGTTATTCAGATTGATGTCAGCAGCTCTTTCAGGATGAGGCATCATTCCAAAAACATTTCTATTCTTATTGGTTATCCCTGCAATATTATTTAGCGATCCATTTGGATTTGCCTCTAGCGACGGGGCGCCTTCTTTATCTACATATCGAAACAATACTTGTTCATTTTCCTCCAATTCTGAGAGCACATCATTTGGTGCAAAATAACGTCCCTCTCCGTGCGCAATTGGAATTTTATATTTGTCCGTCATTGTCAATCCCTTTGTTATTGCCGAAGCATTTGAAATTGGCTTCAACCATACATTCTTACAAATAAATCGTTGATTGTGATTGTGTAAAAGCGCACCATCAAGAAGACCAGACTCGGTGAGTATTTGAAAACCATTACAAACTCCGAGAACAAATCCCCCTTTCTTTGAATGATTAATAACTTCGCTCATTATTGGGGAAAATTTTGCAAGAGATCCTGAACGAAGATAATCTCCGTAAGAAAAACCTCCGGGAAGCACAACCATGTCAACACCCTGTAAGTCTGTTTCTTTATGCCACAGGGAAATTACGCGTTGACCTAGGATATCCCTCAACACATAAATCATGTCTTGGTCGCAATTTGAACCGGGAAAAGTAACAATACCGAATTTCATCAATTATTTTATTCAAATGTAAATACAAAAAAAAATTGAACAACGTTGATTAAACGAAAAATTTCAACATTGAATAAATCATGCATACATACAAGACTACAGAAGCTATAAGCCCATATGTCTTGTGAAGGAAACTATATGTTAATAAACTTGTCAAGAATAAAATAGAAATACTAAAATCGTTTAATTCATTTTTCCCGAGTTGGACAAGAATTCCGGTAATTAAGCCAATAATTACGAATAACCAGAGCAAAAGAATTTGTTTTTTCAATCGAACGGAAGATTTTTGAAGTCTTGAGCGAATACTGAAATACGCAATGGTAATCAATGCAAAATAAGTGGCGAGTATGCCCAGCAATTCCGTATTTTGAGTTGTGAAAATAGACCATTCAAATTCAAATATCGGACTACTGTTCGAGTACCATAAATATGTAAAGCAATAAATAAAAGGCACTAGAAATCCCAAAATTGAAAGGATAAATTCTCGGATAATAAAAGGACGAAATATGAGAACTGAGGTCGCAAAAATTGGAAAAAAGAACAGTAATAAGGGTTGAAATGTGGTGGCAAGGCCAATAATAATAAACGCATTAAAAACATATTTTCTCGCATCTAAATGCTGCTTCATTTCATAAAATTGAAGGAGCATCAAAATAAATAAAAAATGCACGCAAATGACATAATTAAACTCGTAAAACGCCTTATAAAAACTCATTGCAATTACATACAATAAAGAGGTGAGATATGAGTTTCTGTCGAGAAATTCATAGCTGTTGTATGAGTAATTGAGAGTAACTGCATTTGCGACGAGGAATATACCAGAGAAAACATATGAAATATTCTGCGTAAGCTGCCATTCACCCCATAAACCGAAATCAGCAATTTCACTTGATATATTTCCGGAAATCCAATGCAGGTATTGAAAAATCGCAATCACCAAAGGTAATAAAAGCAACACCCATACCCGATTCATTAGAAACAATCGAATCATAGGGCGAAATTATAGATAATAGCGAAAAAATGACTTATTTATCAATAATAAAAACCAATCTCTCTATTAAATTTTTATGAAATGAAAAATATAACCTCAAAAATCATATATTTGCCACCCTAATCTATCACTATGTCAACCGAGAAAAAAAGATATTCAGATGCAGAACTAGAGGAATTTAAAGAATTAATTCTGAACAAATTAAAGGAAGCAAAAGACGACTACAATTTATTGATCGGCTCTCTGTCTCACAACGATGATCATGGAACTGACGACACTGGTAGAACTTTCAATATGATGGAGGACGGTTCAGAAACTTTATCTCGCGAGGAGGTTGCTCAACTTGCTGCCAGACAGGAGAAGTTTATTCAAAATCTTCAAGCTGCACTTGTAAGAATCGAAAATAAAACTTTTGGTATTTGCCGTGTTAATGGTACACTTATACCGAAAGAAAGATTGAGATTAGTTCCTCATGCAACAATGAGCATAGATGCAAAAAATGCACAGCGCTAAGTGAAAAAACAGCTTATTATTATTGGTACCCTTTCTCTATTTCTACTAATAGTAGATCAAATCATTAAACTTTATATTAAATCTAATTTTTTAACCTGGGAACATTATGATATTCTCGGAGAATGGTTTAAGTTGCGCTACACGGAAAATCAAGGCATGGCCTTCGGAACAAAATTTGGATCCCAAATGTGGCACAAATTAACGTTAAGTCTTTTTAGACTTGTTGCTGTTTGCTTCATAGCTTATTACATAATTCGAGAAGCCCGAAAGGGAGTAAAAACGGAATACCTCGTTTCGATTTCGTTGATATTTACCGGAGCAACAGGAAATCTTTTGGATTCAATGATGCACGATTTTATATTTCCATTTGACCCGTGCCACCCTTATTCTTGGATGGAAGGATCTGGGGTTTATGAAAAATGCGATGATTTTGCTCTAAATTTTGAAGTCAGGCACCATGGATTTTTACTAGGCAGTGTTGTAGACATGTTTCAATTCGATATGACTTGGCCTGAATGGGTTCCACTTGTGGGAGGAGGCGAGGTCTTTCCGGCCATTTGGAACTTAGCAGACGCTTGTATTTCTATCGGTGTTTTTATGTTGTTGATTCGCCAAAAAGTCTATTTCCCGAAGAAAGAAAAAGCAACTTAAAAATTCCATTTCATACTTCTGTCGTTGAGTATCGCAAATGATATTTTGTAATCTGCGCTAAAGGGCATTTTATTTCCTGAAGATAGAACTCCGTACAAACCAACCCTCAATCTTCTTCTCGAAATTTTGAAACTTCTTTCAAGACCAGCCAAGGTTTCAAAATGGAACCAATTATACTCCTTAACATACAAGGCTCCTGCACCCAGAACCAGCCCCAATCTTGTTTTTTTCATGAATGGTATTTTATTGATCAGGGCACTGTTATCATGGTGCACGAGGTGAAATTCCGTCGAGTAATCGGTCGTTCTGAGCAAGGTATCAAGACCTTGAAAGGAATACAAGGGATTTGAAAACCAGATTGGATCACTCCTCCGCTGAAATTTAAAGTCAGGTTCATAGAGGTTTCGGGTTGACAAGAATTTTCCAATTGAAAATCTGTAATTCGTTGTCCCTATCGTGCCTATTTTGAACGCTTGTTGAATATCAAATTGAATGTACTCGTGATCAATATCACTCCCAAAGATAGAAGGTATTCCACGCTCGTAATTGATGAAGAAACTAGGCCAAGCTGATCCCAAAACAACTTTTCGATAAGGCTCTCTCATGTATTTTTGCCTAGGAGTATAGGATAACGTTATATCTGAAACCATTGCCTGATAAGCAGGAAAATCCATAAAGTCTGTATTTGGTATCCATTGATCAAAGAAAGTCACTTTGTTGAGGCCTGTCAAGGATCTGCGTTCTGAAAATTCAGTACTGAAATCCACATAAAACCCATTGAATAACTCATATTCAAAAGATGTTCTCATTTTAGTAGCCTCAATGAAATTGTCCCGCTTATATATTTGGGTGATTGCATCGTATCCTCGAATAACATCAAAATCGTGATTAAGGGACCACCTAAAAAATCCCTGATGAAATGGGTCGAAGCGATATTTCCACCAGGTATCTCCTTTAAGGTCATTATTTAATATACCATAGGTAATTCGCGTATACGAATCGAGTGTCCTTTCATCTTTCCACTTTTTAAAAAAATCAAAATTCGGCGTTATGCGTGGTCCTCCGATAGACATGGGTTGCAAAACCGTTGCCAAAGACCCAATTGTCCACTGGTATTTTTCTGCCCGATTTCGGTAATCTACACCAAACCAAAGAACCTTCAGAGCGGTGACCTTATTGAAAATAGCATCAACAGAGTCCAAGTATTCTTTTCTACTGTGTGCATCACGCAGGCTATCTTTCGCTAATATAAAGCGCTCTTCTTCTTCGGTCAAAACTACTTGGCGTTTATCGGACCAAAATGAAGAATCTTTGGTGTATGCTTCCTTTGTTGTCACAGCTAATTCGCTGTTGAAGAATTTTTTATTGAAATTAATTTCAAAGTCATAATTACTAAAAATAGCCTCAGTGATGCAATTTGATTTTTCTCCTCCGAAATTTCCCCCGTATTTAAATACCTGCTTTTCTAATAAGCAAAGAGAATCACCTGGATGAGAAAATGTTTGCTCAATTGAAAAGTAATCGTAGCGCTTTAAATTTCCTTTGTTCAAGGTCAATTCAATCTTATCTACCAGCCATAAACTGTCAATTACATAAATGTAACCTTCGAGTGTTGTCGTTGCTATATTTCTAGGAATTATTTTAATTTTTGAAACCTTTTGGCCGTTGCGTTCAATTTTTTCCTCTAATTTATAACGATAACTTAAAATGCCCGGAACTGAAATTGGAGACATTATAGGATTCTCATGTAAATCGTTGAGCTGTAATAAGTTTTCAAAGAAATTGAAATTGGATTTAACCGTTGTAGTGTAGTATAAAAAGTTATCTTTACCACGTAGCGTATACGCATTTCGTACCTCTTTGACATTATTCGTTGGGGCATAGGAGCGATTTAATTGTACCTCCACTAAATTAATATTATCTGTCCAATCCCGCTTTTCATCTCCATTCAATGGATCATCATCCCTTTTAGAATTTTCTTGTTTTTCCTTACGTTCTATTTTCTCTGTGGCTTTAATGTAAACATCCACTTTATGTTTGTGATTCCAAAGATTCATTTGATCTCTTTTGTCAACCACCTTGAGCATAATATCCCGCCCAGGATTATACTTCTTTGCTGATAATTCAACAGAACCAAGGTCCTTTGCCCTCGCGGGAAATAATTGAATGTCTTTTGAAACATCAATGCCGCCAATAGAAATGTAAGTCTCCCTATCTTCAAAACCAGGAGAGCTTACGACAAGGAAATACTCTCCAGGGAACAATGACAGCTGGTATTTTCCGTTGAGATCGGCAATTGTACGCTGACTAGCATCATTTTTAATAAAAATTCTCGCATTTGGGATTGGAGAACCCCTTTCATCAAAAACTAAACCACTAGCAAATTGCTGTGCCATAAATCCTGATGAAATTAATAAAAGGTGTAATAAAAATAAGGTCCTCATTAATCTCTTGATAAATTAAAATATACTCGAATTAATTTTTTAACTTCTTTTGCTTTTGTTCCTCCAAATAGGATTGGTGATTAACAAACCTTTTCATCATCCATGTTTTCAAGAAATACATTCCGAGAGAGGTTAGAACAAAAAGGTAATAAAATACCCATTTTGAAAAACCATCCATAAATCCCATCACGGTAACAACAATAAAAATTAGGATAGCAGCTGTTAACCAGAAAAACCTCATGATGGTATTATATGTATTCATATCCTTTAATTTTTATTTTCTGAATCTTTTACTAAAATTTGACCTTCCGGTTTCAGTATTGTATATTTACTGAAGTCTTGTTTCGTTCGAAAACCAGTTCCTAAGGCAGTGCCATCTGGAGATTTTACGATGACTTGACCTTCCGTATAAATAGTACTATCTGTTCGGTTCCAAAAAAGAGCCTCTGTTTCTAACAGTTGCTTTTTCTCGAAATTGTAAAACCTTACTGAGTCTTTGACATAAACTATATTTTGGATATCATTAATTTCTCCATACAAGGCAAAAAGCGTTGATACCTTTTTCCCTTTTTTGTTAAAAAAATTAACACGAAGTGAATCTTTCAATTTTGTGATTTCTTGTTTACCATTTAACTTTTCTGCTGTTGCAGCAAATAGTTCAATTTTAGCCATGGCAGAATCTGAATAGACCAACCTCAAATCTTTAGAAATTTCGTCAGGTGCATTAGAGCCAATATCCACGCGTTGTATTTCATCCATTGAATTTTCGCAAGAAAAAAGAATTCCTGTTGTAAACAAGACGGCAAGAATCATCCATTGATAATATTTTTCTTGAGCGTTCAAACTTATTTGGGCGATACTGAAACTCCCCAACATGAAAGGCTCACCGAGGAAGGATTTCCTTCCGAGAAAATTTCTGTATTTGATGGCCCCATTGCCCTGTATCGCGAGGCTTTTGCACCGTCACCCGCTCTTTCTGCTAACTCTGCTGCGTAAAGATAATTGCACTTCCTTTCAAAAGTACTAATGCCACATGAGTTTGCTAATTTCGCTACACAATCCGCAGCGAGTTCTATTGCTTTGGACCTTTTGGATCCATTTATACCCATCGCCATGTTATATGCTCCTCTATAGTTATCCTTGTTGAAATAAATAATCTCCAAAATTTTAAATTCAAGATCTTCTTTCTGCGTGCTACTACTAGACATATTCATTGCGATTCTATAAGTCGCTATAGCATCGTCAAAACGCTTCCTTGCCACCTGAAAATTTGCCTTTGCCAAAACCGCATCAACACTATTATCAACCTTGATGATTGTATCAACCAACATTTCATATTCTTTACTATCCGCACACCCTTTATCTTTTAAAATCGTCATAAAATTATTAACAGCTTTAATTTTTGCATCTTTTTCTTGAGGCAAAGTCTTCATAAAACTCGCGAGTTCCGGTAAAATATCACCACAAGAACTAACAACAGAATTGAAAATGCTGGTAATCCACTCTTGAGTTTTTGACTCCATTCCTAAATCTGAAGACATTTTGCTTAGCACAAAATAATCATTTATTAATCGCTTCTTAAGGGTACCTTTCATTTCATTTTGAGACGCTAAATATATTTTATGTAGATTTTCGTAATAAGTTTTCGCGTGTAAATCATTAAATTGAACATCATTTTTTAACGAGAACACATACCATTCGTCTGCTTTTATTCTATCAATTGTAGTAGTTTTCAAATAGCATCTTGCCCTTGCCAAGGCATTTTTTTTATCAAAAAAATTCTTTTCGTCCATTCGATTGTAAATAGAGATTAGCGTATCGGAAAATAAGGCTTTTCGTATTGAGTCTGAGCCCGAGATACTCGCATTGAATGCTACCTGAGCCATTCTCTCGTAGGCGTTTTGGTCAAAATGACCACAAATATTCTCCGCATTTAATAAATAAGTTAAAGCACCTGCAAAATTTTTAACTTTAAGCTCTTCATTTGCTAAAAATCTCATTCTTTTACATTCACGCTCTTGAATAGAATCATTCTGACCAAAACCAACGATACCTGAAAGTGTTAAAAATCCAAATAGTACTAAATTTTTCATTTTTTTCTTATTAATCTAATTTACGTTTTCTGAACCATCTGTCGAAACTCGAAGGACAAAAAATTAATCCCACTTGAATTCCACCATATTTTTCATTCAGTGATGACGATTCGTTCGTCCTTTCTCCCATTTGAAAGCTGAAGTTTACAGATGAAAGCGACTGCTGAATCAAAATCGGAATGCCAAAACCAAATGTTATGCCAAAGTCTGTTATCTCCTGCTCGGAGAAAGCGTTAGAAACCGAATAAACCCCTAGCCTGTAAGTTAACTTTTCGGCAAACTTCAGTACAGTTAAATTTTCGAAAAGATTTTTTTCCATATTGAATTGTATGCCCCCATACCATCCCGTTAAATGACACGAATCTAAATTTGAAATTTGCGATGAACTTTGTCGATATGTTCCCAGAAACTTAATTGTAGGATGAAGTTCACGGGTTTGAATTCGCCATTTTGGCAAAGATAGGGTATATGCAATGCCTGT
>Ga0194118_10006980_pt1 | contig 11022 bp, 10 predicted proteins | sample TA2MahsurfametaG_2_FD_148662 | JGI IMG/M metagenome (GOLD analysis project Ga0194118, IMG submission 148662) | Freshwater microbial communities from Lake Tanganyika, Tanzania - TA2015013 Mahale N5 surface | ecosystem: Environmental > Aquatic > Freshwater > Lake | place: Tanzania: Lake...
ACTTCCCATCCACCAACCCGGCAGCCTTGGCTGCCTAAACCGCAGGACAGTCTTCATTAAATCCAATGAAAAACTGTCCGATGAAGCGGAACCACTTCTTTTTAATTCTCTCTGCACTGTCCGGTCCAAAAGCAGTTGGGAAACAATTGATTGGTCAAGGTTACTTCGACGATATCGAAACGACTATCGGCACGGCATTAGGTAATAACAGACCGTCCGATAGAGACATGATTCGGCCACCGATCATCCCGCGGATTCCCCCAAGATAGTCTCTAACGTATCCTCCACCCGCCCATAGGCGGGTGGAGGATTCACGTGACTGGAAGTTCGGAACTTGCGCAGGGGTCGGTTGTCGAGACGATCGTTTCTCGTAGCTCAACAAAAAAGTTTGCTGACACGCCGCTAGGCCGCGATCAGATTGAAATCCTGCTGACGGCCGCCGTTCGGGCGCCTGACCACGGTCAGCTAGGGCCCTGGCGTTTCAGGGTTCTCGAAGGAAGTTCGCGCGGTATCTTGGGTGATGCGATGCGCGCCTCTTTGCTCGAGAAAACCCCGGATGCCGATGCTGATGTGCAGCAGCGAGAGGCCTCGAAAGCGTTTCGCTCTCCGGTGCTTATCGTCATTTCGGCGATGCCGCAGCCCCACCCGAAAGTGCCTGAAGTCGAACAACTCGTGGCAGTCGGTGCTGCCATCCAAAATCTTTGGATCGCTGCTCATTCCATGGGTCTCGGTGCTGCCTGGAAGACCGGGTCACACGCGTATAGCGCGACGGTGAAGCAAGCGCTTGGCTTGGCAACCGAAGAACAGATCATCGGCTTTTTGCACCTGGGTGTGCCGCTCTCGAAAGCGGCCGTACGACCGGCGGAGCTCACGGGAAAGGTCCGTTGGCTCTAGAGATTTTGTACACAATAATTACTTGGCAATTACGGTAGTAATTCGTATTCCAGGAAAAGTTTCGGCGAAGGTATCTTTGGCTTTGTAGGAGTTGTTACACAAAAAATATAAATATGTTGCAGCAGGGGGGGGGGGGGGGTGTAGTACCTGTTCCCAATGCGCGAGCAGATAGGAGAGTTTCTTTGAAGCTGCACAACGGCCTACTCGACTCGTTACCCGAAGAGCCGCGAGCCCGAATCAAAAAGTACCTAGTGCTGCAAGAAATCAGGAAGGGCGCACTGATCGGCCGCGGGGGTTCGAGTCAAAATCTTTACTTTCCTATCAACTGCGTTGTCGCAAGCAAGACGCAGAGACCACCTGTGACCAAGACGCACTTGCGCTTCGTGGGATCACAATCGGCGTTCGGATTCGAGGCGGTTTTCATACCCGCGACAGTATGCTTCGAGGCGTACGCAGTGGAAGCGGGTTACCTGTACGAAATATCACGCGAAAGCTTCGTCGCCGCGCTCGAGTTACAGCAGTCACTGCATGTGTTTCGCGCTCAGTTCACGGCACTCATCGCAGAGCGCGCTCTGGTAAACGGCGGATGTCGCGCGTTGCACAGTACGGCCGCTCGTCTTGCGAGATTGATTCTTGAGGCTGAGGACAGTTTTTTGCCGATGCGCCTTTGACGCTTACTCAGAAGGAAATCGGTGAGATGCTGTCGGTGCGACGCGAGTCGGTTGCAACTATTTTCGGCGAGTGGTCAAGTCGCGGGATTATTGAAACCAGTCGCGGCAGGTTATCTGTGCCTAGCCGCGATGCGAGGTTGTCGCTGAGCTGCGCCTGCTATGAGGCGACAAAGCAGATTACGAGCACGTCGGATCAGCAGTGGCGCGATTTTCTATGGAGCCGTCGTTCATCAATTTCGGCGCAGCAGGCTGCGTAGCTCAACATTCATGCCAAGGGCTGTATTCAGACGAGCGGTGTCGAACTGACGATGACACCGTTTTCGTCGGCATAGAGCCAGTCGCCGGGGGTGAAGGTGACCCCGGCAAAACTGACGACGACATCACGCTCGCCGGTGCCTACCTTGTTGGGTCTGGTGGGGCAGATCTCGAGGGCGCGAACGGCGATTGGCATATGGCGCACGACCTCCACATCGCGAACCGCACCGTTGATAAGGATGCCCGCCCAGCCGTTGTCGCGAAGCAGCGCACCCAACATATCGCCGAACAGCGCGCGCTCGAGTGAGCCGCCGCCGTCGACGACCATGACACGTCCCGCGCCAGGGGTTGCGAGCGTCGACTTGAGCAGGGCGTTGTCTTCGTGGCAGCGGATGGTCGTGATCTGACCGTGGAATTTGCTGACTTGACCGAAGTCGCGAAAAAGTGGTCGCAGCGTCTGTACTTTGCCCGGATGCGCGTCGGAGAGGTCGCAGATGCTCGGAATCATGGTTGGCCTTCGTTGAGTATGTTATCCATTCGTGACTCGATTGAACCGAATTCACGGAGTAGACGCGATGATACTGATTACGGGAGCCACTGGCCGTACCGGAAGCCACGCGGCGAAGGAACTTGCTGCGAGGGGTGTGGGCGTCAGGGCTCTGGTGCGCAACAAGGACAAGCCGGCTGCGCTGGCCGCCGCAGGGGTCGAATTGGCCTTCGGTGATGCGGCGGATGTCGACAGCCTGCGAGCGGCGATGCGGGGTGTGAGCAAAGTCGCGGTCATTCTGCCGAACGGCGAGCAACAGCTTGCCATGGAGAAACGGATTGTCGATGTCGCCGTCGAGTGCGGTGCCCACCATATTCTGAAAATTTCTTCGATGGAGTCGCTGCCCACGGCGAAGATCGGCACGCACCGCATGCATTGGGAGTCTGAGGAGCATATTCGGTCGAAGGGCGTAGCTTGGACGATGGTACGACCGAGCTTTTTCATGCAGAACTTTCTGGCGAACGCGATCACCATCAAGACTCAGAATAAATTCTTTTATCCTTTTGGCGAGCAGGGTGCCGCCGCCATGGCTGACTCACGCGATGCCGGATTTTTTGCAGCGCATTGTCTTGCAAGCGTGGGGCACGAGAACAAGAGCTATGACATTACGAGTCCTGACAAGCTGAGCTTTCATGAGGCGGCCGCCGTGTTCAGTCGGGAGCTCGGTCGACCGATTGCCTATGTGCCGCAGGATCCTGCCGGGTACAAGGCTTATCTTGGCAAGTTTCTCGCCAGCAAATGGCATCTGGATGCGGTGTGCGACATCTTCGCCGAGATTGCGGCGGGCTATGTCGTCGAGACCACATCGACATTCAAAGAAATCACCGGCCGCGAGCCACGTGATCTCGCGAACTTCGTGCGCGAGATGCGCGCTGCCTTCACGCCCTGAACGCAGGCTGTCTGGCGCGCATGCCCCGAAGTCGTGCTCTTGCTGTCGATGAGGTCGACTTCGGGCTTGTTTTGCGCGCCACGCGTTTTGCGGCCTGGAAGCATCGGGATCAACGACGCAAGGGCAGAGGACATCTGCCCTATATCAACCATCCTCTCGATCTGGCTCATGTGCTCTGGTTCGAGGGCGGGGTGCAAGATCCGGTGGTTCTTGCTGTGGCGTTGCTGCACGACACCATCGAAGATACGCAGACCTCGCTGCAGGAACTTCAGGGCGAGTTCGGCGAGCGGGTCGCGCGCATCGTCATGGAAGTGACGGACGAGCGATCCCTGCATTGGCGAGCACGCAAGAAATTGCAGGTCTCGCGCGCTCGACTTGCCTCGCCTGAGGCGCGGCAAGTCAAACTCGCCGACAAAATTTGCAATTTGCGCAGCATGATTTCCGCACCGCCCAATGGCTGGTCCGTCGAGCGTCAGCGCGCCTATTTTGACTGGGCCAAGGAAGTGGTCGATCAATTGCGAGGCGCGAACCCGGAGCTCGAGTCGCGTTTCGATCAGGTACACAAAAAACGGCTATGAAAAAAAGGCCGCGAGCGCGAGCCCACGGCCTTTTGAAATCGCGCTTCGCCGCGTGTTGTGTAGCGCCGCGTGTTGCGTAGTGCGGCCGCGGTCAGGCTGCGTAGCGCTTCGCCATGGTCTCGAGCGGCAGCACCTTGATCGACGAGGCTTTGCCGGCACAACCGAAAGCTTCGTAACGCGCGACGCAGATCTCGCGCGCCGCGAGCATCGCTTCCTTCAAATATTTGCGTGGATCGAACTCGGCCGGGTCTTTGTGGAAGTGACGACGGATGGCGCCCGTCATCGCGAGACGGATATCGGTGTCGATGTTGATCTTGCGCACGCCATGCTTGATGCCCTCGAGGATTTCTTCGACGGGTACGCCGTAGGTCTCGCGCAGTTTGCCGCCGTTTTCGCGAATGACCTGCAGCCATTCTTGCGGCACTGATGACGAGCCGTGCATGACGAGGTGGGTGTTGGGGATCTTGCTGTTGATTTCGCGGATACGCTGAATTGCGAGGATGTCGCCAGTCGGTTTGCGGCTGAATTTATAGGCGCCGTGCGAGGTACCGATGGCAATGGCGAGGGCGTCGACGCCGGTCTTGGCAACGAAGTCCGCCGCCTGATCGGGATCGGTGAGCAGCTGATCGTGCGAGAGCTGACCCTCTGCGCCGTGGCCGTCTTCTTCCCCAGCCTGGCCCGACTCGAGTGAGCCGAGGCAGCCGAGCTCGCCTTCGACCGAGACACCCACAGCGTGTGCAATGCGGGTGACATGCCGCGTGACTTCGACGTTGTAATCGTAGGAGGCGGGAGTCTTGCCGTCTTCTTTGAGCGAACCATCCATCATGACGCTCGAGAAGCCTGAGCGGATCGATTGCACGCACACCGAGGGGCTCGCGCCGTGGTCCTGATGCATCACGATCGGAATGTGCGGGTAGCTCTCGATGGCAGCTTCGATGAGATGACGCAGGAAGGGCTCGCCCGCGTACTTACGTGCGCCGGCGGAGGCTTGCATGATCACGGGGCTGTCGGTTTTGTCTGCCGCCTGCATGATCGCCTGAACCTGCTCGAGGTTATTGACGTTGAAGGCGGGCACGCCGTAGCCATGTTCGGCGGCGTGATCGAGCAGCTGTCGCATCGAGATCAGAGCCATTGCATGTTCCTCTGCGAATTTTTTGGATCGGGATGACGGATATTCTAGCGAAAGGATGTGAGCGGGTCAGGCGTATAGCGGCAGTGGTGCGCCCTCGAACAAAGCATCCACCTCGAACTGACTGGCCGCCCGCTCCGCTTTTTGAACCTGGTTACGTTCGAGATGCGGGGCGAGCCCCTGGATGAAGTCGAGGGTATAGCGGCGCAAAAAGCTGCCGCGACGAAAACCCACCGAGGTGAGGTGCCGCGGGAAGAGGTGCGAGGCATCGAAGGAGACGAGATCGCCATCTTCGGCCGGATCGAGTGCCATGGCGGCCACGATGCCGACGCCGAGTCCGAGCCGCACATAAGTTTTGATGACGTCGGCGTCGCGCGCGGTCAGGGCGATATCGGGTTCGAGGCCGGCAGCCGCAAAGGCGTCGGGCAGAGAGGCGGGGCCCGTCATGTTGAAGACATAAGTGACGAGGGGATGGGGTGCAAGTTTGGCCAGCGTCAGTGTTTTGCTGCGGGCGAGCGGATGCTGCTTCGGCACGATGACTCGCCGATGCCATTCGTAACAGGGCAGCAATATGCAGTGCGCCAACAGCTCGCGTGCCCCCGTCGAGATGGCGATATCGACCTGTCCCGCCGTCAGCATCTCGGCGATTTGCTCGGAGGTTCCCTGCTGCAGATGCAGTTTCACCTTCGGATAGCGTTTGCGGAATGATTCGATAACGCGCGGCAGGACGTACCGCGCCTGCGTATGTGTGGTGGCAATCGATAACGAACCCCGCCCGGGATCGCGCGCATCCACTGACATCGTTCTGATGGCTTGGGTTTCGCGCAGCACGCGCTGGGCCCGCTCGAACACCCGATGCCCTGCAGGGGTGAGCCGCGTGAGCACGCGACCATCGCGGACGAAGAGTTCGAGTCCGAGCTCGTCTTCGAGCACCTTGAGCTGGCGGCTGACACCTGGCTGCGAGATATGCAGTTTCTCGGCAGCCGCCGAGATGCTGAAGCCCGACTCGACGATCGCGACCAGATAGCGAAGCTGCGCGAGTTTCATCTGAACAGACTGCTCGCGCGCTCGCTGCTTGGACTGCCGATCAGTCTTCGATCAGGAAGCTGCGCAGTTGCTCCGAGCGACTCGGATGACGCAATTTGCGCAAGGCCTTGGCTTCGATCTGGCGGATGCGCTCGCGCGTCACATCGAACTGCTTGCCGACCTCTTCGAGAGTGTGATCGGTGCTGAGGTCGATACCGAAGCGCATGCGGAGCACTTTGGCTTCGCGCGGCGTCAGCTGCGAGAGCACGGCGTGCGTGGTTTCGCGCAGCGACTCGGCCGTGGCTTGATCGATGGGCGAGGCTACCGAAGTGTCTTCGATGAAATCGCCAAGGTGTGAATCTTCGTCGTCGCCGATCGGCGTTTCCATCGAGATCGGCTCTTTGGCGATCTTGAGGACCTTGCGCACCTTATCTTCGGGCATTTCCATGCGCACGGCCAGTTCTTCGGGCGTGGGCTCGCGACCCATCTCTTGCAGCATCTGCCGCGAGATGCGGTTCAGCTTGTTGATGGTCTCGATCATGTGCACCGGAATGCGAATGGTGCGGGCCTGGTCAGCGATCGAGCGCGTGATGGCCTGGCGGATCCACCACGTGGCGTAGGTCGAGAACTTGTAGCCACGGCGGTATTCGAACTTGTCGACCGCTTTCATGAGGCCGATGTTGCCTTCCTGGATGAGATCGAGGAACTGCAGGCCGCGATTGGTGTATTTCTTTGCGATCGAGATCACGAGCCGCAGGTTGGCCTCGACCATCTCTTTCTTCGCGCGACGTGCCTTGGCTTCGCCGATCGACACCTCGCGATTGATATCTTTGATTCCGGAAATGGTGAGGTAGTGGATCTTCTCGATTTCGCCAAGCAGGAGCTGCTTGTTGCGGATGTCTTCGGCGAAGCGCGCGAGCGGCGCGGACCACTTCTTGCCGGCCTTGGCGTGCTTGGCGACCCAGCGATCGTTGGTTTCGTTGCGCGGGAACGACGTAATGAATTCTTTGCGCGGCATGCCTGCGTCGCGCACGGCGATCACCATGATGTCGCGCTCGAGCTGGCGGATTTCATTGACGTGCGCACGCAGATTGCCGATCAGCGCGTCGAACATCTTCGGCGACAGCTTGAGTTCCATGAACTCGTCCGCGAGCTTCTTGCGGATTTTCTGCGTCCTCGGGTCTTCGATGCCGATCTTGGTCGACGAATTGAGCAGCTGAGCGTGCAGTTTTTGCAGCGAAGCGAAGCGTTCGGCGGTTTCGACCGGATCGGGACCGGTGTCGACGCCTTCTTCGCTCTCTTCACCGGATTCGGATTCTTCTTCGGTCTCTGCCGGGGCCGCGGCCTCGACCTTGGTCGGGTTCTGCGGTTGCGCGATGACATCCGGGGCGTTTGGGTCGATGAAGCCGACGATGATGTCGGCCAAGCGACCGGTGCCGCCTTTCACGTTTTCGTAGGCACGGAAGATGAAGTCGTAGGTCGGCGGGTAGAGCGAGATTTGCTTGCGAACCGAGTCGAGGCCTTCTTCGATGCGCTTGGCAATACTGATTTCGCCTTCGCGAGTGAGCAGTTCGACCGTGCCCATCTCGCGCATGTACATGCGGACGGGGTCGGTAGTGCGGCCGAGTTCGGCATCGAGCGCAGCCAGTGCGGCGGCGGCTTCTTCGATGGCTTCTTCGTCGGAGGGCGCGGTGGTTTCGGGCGCGAGGATGGACTCGCTCTCCGGTGCTTTTTCGTACACCGGGATGCCCATGTCGTTGATTGTGTTGACGATTTCTTCGATCTGTTCAGGATCGACGATCTCGGAGGGCAGGTAGTCGTTGACCTGCGAGTAGGTGAGGTAGCTCTGCTCTTTGCCGAGGGCGATCAGCTGCTTGAGCTGCGACTGGCGCTCTTCGGGCAGCGCGAGCGGTCGGCGCTCGGGCATGGCGAGCAGCTTGCTGCCCTCGTTGCTCGCGGCCTTCGCCGCCTTCGACTTCGCGGCCTTGGTTTCGGCAGGAGCGGGCGCGGCCGCAGGCGCGGCAGCAGGTGCCGCCGCAGGTGCGGATGCCGGAGCAGCCGCCTTGGGGGCCGCCGGGGTCGCCGCGGCGGGCTGCTTGGTCTCTGTCTTGGCGGGCGTCGCCGGCTTGGCTGCAGCCTTGGCTGCTGGCGCCTTCGGTGCCGGTGACTTGGCTGCCGCCGGCTTTGCGGCTACGGCTGCTTTGGGCGCCGGGGCCTTGGCGACCGAGGGCTTCGGTGCAGGCTTGGCCGCAGCAGGCTTGGCTGCAGCAGGCTTGGCTGCAGCGGGCTTGGCCGCAGCGCGCTTGGTGGCGAGCGGCTTGGCCGCCTTCGCTGCCGGCTTGGCAACAGGCTTGGCCGCCGGTGCCGCCTTGCGGACGGCAGTTGGGCGCGCGGGTCTCTTGCCAGAAGTAGCCTTGGTTTTCTTGCTCATGGGTGTTTGTCGGGCGTTGCCCGTGCCGGGGGAAGCAAACCAGAAAGTATACGCGAAAACGCTGTTTCTGACCAGCGCCGCGCTGTCTATTCAGCGGCGAGCGGCACCGGTCGGAGCGCTGGTTCGACTCGTCATCAGCTGCTGCAGTTCCGTACGTTCTTCGGCGGACAGACCCACCGACTTTTCGCGTTCTAGCAGCGCGTCGAAGCGTCGCCGCCGCTGTTCGTCGTGCATGCGTGCGAGGGCATTACGCAGCTCCTGCAAAGCGGCCTCGTCGCCGGGGATCAGTGACTCGGCGGCGGCAAGCCGCGCAAATCGCTCGGCTTCTGGCCGATCGCGCCAACGTTCGAGCAACTGGCCTGTACTCGCGCAAGGCTGGTCGCGCAGATCGGCGATCAGCGAGCGGAGGATATCGGCGCCCGGTTCATCGAGACCTGTGAGGATGGTGAGATCGGCATCCTGCAGTCGAGTCGCAACCTTCGGGTGGTGCACGAGCGCCAGCACCGCTTGTCGCATCAGTCCGCCACGACCTGCGGTCGCTGATGACTTGCTGCCGCCTGCGTTGCTGCGACCGTCCGCACCGGGCAAGCGCGATGCGCTTTGCGTGCGTGGGCCACGGCCAGGGTCTATTGTGGTATTCGCCCAAAGCTCGCGCAGGCGCGAGGCGGGCAGGCGGATGGCCTCGGCGAGGCGCTCGACCAGCAGCTCCCGATAGACACCCTCTGGGACCTTGGCGACCAGCGGCCGCGCGAGTTCCGCGAAGCGCGCACGTCCGTCGGCGTGTGCAAGATCGACCTGCGAAGAGAGCTCTTGCACCAGATATTCGGAGAGCGGCAGCGCGGTATCGAGTCGCGCTTCGAAAGCCTCGCGGCCTTCTTCGCCGACCAAAGTGTCCGGGTCGTGGCCATCGGGCAGGAACAAAAATTTGAGTTGCCGCCCTTCGCGAATCTCGGCCAAAGAATTGTTGAGCGCCCGCCAGGCTGCGGCGCGCCCGGCACGATCGCCATCGAAGGCGAATACCACTTCGCTGACCAGTCGGAAGGCACGCTTCAGATGTTCGGGGGTGGTGGCGGTGCCGAGTGTTGCGACGGCGTAGGAAATACCCGCCTGATGCAGTCGAACGACATCCATGTAGCCCTCAACTACCATCAGTCGACGCAGCGGCGCGCGGCTTTGTCGGACTTCGTAGAGTCCGTACAGCTCGCGACCCTTGTGGAACAGCGTGGTCTCGGGGGAGTTGAGGTACTTGGGCTCGCCCTGATCGATGATGCGGCCGCCGAAGGCGATGACCCGCCCCCGCGCATCGCGAATCGGGAACATCACGCGATCGCGGAAGCGGTCGTAATAGCGGTCACCTTCGCGGCCGGCACTGCCTTCGCGTTCGATGACGAGTCCGCAGGCAAGCAGGGCTTCTCGCTTTTTTGAATCATTAGCGAAACGATTCAGCACTTCATTCCATGAATTGGCTGAATATCCGATACCAAACTTGTGGATCGTTTCGGCAGTCAGACCGCGCTCAGACAGGTAACGCGAGGCGCGGGTGTCGGCTTTCAGTTTGCCCGCCCAGTACTTGGCGACTTCACCCATGAGCTCGGCGAGATCGCCTTCGTCGCGACTGCGACCGTCGTCGGCACGAGCTTCGCGGGGGATTTCAACGCCGGCGCGCGAGGCCAGTTCTTCGACGGCTTCGGGGAAGCTGAGTCGGTCGTAGTTGATCAGGAAGCCGAGCGAGGTGCCGTGCGCGCCGCAGCCGAAGCAGTGATAGAACTGTTTATCGGGGCTGACCCAGAATGATGGCGTTTTTTCATCGTGGAACGGGCAGCAGGCGCGGAACTCGCGACCGGCTTTTTTGAGCGGCACGCGCGCACCGATGAGCTCGACGATGTCGGTACGCCCGACCAGATCGTCGATGAAATTCTGGGGAATGCGCCCGGTGTTGCGCCCGCTCATGGGCGACAAGGATACGGGGTTGGATCAGCCGCCGCCGAGCTTCGCCTTGATGAGTGCGCTGACGGCGCCCATGTCGGCACGGCCTGCGGCGCGGGTTTTGACGAGGGCCATGACTTTGCCCATGTCTTTGATGTTGGCAGCACCCGTTTCGGCGACCGCAGCAACAATGAGAGCTTCAAGCTCGGCGGCCGAGAGCTGCTGCGGCAAGTAAGCCTGCAATTGCTTGATCTCGCCGGCCTCTTTTTCTGCGAGGTCCGCCCGGCCACCCGCTTCGAACTGGCTGATGGCCTCTTTGCGCTGCTTGATCATCTTTTCGATGGCAGCAAGCACCTGCGCGTCGTCGAGCGTGATGCGCTCGTCGACTTCGCGCTGCTTGATGGCAGCCTGCAGCATACGAATATTCGTGAGACGCTCCTTGTCACCGGAGCGCATCGCGTCTTTCATATCCTGAGTGATGCGCTCTTTGAGCGACATCGCGGACCTCTGCGGATCTACGGGCTGAATCAGCGTGCGCGGGGCGCGCTGATACGCGGCGAAGAGCGCTTCTGGTGCCGCTTCACGGCGGCCGCCTTTTTGCGCTTACGCTCGTGCGTCGGCTTTTCGTAGAATTCGCGGCGGCGCAGCTCGGTGAGCACACCGGCTTTCTCGCAGG
>Ga0194118_10006982_pt1 | contig 11021 bp, 9 predicted proteins | sample TA2MahsurfametaG_2_FD_148662 | JGI IMG/M metagenome (GOLD analysis project Ga0194118, IMG submission 148662) | Freshwater microbial communities from Lake Tanganyika, Tanzania - TA2015013 Mahale N5 surface | ecosystem: Environmental > Aquatic > Freshwater > Lake | place: Tanzania: Lake Tanganyika...
TCGGCCACACCGATGCCGAGGGCTCCGCCGGAGCCGCCCTCGCCGATCACGGTGGCCACAATCGGCACCCGTAGGCGGAACATTTCGCGCAGGTTCACGGCGATCGCTTCCCCTTGGCCCTGCTCCTCAGCCGTGAGACCGGCGTAGGCACCAGGGGTGTCGATGAAGGAGAAGATCGGCAGCCGGAAGCGATCGGCGTGCTCCATCAACCGCATCGCCTTGCGGTAGCCACCAGGTGAGGCCATGCCGAAGTTGCGCGCCACGTTCTCCTTGGTGTCGCGCCCCTTCTGGTGGCCCAGTAGCACCACCCCCTGATCGCCGATGCGGCCCACGCCGCCCACCAGGGCCTGGTCATCGTTGCCGCGGCGATCGCCGTGCAGCTCGATGAATTCATCGGTGACCACCTGGATGTAGTCCAGCGTGCTGGGCCGCTGCGGGTGGCGCGCCACCTGGATTTTCTGAGCCGGGCTCAGGTTGGTGAAGATCTCCTCACGGCGCCGCGCTGCCAGGGTCTCCAGCTGCAGTAGCTGCTGGCTCACATCCACTTCCGAATCCTTGGCCAGCTGGCGGATCTGTTCGATCTGCTCCTCCAGCTCCACCAGAGGTTTCTCGAAATCAAGCAGCGGACGGAGGGCCATGGCAGCAGGAGAGAGGCTGGGCTGGGCTAATCGGGCGTGGAGATCGGGAGACGGGGCTCAGGCGGCCGCCAGTTCCACTCCGCCCTGGGCTGCCCGGCTCAGTTGGGCAGGGTTGAGTCCGATGGCCTGGAATCCATGGCGCAGCGAGGCGTTGCCAATCAGTTCCATGTTGGTCAGCGAGATGTTGTTGCGCCCCCAGCTGAAGTTGGTGTGGATTCCCTCAAATTCCAGCAGCATTGCTTCGGCAAAGCAAGCGAAAAGCTGGCGCTTGGGGTTTTCCATCTCGGCCACTTCCATCATCTGCCAGCCGATGTCTTGCCAGAACTCCACGATGCCGCCCTTGAGCACGTGCACCCCATCGCCCGCCACCTTGGCGTCGAGGTTCTTGGGGTAGCCGCCGTCGATCATCAGGCAGGGCTTGCGCAGGCTGCCGTGATCGATGCTGAGGGTCTGGGGCAGGCTGGCCACCCAAACCACAACATCTGCCTGGGGCAGGGCCTCCTCGAGGCTGAGGATCGTGCCGCCGCCCAAGGAACTTTGCAGATCGAGCAGGCGCTGCTGCTGGCGGGCCACGAGCAGCAGCTCGCCCACGCCGGTTTTCTGGCTGAGCCAGCGGCACACGGCGCTGCCGATGTCGCCGGTGGAGCCCACCACAGCCACCTTGGCGCGGCTGAGATCTATCCCGAGCAGGGGTGCGTTGCGCTCCACCTGCTGGCAAATCACCCAGGCGGTGTGGGTGTTGCCGGTGGTGAAACGCTCCCACTCGAGGGTGGTGTTGCGGATCTGCTGGAACTTCGAGAGGTCGTAGTTCTCGAAAATGATCGAGGTGAAACCGCCCAGAGCCGTCACGTTGATGCCCTGCTTCTGGGCCATCTCCATGGCGTTCTGCACCTTGCGGGTGGCCGTCTTGAAGCGGCTCAACATCTCCGGCACGAAGCAGGAGTCGATGTAGGTGCCTTCGATGGTTTTGCCGGTGCGGCTGGTTACCTGGAAGGTTTCCAGCAGCTGGGGCGGTGCGGAGCACCAAGCCAGCATGTCGGCTTCGGCCATCTCCTCAAGTCCCAGCTCGCGGGCCTTTTCCTGGGCCTGGGCAAAGCTGCTGGAGTGACCGATCAGACCAAACATGCGTGCAGATGCTCCTGGTGACACACCGGCCTGGAAGTCACCTGATTAAAGGGCAACGCCGGTTTGAGGCTGGCGATGCTCAGCCCACCAGGGCGGCGGCGGCCATGCGAGCGATCTCGCGGGTGCTGAAACCGATCTCGGTGAGGGCTTCCTGGTAAGCGATCAGGAAATCCTCGATCAGGTCTTCCTTATCCATGTGCAGCACAGCGGCATCGGCGGCCACCTGATCCAGCATGCGGCGGATCAGGGGCAGGTTGTCGCGGTTGGCCTGCTCCAGCTCCTCACGGCAGCTGTCGAGGTTGGCCTTGAGCCACTCCTGGCCGTAGTTGAGGTGGGTGTACTCGTCTTTCACCACGCCCTCGGTGATCTTGCGGGCGAAGGGATCAGCAACAGGGATATAGATGTGATACGCCGAGATGGCGAACGCTTCAATCAGCAGCGCCTGGATCAGCAGGCAGGTGGGCACCTTGCCGGCGGCGAGGGCGGTGGTGAAGTTGTTGTGCAGCGGAGCGAAGAACTCCTTGGCAAAGGCCATGTCGGCCACCACGCCCAGGTTGTTGGCGCAGGCGGTGAAGCCCTTCATGTGCTTGAGCTCCATGCGCGCCAGCTTGGTGAGCTCCTCGGCTTGGTCGGGCAGCAGCGTGCCAATCGCGATGTAGTTGTCGTGGGCTTCCTGCTCGCCCTCGATCACGATCGCGTTGATGCGGCTGTAGGCGTCCTTGTAGGTCTCGGTGGTGAAGTCGGGCAGGTTTGTGGTGGCTGCGTCGAGTTCCGGGGCTTCAAGGGTCGCCATGGCTACCTGATCCACATCGCAATGGAGTCGACTGTAACCATCTCCTGTGGGTGCAGTTGGGCTTCTGAAAGCTTTTGAGCACCTGTGCTGATCCGCCTCGTGGCGGGGATCGGCTGCGGGATCAGTCCCGCTCCCCGGCTGGCATGGCTGCCCCTGGCGGCCAGGAGCTCTGGAGCAGCACCGTAAGCAGCGCCTGCCAACCACTCACCAGCCGCTCCTCCAGGGCTGCCCCCAGCTCGGCTGAGGCTCCGCGGCTGTCGCCCACCACCCCCGTGCTGGAGAGATCACTGGTGAGCCAGGCCTCCGGCACGGCGCCCTCGAGGCTCCATCCAGGCGGCGGGGGCTCCTGCAACAGCCCGTCCACCGGGCGCTCCGCTCCCACCAGCTCCGGTGCCAGCTGCAGCATCAAACTGGTTTCGGCCAGGCCCGCGTGCAGCCCCTGGCTGCGTTCTGGTTCGGGAATCAGCTCCCCGATGCCCTCAGGCCCGCTCCAGAGGAAGCAGGGCAACACGGCCAGTTCCGGCCGGCAGGCCCGCAGTTGGCGGGCAGCCACCTGCAGCAGCGCGATCTGGCCGCCGTGGCCGTTGAACAGCACCAGCCGCTGGAAGCCTGCATCGGCCAGTTGCGCACCGATCACTTCGATCTGGCGGATCAGCAGCTCCGCCGGCAGGCTCAAGCTGCCCTTGAAGCCGAGGTGCTCGGGGGAGAAGCCCAAGCTCTGGGGCGGTAGACGCCAGATCGGCAGCTCCGGTGCCAAGCCCGCCAGCACCGCATCGAGCAGGCGATCGGCAAACAGGGCATCGGTGCCGAGTGGCAGCTGAGGCCCGTGTTGCTCAAAGGCGCCGAAGGGCCACACCACGGTGCTGCCGGGCTCAGCGGCGGCCTGCACCAGCTGCGGCCAGGCGAGCTGCTCCAGCCGCCGGGTGCCGGTGGGGCGGATGGGCTGCATGGGCGGCGCCTCGCGAAAGGGGTGGGCTGAGGGGGGCTCACTACAGTGTGGCGCTGTGCATCTGTGCTTGTTTCATGGCCGGTACTGGCAACCAGCAGCCCTCCCAGCCTTCGGCCAAGCAGGTTCAGTCGCCCCGCCCAGTGCCCCCGGCCTCCCCGCGGCCGCCGGCGGGAGCTGCGCCGGTGCGCAAGCCACCCCAGGTGCTGCAAATCAATAAAAAGGAAGAGCAGCTGCAGCTCGAGCGCCAGGCCGCTGAAGCCCGCGCCGCCGCTGAAGCCGCTGCCCAGCGCGCCGCTGAACTCGAAGACGCCGTGCGCGCCTCCCGCGGTGAGGCTCCTGTGGCTCCGCAGCGCCCCAGCGCCCCTGCCCGCAGCGGCGGCGACGACGACGCGCTGTTCGACATGAGCGGCTTCGAGGGCCTCACCATGGCCGATCTGCTCGGCCCAGACGACAAGCGCGATCGCCGCGGTGGGCGCGCTGCAGCGGCCGGCTCACGCCCCGCCACCCCGCAGCCGGAGCGCGCCGCTGCTGTGCCCGCCCGCACCGTGGACGACTTCGATTTCGATGCCGACGCCTTCCTGGCGGCCCTCGATGAGCAGGAGTTTGTGGGCACCACCGGCGAGGTGGCCACCGGCACCGTGGTGGGCCTCGAGAGCGATGGCGTGTATGTGGATATCGGTGGCAAGGCCCCCGGCTTCATGCCGAAGAAGGAGGCCGGCCTCGGGGTGATCACCAACCTCAAGGAGCGTTTCCCCCGCGGAACCCAGGTGGAGGTGCTCGTGACCCGCGAGCAGAACGCCGACGGCATGGTGACCGTGAGCGCCCGCGCCCTCGCCCTTCGCCAGAGCTGGGAGAAGGTGCGCCTGCTCGAGAAGGAGGGCAAGGTGCTGCAGGTGAAGGTGAACGGCTTCAACCGCGGCGGCGTGACTGCCGATGTGGAAGGTCTGCGCGGCTTCATCCCCCGCTCTCAACTGCAGGAGGGCGAGAACCATGAAGCGCTGGTGGGCAAAACCCTCGGCGTTGCCTTCCTTGAGGTGAACCCAGAGACCCGCAAGCTGGTGCTCTCGGAGAAGAAGGCTGCCACCGCTGCCATCTTCCAGAACCTGGAGGTGGGCCAGCTGGTGGAAGGCCAGGTGGTGTCGATCAAGCCCTACGGCCTGTTCGTGGATCTCGGCGGCATCAGCGGTCTGCTGCATCAGTCGTCGATCACCGGCGGCCAACTGCGCGATCTGCGCGAGGTGTTTGGCCAGGGCGATCGGGTGAAGGCGCTGATCACTGAGCTCGATCCCGGTCGCGGCCGTATTGCCCTGAACACCGCCCTGCTGGAGGGCCAGCCCGGTGAACTGCTCATCGATCGCGACAAGGTGATGGCCGAAGCCGCCGATCGGGCCAACCGTGCTCGTAGCGTGCTGCGCCAGCAGGAACAGAGCGCCGGATGAGTCAGGCCACCGAGGAAGCGCGATCCAACGCTGGGCCCGCCGCCCAGCCCCTCCTTCAGGCCGACTGGGAGCTCGACTACTACTCCCGCCCGATCCTCGAAGCCGATGGCAAGAAGCGTTGGGAGCTGCTGATCTGCAGCACTCCCCTGGATGGTGAGGCGGGCCAGGGGTTCCGCTTTGTGCAGAACTGCTCGGCCTCCAGCGTGAATTCGCAGTGGCTGAAGCAGACCCTCGAGCAGGCGATGGAGCAGGCCGCCCAGGAGGGCTATGCCGCGCCCCGCAAACTGCGCTGCTGGCGCGCCTCGATGCGCACGATGGTGCAGCGCGCCGCCGAGCAGCTGAGCCTGGAGATGATCCCCAGCCGCCGCTGCTACGCCCTGGTGGAGTGGCTGCAGGAGCGGCAAGCCACGGTGTATCCCGCCGAGGAGGGCTACATGGCGGGGCCGCTAGCACCCGCGCTTCTGCCGATCCAGCCCCTGGCGGTGCCCCTGCCAGAGGCAGCCCGGGGTGACAGCTGGAGCTGGGCTTCGCTGCCACTCGGCGCGCTTAAGGAAGCAGCGGAGTGGGATGTGAGCTTTGCCGGCCTGGTGCCCCTCGATGGCATCGGCGACGACGACGCGATGGTGAGCGGCCTGCGCCTGTTCAGCGCCACCCGCTCTCTGGCGATTGCGGGTTGGATTGCGGGCCTTGAGCCGGTGCGTTTGGAGGTGAGCGGCAACCAGTTGGTGCTGGAGGCCGGTTTGGAGGATCGCTGGCTGCTGGGCAACCTGGAGGATGAGGAGGCCAAAGCCGCCGCTCAGGCCTTCCGCGCGGCGCGCGAGCAGGTGGGTGGCGTGCAGTTCCTGGCGGTGCAGAGCAGCGAGGCCCAGAGCGGCTTTGATGGCTTCTGGATGCTGCGCGATCTCCCTGACGCCTGAGGAGGCGGACCGTGGCGGAAGCCGTTGATCCCCCGTTCGATCGCCCTGATTCCCGCTTCAACCTGCTGGAGGGGTGGACCTGGATTGGCTGCTACGGCGGCTACTACCTCCAGGCCGACCTGCTCGCGGCGTTTGAGCACGGCTTCTTCACCCGCCAGTGGCAGGGCCGCGGGCCGGAGGTGCTGGCGGGCTATGTGAGCGCTGGCGTGAGCGTGCATCGCCCCAAGCAGGTGCACAGCGCCCTGGTGCTTCCCGCCAGTGCGGCTGCCGCTGAACCCTGGCCGGAAGCCGATGGCCTGGTGAGCGATGCCGGCGGCCAAAGCCTCTGGGTGTGCGGTGCCGATTGCACACCGGTGTTGATCGCCGATCCGGTGAGCGGCCGTGTGGCGGCCTGCCATGCCGGCTGGCGCGGGGTGGCGGGCGGCATTCTTCTGGAGGCGATCGCGCAGTTTGAGGCAGCAGGCTGCAGCCGCAGTGATCTGTTGGTAACGCTCGGCCCGGCGGTGAGTGGCGAGCGCTATCAGGTGGAGCTGGGCGTGGCCCAGCAGGTCGCGGATGCGCTGCCAATGGCGGCTGGCGGCGGAGCCACCGGTGCTGCCATGGCGGAGCTGGAGCGCTGCGGTGCGCTGCTGAGCGATCCCGAACCCGGCCGCTGCCGCCTCGACATCCGCGCCTCCACCCGCCGCCAATTGGAGTTGGCTGGTGTTCCGGCCGAGCAGATCAGCGTGTGCCCGCTGTGCACGGTGGGCGAGGAGCTGCTCTTCCATTCCTGGCGCCGCGATCAGGTGAAGGCGGTGCAGTGGAGCGGCATCGTGTCGCAGCAACTGCCCAGCTGAACGGATCTGGGGTTCCTCGGGCTCAACCGATCTCAGCATCCAGGGCGAAGCCAAGATCCAGGCTCAGTTGGCCTGGGCTTCCCTGGGCCCGGCGGCTGCGGGAGCGGCCTGCGCTGGCCTTGCTGCTGTTCCCCTTGCGGGCGGCGCCAGTGCTTCGGCTGGTGTTGTTGGTGCGGCTGGTGCCGCTGAACCAGCTGAACAGGGCTTTCCAGCCGGCGGGATCCAGTCGCTCCAGGTCTACGGCGGAGGGTTGAAGGGCCGAAGGTGGCTGGTTGGCCCAGAGATCCGCCCAGGCCACATCGCATCCGGCAATGCGCTCGTAGCCGAAGGGATGGAGATGTTGTGGAAGGCGAGCCATGGCGGCTTGAACGTCTCCGATGTGGAGGCGTTGCTGCTCCAACGCCTCCAGGCGTAGCCGGCGTGAGCGATCGTAATCGAGCACCGGTGCGGGGTAGTCGGCCATGGCGGGTGGGGAGCCGAGTTGATCGTTGGTGAGGCCCCGCAGTTCCGGCAGCCAGCGGCGGATGAACAGCCCCTGGGGGTCGCAGCGATCCACGGCCACCTGCCCCGGGTGGTAAATCCGCGTCCAGGCCTTGCTGCCGTGATAGGTCACGCCGGCCTGCATCGCCCACTGGTAGTGATCGATTGGGCAATCGCCATCGATCAGGTGGCGCATGTAATGGAGGGCCCCAAAGCGCCAGTCGATCCCGCAGAGATTGGAGAGGAAGCTGGCGTAGAAGGCGCGGCTGCGGAAATTCAGTTCCAGCCAGCCCCCTTCGGCTTGCAGGCAGCGGGCCGCGGCATCCACGATCGGAAAACCGGTGCGGCCTTCACGCCAGGCGGCATAGAGCTCCTCTTGTTCTGCTGTGAGACCCCCGGCGGCCTCATCTGAGCTCAGCCCCGAGGCGGCAGGGCTCGCGCCGCTGCCGCCCTCGAGCGGACTCCACAGCGCGCTCAACTCCAGTTGCGGCAAAAACCTAAAGCGCTGGTGGATGGCGCAGCCCCAGCGCAGGCGGCTGGCCAGTTGCACGGCACTGCGGCCGCGGGGATCGCGGCGCCCGCCTGCGCCGCTGCTGCGGGGCAGCAGCCAAGCCAGCCGTTGGAGGCACTGGCGCGGAGTGATCACCCCGAATTTCAGATACGGGCTCAGCCCGGTGGTGACCTTGGCTGAGGGGTAGCTGAGTTCCCAGTAGTAGCTGCGTGAGGCGGAGCCTTCGCAGAACTGCTCGAGCCGTTGGAAGGCAGCGGCGCTGCCACCGGTGGGGATCGGTTTGGCGTCGGCGCGTAGGCCCAGTTCTTGGAGGCTCGGAACCGGCAGATCCGGTAGGGCTTCTGAAGGGGCTGGCACCATCAACTGCTCCGGTGCCGGCAGGGCGGGGCTGGCCATGGCCTGATGCCACTGGCGGCTCCAGTGGCTGTAGGGCATCAGCTCGCCGGTGGCGCCGGCGGGCTCCACCCAGTGCAGTGGGATGCGGTGAGCGGCCAGGGCGCGGCTGACGCGGGCATCGCGCACGCGGCCCACCAGGCGTTCGCTGTCGGTGTGGGCGATTACGCCATCGGCGCCACTGGCGCGCACCAGCTGCAGCAGCACCTCAGCTGGATCGCCGCTGCGAATCAGCAGACGCCCGCCGCGTTGGCGCAGTTCGGCATCTAGCGCACGCAGGCTCTCGAGCATGAACGCCACCCGAGCAACAGCGGTTTCGGGATGAAACAGCAAATCCCGATCCAGGACGAACACCGGCAGGACCGCCCCGCGGCGACAGGCTTGGCTGAGGGCTGCGTGATCGCTCAGACGCAAATCGCGCCGAAACCACACCACCGTGCACGCCATGGCGACTCACTGGCCGGCGAGAGGAGTTTGGCAGTCCGGTTGCAGTGCTCGGGTCGCGATGCGATAATGCAAATGTTGCATAACTAACAATCTGATGCTCACAGGAGCAGTTCTTCTCGCCAAGGTCAAAGAGATTGGCGACGTGAGCAAGTCCGACATCGTTCGGGCCTGCGGCTATGTGTCCACGAAGAAGGATGGCTCCGAGCGTCTCAACTTCACGGCCTTCTACGAAGCCCTGCTCAACGCCAAAGGTGTGGAGTTCGGCGGTGCGACCGGCAAGGTGGGTAAGGGTGGCCGCAAGCTGAGCTTCACCACCAAGGTGCAGTTCAACGGCAACTTGATGGTCGGCAAGGCTTATACCGCTCTGCTGGATCTCAAGCCCGGCGACGAGTTTGAAATCAAGCTGGGCCGCAAGCAGATTCGCCTGGCACCTCTGGGTGCTGCCGACGAAGAAGAGTGAGGCCAACGGCTTCCGCCACGCGGATGCCATCCATCGCAGCGGAGAGGATGCCGCCGGCAAAGCCGGCTCCTTCTCCCGCTGGGTAGAGCCCGGGGGTGTTGATGCTCTCCAGCTGTTCATTGCGTGGCAAGCGCACGGGCGATGAGGTGCGCGTCTCCACCCCCGTGAGCATCGCGTCGTCCATGGCGTAGCCGGCGATCTTGCTGTTGAACGCCGGTAGGGCTTCGCGCAGCGCTTCGATCGCGTAATCCGGCAAGGCAGTGCTCAGATCCGTGAGCTTGACCCCGTGCGCGTAGGAGGGCTGCACGCTGCCGGTGGCGCTGCTGCTGCGGCCCGCCAGAAAATCACCGAGGCGCTGCCCGGGAGCGGCAAACGTTTCACCGCCTAGGGCGTAGGCCCGCGATTCCCAATGCCGTTGGAAGGCAACACCTGCCAGCGGATCGGCGGGGCCTTCGCCATAGGGCTCTACATCGCTTGGCTCGATGTTCACCACAATGCCGCTGTTGGCATTGCGCTCATTGCGGGAGTGCTGGCTCATGCCATTCGTCACCACGCGCCCAGGCTCTGAGGTGGCGCCCACCACCAGGCCGCCGGGGCACATGCAGAAGCTGTAGACGCAGCGGCCATTGCTGGCGTGATGCACGAGCTTGTATTCCGCCGCCCCCAGCTGCGGATGGCCGGCGCAGCTCCCCCAGCGCGCCGCATCGATCAGCGGTTGGGGATGCTCGATGCGGAAGCCCACCGAAAACGGTTTGCGCTCCATAGCCACGCCCTGGGCGTGGAGCATCGCAAAGCTGTCGCGGGCGCTATGGCCCACCGCCATCACCACCTGCTGGGCGGCGATGAAGCGGCCATCGGCGAGGGTCACGCCGCGAACCGAGTGATCGCTCGGGTTGAGCTCCAGCCGGTCCACGCGGCTTTCGAACTGGATCTCACCCCCGAGTGCGGTGATCTGCGCCCGCAGGCCTCGTACCACCGTGGCCAGCTTGAAGGTGCCGATGTGGGGGTGGTGCAGCACCAGGATCTCGGGGTTGGCGCCTGCTGCCACCAGCTCCTCGAGCACCTTGCGGCCCAGATGGCGCGGATCGCGCACCTGGCTGTAGAGCTTGCCGTCGGAAAAGGTGCCGGCGCCGCCTTCGCCAAACTGGGCGTTGGAATCCGGGTTGAACGGGCGTTTGCGCTGCCAGAAGCCGAAGGTGTCGGCACTGCGCTCCTTCACCGGTTTGCCCCGCTCGAGCAGCAGCGGCTTCAAGCCCATCTGGGCCAGCAGCAGGGCGCAGAAGTAGCCGCAGGGGCCGGCTCCCACCACCACCGGCCGCGGCAGATCGGCGTCAGCTGGTGCCTGAGCCACCAGTTGATAAGTAGCGTCGGGAGCGGGTTGCAGATGCGGGTCGCGCCCGAAGCGTTTCAGCAGCCGCTGCTCTTGGCCTGGCTCAAGGCCAAACTCCACGCTGTAGGCCAGCTGGATGTTGCTCTTGCGGCGCGCATCCACGCTGCGCTTCACCACCCGGGGCGGCTCCAGCAGCTGCTCCGGTGCCAGCTTCAAGCGGCGGCAGAGGGCCTCGCCGATCGCTTCGGGCTCGTGGTCGAGCGGCAGCTTCAGTTCGTTGAGCCGCAGCATCGGCACAGTCGCTCGCCTGTAGTGCATTCCAGCACCCGCGCAGCGGCGCTTCTTAGGGTCGATCTCCTTGCTGCAGCGCCCATGTACGCCACCTACTTCGGGGCCAACGGCTGGCTACTGGAGCTGGGGGGGCTGCGGGTGCTGGTGGATCCGTGGCTTACCGGCGCGCTGCAGTTTCCCCCGGGGGCGTGGTTTTTCGAGGGCCAACTGCCGGCCAGCCAGCCGGTGCCTGAGGAACTTGATCTGTTGCTCTTGACCCAAGGGCTCGACGATCACGCCCATCCCGAAACCCTTCAGCTGCTGCCGCGGTCGTTGCCGGTGGTGGGATCGGTGTCGGCTGCAGCCAAGGTGCGCAGCCTCGGCTTTGAAACAGTCACCGCGCTGCGGCCCGGTGAGCACTGCCGCCATGGCG
>Ga0194118_10006985_pt1 | contig 11016 bp, 9 predicted proteins | sample TA2MahsurfametaG_2_FD_148662 | JGI IMG/M metagenome (GOLD analysis project Ga0194118, IMG submission 148662) | Freshwater microbial communities from Lake Tanganyika, Tanzania - TA2015013 Mahale N5 surface | ecosystem: Environmental > Aquatic > Freshwater > Lake | place: Tanzania: Lake Tanganyika...
CCTTTCATTCCCCAATTCTTTAGGATTAGTATATTCAGCAATAACTGCATATTTAGGATTTAAACCAAACGAAGGTGAATATAAAGTTATGGGATTAGCACCTTATGGTGATAAAACAAAATATAGACATGTCTTTGATAAATTAACCTATTATGAAAGATTGGGTGATTTAATAAACATAAATCAGAAATACTTTACATATCGTACATCTGAAACCGATATGTATAATTTTAAACTAATTCATTTAATTGGGTTTCCGCCACGCTTTAAAGGAGAATCAATAGAACAAAAACATAAGGATTTGGCTGCCGCACTACAAGATTGGTACGAAGAACAATTTTATTTTGTTCTAAATAGAATTAATAGTAATTGGAGTAGTGAAAACTTGGTATTGGGTGGAGGATGTGCATATAATGGTACAGCAAATGGTAAAATAAAACTTCATACTAATTTCAAAAATGTATGGATTCCATACGCCCCATCAGATGCCGGTTCTGCAATTGGTGCATGCTTATGGCATTGGCATAAAACATTAGGACATCCAAAAGTAAAAGGTGGAGATAATCAATCGCCATATTTAGGTCCTGAATGGGATACAAAAATCGTTGATATACTAAATATGAATAAAGAATTGTGTGTGGAGTTAGTACCTAATCAAAAATGGTTATGTGAAATAATTGCAGGATTAATTAAAAAAGGAAAAATAGTTGGTTGGTTTCAAGGCAGAACAGAGTTTGGAGCTAGAGCATTGGGTAATCGTTCTATATTAGCAAATCCACACTTGCCCGATATTAGAGATAAAATAAATAAGGTTGTAAAAAAGAGAGAAATGTTCCGACCATTTGCCCCATCTGTAACTCATGAAGATTACCCAAAATATTTTAAATCAGAGGAAGATGTCCCCTATATGAATCAGGTTGTTAAAGTTATTTCCAAAATACCCATACCATCAGTAACACACGTTGATAATAGCGCAAGAATACAAACGGTAACAAAAGAACAAAATCCACTTTATTATGAGTTGCTAAAAGAATTTGAAAAACTTACAGGGACACCAATTTTATTAAATACGTCTTTTAATCTTAAAGACCACACAATGACAAATGACCCTCAAAAAGCGATTTGGACATTTCTTAATTGTGATATGGATATACTGGTTATTAACAACTTTATAATTTATAAATAATTATAGGTATATAAATTTGTAAAAATGAGTTCAGAATTTCAATTATTCGATGGTAAAAACCTATCATCATTGTTTAGAGATATATACGAAAACCAACAAAATAAAAAGAAAAATATTTCCGATTTGATTGAATCATTAAGGAAGTTGATTAAGAATGTTGGTGAGGCAACCGTAATTGCACCAATCATTAAAGACCTTATAGAGGTATCGGTAAAGAACGATGAACACTTAATCAAAATGGCAACTATTGCACAGAGGTTAGCTGCAGCAGAAGCAAAGGGTATAGGTGAGGATGGTTGGTTGAGTGAAAATGAAAAGGCACAATTATTTTCTCAATTAGAAGAAGCGGTCGATGAAGTTGATGCAAAAAATAGAGAAAAAATTTCTGATTTAGAAATAGAAATAGAAGAAATCACAAAAAAAATTAGATAATGGCTGTAAACCCACCACCAAAATTATTTAACTACAAAGATTCAAGTCCTGAAGTTGGATTAGAAAAAACAGTAACATCTTTTTTAGCTACGGTAGTAAAAGTTTTTAAAGTTGAGAGTGACTTTTTAGAACTAAAAAAAGAAGAGGATAACATAGTTGTATATAACAAAAATACAAATTTTGCAGAAAAGGATGTAAGATTTTATGGTGCTATTTATTTTAATGCAGAGGATACACAAAAAGAAATTTTTGCATTTCCGATTGAAAAAAATAATTTTACGTTTCCGATTGTTGGAGAAACTGTAATAATAATTTCTATTAACAAAAATGAATATTTTTATTTACCATATACTATTACTCAATATAGTAATTTTCGTGTTGATTATAAAACAAAACAAAATTCAGCTGAACAAAAATTAGAGGATAGTAAAACGGCTTCTAACTATGAAACTGTAAAAAACACAGGCACACCAACTAATTCAGAAAGTTCTGACAAAGAAAAAAAAGAAGAATACAAAGTAAACGAAAAAATAAAATTTTTAAAACCAAAAGAGGGTGATACAATAATTCAAGGTAGAGTTGGAAATACAATCCGTTTTTCAGAATTTTTCCTAACAGAAGATGATAAAACATCATCACCATCTATATTCATTCGTAATAAACAAAATCCAGAATTAGATGATAAAAAAATTGGCGAACTAATAGAAGAAGATATAAATAAAGATGGTACATCGATTTATTTGACATCAGGTAAAGTAAAAGTACCATTTAAAGAAACAATTAAAAAAACAAAAGTAGGTTTTAAAGAATATCCATCTTCCGATGATTTAAAGGGTGACCAATTTTGGTTAAATTCCGATAGAGTTATATTATCAGCAAAAGCTAAAGAGTTTATTGTATATGGTAAAGGAAATACCGGCGTTATAACTGATGGTAATTTTTCAATCGATGCAGAAAAAGAAATATACTTTCATAATAAGAAAAATATAACAATTCATTCAGAGGGGTCTAATAAAATTTTTTTAAATTCAGATAACGGTAAAATATTTTTGGGAAAAGATAAAGGGGAGGGTGATGCCGGTGCAGCTGTACAAAAAATGGTACTGGGTGGTGAATTGGTAAAAGTATTAGAAGATTTAATAGATGCAATTACAAAACAAATTTACTTAACTCCAGCCGGTCCATCTGCGACAGGGCCTACAAATATAGCAACTTTTAATCAAATCAAATCTAAATTAAAAAATATATTAGCAGCTAAAAACTTTTTAAGTAAGAACTAATGTCATGGAGTGTTTTCAAATCAACCTTACTGCCAGCGATGCAATCACACGCATTTGGAAACAATATGGCCGGGTTTGCAAAAACATTTACTTTAGCATATGATACGGCTATAAAATCAGGAAAAGAAACAATAAGTCCTATTCCATTAATGAAAGGAAACACATCAGCAATGGAGGCTCAGCTAATTTTATTTTTGTCTCAAACCCAAAAATCAAATTCCACAACACTATTAGATGTAATAGGCCCGGCAATAATTTCATATTGGACAGGCGGTTTATTAATGCCAATACCACCCATTATCCCACCGCCTGGTGCTATCAAAAGTATAGCACTTACTCAAGGATTAGTTTTAAATCCTGGTAGTTGGACACCAATACCTGTTCCCCCAAGTAATAATTCATCTATATTTTTAGATGCATTTATAACGGCTGCAAAAATTCATTTATCAACAGTTAGTGGTCTTTATATAGTATTAGCACAATATCCACCACCGGCACCACCTGCGCCAGGTGTTATTCCGTGGGTTGGTTATATAGTACCCTAATTAAATTTTAACTTTCAATATTTATTTAAAACAATTATTATGGATTCGAAATTATTAGTCGGATTAATCAAAGAAGTTGTCAAAAACGAAGTAAAACAACAAGTAAAAGAAGAATTGGCAAAACTGATTAAATCCGGAGCAGTTACATTAAACAAAGAAAAAAAGGGAACATCTTTAATGGAGATGACAGAAACTAAGAAAAGACTTGTAAAAAACACACAAGCAGCAATCAATAGACCTGTAAAAAATTTTACTAACAATAAAATGTTAAATGAGGTTTTAAATAATACAACACCATTTACGGCAGCGCAAAGAGCAGAGGGTGGTATGATGGATGAAAGTTCTGTGTTAGATATGATGCAGCCTGAAAGATATGAAGAAGATGGTTGGGAAACTATGGATTACAGAGAACAATCTACTCCACAACAATTACCCTCAACTGGTAATGCTGGATTAGATGCAATTCAAAAGGCATTAAATAAAGATTATACACAATTAACAAAAGTATTTATAAAACAAGAAAAACAAAAAGGATTTAGGTAAAATGGCAATTGAATTAGGTAAAGTAAATGTAGCTGATTTAAAAAATAATAATTTTAAAGTATTGGGTATTGGTATAAATACATCATCTAATTCCAATGGTCCTTTTTCTGTAAATTATACTACATTGACACAAATTAAAAATAATCTAATAAATCTTATATTAACAAGAAAAGGAGAAAGAGTAATGCAACCTTTATTTGGTTGTGATATACATAAAATAGTTTTCGAACCAATTAATAGAGAAGTAATTGATTCAGAAATAGAGAGAGTAATAAATGATGCTGTTTCCTTTTGGTTACCAGAAATTAATATTGATGAAATAATATTTGATTATACGGATGAAGATATAGATAAAAATAGAATTTCTTTAGAGATAAATTTTTCATTGGTATCAAATCCGAATATGAGAGAAAATATAAATGTAGTTGTAAAATAATAAATAATAATGGCATCTAAAACATTAAATAGAAATTTTAAAAATAATCAAAAAGATATAAATTATGTGGGGAAAGACTTTTCTTCATTTAAAGAAAATTTAATTGATTTTACAAAAACATATTTTCCAAACACCTATTCTGATTTTAATGATGCTTCTCCAGGAATGGTATTTATTGAAATGGCATCATATATTGGTGATGTATTATCATTTTATCAAGATATTCAATTAAAAGAATCTTTATTAAATCATGCGACAGAAAGAAAAAATTTGTTATCAATAGCACAATCGTTTGGTTACAAACCCAAAGTAACTTCACCAGCTATTACAACTTTAACTATGTATATGCTTGTTCCATCCGATGGAAACGGTTCAAATCCAGCACCAGATAGCAGATATTATGTTAAAATAAAAGAAGGTATGGAGGTATCTTCAAATTCTGGAATTATATTTAGAGCAATAGATGAAATAGATTTTTCAAACAAAAATGATAGAGAAATCGATGTTTATGAAAGAAATTTAACAACAGGAGCACCAACATATTTTTTAATTACAAAAAAAGTAAAAGCAATATCTGCTACCGAAATATCGACAACAGCAAATCTACCAGTTGGGGATACGGAATACCCAACCATAAATTTAGAAGAAACTAATATAATATCAATAGTATCAGTAAAAGACGCTGAGGGGAATGAATATTATGAAGTACCATATTTGGCACAAGAAAGTATTTTTATAGATAGGCAAAATAAAACTACAAATGCAAATGAAAATCTGGCAAGTCATTCATTAGATGTTCCATACATATTGGAGGTTAAAAAAGTCCCTCGTAGATTTTCTACAAAAATAAATGCAGATAATACCATAGAATTACAATTTGGTAGTGGTGATGTAAGTTTAAGTGATGATGTTATTTTACCTAATACAAAAAATATCGGATTAGGATTAGCTAATTCAATACAAAGAACTAATACAGGTATTGACCCGGCAAATTTTCTAAAAACAAATACATTCGGTATTGCTCCGGCAGGTAAATCCCTTACAATAAAATATCTTGTAGGTGGAGGAATTTCTTCAAATGTAAATAGTCAAGAATTAAATAAAATAACACGTATTGAATATAATGAAGATTTATTATCAATAGATTCTGCAGTTCTACCAGGATACCAGGCGGGTAAAGAAACATTGGTAGTAAATAATTTAGAATCTGCTACCGGAGGTAGGGATGAAGAATCAATAGAAGAAATTAGGCAAAACGGATTGGCAATGTTTGGTTCTCAAAATAGAGCGGTTACTAAACAAGATTATGTTGTTCGTGCATTATCTATGCCAGCTAAATATGGTAGTGTAGCAAAAGTCTGTGTATCCGCCGATGGTGAGTTAGATAATAATTCTCCCGCAAGTATACTTGCTAATCCTAAAAATTTACAAGAATTTACTAATTTAGTTGAATCAATCAAAGATTTATCAAAAGGTGATATACAAAGAGAATTAGTAAAATTTTTATCACAAAAAAGAGGAGGAGTCACAGAACAGAATAATCCTTTTGCAATTAACATGTATGTTTTAGGATATGATGATAATAAAAAACTTAGAAATATAAATGTAGCAGTCAGAGAAAATCTTAAAACTTATTTAGGTGAATATAGAATGTTGACAGATGGTGTAAATATTATTGATGGTTTTATTGTAAATATTGGAATTGATTTTGAAATAATTACTTACGCTAATTACAATAAAACAGAGGTATTAGCAAGTTGCTTATCAGAATTGCAAGAGTATTTCAATATTGATAATTGGACATTTAATAAACCAATTATTATATCAGAAATAGAATTATTAATTGCAAATATCGATGGAGTATTAAGTGTACCATCCATTAGGATATATAATATTTGTGGAGATGGTGGAGACGGGTACTCACCAAATAAATACAATATAGATGAGGCGACTAAAGATAAGATAATATATCCATCTTTAGACCCTTGTGTTTTTGAAGTCAAATTTCCAAACAAAGATATAAAAGGAAGAGCTTTATAATATGCATAAATTTTATACATCATCATACGATGCCAGTATCTACCTACAACAACCTGAACAAAACGCAGGTAGAGATGAGATATTAGAGGTTGGTAAACTTTACTATGGTTCTACTAAAGATATAGCTAGAACTTTAATTAAATTTGATACCGGCTCACTCAAAAGTGATATTGAAAATGAAGTTACAGGTAGCTGGTATGTCTTTTTAAATTTACGTTCAGCAAACGCTTCCGAAATTCCATTAGAATATTCAATCTATGCAAATGCCGTTTCTCAAAGTTGGATAATGGGTACAGGCACCAAATTTGATAATATTACTACTGATGGTGTAAGTTGGAAATATAGAAATGGTGTTGCAAAGTGGCAAGACAATGTGACCGGAGGAACTGCTGTTTTTGCAAGTGGTACAACAGGTTCCGCAAACGCAGAAGGTGGGACTTGGTATATTACAGGTTCAGCAACACAATCTTATTACTACGAGCCGGATGATGTTAGAATGGATGTTACAAACATTATACACCAATGGGTTAGTGGTTCTCTACCAAATAATGGATTTATAGTAAGACATAGCATAGATGCAGAAAACGATACAGTAGATTATGGTGTTTTAAAATTTTTCTCAAAAGAAACAAATACAATCTACCAACCAAAATTAGAATTAATTTGGAATGATAGTTCTTTTATAACAGGGTCCTTATCACCAATTACAGGTTCAAGTATTAATGATGCTTTAGATAACTCTAAAATAGTTGTAACAAATTTACAGAAAGAATATTTACAAGGTACAAAATCTAAAATTAGGGTTAAAGGTAGGGATATTTACCCAACAAAATCTTTTACAACTACTTTTGAGTATGACCAATCAAAATTTTTACCAACTTCTTCTTTTTATCAAATTGAAGATTATAGAACAAATGAGGTAATTATTCCATTTGGTGAATATTCTAAAATAAGTTGTGATGCAAAATCAAATTACTTCTTTTTAGATACATCCACATATCCTATCAACAGAAGTTATAGACTTAAATTAAAAGTTACAGTAAATAATGTTACAAAAATAATTGATGACAAATTAATATTTGATGTTATATAATGACAAATTTAGAAGCTATAGCATTGAGATTGCAAGAGGAAAGAGAAAAAAGACTTGAAGAAATTTTAGGTATTTCAGGTTCAGCAGCTATTGCTAGAACCCAATTTAATATAAACTTTGTTGAAAAAAACAACCCTGCATCATCTCTGGTTTTTAAAAAACTAAACAAACCAAAAATTGATGAAATAGAGTTAAAAAAAGCTATAGATGTAAATCTTAAAGAATTAAAACCAAATATACCAACTTTGGTAAAAGATTTAGTACCTAAACCATTATATGATGAAGTTGTTTTTGAAAATGAAGATTTAAGAAAGCAAGTTGCCGATTTGACATCAACGGTTGCCAATCTAAATATAACTATATCGGATTTAGAAGCCCGAGTACAAACGGAAATAAATGAAAGATTATTTATTGAACAATCAAACGATGCACTTGTAAATCAATTAGATACTATAAATAAAACAATAGATGAATTTTCCGGCCAAATTGCAACTTCCTTACAAAAATCTGTTGATGAATCGGTATTAAGGGCATCATTACAGGCACAAAATACAGGATTTAAAGCACAAATTAATGCATTAATAAAACAAATTGATTCCTTAAATTCTATTATTGAGGGATTACAATCACAATTGGGTGCAGTACAACAACAACAGGCTATTCAACAATCTACCGCAAACGTAGCATTAGCAAGTGGAGCAGATGTTGTAAATGGTGCTGTTGCAATCAATGTTACACCTAAAAAAGAAAAAGCAGAATTTCCTGACTTAGATGGTAGGATTAACAATTTAAACGATAATTCAAAATGGATATGTGGTAAAGAAATTACTATTGTAAATAATGATACAAAAGAAGTACAAATAACAATATCCAGTGGGTTTACTTCAAACCAAAAATGGTTTAGCATACCTAGAACTAATTTTAACATAGCGGCTGGCCAAACTGAAAAATTACCTTTAACTATCACACCAGGTGGTTGCAAGTATAAAAAAAGAGATAGTTCAGTATCTTATTCCGGCACACTAACAATTACTGTTAAAAAAACATCCGATGGGACTGAACAGAGTAAAGAATATAAAACACAAATTATTATACAGCATCCAAGATCATATGAATAAAAATTATGGGTATTAAAAAATATACAAACTTTGAACAGGTTGAATTAAAAACCGAAAATGAAGGGCAGTTTATACAAGCCAAAGATTTTTTTATTGTCACAAAAAATGAAAAAGAGGAAACAGATTTTGGCGTATGTAAATATGATGTTATGGAGGTTTCCATTTATGATGTTAATAATAATCTATTACCTCAAAAATCGGGTCAAAATGTCGCATACATAAAGTCACAAAATATAGCTGAATATATGTACAACATTACAAATCAGCAAGGCCAAAAAGAATTAGCTATTAATGCAGAAAAATTATTGAATGATTTGGGTTATACAAATGGAATTTTAAAACTTAATGTAAACTTTGTAAGAAATAAAGTTGGTTCTGATAATGAATTAGAAAAAGTTTGGATTCACGAAATATCACCCTCAAGAGAAGAAATTAGAATATTACCCCTCCAGACAAAATTTGAAAATATAAATCAAAAAAATAATAAAGAATTTAACGATATTAATAATTTAACAAAAGATTTTTCTTTTTATAAAAAAGATATTCTAAATTCTTTAGATTTATATCAAAGCCAATATTTAGAAAGTATCGATACCGCTTTAGAAACTAAATTCGGTAAAGATTTTTTTGGAATACTTAAAAAAGATTTTGGATTAACAAAGTTTGCTGATTTAAGAAATAAAATATTTTCGGATTTTAAAACTTCAGTAACTTACTATTTAGAGAATCGTTATTATACAATAGGTGATAGTTCCTTCGGTAAACCATCAGAAATTCGCTTTGATAATTGTGAAAGGTATGATTTTAAAATTATATTAGGAGATATTCAAAATATATTAGCTAATTGTATTTCAATTAATATGTCTTTTTTAAAAAGACGTGATATTACAATAAAAAGAAAAGAAAGAGAATTTGAAAAAATTGCTCTTAAAAAAAGCATATCAGATACTTTGGGATTATTTAAAAACCCTGTTAGTGATGTCAAAATTGTATTTGATACTAAAAGAATTAAAAAGATTGAGGAAAAACCAAAAGAGACACCAATAATAAAAGTACCAATAGTAGATTTACCACCGCCACCTATTAAGGTTGACCCGATAGAAATAATACAGACACCGGAAGTTCCACCAAAAAAAGATATAAAACCAAAACCAATACCAATAGTAGATTTACCACCGCCACCAAAGGATGATAAGCCTCCTATTGATATATTACCACCACCAAAAGAAGAACCAGATATTACACCAGCTGGTGGGGGTGGATTTAGTGGTGGTGGTGGGGTAGGTAACCCTAGAGGTGGTGGAGGTAATGGTATTACCAATCCAATTGATTATCTCGGAGATGGCACAAATATTGTAGGCCCTAGAGAATTTCAAAATATGGAATAAAAATATTTATAAAAAAAGTAAATGAGTAGAAGAAGTAGAGAGTTTGACCCTAATGACCCGTTTGGCACTGGCGAAGGTAAAGAAAGGATTGATTTCCTAAGTGACGGTGACGGCGGCCGCGGTAGCGGCACCGGTGGCGGTGGCGGTACTGGTGGTGTCAGAGATACGCCGCCTGATTTAGGTGGTGGGGGAACTGGTGGCGGCCCACCGAAGGATAAGGAAATTGACTACCCACCGAAGGATGGACCTCCTCCACCTAAATACGAACCTAAAGGTAGTATTATCGTCTATTTAAATGCACCAGAAACAGTCCTTTTTAAACAGGATGATGTAGATGCGGGTTACGGAGAAAGTATCAAAATAGGATACGAACCAAGTACTAAATTTGGTAATAGAAGGAAATATACAGTTGTTAGAGAAGGTAAAAGTCCAAAAAACTATTTTGTAGTTGAAATTAAAAAAGCATTTCCGGATTTAACAGATACAGAGATTGGTGGTATAAAAGAAACAATTCTAGGACCTGTTCCACGAGGTGGTGATAAAAATTTAGTAAATACATTTAGTAGGAGGAGGAATACAACATTTGATATTTCTCCTCTAGACCCTGATATACCAAATGATAATCCAAAAGATTTATTAGATATAAAATATAAAGAGGTAATATCAATTCAAGAATTTTCACGTAATAGTCAATCTGGCCAATATGAACCAAAACCACCAACGATACAAAGAATAACTGATAGTGTTATTAGATTAAATTTTCAATTTGAAAAGCCGGAGCCGATTGATATTGACGATCCTGTAGATGCTGATTGCCCAGAACCAAATTTAGCACCACCACCGCCTGGATTTAGATGGACAAAAAAATATATTGACGGTCAAAAATGTCCAATATATGAATTAGAACATGATGGAGAAATTGACCCTCCTCCTCCTGTAATAAGTGATTACAATA
>Ga0194118_10006994_pt1 | contig 11001 bp, 10 predicted proteins | sample TA2MahsurfametaG_2_FD_148662 | JGI IMG/M metagenome (GOLD analysis project Ga0194118, IMG submission 148662) | Freshwater microbial communities from Lake Tanganyika, Tanzania - TA2015013 Mahale N5 surface | ecosystem: Environmental > Aquatic > Freshwater > Lake | place: Tanzania: Lake...
TTACTTAAATCCAATCCTGTCTTTCTAATTGATGAACGAGGAAATATTAATCCTACAAATCCGTCTGGAATTTCTAGTGCGATACCCATACCATAGGTAATTTGTTCAGGTGTATCTTTTATTATTGATGTTGCTACCAAATCCATTCCACCATCACCAGGTTTGGAGTATGTTGGAATTACTGCATTTGGATTAATCTTTTTTATTTTAACTTTCATTTTCTTGAATATTTTCGTCTAAATTTTTTAAATCAGTTTGAGCTTCAGATATTAATTTATTAGATTCTTCTCTCATTTTTTTGCCTGCTTTTGTAATTTCCCTAGCAAAAATTTTGAATGTTTTTTTACTTTCATTGTGTTTAAAAGAAATAAAAGCGCTTTCAATATTTGTGATAGTAAATGTTACTGATGGGTCTTCATCAGATTTAATATTTTTATCCGTCCAAGCAAAAATTTGTGGTTCATCTTCATCAAATTGAAAAACCCACTCACAATCTAAAATTCTTTTTTGTTCTAGTTTTATTTCTTTTTTGTTCTTTTTCATAAAAGGTTTTTTTGTTTTTTTAAATATACGAAAAAAAGTTTAAAATTCAAAAAACTTTTTTGCGTTTTGGGAATCTACCGAAGCCATCTCCCATTTGAGTGCTCCGTAAAAATCACCTAATTTATTTTCTAATTCTGATTTATAAATTTCTTCTCTATCAATGTATGTGGTAATAAAATCTAATATTTCTTTTGGGTCATTATAATCTTTAAACGCAAGAGTATCAATACCTAATGGATTACTTTTAAGATAAACCCATTTTACTTTTTCACCATCTCTAATTGGTTCATGTTTAAACGGACAGTCAAAGAATTTTAGTAATCGGTTATATGCAATTCCGGCTTTGACGTGTGCGGGTGTCCCTTTTTCAAAGTTAGCAATCGCTAATCCACTATCTTTTCGCCATTTACCTTTATCGTATTTAGTTAATTCTTTAATAGCACCACCTTTCGCAATTTTATTGATAGATAGTGTTGGTAAACTCTTTTTAAAATCTAATAGGTTTTTGTTTATTTCTTCATTAGTCTTACCCATTAATATATCTTTCAATAATTTGGCCATAAAGTCCTGAAATGCTTTTGGGAATGAACTTCTTACAACATCCAACCCTTTTACGTCCAACTTATCACAAGGAATACCATTTTTCAAAATCATCCATTGTGCATATCGCTTCTTTGCTACCCAAAACCCTGCTTTACTAATATACTCTTTCTTAATTTCAAAGCGATGTTTCTCTTTAGGAATACAAAAAAATCTTTCCGATAGTAAGTTATAAAATGAATTGAGGAATGATTGTGTTTCTTCCGCAATCGTATTTACTTCTTGTGCCATTCGGTTTTGGTCAAATGTTTTGTATTCAGGATAACGATGTTTCACCAAAGGTTCTGCCATCATATAGATAGAGTCAGTATCAATATAAACGTTATAATCCTCTTTGTTACCTAATTCTTTCCAATATTTTAGATTTGCCATTTCCGCAGTTTTTTTAATTACGGTTTGACCGGTAATAGTAACTGCCTCTGCATTATCAATATCATAAAAACGAAACGCCACAAGTCCTAATACACCATACATTGAATTCAAAAGAATTTTCTGAACTAACTGTCTTTTACCATAGAACTCATACAATTCAGTATTACCTTCTTCACCGTATTTCTTTTCCAACTTTCTGAATTCAACCCTTTGTTTAAACCATAAATCCAAAATATCAGCAATAATGCCTGGCTTCTTTTGTGTATAAAGAACTCCATTAGCGGCGATACCTAATTGGTTATCCTTAATGAGTTCTTCTAATTCCTTTCGGTTGTAAGTAAATTGTTTTGTTCTACCATTAATTACGAATTGTCTATCTTCACCTCTAATCCACGCATCAGGATCCCAATTCTCAACTTTACCAACTTTTGTTTCCGGTGAAATGTTTAAGGTCATAATGATTGATGGATATAGTGATGTTAAGTCCAAATCGTAAATCCAATCATACTTACCAACAATAGGTTCTTTAACATATGCACCAATGAACTTATCTTCACCTGCTTCAGTTTGTTCAGCAAGTTTATCTTTATGGTTTTTTGGTTTATTAGGTGCTACCAAACCTTTCTTTTTAAGATATGCTAAACACGCTCCTTCTAAATATTTTGATGAGAAAATGTAATCTTCATAAGGAGTAAAACCGGAGTGACAAATCGCTCTACTTAATTCAATGAACTGAAGTTTAGCATCCATCGCTACAACCAACTCAACGTCAGTAATATTATACTCAATATACTTCTCCAAATCATTCTCAAATAAGTCATCCAAACTCCCCTCATATTCAACCTTACCTCTACCTAATTCTTTTGTTGCGATGTAATTAAGTGTATATGAACTTTCTAAACCAAAGTTATATCTCTTATACAATCCAATATAGTCCATAATACTTACACCTGCAATACTATAACGATTGCGATAAGGTGACCAATATGTTTTACCGATAGATGAAAGGCGATTCGCCTGATTTTCACCCATAATATTTTTAATACGATTGTAAAGATAAGGAACATCAAAAAAGTCAATATTCCATCCTGTCCAAATCGTTGCGTTTACACTTTCAACATATGTGATATACGCACTCAACAATTCTCTTTCACTTTTATAAATGTGAATGTGTACTTCTTTGCCATCTTTCTGAACTGATTTACCTTTAACTTTATTATTCTTATCTACAACAAATACATGATATTCTTTTGTAGCATCATCATGTGCAGCAATTGAAGTAATTTCATTTTCGGCTTTCTCAATGTTTGGAAGTCCAGAATGCATTTCAATCTCAATATCAAATGTTAGTACAATGTGACCAACGGATGGTACATCACTTTCATATAAATCAACTAATACTCTTGTTGTTTCTGGAACATCGCTTTCAAATAGTTCTTCACCATCTTCTTTATCCCACTTAAAAATCTTCTCTAATCTGTCACCGTACATTGAAACATATTCTCCATTTGGGTCTTTACGATATGCATACTTTTTATAGGAAAATGTTCTATATCCTAAAGTATCATCCCAAAGATGTATTAAATTTCTCTGCCTTTCCAAAAATATATTTTGATACATCTATTATATTATGGTTTATAAAAAATAAAAATTGGTTCGTATTTGTAGAATTGTTCTTGTATCTGCATAGAATTTTTAGCTTTAGATAAATCCATGCCTGTCATTGGACTCATAGTCATTCTCAATTTACCTTTATATTCACATCCTAATTCAGTTAATATATCAATACTATCTTGTTCTAATGGATAAAATTTATCAGTTCCAACTTTGATATCTGCAATGTTCCAACAAATATAACGTTCATTTCTGAGATATTCGTAAATTGTTGTAAGTGTAGGTTTTAAGAAACCATCTCTCCAACTTTCATAATTACTAAACTTCTTAAATGATTGGGTATCATCATCTGAATATCTTTCTCTATCAAAATATGGCGGTGAAGTAAATGCAAAATCTAACTTACCTTTATACTTTTGAAATTTCGGGTCATCTGCAATCACCTCTGAGCCTGTTGTGAATATTTCATATGTGTTTGCGTGCCCCCAAAATGGATTTGCCGCACCAGGTACTTTATTGTTAAAGAATTCTGCTAGATACTCATAACGAGTCTTTCCAATTTCAGGTATTTGATTTTCAGTATTTGGGTCATTACCTATATAGTGTATATTTCTATCATCTATACTTAATGCCCCCAATAGTCTTCCGCCCCAACCCGCAGATGGGTCATAAATGTTAATTACATCTTGCTCTTTAATATGTTGAGTAAACCTCTGATATAAATACTTTGCAGTAAGTGGTGGGAAGTTTACAACCGCTTGTGTTCCCATTCCAATACGAAATGCAGCAGTTGCTTCAGGAAATATTCTTTGACCTAATGGATATATTTTAATCTGAATTGGTTGTTTTGGAACATCAACTAAATTATCAATATTCTCACCCCAATCCGCAGTTTTGAGCGAAGATATATTTTCATACCTTAATATACCCGCCTTATAAAGGTCTTTAACTTCTTGTGCAGTAATCGGTGGAGATGGAACTTTACTATCTGCTTGAGATAGACAAAATCCATACCCTTCTTTTTTATTACCAGCTACCCACTTCTCAATCCACTCTTTACCACTTTGAATATGTGAGTTATGAAATTCTGGATTATCTAAGTGTAACGTTTTAGAAAAACGATACATACCATCTTGCCTGGTCAATCTTCTCATTTGTTTAACGAATTCCGGCAAATACTGGTCATCTGCAAATACATCATAGATAGATGGTTTCGGTTTATCATACGCTGAACCACCAATACCTGTCTTATACATTGCAGGAAAGAATTGGTTGACCGGTGTTGCGAATTTATTAAAGTTAAAGATTACTTCGTTACCGTCATCATCTTTTTCTTCAAACTCATTTACTTTATAAGTTTGTAATTTTGAAAACTGCTCTATCATCTCTGTCTCATCCACTCCAATACGAGGTGGTGCACCAGTTTCGTTCCAAACTCTTACTGCAAGTTCTCTAAAAAATGCCACCCACTTTTCAAAATCAGCGAATGGCATTTTGAGAACTTGTTCGTATAACAAGTTTACTTCAGGTTCATACAGCCAATCATTCTTTTCGTAAAAATACTTTTTAGAATAATTAAAACTCATTAGGCTGTTAATTGTTGTTCTACTAAATAATATTTAGCGGTGAAATCATCTACTTTAAATTCAATATGTGATAATCCTTGTGTAGATACTTTAAGAACTGCAGATGTTGCTTCTTTGTTTGCAGTTAAGATTTCTTTCAGATACTTTGCTGAAAAGGAAATTGGTTTGATATCGCCAGTAAATGCTTTATCAACGATAAAAGTAACTCGGTTTGAGTTTACACTAGAATAACCTAATACAAGTTTAAGTTGTTTCTTTTCTGATACGATTGTGAATGTATCCACATCACTCAATGCATTTTTAAATTTGATAAACTTATCAATGAATGCACCATCAAAGTTAATATCAATATCAAATTCAGGAAGTTTTTTCAAATCTGGAACATTTGGAATAACTGCCAAATCTGCCAATTGAAATTGCACCTCAGTACCTCCACTTTTTAAAAGTAAATTGATAGCCTTACCACCTATTTCATGCACTTCTATATCAACATCTTCATCTCCATTGGTGAGAAGTTTGTTAAGAATTGATGTTGTATAAATACCTAATTCAGGTGCTGTGAATTTAGAGTTTTTCAACTCAATCTCACCCAATACAGTCTTGTCATCAGAAATAAAACGAGTAACTAATTTGTTATCTCCTGCTTTCCAAGCAACTGATTCTACTAATCCACCCAAACTATACTTTTGGATAAATCTTGTTAATCTTACTTTGTTCATTTTGTTTATGTTTAAATTTTAAATTGTGAATACAAATATACGAATTATTTTGGAATTTACCAAATCTATTTTTCCCATATCCAAATTGGTTCTCCAAAGGCGTGGTTTTTGGTTTCTTCTGCTTTTTCTTTAAATTCATCAGAGTAATATTCCGATGCAGCCATACCAGCACCCCCACTATTAGGTCTTTTTGTCATTTCCATACCAATACACCCTTTATAAATTAACCCCTTAGATTGAAGGAAATCGTTCATAGAATTAACTATATCCACATATCCTTTATCAGGTGCAGAAAATACATCTGCGATATTAATTGCCAATACACCACCTTTCTTTAACGTTGGTATAATTTTATCCAAAGTTGTATGAAAAAAACGAGTGTTCCAATCGTTAAACTTTTTATATCTAACCCAACTTTGAGTATCATCAAAGCTGTATCTTTCGGTATTAAAATACGGTGGTGATGTAAAAATAGTATCAAAAAAATTTTCATACTCTAAATAATCTACATCTTCGGCCGCTGCTTCCAACATCTTTACGTCTTTTTCTTCTTCAAAGAATGATGCATGCTTTTTATAAAACTCTATCTGCTTTTGGTAGTTAGGATGATTGTTACTATTTGGGTCAATACCTAAATAAAATTTTGTTGTTTCTCCGGCAAAGAAGCCAGCTAAACGGTCACCCCATCCTGCTGAAAAATCCATTACATTTTTACTATGAAACTTATCATAAAATGCTTTTGCTATGACCGGTTTAAATTGGGATGCTACATACTTTCTTAATGTTGTTGCCATTTTTAAAGTTTCTAAATTTACATCAATCAACAATTTATCTAATGTAAAGTATGCTCTTACAATCGTTTTTATACCTTTTACTGTCTGCCAAGTTTTCCAACCCGATGGAGTTCTTGCCCAATCAACCTTCCAACGATTTTCTATATGAAATGGATTAGATGCGTTGTTACCTACATTTGTTCTTCTAAAATAATATTCAGAACCATCATATGTTAGTGGATACTTTGATACTCGCTCATTACGTGGAAACCATTTACCTTCAACTAAAATATCAGGCCACCAAGTACCTTTTAATTTTTTATATGCACCCAATGTTTCTTCTTCAGATATAATTGGAATTGGTGGTGGATATGTGTGAAGGCACTCTGAAAGTTCATCTATGATTTCTTCTTTGGTATAAGTTTGGAGAATAGTTTGCCACTCGTCTTTTTCAATACGAATATACGGCTCCATCCCATAAAACTTTTTAAAGTATTTTTTTATCATAATTTTTTCCAAATCCAAATAGGTTCACAAAATGTTTTATCACCTGCCTCAGCCGCTTTTGCCAACGCTTCTTCGGTATATCTATCTTCATCACCTTCTATAATTGAACCTGCTCCAGCACTACCTGGTCTTTTCGCCATTTCAATACCTAAACATCCTTCATATTTTGCACCCAATGATTGGATAAAATCGTTCATTGGATTACATATCTCTTTGTATCCTTTACCGTCTCCTTGTGAACTCGCATATACATCTGCAATATTTACCGCAAGTATCCCACCTTTCTTTAAAGTAGGCCAGACATTTGCAATTGTTTTATGAAGAAATTGTTTATTCCATGCATCAATATTTTTATATCTAACCCAACTTTGAGTATCATCGTATGAATATCTTTCTACGTTAAAATACGGCGGTGAACTGAATACAATATCAAAATGGTTTTGATATTCACTCAAGTCAGCATCTTCGGCGGGTGAAATTATAAAATCTGCAGACTTTTCAGTTTCAAAGAATCCATTATTTTTAGAATAAAACTCTGCCTGTTGATGATATATTGGATGGTTTTCTTTTCTGGGGTCAATACCAACATAATGTTCTCCATTTTCTGATGCGAAAAACCCACATAAACGGTCTCCCCATCCAGCTGATATATCTAATACATTTTTAACACCATAGAAATCATATAGTGCTTTGGCAACATTTGGTTTGAATTGAGAACAAATATATTTTCTTAAACTTAAACATACCCTTAATTGATTTCTACCAACTTCATCAAATTTTAATGTATATAGACCACCCATTAAAGTTATCATAAATTCCTTTGTTGACCAAGTTCTAATAGGTCCAGGTGATACAGTACCATCTACACTCCAACGATTAAGTTGTTGAAAAAAATTAGATGCATCATTACCCGTATTCAATCTATGGATATATTGTTGTTTATTGTAAAAATCCAATGAGTATCTAAAATCAGATGCCTTTCTTGGAAACCATTCACCTTCGGTAAACAATTCGTTCCATCTAATACCTTTTAATGCAAGATATTCACTTCTTGCATCTTCTTCAGTAATTTCAGCTAGTGGAAGTGGGTACTGCATTGCTATTTCTGCCAATGAATCTTTTACATCATCGGTTTTAAATGTTTTTTTAATGTATGTCCATTCTTCAGAATTAATGTGGAGATATGGTTTCATACCCTTAAATTTATCAAAATAATTTATATACATATCGTTTCTATATTTTTATCAGCACCCAATTTCCATTTATAAACTACACCGGGTATTTTACCATCTATTTTACTATTCCAATAAATTTCACCATCTTTCACAAATCCATTTCTTTCATAAAATGCTCTTGCTTTTATATTTTCTGCTCTTACAGTTAAGAATAAATTTTCCGCATGTTGTGATTTACAATATTCAGCAAATTCATGTAATACTTTTTCAGCTGCTTTATCTATTGATTTATTAGATGCAATTTGGTGAAGTATAAAATCCCCTTTCTTTTTATAAACATTTGCAGGTTTGTGTGGAATACTAAGAACTTTTTTTACTGCGTTTTTTGAGATTTTACCATGCGATTTATATCTTCCAAAAGTAATAACAACACCGTCTTGCAATATCATACCACCTTTTTCAATATATTTTTCTAACTTAAACCCCTGTTGGTATAAGTGTGGAAATATGTCTGGATACAAGTCAATGATAGATGAAGCCCGATTAACTAATCCAATCATTTCAGATGTTCCTTTTTCTGCTTTTACAAAATTAAGCATATTGAAAAAATTTATTTTGATTTATTTGGTCTTTGTACAAATATAAGGATTTTAATTGAGATTTCAAAATATCTTTTTTAGCTTCCATCATATCACCTGTTCTACAACCTTTAGCGAAATACACTTTAGGTCTATATAATAACTCATCGGATATTTCACCTTTGAACGCTGCTCTCAATAAGGGTTTCATATGCCCACCTTCTTTTTGGTAGAGTGGTGGGATGTTTAATGTGTATTCTACAAAAGGTCTCCAACTATAAGGAGTTCTTACTTCTACGGTTCCACCCCACATAATTGATTGGTTAGTTGTAAGAAAGTTTGTTTTATGCACATCCTCTACTAACTTTCTTCTTGCTTTATCGTAATCTTCCGGTCTCCAATGAAATGCCTGTATATGCCCATAACTTCCCCAAATCTCATCAGATAGGTCGCCACTAAACACAACTTTAAAACCTAATTCGTTTATTTTTTTTGAAAGTGCTATTTGTGCAATTGCTGAACCAACATTCTGCCATCTACTTTGTTCAATCACATAAAGTGTTTCCTTCACCGCATTTTCTACATCTTTTTCAGTTAATATTATTTCGTGTAGCTTAACTCCGAACTCTTTAGCGGCAATTCTGGCATATTTTATATCATCATTTTTAGTATCACCATCTCCCATAGAAACTACAAATGCCTCAATATCTGGTTTGATACGGGATAGTATATAAGTTGTAATTACGGAATCAATACCACCACTTAGGATTGTGCAAATAGGAACATCAGATACCATTTTTACTCTTACAGCATCTTCCAGCATAGTTCTAATATTTTTAACGATTGTATCTCTATCATCATTAATAATTTGATTTGGAAGTTTGTAATAAGTTATTATTTTATGTTCTAATGTTTTGTAATTGTATTCTAAATAAGTACCTGGATAAATTGCCTTTACCTGTTTTTCATAAAGTTCAGTAAGTGGGAGGCCTTTTTTTTCTGAACAAAATACTAATTTATTATCGTTATCAATACCATACCAAAGTGGTAGTTCTCCCACATAGTCTCTAACTACGAATATTTTATTTAGTTTTGTATCAATAATTGCAAATGAAAACATACCATCCAACTCTTTGAATACATCAATGCCAAATTGTTCGTATCCATTAAGAATTATTTCCGTATCAGATTTTGTTCGGAAAGGTATTGTAATCTTATCTTTTAATTCTTTTGTATAAGAACTATCCCACAGTTCACCATTATACACAATGCAAATAGTTTTATCACCATTCCACATTGGTTGGTTTGCAGTATCGGAAAGGTCTTGTATAGAAAGACGATTGTGTCCTACAAAGATATTCCCAATCTTTTCAACTTTAGAAGCATCTCTGCCTCTATGAATTATTTTTTGTAAATGAGTATTGGTTTGCTTTTCGGATGAAAACCAATTACCACCTATTATTCCACACATATAACAAATATACGAAACTTATTGAATATTACCAAATAAATATTAGGAATTACCCTATTGCTTCATTGATTGCATTCGTATAGGCGAGTTTTGATGATAACCCCTGAAATCTTTCAACAATTACACCATCTTTTTCTACAACAACCAATGGAATTGATGTCACATTGTATTGATGAGATTCTTCGGGTGAATAATCAACATCATATTCAATAATTGTTGCTTTACCTGCAAATTCTTTTTTTAATTGTTCTATTACTGGTTTGAGTGCTCTGCATGGCCCACACCATTCTGCTCCAAATTTTTTAACTGTTACCATTTTTTTTATTTTTATATTGTTTTTCTAATTTTACGTTTTCTTTTATATGTTTAGGTTCGTAAGGACAATGTCTACATCCACTTCCACAACAATACCCACGCTTTATGTGGTATTGTGAGGTAAACACTATTCTACTACCCTCAAAGTAATACAGCTCATCTCTTTCTCTATTTAATTTCACAAGCACCCCCCGCACATGCCAACTCACCACTCAAGTCAGTTGTATCTTCAATCTCAATAACTTTACTCAAATCTATCTCATGTAGGGTTTTTATTAACTCATCATACTTTTCTTTTGTACAATCTTCAAATGGTGCCTGTATGTACGTGCCACCATCATAAGGTAATACTGATAATCCATTATAAAATTCTTTGTTTTCCCACATCCACTCGCCAACGGCTTTCCACTCATGCTCTCTTATTGAAATTGTAGCGGAAACGTTATGTGTATTGTTTCCACTTCTGTGACCCGGTTTTACCCATTCACTATGTATTTTTTTTACCCTCTCAAGTAATTGTATTGGTGACTCTGTTCGAAAAATTGAACCTTCCGGTGCTTTTTGTGGAATACCAATTACTGCGGTATCATGTGGTCTAAAATATTCATCCTCTACCAATTCAGTATGATTTAGATTAAGGTATTGATATATACTTTCGTTTTTACCAACCCTTACTCTGCGAATGTAATAATCATTATGCCAAGCGTGGATACCAGATGATGTACCTAAAGTCAAAGATGTTGTTCCT
>Ga0194118_10006995_pt1 | contig 11000 bp, 13 predicted proteins | sample TA2MahsurfametaG_2_FD_148662 | JGI IMG/M metagenome (GOLD analysis project Ga0194118, IMG submission 148662) | Freshwater microbial communities from Lake Tanganyika, Tanzania - TA2015013 Mahale N5 surface | ecosystem: Environmental > Aquatic > Freshwater > Lake | place: Tanzania: Lake...
CCCCAAAACCCCAAAACCCCATTATTTAGTGAATCAAATTAATATGAAATAATAATTTATCTCAATGCCTTTTATATAGTTTCGCATTAAGATTTCCACCGTCTTTTTGTCACAAAAAGCTCACTTGTTCTCACGTTCTTGCTTTCTGATCTGCTCGTAGGTGCTCTCAGCAGATTCAATATGTTTAAGCAGCGCTGCGTATGTGATCTTTTCCTCCGTTTCGTTTACCTAAGCCTTCAAATCCTCCGTCTTCAGCGACAGCTGGGACATGCCAGAGTCATCATCTGGGTAGCCACCCTTAGACGACGCCCAGTCAGCTGTGATGCCGCGGCCCAGGAAGGCATTAAGCTTCTGCTGATTAGCGATGTGTCGCTTGAAGTAGATCTTCCTCGAGTAGCACTACTTCTAGCACATTCTCTACATCAAAGAGGCCTTCTCTACCAGTCTTCTGATCTGCTCTCTTTACTTCTCCAGAGCGATCGAGACTGCAAGGTCACCACCAGCCTGCTCGTAAAGCTTGGCTTGCTCAGCCTCCTTAGCTTTTTCCTTCGCGATCTCAGCCAACTTAATTTGTCTGAGTGCGTTCTCCTTTGCCTTCGCAGCGTTACGGTTCTTCATACGCTCACGCATGATTTCCATCTGTCTGGACTGCTCCTCCTGCAGAACCTCATCCATAGCTGTCAAATCACGCTTGTGGCGCTCCAACATCTTATCAACATCCTTTTAATTCATGTCCTTAAGCAGTTCTCGCTACTGTTCGGCAAGCTTGCGAGCAAGCATCTCTTCACGCTGGCGACGGAAGCGCTCCATATGCTTAGCTTCGTCTTTTTTTAGCATCTCCTCGACATTTACAAGGCGAGATTATCTTTCCTGGAGCTCGCGCTCTCTGTTTTCATACTCGGCCTAGATGTCCTAAATCTTGGCTTTCTTTTCCATTTCGGCGTGACGCTTGAATGTATCAAGATCTCGCTGAGCTTCGACAATAGACTTGTCAAGGTAAACACGCATTTGGTCTTTCTCGTCCATGCTCTTGGCAAGCTCGCTAAACATGACGATCCGCTCTTGCGTCTGTCTCTCTTTAAGTAGCTTCATCTGTTCGCAGTCAGCTTGCGCCTTCATCAATTTGAGTTGCTCCTTGACCTCTTTCTCCTTGTCTGCGAACTAGATCTCAATATCCTGGTGTCGTTCAGTCTCCTCCACTGTGATGCGCTCAAGTGCCGCGGTGAACTCCTCCAGTGTCAGCAGATTCTTTACACGTTTCTGTCTCAGCAGTTCCTTTTGCGGCTCAAATTGATCCACAAGATCATCAAACTCCTGCTGCTTTTGAGTAAGCATATCCAACATGAAAAGTCTCAATGCTCTCGCTCTCTCCTCAAACAGCGAATTCATTAGATCAACCGCCTCTTGCTGCGTCTTCTAGTCCAAGTAATTCTCAACGACCTGAACCGCTTCATCCTTGCTGAAGCCCGCTTGGATCCTCTTAGCCAGCAGACGCACTTTATCTTGTGAGCTGAACTAGTGTACTTTGCTTTGTGAGGCTCGCTTGAACTCTTTCTTGATTGCAAGCTCTTTCTCATATGAAATCTTGTCTTTCAACTCACGACGGCGCTGCTTGCGAGCTTCGATCGCCTCTCTAAGCTTCTTGCTCTAGAGCTCTTGCTGGTGTGCAAGCTGAGCTTAAAGATTTTGCTCAAAAACTTCTAACTGTCTCAACAAACGATGGCGTTCATCTTCTGAAGCACAGGAATCCAGCTAGCGATTAATCATGCCGCGTTGGTTGTCGACCTCTCTGCGCTTAACCTCATTTTCAACATCGATTTGCTTGAGATGTTGGCTGATTGCCTTTTCGTCCGTGGTGTTCTGTAGGGCGGCCTGTGCACTTCTAGCCTCTGAGGAGACATCAAGTTTTTTGTCTTCATCGGTGGGCTCAATTACTCGGTCTGGCTCGAACTTTTGCATGATGATCTGCATGCGGGCCTCCTCATCCTTGATTGGGTACAACAGAGTCTCGATCTGCTTCGTTTCTGTCTAGATCTTCGCGTTTTAGTTAACAGTGTCAGAGTTAAGCATTTGTTCCTTCTGCTTGCGCTGCTCTTCAATCTCTCGCAACCTGGCCTGTTTCCTATTCCTGAGTTTGTCTTCTAGCTGGCTTACATCAGCCTTCTTCTGCTCCAACAACTCGGCATCGAGGGTCTTGACCATCTCACCGTAGTCGGCCAACATATCTCCAAACTTCATTTCAGCTCTCGCATCTAAGCCCTTGATCTTCTTTCGCTTGAACTCTTCCAGCTCGTGTTCTCTCTGGCTGAGCTTGAAAAGTCGTTTCTGATCAAGTACTTTCTGTATTTCCTTCAAACTTTCAGTTCTGATAACTTCTATCTCGTTGTCGACTTCTTTTTTGGCATCTTGCTCATGCTAGCGGATCTCATACAACTGATTCTAGTACTTTTCCTCTTAGTTAACCTTCTTGTCACTTAAAGTATGCAAAATGCTAGTCAACTTCTGCTTTTTCTGCTTGCGACGCTATAGCAGATTGCTCAGGGACTGATTTTGAGTGTGTTGTTCCTCAGCTGCAAGGTCGTTAATGTGCGACAACTTAGCATGCAGCTCAGCCAATAAAGCATCCCTCTCCCTATCATTAAGATTCTTGCCCTTAAGTCGCTTCTCATACTCATCCAACATCTGCTGTTTCAAGAGATCATTTCGCCTAGCCTCCTACTCATAGGACTTCCTTTGCTGCTCCTTGGCTTTATCGTCCAGCTTCGAGTTAAAAAACTTTTCATTCTCTTACGATTTTTGGAGCATCGTCGTCAAAGCCATCGCTACTTTTCGCATCATCTCGCTGCCTTCGACCTCTTGCTTCGCTTCGACACTTTGAGCAGCTTGCTGCTCGGGCTTATTCTCTAAGGCTTAGACGAGGCAGGATTTATTCTGCTTGACGAAGGTGAGCATGCGTTGGACCTCTTTCAGCAGCTACTCCTCATTGTTCAGTGTCTCGATCAGGTTGCCGTCCTCGTCAATGAAGCGCTTGTTTTTGGCTTCACGGTCGACTAGCTATTTGTTGAGCACTTCCTGCGCACGGTTGAAATCAGCCAGCAAGATCTCGAGATCCCTATACCTCACCGAATACTCAGTGCGCTTGGTCTGATCCAAATCCGAGCTGTCACTTGATTGCTCGCCCTTCTTGTCGACCTTGTTGGTGGTACGGAACCTGATGAGGCCACAGCAGTAATGTTTGGTGGCAGCTTTCTCGTCTTTGTTGATCCTGTCATAATAGATGGCGGAGGATTTGCTATCTTCGGTGACGGGGATGATCTGGGTGCCTTTGATCTGGGATGTGTGAGCGCGCAGGAAAAGTCCCATCACCAAGAAGAGGAATGACATGATTGCGATGATGGAGAGACTGATGAACCACCAGTCGGGCTGGATGCCCTTCTCACCAGCTTAGACACCAAAGCTCTACAGAGATTCTTTAGTGACCATGGACACAGCGACACCGTTAACTTGGCCATCGCAGACCTGAGACGGCTTGACCACGGTGATTGTCGTCATGGTGCCCGAGCCCTTATTAGTGAACACGTAGACACCCGCCTCTCTGAAATTGAACGCGAATGTCGACACCTCAACACCCTGTTACACCATCCTCTCAAGCTCTTGGAATGGACCATAGTCAAACTTGGGGTTATTGTTGAGGAACGAGTCTTTAAAGTAGACTGGGTAGTTGTTAGCCTCTGCTCGCACGTTGAAGTAGATTATGGTGCCCTCTCTAATGCACATAGCTGGATTTTTCAGTCGTGGAGTCGTTGTCTCCTCCTATGTTTACTGTAGAGAACGGCCTTACAGCTTAGCTCTTCTTAAAGCTTCTTTGCGTCTGATCGTGTCTGTCCTCATCTCGTCATTAGTGGGAATTTTCGTCTGATTTAAGATATCCCTGTTTGGTTGGAACTCAAAAGTGAAAGATCCATCGTCACTCTAGCCCATCGACTGCACATTGCAGCTAGTAGCCTCAATGTTAGTTGTCTCGCACTTGAAATTACCGAAATAGCCTGGCATGCTTGACGGATCAATAGTCGAGCTCTTCATCGTAATTGGGTCAGTTATCGTCATCATACCATTGGGGTCAAGGGACGACCTTGGCATTGCCTTAATACATTTTGCATCACAAACCTCAGCAGTATCAGTTATTTTGTCACACTGACAGAGGCCTGTGCCTTCGACAAATTTGCCTGAGCTGCCAGGACACTGCTTCTCACACTGTTTTCTCTCTTCAGCTGCTGAGACACACCTGCCGGTCAGGTCAACTTTTTGACCCTATGTGCAAGGAGTTCTAACAATTTGTTCACAGTCCTCGCTGCTGTCAACGTTTGGTTTATCATTTTTGGGTTTAAAGCCGATTGAGCACAGACATGAGCCAGTTGACTTTATGAAATCTCTGTTTAGACCATTACAGGTGCAGGTCGTTGCACCACCATCTGCAAAAGAGGTAGGTCCACACTTTTTGCAACCACCCTATCCAGGCAGATCGCTGTAGTAGTTAAGCTTACAGGGCAAACAGCTGCGCTCTGACGATGAGCCTTCTTTCTTTGAGTAAGTACCGACGGAACACTTCTTAGGTTCGTAACTTCCCAAAGGACAGTAGTACCCAGTTGGACAAATGTAGCCGCCCTGATCTGGGGTTGTGGGAGCTGAACTTGAAGTAGCGCCGAGGCAAACATAACCGGGTGTGCAGTCCAAGCACTGACTGGGATCGTCCTCAGAATAGAGACCACGACCGCACTTTCTGCAGCCAGATTCAATATCAAAGTTTTGTGCAGAGCCAGAGCCATAGTAGCCGTTGGGGCAAGGAGTTGGGACTTATGACTTTTCAGGGCAATAAGTGCCGAACAAGCATTTATTGTAAGTGTCTGAGCCACCAATACAATAGAAGCCAGGGGGACACTTAGTTGGAGCAGACTATCCAGCGTTGCAATAGAATCCAGCAGGGCATTTCTCAGGCTAACCTGAGCCAAGTTTGCAGAAATGACCTTTAGGACATAGCTCCGGCACGACTGTTGCCTTGGTTGGGCAATAATAGCCTGGCACACAATGGTAGCACGAAGCGACATCTTTCTTCTCATTTGGATTATAGGGAAGTGGACCGATTGAAGCTGCTCCTTGATTTGGTCTGAATGTGCCGATAGGGCATGGTACGGGCACTAGAACACCCTTTTCACAATAGTAGCCGGGTGGACACATCTTTCTCTTGAAGTCTGAGATGCCAATGACATCGCATGCTGCGCCTGCTGGACATTATAAACATCTCTCATTCGAGGTTGATTTTGTGTTGATATTGTAGGTGCCTTTTGGACAGGGTAGTGGCTCGTTGACGCCGGCAGGACAGTAGTATCCAGGTGGGCATTCGATCATGGCTGAGCTCACAACATAACGCACGCAATAGAAGCCAGCTTTGCAGTCACTGCAGTCATCCTCTGACTGTGCGGCTCTCGGAGAGAACTTGCCATCAGGGCAAGCAATCGGTAGCTGAGTGCCTTTGGGACAGTAGTAGCCTGATTGGCACTCGTTGCCCTTTTGATCAGGCTTTTTAGCTGCTGAATGGCAGTAGAAACCAGCATCGCACTTATTCTCACGATCAAAGCTGCCATCGTTGCAGTAGAAGCCTGTAGGACAGTCAGCACACTGAGACTTTGATTCGAGGCCTTTCTGGTAGGATTGGGTGTAGGTGCCGGCTGGACACATGATTGGATCTCCAGTCGACTCTGGACAGTAGTGACCATTAGGACACTCTTTAGGGAAAATAGTACCACCAGCCTAATTACAATAGAAACCAGGAGGACACTTATAGCAGAGAGCTAGACCCTCAACTGGAGCGTAGGAGCCAGCAGCACAGTCGTACTCCAATCCGTTTACACAAAAGTGACCTTGCGCGCATATTCTACCAGATGAAAAGTCGTAGGGTTTCGCAACGATTGAACCAAGAATGCAGTAGAAGCCAGGTTCGCACGTCTAGTCTGCTGCTGAGAGGCCAGCTTGAGCACAGTATTTGCCTTCGAGGCACTCTTTGCATGAGGCTTTTCCTGTCTCGTCTTGGTACTAGCCTGCTGGGCACTTTCTCGGATAGCTACTTCCGAATGGGCAGTAGTGACCGACAGGGCATGGTCCTGACTTGGCTTTATCATAGTCTAGGAAGTCGAAGACGCCTGAAGGTGTTGGAGTAGATTATCCACCCGTGCAAACGTACCCCTCACTACAGAAGCCAGTGTAGCCTGATGAGCCGATCAAACAGTACTTGCCCGGGGGACACTCAACACACTCTGAAACATCCTTAAGATACTTGTTAAAACTGTAAGTGCCGGCTGGGCAAGGAACCACGTTGGCAACTCCAGAGGAGGCGACAAATGGTGGACAGTAACTTCCAGTGGGGCAGGGATCTGGAATCACTAGACCTCTTTCTTGACATGAGAAACCACCAGGACAAGGCAAACAAGCTGACTGGCCCTGAATAGGATTGTAGTAGTTGATTTGGCACAGATTCTCAGTCTCAGTATCAGGCAAAACCGGTGTTTATTTACAGTAGGAGCCAGCTGGACACAACTTTATGGTTACGTCGTCGAGGTTGGATGGATGGATTGCGCTGCCCATACAAACGTAGCCATCTGGGCACAGCTGCAATTGAGATGAAGTGAGACCCCAATCAGGGCAGTACTTACCCACTGGGCAAGGATCGCAAGCTTCAGCCCTAGTTAGTTTGAATGTGGTAACTGATGGTTTGACGTAAGTACCAGGCGGGCAAAGATCTGGAACTATTGTGTTTGCTGGACAGATTTATCCGGAGACGCAATCTTGATTTGCTTCCATAAGAGCCAGGGTGAGTCCACTCGAAGTCTTATCATAACATTTGTGGCCACCAGTGCACTCATTCGCATCAGCGTAGGATGTTGATCCCACAGCGGTGCAGTATTTTCCATACTGGCAAGGCAAGCAGCTAGCTAAAGAAATTAAACCTTCGGTCCAAGACCAAGTTCCCGCAGGACAAGATGTGATCGCGATACCTCCAGTGCAATAGGAACCAGTCGGACAAATTAAAGGTATTGTCATTCCCTAGGTAGGACAGTACCAACCAGCAGTGCAATCCATGCACGATGATTAAACTTCATTAGGATTGAATTTACCAGCTGGGCAGATGATCGGTGCTGCTACACCGCTAGGACAGTAGTAGCCAGCGGGACACTCCTCAGCATACCCGTCATCAGAGCCTGCAGGACAGTAGTAACCTGGATTACAGTTGTTGTTTGAAGGGGCGGTCAGACCTCTATCGTAGCAGAATGTTCCTCCGGGACACACTAAGCAGTTTGACTCCTAAGTGTTCCTTGTGGTTGAGGAGTAGGTACCGATCGGGCAGGCGGTCGGGATCACAGTACCTGCATCGCAGTAGTGACCAGCTGGGCAGTCATACTGGGTAGGTGAGGTGGAACCTCTGTGGCAGTAGTTCCAATTTTCATTCACACAGAGAGTCATGTCGTATGTGTGTCCATAGAAGTAGTCATAGTGGATTATTGGAGGGTAATACCAAACTCGATCACAGTAGTAGCCGGCTGTGCATGGTCCAGTGCATGTATTGACGAACAGGCCAGTGGATGCGCCATAATAGCCAGCAGGACAGGGGATCGGAACATTTGTGCCCTCAGGGCAGAAGAAACCGACGGGACAGATCGTAGGAGATGCGACACCAGCTAGACAGTAGTAGCCTTGGGTGCAGATTTTAATTTTATCGTCAGGAGTTGCTGCGTTGGTTGGACAGTAGTACCCACGGGGGCATGACCAACAATCAGAGCTCGATCGAGATCCATCGACAAAATTGTACGTGCCAGCAGGACAATTAGTCTTACCGACTGAAACTCCACCTCCCGAGCAGTAGTAATTCGCTCCTTCCAACTATGGAGTACACTTGGTTACAGTCGTAGTGGTGCAGAAATGACCAGCGGGACAACTTTTGCAGGTCCATGCACCGACCTCATCCTGGTATTTGTCCTCATTCGCGCAGGAGGTTGGTGTGTAAGATCGAGTTGGGCACTTGTTACCAATCGTGCAAACATTTTGTGTGGCTACGACGCTGCCTTAGGTTTGGCCTGAGGCGGCTGTTGGACAGTAAAAGCCTTGCTGGCAACTGTAGCTGGTGTAACTTGTCAGCGCCGCAGTTGGGCAGTAATAGCCGTTGGGACAAGCTAAGCAGTCAGAGGCTGCATCTTACCATTTCGAGCTTGAATAGGTACCTGCTGGGCATGGAATAGGTCTGGGTGAGCCCGTGGGACAATAGTAGCCAGCGGGACAGTCGACCTAATTATTGATGGTGCCCTGAGTGCAGTAGTAGCCAGCACTGCATAGAGCATCCGGCGCTGCCAAACCTATCGTTGTGCATCGCTTTCCAGGCGTGCAGGGGATCATCTTAGGTGCACCGGCTGGGCAGTAATTACCAGCAGTGCATCTGCCACCGGTGCCTGAGGTGGGCGTTGGCGTCGTAGATTTCAATGTGCAATAGTAACCTGCGCTGCACAAATTTGCACTGGTGATTTCAATAGCGGCGGTTGCTGATTAATAGTAACCAGGTGGTGCGGAGACACACTCAGCTAGCTTAGTGGCACCGACATGATCGTTGTAAGTGCCTGCAGGGCAGGGATACTAGTATTGTGATGATGTGCCAGCTGGGCAGTAATATCCCTTAGGACAATAAAAGGCAGTCAGATCTGAGGTTACAGCCGTCGTGCAGTAGAAACCAGCCGGGCACTAGAGACAGCCTGACTGGAGTGGGTTTGGCTGGTAAGTACCTGCAGCACATCTAGAAGTTTGGAATGAGCGCGCTGGACAATATTCAGTGACCGGGCAGTAGTAGTCTTTAGAAAAGGCCCATTTTGAGCCGGCGGGACAGTAGTATCCGGCAGCACAGTCGCCAGTGGTCATTGTTGGTGTTGAGAAGTAAGTGGATGTAGCGGAGACTGTGTGTGAATAGTAGCCTTGCGTCATCAGCGTAGTAGTTTGTGTGGATCTGCCAGTAGTGGTGTCGAAGAATCCGGGTAAAGAGGGTACTCCCATGCCAACGCCTGATGCGCACCAATGGTGTCTAGGACACTGGCCGTTTGTGCCAGTGGTTCCAGAGGGCGTTGCCGTGTTTGAGAGACCAAGACAGTAGTAACCTGCACTGCAAGCTCCAGCATCAGAAGACTAGCCCGCCGTGTTGCAGTATCTGCCGGAGGTGCAGTCCTAGCAGTCAGCTTGCTCCTGCAGCCTGTCCTGCGTTCCATAGGTTTTCACTGCACATGGGCGACTGAGGTAGCCGCTGCTCCCGGCAGGGCAGTAGTATCCGATCGGACAGGCCGTTGGTGTGCTCATACCGGTTGAGGGGCAATAGTAGCCAGCAGGGCATTGCAAACAGCTTGACTGGGCAGTGTAAGGATTATAGGTGCCAGCAGCACAAAGGCTCTCTGCGGATGCTCCAGCAAGAGTGAATCTACCAGCCTGTGCAGTGAACTATTTAGGCGAGTACGCCGAGCCAGTACAGTAATACCCAGCATAGCAATCGCCTGTTGGGTCAGCCTTGGGCACATAAGGCTTCATCGCATCGAGGATATCGGTTCTGGATGTTGTAGGTGCACCTGAGCAGTACTTACCTGCTGGGCAATTGAGACACTATGTCACTAATTCTGCTCTCTGGTCCGGGTAGTACTAGCCTGCTGGACATGGTAGTGGGAACTTGGAACCGGCTGCACAATAACCGCCAGCGGCGCACTCGTCACCAACTGGGAAAATTCTGCCTAAAAAGTCAGTGGTTGAGCCTACCGTCTTAAGCAGGGGAACTGGAGTATTTGAATTTTATACACAGTAGTACATCTGATCGCAAAGACCGGAAACATATGATCTTGCAATAGCGGAGCAGTAACGACCACCGAAGCATGGAGAGCAATCTGCAATTGTCGTTAGGCCGTAACCAGAGCCAAAAGTGCCAGTAGGACAAGCCTGCATCGATTCTGAAGCCTGGGGACAGTAGTAGCCAAGCGAGCAGATCAGTGGCTCAGTCGTCATTTCTGAGCACACATAGCCTGCAGGACAGACACCACAATCAGCAAGGACTTTAGCTCCCTTTTAGCTTCTGAATGTTCCCTTGGGACACAGTATTGGGAAGTTGGCTTTGTTCTCTGAGAGCGCGTACCCAATATCAGATTTAGTTCCAGCTAGACAGTACATACCAGTTGGACAGGGGTAGTCGAAAAAATCAGTCGAAGCTTCAACTTTGGTAAAGTAACCAGCAGGGGTCTAAAGGCATGCTGAAAACGTAGTTTATCCATACAAAGGTTGGTAGGTGCCTACAGGGCATGCAGTCTTCGTGTTACCGGCGCAGTAGTAGCCAGGTGGACACGAGAAGGTGGTTGAAATATGGTAAGGTCTAACTCCGAGGCCTTCGCCACCTGTATAATAGAACCCATCAGGAATTAGAGTAGGTCCTGTAGTTATTGTTGCCTCTTTATCACAGTAGTAGTTAACAGGGCAGGGTGAGCATGAAGTTGATCCTGCAGCTGACATAGAACCCACCGGGCAGGCTATTGGTGTAAAAGTAGGTTCTGTGTCACAGTAGTAACCGGCTGGGCATTAAATACAGCCTCTATCTGACCCAGTACTCAATAAGGAATTTAGTGAGATGCGGGCAGAGTAAGTCCCAACAGGGCAAGCCACAGGTGTATTCGAGCCTTGTGGACAGTAGTAACCGATAGGACAGACAGTACACTCAGATTGAGATTTCATTCCAGTTAGAGCTGAGTATGTGCCCGTTGAACAAGCTATCGTAGTTCCTGTCGATGAGCCTTCAGGACAGTAATAGCCAGCAGAGCATAAATTGGCAGCATAGTCAGAAGTGCCTTGAGGACAGAAGAAGCCCGCTGGACACGCCAAGCAAGCAGATGCAGATGTAGCACCTGTTTGAGTTGAGTATTTACCTGCTGGGCAGTCAGTCT
>Ga0194118_10007002_pt1 | contig 10996 bp, 9 predicted proteins | sample TA2MahsurfametaG_2_FD_148662 | JGI IMG/M metagenome (GOLD analysis project Ga0194118, IMG submission 148662) | Freshwater microbial communities from Lake Tanganyika, Tanzania - TA2015013 Mahale N5 surface | ecosystem: Environmental > Aquatic > Freshwater > Lake | place: Tanzania: Lake Tanganyika...
TGACTGGCACGATGCAGGATGGTGCAATAGCAGTAAGAATAATTCAAGATATAATAAGGCTGTTACATTTGACAGAATTTGTTCGTTATTTTTTAAGGGCATGTCAAAGAAGCAGCTAGTCGACGCTTTGAACACGACTGACACAGTTCTGTCTAAGCGACTTTCTGAAAATGGCTTTAAGGACTACGCAGAGTTCTCTCAGAATTACGAGAATCTTAAAGTTGTCTCTGTCGAATATCACGGCGTTATTCCTCTGTTTGATTTGACCGTTGACGGATACAAAAACTTCGCTACAGACACAGTCATCTCACACAACACGCCTGAGATCGCGAGCGCGCTAGACATATATGCAGATGAAACTTGTGCCCAAGATGAAAAGGGCAGAGTGTTACATGTCTATTCAGAGAATGAGAAGATAAAGGAAATTTTAGAAGAGCTCTTCTACGACATCTTGAACGTTGAATTTAATCTTCGCTCATGGGCCAGAAACTTAGTCAAGTATGGCGATTTCTTCCTTTATTGTGACGTATCTCCAGATCACGGTGTGATTAATGTTTTTCCAATACCTGTCAATGAGATCATAAGAGAAGAAAATTATGATCCCGACGATCCAATGGCTGTCAGATACAGATGGGTCACGATGGGAAATAAATCTTTAGAGAATTGGGAAATAATACACTTCAGACTTCTAGGCAATGATTCATTTTTACCCTACGGTTCTTCTATCATTGAAGCAGCTCGTCGAATTTGGCGGCAGTTGATTCTAATCGAAGATGCAATGCTGGTTTACAGAGTCGTCCGTGCGCCTGAACGCCGCGTGTTTTATATTGACGTAGCAAACATTCCCCCTGAAAACGTACCGATGTATGTTGAGGAACAGCGAAAAAATTTAAGGTCGAGTCAAGTTGTTGATCGTTCAACTGGCAGAGTTGATCTTCGTTACAATCCCTTGTCTGTCGACGAAGATTATTTTATCCCCGTGCGTGGCGGTGAGTCAGGAACCAAGATAGACACACTCGCAGGCGGAACTAATGCAGCTGCAGTCGAAGATGTCGCCTACATTCAAAAGAAGCTATTTTCAGCGCTTAAGATACCAAAAGCTTATTTGGGCTATGACGAAGCACTTAGCTCTAAGGCTACACTTGCGCAAGAAGACATTAGATTTTCACGCACAATTGCTGTTATCCAAAAAACTATTATCGCTGAGCTCAACAAGTTAGCCATCATTCACCTCTATTCTCATGGTTTTGATGATGAAGATTTGCAGAATTTTGTTTTAAGATTACCCAACCCGTCGACGATAGCACAACAGCAAAAACTTGAGCTGTGGAGGTCTAAGTTTGAAATTGCAGGGTCTGCACCTGAAGGTCAAATGAGCAAAGAATTTATCAGAAAACACATTTGGGCGCTAAGCGAAGAAGAATGCAGAGACATTGATGAGCAACGCTTGAAAGAGAAATTGATTGATGCAGAGATTGAAAACGCAAAGCCTGAGGAAGAACCTGAGGAGGAATCTGGGGGAGAAGAATCTGAAGGCGAATCTGAGGGCGACAGCGAGGAATCTGGCGAAGAAGGAGGAGATCTCTTCGCCGGCGACGATGCTGCAGAAAACGAAACAGGTGATCTTCTTCTTTCAGCAGACAATCCAGATGATAACGATGAAGACATTAGCATCAAATTTAAATTAAAAGACATTGAAATGCCTGTTAAAGCGCAGCGGCAAATAGATAAAATTCGTCATAATAGAGCTAGAATTAGACACACAGGGTCGGCAAAATTACACATGCCTGACTGGGCATCATCTCTTGATGCTAAAGATTTGGCAATGACAGATCCATTTGACAGCAAGTTTATTAAATCACTTGCTTCAAATCCGCTAAAAGAAATGAGAACTCGAATAGGCGCTGATGTCATGTCTGCCTTAAAAAAGATGGCATCAACATCCGCTTTCCAAAATAAAATGCCTAGAGAAAACAATATTTTATCTGAGGAACTATCGATAGAAGTAGAGGAGCAGGAGTTTGACAAAGACGAAGAGGAGATACTGTGATGAGAAGTAGCAAAAATCATAATAAAAAAAGAAATTCAATTTTGTTGTATGAATTTCTAGTTTCTTGTATCTCAAAGTCGTTGGTCGATGACGATAAGAAGAAATCATCGTCTGCCTTAAAGATTTTGAGAAGACATTTTAAGAAGGGCACAACGCTATACAAAGAGTTTAGATTGCTCAACTCATTAATGAAAACCACAGTGTCTTCTCCTCAGGTGGCATCTAGAATTCTTAAAGAAGCAAAAGATGCTGCAATAAGCATAGATTTAAATTCCTTGGATAGAGAAAAATCTTTGCTTATTCGAAACATCAACCACACGATTAATAATGACGGATCTTTTTATGATCAGCAAATTAATGAATACAGAATGTGTGCTACGATTCAACAACTCATTAATGAATGGCGATCTGATGATGCAGATATCACCAAAGTTGCAGAATACGAAGATCAGCTAATGCAATGGCTGCTTTCTTCTAAGCAGGATCTCTCTGAGCACACGCTGCCTGAAGAAACACCTGGTACTTCTCGTCTTTTGATGTCTGTTATGACAAAAAAGTTAAATGAAAAATATGCAGGTAGTCTCAATGAACAACAAAAAGACATCATTAAGGCATACGCACTTTCTTCTGCTTCCAACGATTATTCATATTTAAAGATTAAGCTAGAAGAAGTAAGAGAAGATCTTTCAGAGAGAATTAATTCTTATCTAGAAGAAATTAAAGATTTGCCACATCTAAAGACAAAACTTTTAGAAACAAAGCAAGAATTAATGAATGAAAATTTTGAAGTTATCAATGACTCATTAATCACAAAGTTTATGATTTATTCTAAGCTCAGAATAGAGCTTGACTCAAAGGAGTGACCATGTCTACCGATCTAAAATTATTAAATACTTACGAAGTATTCAACTACACACCCGAGATGATAAAAGAATCTCGCGAGAAGAACAACGGCAAGGTGATGATGAAAGGCATCTTACAGAAGGCAGACACGCTTAATCAGAATGGTAGAATTTATCCCATGGATATTCTTGAGAGAGAGATTAGAAACTATCAAAAATTTATTGTTGAGAACAGAGCTTTAGGAGAATTAGACCACCCAGATTCTTCTGTTGTTAATCTTAAAAATGCTTCGCATTTGGTCAAAGAAGCTTACATTGATAAGCAGGTAGTTTTTGGCACAGTCGAAATTTTGGATACGCCGTCAGGCAAAATTCTCCAGTCACTCATTGAGTCAGGTGTTAAATTAGGCATATCGTCAAGAGGCGTGGGTTCTACAAAGAAGCAAGGTGATTATCACGTAGTTCAGGATGATTTTCAACTCATCTGTTGGGACTTTGTATCTGAGCCTTCTACGCCTGGAGCTTTTATGCTTCCTGAGGGTAAGTCAATCAATCCAAATGAACTTAAGAATGCTTTTAACAAATCTGACAGAATCGATAGAGTCTTGAATGATATTCTTAGTCTAAAGACGTGATTAAATATTGATAATTTTAAATCTTATGAAATTAACAAAAAATGAACTGAAGCAAATTGTTAAAGAATGTCTTGTAGAAATTCTAACGGAGGGCGTGGGTTCTGCGCTACCTGCAGTCAATGAGTCTAGACGAGAGTCACAGTCTGTCTCGCTTAAAAAATCCATTCATTCTTCTGAAGTTTCAAGAAAATCTGCTGATAGAATGAGAATGCCTTCTACTGCCCTAAGAGAAGCAATTAAATTAGAGTCCGGGGGCAATCAGATGATGGCTTCTATACTAGCTGATACAGCTGCTAAGAGCCTGCCGTCAATGCTAGAATCGGACACACCAGGTAAATTTACACCTGCACCAATGGGCGCTGCAGAAAAAATTGTTGCCTCTGCTGCACCTGAAGATCTGTTTGGTGAAGAGGCTGCTTCCAAGTGGGCTAATCTAGCTTTTGCTGATGTGCCAAAAAAATGATTAATTTTTTTTTGATGAATATTTAAAAAGAGACGCCGTACAAGAGGTTAAAAATGAAACTAACAAGCAGATTACTCAAGCAGATTATTGAAGAAGAAGTTGCTAAGTTCGGTGACATGGAGTCGACTGAAGATAGAGCTAAAGATACAGAAGAGCTTGATGCAGATGAGCTCGGTTCTGACAAGTCACATGAGCTTTCAATTGATTTCATGAAGGCTCTTAAGATAGAAGAGTCACGTCTTCGCAGGCGCCTTCAAAAGATAAATGAGATTAAGAAGACTTGGTTACGCGGTTGATTTACACATAGTTTAAGAAAAAGGAACAAGACAATGCCAGGCCCAGGATCAGGAAGATACACAAATTATACCCCACTCAGCACAAATAGCGCAGCTGCATACAACAAAAGATTAGAATTGTTTAATGGCAAAGCTGCATCAGGTAAAGGCGACTTTCAGGCTGATCTAGTTGCAAATGCAGTAGCCATTTTAGAAGGAGGCGTAGGAGATTCTCAGATGTTTCCTACGGGCGTCAGCATGGCATACGCTGATTCACCCAAATTATCAGAAACATCTTTAAGTAGAGCTGGCGATCCTGGCAATCCTTATGTGCCTGATATTTCATCTCCCGGTGCAATAGATGGCAGCATTAACGTAAATGCTAGTGCAAAAACTGGAAATGGAAAGCTGGACACGACAGCACTTAAACCTGCATTTAGTGAACCATCTTCTACACTTAGTCAAGATTCAGATTCGTTAGGTGTTCAATCACCCCATTTGACAGCTCCTGATCTCGGCAGCTCACCCATACTTAAAGATTTAGTGATGGGTAAGTCGAAGGGTACTTTAGGGGGTTAATTTAAAAGAATTTTATGTCAAATCCTGGCAGCGGCAGATACACAAATTACACGCCGGCGAACACAAATATTTCTAAAGATAGCGTTGCTCGCTACACTAAAAGTTATGAAAGATTCAATAAATTTTCTATAGCAGCAGGTGGAGATTTTTTCGGCAATACGCCGTCGAAAGATTCTGAGAAAAGTTTAGTGTCCGGTAGTGTTTCTGCCCTTGCGGTAGGTACAGGGGACATGTCTATGTTTCCTGCAGGTGTCAAGTTAAATTTTAGCAATGCGGTAGATTTAGCAGCAACACAAACCTCGCGTCCCGGAGATCCCTCTAACCCATACATGCCTGATATTTCTTCTCCCGGTGCAAGTGCTAACGATACAGTGAATTTATTTCCTAAAGCAACAGTTGCTGTAATAAGTGCCATTGGTGCTTCAGGCTATAAACCAAATTATATCATTCCTAAAACATTGCTGACTCAAAATTCTGTAAATTTAGGCACGCAGTCGCCCAGTACTACATCAGCGGCTTTAGGTGCAATGCCAGTTAACGTAGCGCTAGTTATGGGCAAGTCTAAAGCTACTAGCGGAGGTTAATAGTACACTATTATGACTTCACCAGGAAAAGGCAGATACACTGATTATGACGGCGCACTCACGTACGGCGCCGATTCAATTAAGAACCAACGTCTTAACAAACAGTTTAACAACAATGTTATGACTGAGATAGCAGGATTTTCTGGAAAATTTTATGCTCCCGACTCCCCGGCTTCACCCTCGCCCGACTCGGCAGCAACCACTGGGCAGGCTCTTGCAAATATATTAATCAAAAGATACAATATTTCAATTTCAAATGGTAGTGAGATAGCAAAAGTAGAGAATGAATCTTTAAAATATTTTTTTAATGCACCTGACACGCAAGGAAAGCCTGACGCCAACGGTCATACTTTTAAAGAACTAAAAAATCCACCTGCAAATGCGTACATACCAGACTTAAGATCTCCTGGCAATTCTGGTAATGGAACAGTAAATTTGACGCATGCAGCGTTAACTGCAGATGAAGCAAAAAAATCTAGTCAAATTTTACCAAAAGATTATAAGGCTTCTTTTATTGATATTACAAACATAAATGATAAATTCGCATTAGGCACAGTTTCTCCTCATATTTCTAGTGCTGTTGTAGGAGCTACTTCCATTGGCAGTAATTTAACTAAAGGATCAAGTACAAAGACGTAAATTGTCGTCAGATTTTCTGTATTTGTTGTAATTTGCTAGTTTGATGAATAATTAGTTATTGACACATGATATCGGTAATTTGAAAGGATTCAAATGAGTAAGCAACTGTATGAAGAAGCCCTAGCAGATGTCAAGAAGCTAAAAGAAATAGCTGAAGATAATGCCAAGAGAGCTATTCTAGAAGCCGTGACGCCTAGAATAAAAGATCTCATAGAGAATCAACTTTTAGGTGAAGCAAAAGACAATGAAGATGAAGTCGATGATCTTCTTCTTGACGACATGCCCGAGAGTGATCCTGCTGGAGCGATGATGTCGATGCCCCGCGTGGATCCTGAAGCTGCTGCAGCAATTTCTATGCCCGACGAAGAAGGAAAACTTACACTCGATCTCAGCGTTCTAACTGGACCTGATGATGAGATGGAACTTAGCATGGACGACGAAGACGCAGTTGATACTTTTGTTCCTTTGTCTAAAATGCAAGCTGTAAAAGCTGAATCTGCCGTTAGACGAATTGAGATAAAAGTCAAGAATTATGCTAAGGCAAGCTCAGTTTTAAGAGAAACAAAGAGCTATCTAATAGGTCTTGTTTCAACAATTTCTGAAGTAGAAGATATGTATTCAGCATTGAAGAATACAAAGAATTCTTCTACTAAACAACTTTTAATAAAAAGTCTGGTTGAAAGCCACAAAACCTTGAAAAATCTCATGGAGCAGGAAACGAATATGAAAAAGAAATTTTCACTTAACGAAGAAGACATTACTTTAACTCTCAAGGGCTTGCCAGACGAGGTTGAACCTGACGACGTTGAAATTGAACTTGTTGCCGGACTTGAGGGTGACGAGGATGAAGGATCAGAAGAGGATGAAGGATCAGAAGAGGATGAAGATGATCTCGACCTCGGTGGTGATGAAGAAGAATCTGAAGAATCTGAAGAATCTGAAGAAGAGGAAGAAAAAATGGAAACACGATGGTTAAAGGGTGATGTTGTCGTTGAGATTGATGAAAACATGCTTCGTAGAGAGATTTCTCGCATGAGATCACTTCGTGAAGAAACAGAGCCTGCTGCATGGGGCGACGGCCCTGGCGATGTTACTGATGATTTTGAAGATGAAGATCTCGGTGACCCCCTTGAGCTTGACCTCTCTGAGGCTGATCATAAGGACGAGACAGATGAGATGGATGAGACAGATGAGACAGATGAGATGGATGAGACAGATGAGATGGATGAGATGGACGAGACAGATGAGATGGACGAGACAGATGAGATGGATGAGATGATGCAAGCTTATGAAGCTGATAAGCAGAAAGAAGCCCAGCAGAAGCAGAAGCAGGCTCAACAAAAGAAGCAAGGTAAGCAGCAAGATGAGGTTGATCAGCAGAAAGAAGCCCAGCAGAAGCAGAAGCAGGCTCAACAAAAGAAGCAAGGTAAGCAGCAAGATGAGGTTGATCAGCAAGATGAGGTTGATCAGCAAGATGAGGTTGATCAGCAAGATGAGGTTGATCAGCAAGATGAAGCTGAAGATAAAAAGCAAGCTCAGAAGCAGCAAGAATCTCTTAAGCGCCGCTTAGCTGCAGAGGCTCGTCTACAGTTCGAAGCCAAGCAGAAGGCACATCAAGCCAAGAAGCACAATCAGAAAAAGCAGCAGGAAGCCCAGCAGAAGCAGAAAGAAGCGCAGAAGCAGAAGCAAGAGGCTCAGAAAAAGCAACAGGAAGCCCAACAGAAGCAGAAGCAAGGCAAGCAGAAAGAAGCCCAGCAGAAGCAGAAAGAAGCCCAGCAGAAGCAGAAGCAGGCTCAGCAGAAGCAGAAAGAAGCTCAGCAGAAGAAGCAGCAAGCCAAGAAGATGCAAGAGGCTTATGTCTACTATGCCAAGCGGTTCAATGAGTCCGTGCGTCGCACAGAAAAGTTACAGGGAATGCTTGCAGAAGCAATTTTCCGCAATGGATCATCAAATAATGGTGGATCCACAAGGTTGGCGGAGACCACACTCCGCGAGAAGTTGGCAGAAGTAAATCTGTTCAACGCAAAGCTACTCTTCACGAATAAACTGCTCCAGAATGAGTCGCTCACCAAGCGCCAAAAGGCAGAGGTGATTGAGCGTCTCGATGAGGCACAGAATGTTCGCGAGGCAAAGCTTGTCTACGAGAGCTTGGTGAAAGCCCTCCAGGGCGGTTCGTCCGGTCGCACTGTGACCGAATCTACTGCACGTGGTGTCATTGGCTCTTCATCGCGCCCCGTGCGTCCCGCAGCGACAGCATCAGCGCTTAACGAAGGCTTTGAAGCCGATCGTTGGGCGAAGCTCGCGGGCATCATTAAGTGATGTGAACTTTTTAACCAACTTTAGATTTTTTTAGGAGTTTATTCAAAATGAAGTATTTTAGCTTAGATCAATTAGCACAGGGTATCCGCGACAAGCACATCGGTGCAGAGCGGGCCCGCTTAACAGAGAAGTGGAGCCGCACAGGTCTCCTCCGTGGCCTCGACGGCGCACGACGTGAGACGATGGCACAGCTTCTCGAGAATCAAGCAGCGCAAGTCCTTAAGGAGAGCTCAGCTCTGTCTTCAGGGGGCGGCAATCTTTCAAGCAGCGGTCAGATCCAAGGCTTCTCAAACATCGCCTTCCCGATCGTCCGCCGCGTGTTCGGTGGCCTCGTTGCCAATGAGCTCGTGTCGATTCAACCGATGAGCCTTCCCTCAGGACTCATCTTCTATCTGGATTACACCTACGGCACAAACGTGGGCGTACCAGGATCAGATTCTACTTCGGTCTATGAGAGGGGTCAATCGATCTACAACAATCCACGTGGCAAGGGTGTCCAATCCGGTTCTCTCGCAGCTGGCGGCATGTACGATCTTGTGGGTGCAGGTTACTCTCGAGTGACAGGTTCTGCACAGTCCGTTGATCTCACCTATGATGCCGGTGCTTCAGGCAACGCTTCGGGTTCATTCAACTCTTCCGGAGCGTGGGTTGAAGGCGCGATGATCACCTCTGACACCATGTTCAGCGGCTCAAACGCACGATTTGCTGACTTCGACCCGCAAGTTGAGAATTCTCTCGCTGACGGCTCGCTCGACGCAATCTACTTCGTCGTGCCCTTCTCTGACCTTGGCTCATCAGTCGATAGACTCGCAGTCGAGCAAGTTGCACTCCACAGCGGTGTGACTAACAGCAAGGCTTGGGGCGAGGCATACCAGGCGGGCAGCGGCCTCAAGAACCTCCGCAGACTGAACAAGCGTGGCAACTGGAACAATTCTACCAAGGTGTTCACAGGCGACGCGCTCAACGGCTCACACGTCCTCATGCTCGTCGCAGCTGATAATGCAGCGCAAGCCGCTGGCACAGCCACAGGCAAGTTCACTTTTGCAGTGTCTACTAGCCTCTCAGTTGACTCCTCTGTGGGTTCAACTGTCACAGTGCCCTCCTTCGAGTCTGACTTCGGAACGACTCCTACTCCGGCAATCCCAGAGATCGACATCCGCATCGAGTCGATCGCAGTCACAGCAGAGACCCGCAAGCTACGTGCTCGCTGGTCGCCGGAGCTCGCGCAAGACCTCAACGCCTATCACTCGATGGACGCAGAGGTTGAGCTCACCTCGATTCTCTCTGAGCAGATTGCTCTCGAGATCGACCGCGAGATCCTCAACGACCTCGTGTCTGCAGCCAACGGCGCCAACTACTACTGGAGCCGCTCGCCCGGACGCTTCGTCAACAAGTCGACAGGAGTTCGTCAGAGCCTCAGCGACCTCAACCAAATCGGACCGGCCTTCACAGGCACAGTTCGCGAGTGGTACGAGACCCTCGTTGAGACCATCATCGACGTGGCCAACACCATCCACCGCAAGACACTCCGCGGAAGCGCAAACTTCCTCGTCTGCGGACCGGACGTCGCCACCATCCTCGAGAGCTCGGTCCTCTACAAGCCCAAGCTTTCGATCGATGCCGAGGGTCAGGTCGGCTCACCGTTCTCCATCGGCGCTGAGGCGATCGGCACCGTGAGCAACCGCTTCACAGTCTACAAGGATCCTTACTTCGTGAGAAACAAGATCCTCGTCGGCTACAAGGGCGGCAGCTACCTCGAGACCGGCTACGTCTACGCTCCGTACGTGCCACTCATCGTGACACCAACCATCTTCGCGCCAGAAGATTTCACTCCGAGAAAGGGAGTGATGACTCGATACGGCAAGAAAATGGTGCGGTCTGACTTCTTCGGCACGGTCACATGTTTGGACATGAACGTGATATGATAATCACAACAGACCATGTCTGATGGGAAAGGCCGCCGAAAGGTGGCCTTTCTTGTATTTGCATTCCAAGATTTTACAATTCTCAGTTGACCATGTATACTTATAACCATGATCACTTGCAAAGAATGTGGAACCGAGTGCGCAGCTCAGAACGCGCTTGGATATCACCTAAGAACGCACGGAATATCTTATCCTGATTACATCGTCAAACACGAGCATGGAGGTGAGTGGCCCAAGTGTTGCTGTGGTGAGAAACTCGCATACAAGAAAGGTGGCTTTCCTCGATTCTGTTCTAAGTCCTGTGCGTCCAGTGGAACCAACAACGGTATGTCAGGAAGAACAGGAGACAAATCTCCCAATTATGGTCTTAAAAGAACAGCATCACAATTAGAGAATTATTCTAAGGGAGCAAAGAAGCGATGGAAGATTCATGGAGAAAAGCTCAGAAAAATGAGGAAGACTGACGAATACAGAAAGATGCAGTCATTGGCTAATAAAAAATCATATGCAACTTCTGACAGAGCAAAAAGAACATCTGAGTCTATCCACCGCTTTTGGTCCGAGTCACCCCTAGCACCTGTCCTCCGCAAGGAAGCATCGGACCGTGCTGTGAAGCTCTTGGCTGAGAACAAGATCGGACCGCACGCCCCCTTCAAACGTGAGACCCTGATCAGCCCGTGGACAG
>Ga0194118_10007004_pt1 | contig 10991 bp, 10 predicted proteins | sample TA2MahsurfametaG_2_FD_148662 | JGI IMG/M metagenome (GOLD analysis project Ga0194118, IMG submission 148662) | Freshwater microbial communities from Lake Tanganyika, Tanzania - TA2015013 Mahale N5 surface | ecosystem: Environmental > Aquatic > Freshwater > Lake | place: Tanzania: Lake...
AGTCCCAGAACACTTGATATGCGGTTATTGTGTCAATCCCAGTCTCTGGATCATCCACAGCTAACCACTAGATCTGAATTTGACTGTCGGATGTCAGCTAACCTTCCATTACTTTGGTCTTAGGAGCCAGTGGCGCAGTCTTAACAACATCTACCACGATGTTATCTGAAGAGTAAGGTCCCCAACCAATCACATTAAGTGCTCTGACTTTGAAAATAATTCCATCGCCTAATCCAAGCTAAAACAGCGCAGACTACAAGTGCTTGTAGGTCAATTTGCATGAGCGCGATTCAACGACCTACTACAACTTGCCGCTACAGTCAGGCGATACAACATATTCACCAGACTTCGTCCTGATCTGGATCTCATACTCAGTTATTTGTGCACCATGCTCAACTGGCAACGACCAGGATAGCTAAGCTGTCAACAAATTCTGGATTGAACTTGTCTTTGGAGAGGCATCAGGTCTCACCGCAGCCAAAACTGTGATCACATCTGAATAGACGCCCCAGCCGTGCTTATTCTTGGCACGCACTCTAAGCTGATACTAAATTCCAGAGCTAACTCTCTCGTACATAATGTGTTCGCTATTCGTGTGCAGTGAGTAAACACCAGTAAGTTCCTACCAAACACCTGTGCCTTGGTCCCATTCAAGATTATAGCTTAAGATAGAGCAGGTAGCGCCACCCATCTCCATCTACGTCGTCAAAGGCCCCCACTCAACATGCAGTTGTGTTTCTGTGGTCTAAGCTGCATTATTTAGAATGACAATTTTCTGAGGGACAACTTCAGTATAGACACCATTGATGTTAATTGAGGAAAGTTCACCCCAGCCTCTCAAGTTAAAGGCTTGCACTTTAACAGAGATGAATTTGTTGTACGGCAACAAGAATCGCTCGCCTGTCAACTCCTCCATCGGCACATAACAGTAGAGATCACTAATGAGGAGATAGCTAGTCGACAGGCAGCTCTCTGACTCAAGCCATGATAAGTTGTCCTAAGCTAGGATCAGCACTCGATAGGCTGTTATTTCGGCACCATTCGCAGATGGTTAGATCCAGCTGAGCTTAACGTAGGTGTTTTCTATGCTAGAGACAACCGTTTGCATCTTAGAGGGTACTAAGCTCGGAGTTGCCTGGATGTACTCGCTATAGGCGCCCCATCCATGTACATTCAAAGCTCTCACTCTAAAAGTATAAACAGAGCCAAGCACTACACCTTAGGTCACTGTAAAGGTCAAGGCCATGCTATTGGTGGGATTTCCGACCAGCGATTGCCAGTAGCCATTCGCTTAGTCCCACTCCAAAGAGTAAGAGACTATAGTGGCAGCACCTGTCTCGTGATCTGAGGTGATCGGACTCCAATTTATCCTGATGCTTGAGTCGCGCATTTCCTTCAAATCCAAAACTGGCTTGCTCATGAAGGTGGGCTCAGTCTGTGTCAATACACCAGCTGAGTTTTGGGAACTAAATGAGCCCCAGCCTACCGAATTACTGGCTCTTACCCGCACAAGTATCAATTCGCCTCGTTGATAACCAAACTTAATGATGAATGCCGCCATAGCAACCTCACACTTAAGTAAGTCAAAAACAGCCTATTAAGAGCCATCACAAAGAGATTCGTCTGTAACAAAAACTCTCGATAGCTTCGAGTAGATCTGAACTTCGTATCCGCTGATAGAATTGCCATTATCGAATGGTTTTGTGAATTAGATTTGGACCAGTGGATAGGTGAGCGAGGTTTGGGGTTCACTCATCATGTCAGGGACGGCGTCCGGTACTAATCTGACTATTTCGCTGAATTCACCGTAGCCGTAGATATTTCTTGCTCTAATCCTGAACTCATAAGTGTTGCCCGGTACAAGACTCTAAACCACCGTATTGACGGTCAGAGCCTCGAATAAGTTAATGTTTGCGGTGCCTGAATTTGCATCCCACCAAAGGTTATAAGACAATATCTATGAGTTCCCTGTCTCGTCTGCAGTAATCAACGGAGTCCAATTCACTTAAAGCGATGTTGCAGTAGACGAGGCTCCTTTTTCAACTGTTGACATCTTGCCTGGTCGCGCTCTTATTCTCGCGCCTTCAGAGTTCTCTTAAGACCAAGAACCGGTACCCATTACGTTAGTTGCAGAGATCCTCACGTAGACTAGCTCGTCAAACACCAATCCAAAGCTCTGTGCCAACGTGTCCATCGGCACCACACAGCTTAATCCACTTACTATCGCTGAATTCGCCCCATCACATGATACGTCACCTTGCCAAAGGTTGTTTGAATTTTCTATTTCTATCGTGTAGGCAGTTACTACGCGTCCATTATCATAAGGAGCTGCCCATGAGATCTTTACCCCACCCGTTACCGAGTCTATTGTGGTGACAGGGATCTTGACTCTTTAGGGCACTGTCGCGGCGATTATTTCGACGTGTGGTTCAGGAGTGTAAGGACCCCAGCCCCATTTATTTAGAGCTCTTACCTTGAATAGGTATGTCTGACCTGCAACGACACCTTACGTGAATAAATATTCGAGTCCGAGGTAGCTTCCTGACAAATCACCTACCAAAGACGTCCACTGGATACCATCTGAGGAGGTGGCCAATTCATAAGACATAACTTGCGACCCTCCATCAAAAGGAGCTTTCCATTAGACCTGTACCTGCAAACCATTTGTTTCGGGACCATCAATCAGCTAGCTTATTTAGAATGGTACAGTTTCGACTTGTGCTCCAGCTTGGTTCGTAGTTGATGTGACTGATGATCCACGCTCATTTATTGCGATAACTTTTGCGTAGACGTACTCACCAGTGGTGTAGCTTAATGGATCTTTCCAAAACTCCTTCATTTCAATCGTACAGAACTACTCTGTCATGGATTATCGATCTGAACCATCGCAAAGAGAAGGCAACTCAGTATACTCGCCATCTTATTGTAGCAAGAGAACCTAATATGAGGTAATTGGTAGATAGTTGTTGAAAGGTGCCACCCATTTGATCACGATGTAAATATCAGTCACAACTGTAGTGGGTGCTACTATTCTATCTGGCGGCTAACCAGTTTGCATCGCCGTAATTTAAGAGAAATCCTCAGACTATCCGTATTTATTGACTGCTTTGATTCTGTATGTGTATTAAACACCACCGTTGAGACCTATGTGTAAATACTCATTCGTACCAAATTGAATCAAAGGTAACTCACTATAAGGAGCTCCTGCCTGAGAAAACTCAATAATGTAGCTTAAAATAGGAACTGCGATACCACCAGACTATTCAGGTAGTAGGTCGCTCCATCTGATCAGAATCTGTTGATTTGTCACTTCTAGCGGATTAATGCTGACAGGAGCTATCGTGAAGGGTTAAGTCTCGATAAGCTGACCTTCGACGTTGAGCTCAGAGTATTCACCCCATCCTTAGGAGTTGTGGCCTCTCAGTTTGACTTAAATCAAAGAATTGACAGCTAAGCCTGTCAGTAATCGCAACTCGAGCATAGGGATCATGCAGCTTAGTGAATTCACAATTATAATATCGCTTCCATCACAATTAGCTAAATCTTCAACGAATGAGTTATCGTTTGATTTAAAGAGAATCTAGTACCGATCGATGACCGCGTAGTGGCTAACTGGGGCTTGCCAACTGACAACAACATTTGTTTCAGAAAGTCCAACTGTAGCAATCGGCGGTTTACCAGGATAATCAGATGCCTCTAGCACAAATTCACTACTGAATGCACCATAGCCATAAATGTTCCTCGCCCGGACTTTAAACTTGTAATTGATGCCACCTTACAAACCGCTAACCGTGAACTCATTGACTAAATCGTCGAGAAGCTCTATTTCTGTCACTCCTGTTCCATCATCCCAGTACAGGTTATAGGAAAGGATAGCTGAGTCGCCGGTGTTTGTCCCTACTAGAGATTCCCAATTGACTTTCATCTCAAGATCAGTTGAGTATACCTCCGTAGGTGCTGGCATTTATGCTGGTTCGGTACGCACCAAAGCACCCTCGGTGTTGATTTTAGAGGGTAGAATTGCATAGCCGTAGCTGTTTTTGGCTGTTGCTCGAACCTAAATCAACTCTTGTTGAGCTAGTGAGTAAGGGAAAGCTCTTAACACGCTCATCGGGATAATGCACGAGGTCATTGATGGATCTTCACCGCTACAGTAGTTTGCTTGCTAGTGCCATTCACTGATGCCGTCGTAAATTTCTATAAGATATTTCGTGATGTTCTGATACCCGTCATGTGGGCTGATCCATTAAATCTGCAGACTGCCAGCGAGTGACTCAACCGTAGTTGTAACAGCAAGCATTTTGTCTGGTATCTGGGCGGCTTTTATGGTAAAAGGATCAGAGAACTCGCCCCATCCATGTATATTTTGTGCTCGAACTCTATAGCTGTAGGTAAACCCACCATGAATCTCAGCTGTCTAAACAGTAGTCAACAAAATGCTTGTCGGATTGAGTCCAATCACCTCGTACCAACTAGCCGCACCCGATGCTTTGTCGTACTACAAATTGTAACTGATGATTGGCGAGTCACCCTAGAGTGAAATAGTGGCTGGAGCATCCCATTAAGTGACGATTTGATCCTGGCCTGTGCCAAGCCCGCTCCTTACTTATGTCATCTTGTGTGGCTCGGTTTGTATTTAAGCACCGACCGTATTTGGCAAAGAGATTGGACTCCATCCGTTAACATTCTAAGCTTCCACAGTTGCTTTGATAACAGCGGCCTAAGTTAAGTTGTAAGGATCAGCTCTCAACTCGGTAAATCTGATAAGACAACTCGGCGTTAAGCTCTAAACTATGTCTAAATCGCTGCCATCGCACGACTTGGTTTCCAAGTAGCTCCCAATTGAGTTCTAAATCTTAACTCTGTATGCAAAAACTGGTGAGCCATAATCAGTTGAAGGGCGACTCCACGCAATCCTGACATATAGAGTCTCCACTGTCGTTGTGACAGGTGTGATCTGAGCAGGCACTTCATCAGCTCTTATAGTGACGGTGTCTGAGTATTCACTCCAACCGAATGTATTGGATGCTCTGACCCTAAACTGATAATCCTAACCAGTTTTAAGCCCTGATTGTGTCCATGACTACTAAGTGTAGTAGGATGAGTCACCACCTACGAGCACAAGCCAAGTATTCGTTAACAAATCTTTAAGCTCCACTGAATAAGAAATTATGGACAGTGTTCCGCCTGTTTATTCAAACGTAGTCAATGCCTACCAGTCAACCTTGATACTATCATAGGTCGATTCAGAATTTTCTGTCACAGGCAGCATCTTTTGGGGCACTGACATAATGAAAGCATCGCCTGTGTTAAGTTCTGAGTACTAGCCCCATCCATTCAAGTTGTGGGCACGGATTCTAAACTAAACGATATGACCGACTCCTAATGCATATTTTTCCATCAGATACGAGTGAGGGAAAACACAGTTTGTACCCTCTGCAATGACACCTGGGCAAAGATCATCATTTGTGAACGAGCCATCTTTTTGCTTGATCTATATATCATATTAGTCGATTGGTTCGCCTGAATCTGAAGCTGGTGTCCACGAGACCACGAATGACTGCAAGATAGTTGTTGTAGTGACTGGAGTCATTTCATCAGGCACATAAGATGTTCTAATGATCACTGTCTCTGAGAAGTCTCCATAGCCATAGACATTCTGTGCTCTGACTTTGAACATGTAGTTTTGGCTTGACACCAAACCTACTAGAGTCTTGCTTAACTCCAAATTTTCGCTGGCCACTATATTGACAACTGTAGACTAATTATCCCACCAAAGCTGGTAGGAAGTGATCGGCGAATCTCCCGTCTCATCAATAGTCGTGAGTGCTTTCCACTAAACCTCTACCTGTAGCTCGTTCGTTCGTACGCCTCTAGTGACTGCTTACATCTTAGCTGGCACGATGCGCACAGTTGCCTCGAAGTTGGTTACTGACCACTCGCCCTGGCCAATCTTATTGATCGCACTGACACGTACTGGAATTATATCCTTAAACTAGAGTAAAATAGGAGCGCTCCTGATAACAGACATCGAAATGAGACATGAACGGCCTGGACCAGAACATGTTGATATCTTGGTAAAAGTACCAGATTTCGCTTATATTTCTACTAAGTAGTCTATAATGATGGTACCTCGATCACGTGGCAAGTCCCAAGACACAGACAGAGCACCCGTGAGTGCATCGATTGACGTCACAACGCCGTAAGTTGTGTCTGGTACGGTCGCAGCCAAGATGACTGTAGGGTCTGAGAACGAGAGAGAGAAGCCCCATCTGTTTACTGCCTTCACTATGAATTAGTAGGAGGCTCCCTCGATCACACCGTGCGTTATACTGTACTCGAGCTGATTGTAGCCTGATACTTCGCCGAGAAGCTCCTCATAATTGCTGTCTCCTACCAGTTTGTAGTAGACGATGTAGCCTAGAATTTGACTGCCTCCCTGCTCAGGCTCCAACCACTGCAAGTGAATCACTGTGTTCGTTGTTTCGTAGCCTTGAATGACTGCTTGCATCTTGCGAGGCACATCCTCAACAATCGGCTGAATGCCATTCACCTCAGAAGGTAAAGAGTCACCGCGCTCATTTACAGCAACGATTTTAATCTTTATCAAATCTCCGTAGACCAGACCAAATTTCGTCAGCAATGTCCTCATAGGAATGAGACATTACTCCCCTTCAACGAGTGCTAGGAATTTGTTGTTGCATTCGACAGTCGCGTCAACGTATTACTACGTTTCATCCTGAAGGAGTACTTTGTAGCCAATTATCTCAGCGTAGTTATTGAAGGGTACCTGCCATGAGATTTTAACATTTAAGTTGTTGGTGCTCTCGACTATTGGTTCACCGACTTGATCAGGCTCCTAAGCAGCGATCACTGAGAGTAAACTCGTGTGTTTAGCAACACCGTATTTATTGAATGGAGCAATAGTAAATAGGTTATTTGTTCCGCCTAAGAGCCCACTCACTGTGTAGGTTGTCTCTGCGGCGCCAACTTAAATTATTTACCACTCAGCATCTGCTTTGCGATACCTGACCTAATAGCCTAAGACCTCAGAGCCCCCGTTTTGATGAGTGGGCAGCGATGTCCACAGGAGAACAACACGCGTATTGCTGGAATCTAGTCTGTCGTAGTCAAGCGTCGCCAGCGCATCAGGCTCTGTCTCAATTACAGCACCGAAACTATTGTACTGGCTGTATAGTTGGCGGAGATCAGCATAGTTTCTCGGCTCAGTGTAAGGATAGGAGTTTACAGCTCTGACTTGAGCTCTGATAAGGTCGCCTCGTTTTAGCGAAGTGCCTGCGATTAAAGCTGCCATTTCAATTTCACAATGGGTGATTTGGGGCGACATTCCACTGCACTCTGTCGGGAATCCAGTCAAAGATCCGTCCTTCTTCAGTAGCTGCACGTCGTAGGAGAGTATTGGGTCGTGGTTATCAAAGGGTTCTGCCCAGTCGATTACTACTTTGGTTCCTGAAATGCTTGTCGTCACTGGGGACATCACCTCAGGCATATCAGACACGAAAACGACGAATTCAGGTGACAGCTCGCCTTCGCCTAGTACATTTACTGCGCTAACTTTGAACTTGTAATTGAGACCATTTGTTACTGAATCTAATGTGAATCTAGTAGTCGTAAGATTATCTGTCTCCGTCTGAATCAATTACAAAGCAACACCTGTTCCATTATCACTATACAAGTTGATCGTCCGGATATCGTAGCCTCCATCGAGTGTGTTTGGCTGGAATCCACCATCAAAAGACAGCTAGATTTAGGCTTTCGTCGTGTACACAGTCTGCATGACTGGAAGCTAGAAAGGCTTAGATTTTATCGTTACCCCTTAGCTGTTCACATCAGACCAGTGACCATCGCCGTAGGAGTTGACTGCTCGCACTCTAACTTTGATCAGCTAATCGTACGCTAGATTGTAAGGTGCACTGGTAAGCACGCTGAATTGCAAAGTGCAAGAGAGTTTAGCTTGTGAGCCGTCGCAGTTTGATGGGGTCGGATACGAGGCTACGTCTGCGCGGTCGAAGATCTCGATGTCGTATGCAGTGATCGGTTCGAAGTTTGAATCTGGGGCAGACCACTGCAATTTAACTAAGCCATCGTAAACTCCGCCAACTTAATTCAACACAGTCGTGACAGGCTACATCTTGTAAGGAATGCCAGCTGACTTGATTTTCGTTGCATCAGACCATTGACCGAAGCCATGGATGTTTGCTGCACGCACTCTGAAGCTATAAGTATCGCCGCGAGTGTAGTCCGATGTCACTTTGAACTCAGTTTGTGTCGCATCGGGTCCCACACCATACAAATCAGTCCAGTGGCCTTTGTAGTACCACTGCAACTGGTAAGTTGTGACTTCAGAGTTGCCATTTTGAGGCGCAACCAATGCTATCCATTATATAAGCAGATAATTAAGTGTTTTCTCTGGCTCAATGTTCCTAAGTGGAGCGGCCATCTTCTCAGGCTCAGTCTAAATCGTTCCACCCACTGAATTCAAATCACTGAAGAGTCCAGAGCCTCTACTGTTAACAGCACGGGTTCTAAATTGGACCAGTTAGCCAAACGTATAGCCAAACCTCTCTCTTAACTCAAGCATAGGCACTCTGCAAACTAAAAACTGATCGGCACAGACCTCAAAGTATTGACTATTAAGCTTGCTGAGCACTTAAGTATCATACTTAATGATTGGAAGGTAGTTATCAGCGGGTGCCACCCACTATAGCTTAATAAAGGCTTTGTCCTCGCTGGTGACTATTGGTGTTGGTTGGTTGGGCTAGTCTCCCGCAATCGAGATAAGAATATCTGACTCAATACCTTCGCCGTGTTCATTTATTGCAGTGACCGTTAGTGAGTAATTCTCACCTGGTGTAAGTCCCGTCACTGCGTACTCATAAGGAGATTAAACAGATATCGTGTCTAAGTCTTGCCACTCATTCACAAGAGAGCCCTAATTAGTCCTAATCTTGTAATTCAATATTGGGCTGGCACCAGTTTCCACCGTCAAATACAAGTGAGTCCACTTGATCAGGATCGAGGTCGTCGTTGACAAAAGCGGATCAATCATCACTCCCTTGACTTGGCTTGGTTTGGTCTCAATGAATGAACCAACAACGTTGTCTTCGCTATACTCTGATTCACCGATTGCATTAACAGCGTTAAACTTAGCTTGAACTGTGTCAAGGAACCGCAGATTAAATGGCGAACCTAGAAGCTGAACGAAAGAGACCTGACACATCATCAGACCATCTTATTGGCTAGAAAGTGACGCATCGCATTCTGAACTCTTTGAATACTCGCCATCGTATTGTTTAATCAGGATATTGTAGTGGAGGATTTCGTCTCCCTGGTTATCTGGGGTAGGGAAACTGATTTGAACTTAAGTGCCAACTGTTCTGGTGTTTACAGGTTGTTAGGGTTTGGCTGGCCAAGATGAAGCTTTGATGTCAGTTGTTTCTGAGAATGGTCCGAAGCCATAGGCATTCCGTGCCCTTACTCTAAAGCTGTAGGTTTGACCTTCAACGAGACCATCGTAGACTGACAGAGTCGTATCTCCATTAAAGAGCCTATCTTCCAGGTTCATATCGAGCCAGACAGCGGCTGACTTAAGCTTCCACATTCCATGATAGCCTAAAATGTCAGAGTCACCGTTCCTTGGCGCAGCTAGCTCAACAAAGTCTACGGTTATTTGATAAAGGTCTGTTTAGGCGTTCCTTGTCGGTGGAAGCATTTGATAAGGTGCAACTCTGAGACCCAACTACGACAGCATTCCTGTTGAGTAGTCCGAAACACCGTACAGATTTACTGATTTGGCCCTAACGCTGATTAAATCACCCTGCAGGTATCCGTATGAAGCCTTCAGATCAATCATTGAAATTGAAATCTAAGTAGATGTCTGCTGTACTTCATAGCCCCACTCAAAAGAACTCTTATTCCAAATCTAGACCGTGTACTCAATTATTTATGAGCCCTGATCATCGGCTGGGGACCAATACGCTTAGAAATGACCATTTTGAAGAACAGATGACCTTATATCATCGATTGGAAGCGGCTTACGAGCAGCTTAAATTGCGAAAACTTAAGAGTAAACGCCCCATCCCCAGATATTCTTCGCTCTCAGTCTGAAATTGTAAGTGCCACCTCTGAGGATTCCCTCTGTCACCTCAAATGTCTGTGATAGGAAATCTGTTGGAGCTCCGGTCAAAACCGACCATCTATTTTGTTTAGTGCCAAGATCATATTCGAGACTGTATGAATTTACTTCAGAATTGCCGTCTTCAGGTGAACTAATACTTTGCCAGTCAACAACAATCTTGGTCGTATCAGTGTCATAATTCCTCTCTGGCATAGCCATGAATCTCGGCTCAGTCTAAATACGCTCTCCAACCACATTAATAGGTGAGAAATCAGACCAACCTCTGGCGTTGTATGCCTGCACTTTAGCAACAACTAGCTCGTTAAATGCCAAGCTATAAGGTGGCAGTCTGAGGACCTCTTTGACCGGCACGTCACAATAAAGCTCAGTGCTTTAGCCATCATACTGAGACCCATCACACCATTGAGTGTTCTCCAAAAAGTCTGCTTAATTCTTTGTTGCAATTAGCAGCTTGTATGAGGTTATTGGCTCATAGTTGTTGAAAGAGAGTTACCAAGTGAATCTTATCTTTGAATTGACCAAAGAAGTGGTGACCGAGAGTGGCGTCACAGGTCTAGCTGCAGTAAGGAAAGTAAACTCATCGCTCCACTGCAAAGACCAACCATGCACATTCTTAGCGCGCACTCTGAATGTATACTCAGTGTTTGGGGTTAGGTTGGTGACAGAGCTGGTAAGGAAAACCAGCAGTGCGCTATCTTCTCCTTGTATGTCTGTCCAGGTGAGATCATTTTTAATCTGAAGATTGTAGGAGAGAATTTACGATCCTCCCTTCTCTTCATGGCTTGCGAGCTATGGCCATGAAAGCTCAATACTGGTTAAAGTGCTTGTCGCA
>Ga0194118_10007006_pt1 | contig 10987 bp, 10 predicted proteins | sample TA2MahsurfametaG_2_FD_148662 | JGI IMG/M metagenome (GOLD analysis project Ga0194118, IMG submission 148662) | Freshwater microbial communities from Lake Tanganyika, Tanzania - TA2015013 Mahale N5 surface | ecosystem: Environmental > Aquatic > Freshwater > Lake | place: Tanzania: Lake...
ATTAGCACTTGACACCGTTGTCGGTGGATCTGGAACGAAAGCGCACAGCAGTGCCAGAGTATCCGAGAGAGTGGAGTAGCTGTAAGAGTTTCTCGACTCTACTTGAAACTCGTAGACTTTACCAAATGTCAAGCCAGTCGCTGTAAATTGAGGCTGATTCAGGCCAGATGCAAGCACACTAAATGTTTGGCCCTATTCAGCGATGCTGATTCTGTAATCTATTATGATATCACCGCCTGTAAAAGGTGCCGGTGACCATGAAAGACCCAGAGAAGATTTCGTTCGTTGTGCATAGACTTCTGCCAGGTTGATAGGCGCATCTGGTGTTGTTGTGATGACAGCTCCGTTGCCAGCATCTGACTCAATTGAGTTGCCATAGTTGTTAGTTGCAGTGACTTTGGCGAACACACTAGCTCCCCAAGGCAGACTGAAAGGCTCGGTTTTGAGTATCGTAACGGGAATAGTGCAGCTCGTTGTTGTTAAGGCTAACATATTGCAGTCCGTCATCGCAGTTGCAAATGTAAAACCATCGAATTAGCGAATCTTAACGATATAGCCTGTGATTGGTGAACCACCATTATCAGGTGCCACCCATGTAATAATCACATTGTCAGGATTCCATGTAGTGGTTGGCGCCTGTGGTTTGGCTGGCTCTTAAGCAGTTAGGATGCTGACTATATCTGAGAAGTCGCTTAAACCGTACAAGTTTCTTGCTTAAACTTTGAATTAGTAAGTCTTGCCCTGAAGTAGATTAGTTGCAGTATAAGACAGTGCCGTAAGTCCTTCAGCCAGCATGATAAATGAGCCTGACGCTTGGTCAACTGATACTCTATAGTCAAGAATAGGTGAACCTCCATCAAATACGGGAGCTGTCCAGACAATACCAATCCTGGTAGACCTAGTGATATCAGGTAAATTCGCAAGATTTTCTGGTCTGTCAGGAATTTAAGCTGCGAGGATAGTTGTCTCGATAGATTATTTGCTGAGACCGATTATGTTACGTGATTGCACGATAAATTTATAAGTCTTGCCAGCATTAAGTCCAGTGACTGTTGTTGACTTTGTAGTTATTTAGTTGCTGTAGACAGTGTAGGTGTTGCTTGTTGATTCAGTGTAACTGACCTGATAATCGATCACTGGGCTTGCTCCGTTATAAAAACCATCAATCCAAGATAGTCCGACTTGATAGGCGTTGGTGATGGCAGCAATATTCTGTAAGTTTTGAGGTGCATCTGGCTCCTTTGCTGCAAGAATAAAAATCACAGCTGAGTCTAGACTTGAGCCTACAGAATTTCTAGCTTTTACTTTGAAGCCGTAAGTAATTCCAGGATTCAAAGTTGTGACTGTCTAAAAGAAGCGATCAGTAACATCGGCTTGTAAAAGTAACCAACTACCTGTGCCTCTGTCAAAATAAACTTAGTAATCTATTACGGGAGTACCACCGTTGTTTATTCCATCTGACCAGGAAAACCTTATGATAACATCAGAAGTCACAGTCGGGTCATTTAAAAGACTGATCGGTGATTCTGGTACTGACTGAATCACCGCGCCACTTCCTTCCAAAGACATTGCCGAGTCTCCATAAAAATTCATCGATATGATCTTTACTTTCACTAAGTCGCCCTATACAAGTAAGTAAGGAGCCAATTTGAGAGTGCTCAGAGCTATCTGACACTAACGGTCTGCTATAACTGGAGCAGAGTTTCCCTAGCACTCAATCGACTCTTGCACGAACGTTGAGGTTTTATCTGCAACGAAGATTTTGTATCCGGTGATCGGTGATCCGTTGGAAATAGGGATGTTCCAAGTTATTGTAATAAGGTCATTCGAATTAGCACTTTACACCGTTGTCGGTGGATCTGGAACGAAAGCGCACAGCAATGCCAAAGTCCCCGAGAAAGCAGAGTAGCTGTAAGAGTTTCTCGACTCTACTTTGAACTCGTAGACTTTTCCAAATGTCAATCCAGTCGCTGTAAATTGAGGCTGATTAAGGCCAGATGCAAGGACACTGAATACTTGGCCCTATTCAGCGATGCTTATTCTGTAATCGATTATGACATCACCGCCTGTAAAAGGTGCCGGTGACCATGAGAGACCCAGAGTAGATTTCGTCCTTTGTGCATAGACTTCTGCTAGGTTGATAGGCGCATCTGGTGTTGTTGTGATGACAGCTCCGTTGCCAGCATCTGACTCAATCGAGTTGCCATATATATTGGTTGCAGTGACTTTGGCATAGACGCTAGTTCCCCAAGGTAAGCTGAAAGGTTAGGCCTTGAGTGTCGTTACTGGAATATTACAACTTGTTAGCGTCAGTTCTGACATGTCACAGTAATCATGTTCAACAGAGAAGGTAACTCCGTCACTTTACCTAATTTTAACTGTATAACTAATTAAGGGTGAACCACCGTCATTGGGAGCCTACCATGTTATAAGGACATCATCAGGATTCCAAGTAGTGGTTGGCGGTAATGGTTGTGTTGGGACCGCCGCTGCCAGTATTGTTACAGTATCCGAATAAACACTAAAGCCGTATAAGTTTCTTGCCTCAACTCTAAACATATAAAAATAGCCCTAAGTCAGACCTGTGGCTGTGTATGTCAATCCAGACACGGCATTTTGAAAGACGGTCCACAGCGCTCCCTTAGAGGCTGAATCATATGAAACTCTGTAGTCAACTATAGGTGATCCTCCATCAAAGATTGGTGCTGCCCATTGAAGACCGATCTGAGTTGATTTAGTAACAGAGGGTACATTTGCTAGGCCAGTGGGTCTATCGGGAATTTATGCTGCGAGAATTGATACCTAATCTGAGTAGTAACCATAATTTCTGGCGTTACGAGCCTTAACTTAAAATGTGTAGGTCGTCCCGGGTGTTAACTGGGTTACTGTGGTCGACTTTACTGTTAAGCCAGTCTCATATTCAATCATAGTTCCACCTAAGACCGTGAACTCCAATGTGTAGTCCAGAATTGGGGAGCCTCCGTTATACGCACCATCCTACCAGGAGAGACCAATTTAATACCCTGTTGTTATTTAGGGCAAATTAAGTAGGTTCACTGGTGGGTCAGGAATCTAAGCAGCTAAAATCTCAAGAACCTCTGAGTAAAAACTGCTACCGACTGTGTTTCTCGCTGTGACCTTGAAACGATAGAGATTCCCTGCTGTTACTGTGACGTGTACGAATTCCCTCGCTGTCACAGTTGAGGAGAGCAGCGTGAAAGCCCCACCGCTGCCGTTCGCAAAATAGACGGCGTAATCTAAAATACTGGTGCCGCCGTTCGAAGCACCATCGGACCACGTGAACCTCACTATTGAATCTGAGGTGGTCTCAGGATCATTTGTTAAATTGATTGGAGCATCCGGTACCAATTAAATGACAGCTCCGTTACCAGTTGGTGAAAAAGCTGAGTCTCCGTAATAATTAACAGCGACAACTTTAACAAAGATGCTTGTCCCCAAAGTTAGCAGGTAAGGTTAATCTGTCAACGTGGAAAGTGGTATAAAGCATTCCCTCTCGGAAATCGCCTAAATGGTACTACCATCACAGTGCACAGCCTCCAAACTGTAGGTCTCATCTGTTTGGTGCTTCACGAAAATTTTATACGATGTGATTGGGGAGCCATTACTGATGGGTAACGACCATTTAACTTTTATTTTGTCGGCTGTATTGGTTGTTGTTGATCCTGATGGTGCCTCCGGTACAAATGCACACAAAAGGGACAATTCAGCCGAAAAGGGACTATAGCCGTATGATGTCTTGGCTTGAACTTTGAACTTGTAGGTTTGGCCCGCAGTCAGTCCACTCAGAGTATAGTCTGTTGTGAGGTGACCGCTGGCGAGCAGCTCATACCCAAAATCAGCCTCAGCGTAGTAGACACGATAGAATTAAATTGTGTCGCCACCTGTGAATGGTGCTGGGTCCCACATTATACCCAACTAAGACTTAGTCCTTTGGGCTAACTCCTCCCTTAAGTTTATCGGAGCGTCAGGAGTCGTCAGAATAACAGCTCCGTTTCCTTAGGCTGACTCGCTCGACTCACCGTAAACATTCTTTGCGCTGACTTTTGCGAAAACGCTTGAACCCCACGGCAAACTAAACGGAGCAGCTATGAGTGTAGTCACTGGAATCGTGCATTGTGTCGATAGCCTGAGTGTCATATCACAACTGGTTGGCTCCGTCACAAAAGTAGTGAGATCACTTTGCCTGATGAGCACTTTGTAGCCTGTAATTGATGAGCCGCCATTATTTGGGCTAGCCCAGCTGATAGTAACCTTGTCAGGACTCCAGATAGTGGTCGGCGGGTTTGGCTGGTTGGGCTCCTGGGCAGCAAGCACCGACATTAAGTTGCTGAACACACTGTAGCCGTACTCATTTCTGGCCTCAACTCTAAAAGTGTACACAAGGCCTTAAGTGAGTCCAGTTGCCGTGTAACTAGTACTCGTTAAGTCAGTTATGAGCACTATGAAAACTGAGTTTGATTAGTCTGACCACACCCGGTAGCCGATCAATGGTGAGCCACCATCGAAAGCAGGAGGAGTCCAGCTCAATCCAACTTGATCTCGCTTGGTAACTGCAGCGACATTCGATAGTCCTGTTGGTCGATCAGGCTTCTATGCAGCAAGTATACTCACCGCGGGCGTTGAAAGATCACTAAACCCAACAATATTACGCGCTTTCACCACAAAGTTATAAGTGGTTGCTGGCGTAAGCCCAGTCACAGTTAGTGTTTTTGAGGTGGTGCCTGAACCGAACAGCGCATAAGTTGTTGAGGGTGCCACTGCATACATGACCTGATAGAGTGTAACTGGGGAGGCACCATCATACGCGCCAGGTGTCCAAGAGAGACCAACCTGGTAGGCAGTAGTTATCTCTGGCTCATTCTACAAATTGGTCGGTCTGTCAGGTACCTTCGCCGCCAATATTGAAATTTCAGATGATTCTAGACTTGAACCTACTGTGTTCCTGGCCACAACTTTGAACCTGTATGTTTTACCTGCAGTCACAGATGTTGTCTAATAGAAGAGACTTGTACCAATGATTTCAAGCAAAATGAAACTGCCCGCGGTACCTTGATCATAGTAGATGGTATGATCGACTACTGAGGTGCCTCCATTGCTAATGCCTGCGGACCAAGTAAACCTGATCACGGTGTCTGAGGTTGTCTGTGGATCATTGCGTAGGTCGGTCGGCGCATCAGGCACATTTTATATTACAGCGCCTGTACCTGGGTTAGAAAAAGCTGACTCTCCATAGAAATTAACAGAGATTACTTTAACAACGACGCTATCGTGAATCAAAAGATTGTAAGGGGCTACTTTTAGAGAGGCCAAAGAAACATAGCATATATTGTTAGCTATGACCTAAGCAGAAGTGCCGTCACATAAGACCGATTCTTGGGTGAATATGTTTGAATTATGTTGCTGAATGTAGATCTTGAACTGGGTGATCGGAGAACCATTCGTAATCGGTGAGGCCCATGCAATCGCCACCAAATCATTTTAGTTGACTGTGGTAACGATGTAAGGTGGCTCAGCGATAAAAGCGCACAACAAAGTTATAGAGGTTGATAGGCCACTATAGCCGTAGGAGTTTCTCGCCTCTATCTTGAAGGAGTATGTTGTGCCAGCAGTTAACTAAATTGCCTAGTAGCTCGTTGTGGTAACTCCGCTCGTGAGGACAGAATACGGCTAATTGTCTGCAGAGATGTTGATTCTGTAATCAATGATGACATCGCCACCTGTGAATACCGGGCTCGTCCAAGTCAATCCAAGGGTTGACTTCGATCTTTGTGAATAATTTTCAGTCGGATCGGTTGGAACTCCGGGATTTGTCGTAATTTTAGCCCCGTTTCCTATAGCAGACTCAAGTGAATTTCCGTAGATGTTCTTTGCAAACAACTTTGCATAGACATGAGAGCCCCACTCTAGACTGTAGGGGGAAGCTCGCAAGACTGTGACCGGAATTGTGCAGCTTGTGCCCGTAGATTCCTACATTTGGCAGTTAACTTAATCAACAGTAAATGCCAGCAAATCGCTCTATCTGATTGAGACTTGGTAGCCAGTTATCGGTGAGCCACCGTTATCAGGAGCCAACCACGAGATCACAACATCGTCAGGGTTCCAAGTCGTGAGGGGAGCTGCTGGTTAGGCTGGTGGTTGTGCCGTCAAGATCGCGACTATGTTCGAAAAGTCACTAAAGCCATACAAATTCCTTGCCTCAACTTTGAACTGATAAGTTTCTCCTTGCCTCAATTGATTAACAGTATAGCTCAGCTCTTTTAAGCCTGATGCAAACTCGGTGAAGGTAGAGCCGCTTGCCTAGTCATACCACACGCTGTAGTCAAGCACGGGAGAGCCACCTGAGAAAGCTGGAGCTGACCAAGTGAGCCCGACTCTATCAGCAGCGGTAATAGATGCAACATTCGCCAAATTGGTCGGCGCATCAGGAATCTAAGCAGCGAGCACGGTCACAGATCCTGACACCACACTGAATCCGATCGAGTTTCGCGACCTCACAACGAACTTGTAAGTGGTGCCGGGTGAGAGGCCAGCAACCTTCGAACTGCGGCTTGTAACACCGCTGGCATAGACAGTGTACACATTGTTTGAAGCCTCACAGAAGCTCACTTGGTAGTCGATGATCGGGCTTGCTCCATCGTAGGCGCCGTCTTGCCAGCTTAAACCGACTTGGTATGCTGTGGTCACCTCAGCCACATTAACGAGATTTATTGGGGCATCTGGTGTTTTTGCTGCCAAAATTGACAGCTCGAGTGACTCTAAACTTACACCGACCGTATTTCTCGCACTGACCTTGAATTTATAGGTCTAGCCAGCGACAAGTGCGAAGTCAGTCTGATAGTACTGTGTGGTGAGATCGTTTTTCAGCACCACAAAGTTATTGGCTCCACTCTGATCATAGTAGACTGCATAGTCGACAACTGGGGTGCCGCCATCGGAAGCCACTGACCAGGTCAATCTGATCACAACGTCACTCGTCACTAGTGGGTCATTGGCTAGGACGGGTGCATCCGGCACAAGCTAAATCAATGCTCCGTTGCCAGCTGTGGACAGGAATGAGTTGCCATAAGCGTTGACTGCCATTATTTTCACTTTTACACTGTTGCCCTTCACGAGATTGAAGGGATCTGCTCGCAGTGACTTAAGCGTAAAGAAGCAAACTCTCGATTAAATTACAGCAGCAGATGCACCATCACACTAGGTCTACTCCTAAATGTAAGAGTCTGCAGCTATATTATGGATGTAAATCTTGTATAGGGTTATGACGCCACCGTTGGTTACAGGCGCCGACCATTCAAGTTTTACTAAATCATTACTGTTCGTTGTTGTCACCACGAGAGGTGGTTCTGGCTTAAAAGCACAGAAAAGCTGTAGCACACTACTGAAAGTGCTATAGCTGTATGAGTTGCGAGATTCAACTCTAAACTAGTAGGTTTTACCGGGTGTTAAACCCACAGCTGTGTAAGCTGCTGTGGTCAAACCTGCTGCTACCACGGTAAAGGAGCCGTCTAGCTCAGCCATACTGACTCGGTAGTCTATAATCGATGTTCCTCCCGTGAAGATGTCATTCTTCCATGTGAAGCCTAGTGTTGTGGCAGTCCTCATGAAGTAATTCTCAGACAATTGAATCGGCGGATTGGGCGTTGTAATTATGATTGCTCCGTTCCCCGCAGCTGACTCAGCCGAGGCCCCGTAAATATTGCTAGCTATAACCTTAGCGAAAACACTCTAACCCCAATCGAGACTGAATGGAGCTGTCCTAAGTGTAGCCACAGGAATAAAACAAGAGACAGCAATCGACTATGATCTATCACAGCTTGAGGATTCTACTGAATATGTCTAAAGATCATTTTGTCGGATCGATACTATGTAGCCAGTGATTGGAGAGCCACCATCGTCTGGCTCCGTCCAGGTTACGAGTACGATGTTGCTTGCTTGCAAAAATGTAGTTGTCGGTGAGGCAGGTAAACCTGGCTTTTGGGAGGCTAAAATTGCGACAAAATCAGATAAAACGGAGAATCCATATAAATTTCGAGCTTTTATTTTAAACCTGTAGGTTTTACCCTAAGTTAAAGAAGTTGCGATGTAACTTTATGAAGTTATGCCGCTAGCGATCTGTGTATATTCGCCGCCGGCTGCATTATCATACCAAACGCTGTAGTCTAGTACGGGTAGACCTCCATTGAACGCAGGTGCAACCCAAGTGACACTGATCTGATTACCTTTTGTGTTCGCTGCATCGTTCGCCAGATTTGTTGGTGCATCAGGTATTTAGGCTGCCAACACGCTAATTGATGCAGAGAACTCACTAATGTCGACGACGTTGCTTGACTAGACAACAAATTTGTAGGTGACGCCAGGTGTAAGCCCAGTCACGATCGCTGTCCTGGTCGTTAGCCCACTCTCAAAGACAAGGTAGGTGGGGCTTGTCTCCTCAGCATAGCTGACTGTGTACTCGAGCTCGGGACTTCCTCCATTATAAGCTCCATTTTGCCAGGTTAGACCAACTTAGTATCCTGTTGTGATCAGGGGAAGGTTGGCGAGATTGCGTGGTGGGTCAGGTAGTTTAGCTGCCAAAACAGAAAGTGCCACTGAAAGCTAACTGCTTCCAACCGAGTTTCTAGCCGTTACTTTGAAGCTATAGGTCGTTCCTGGCGTCAAAGACACTGTCGTTACATAGAAACTCTCCAAGACTTTAATTTGAAGCAGCACATAATTGCCATTTCCCTGATCATAAAAGATATCATAGTCAGTGACTGGGGCTCCACCATTCTGGTCGCTGTCCGTCCAACTGAATCTGATTCGAGTGTCGGTAGTGGTCGTGGGATCGTTGGCTAAGTTGATCGGTGGATCAGGCACATACTGAATCACTGCGTTGTTTCCGGCCTCAGATCTAATTGACTCGCCGTAGATATTTATCGAAACCACTTTAGCGAATATACTGTCACCTTAAACGAGGTTATAAGGTGATGCTATAAGTGTTGCGAGAGATACCGAGCAGGATTAACTTGAGATCACGATTTGATTAGTGCCAATACATTCAATATTCTCCTCTCTGAAAGTAGTATCATCTTGTTACCGTATGAAAACTTTGTAGGCGATGATTGGTGACCCATTAGTTATGGAATTACCCCAAGAAATGGTCACTAATTCATTTCTGTTTGCCGTTGTGACACTTACTGGTGGATCAGGCACAAAAGCACAGAGGAGCGTAATCGCTTCGCTTTGACTGCTGTAGCTGTATGAGTTACGGGAAAGTACCTTAAACTCATACGTCAAGCCGGCCACTAGTCCTGTGGCTTTGTATGCTGGGCTGCTAAAGCCCGACGCAAGCACGAAGAATGTCTCGCCCTGTATAGCGATCATTACTCGGTAGTCGATGATGGGTGCGCCACCAGTAAAGGCTGCAGGCTGCCAAGTAAGGGCTAATGTCGACTTGGTTCGTTGAGAGACATTCTCAGCCAAATTTATCGGAGCGTCAGGTTTTGTCGTAATGACTGCACTGTTGCCCGCAAGACTTGACAATGAGTCTCCATACAGGTTAGTTGCGATAACTTTCGCAAAGATACTTGAACCCCAGTCTAGGTTGTAGGGTGCAGCACGCAGAGCCATCACTGGGACCGAACATGTGGTCGCTACAGAGACAGACATATCGCAATGGTCCACACTTATGGAGAATTGCGTGAGATCGCTGTGTCTGATCGATACTTTATAACCTGTGAGTGGTGAACCGCCGTTGTCTGGCGCCTGCCACGAGATGATCACATTGTCAGGCAACCACACCGTCGTCGGTGCGTTAGGCTGCGCTGGCTGCTAAGCAGCCAAAACATTTATCGTGCTGCTAAAAGTACTGAACCCGTAAGCATTTCTTGCCTGAACCTTGAATTTATAAGTAGATCCTTAAGATAGAGATGTGGCGATATAGCTTGTCTAGGTGAGGTTTGACTCTAGCACCACTAATTCTCCACCTGAGGCATTATCGTACCAAATTCTATAGTCGAGCACTTTTGAGCCTCCGTTGAAGGTAGGCGGGCTCCAAATAAGAGCAATCTGGCTTGAACTTGTCGTGGCTGCAACATTGGCAAGGTTCTCAGGTGCATCGGGGATCTGTGCAGCGAAGACAGTTATCGGCGGAGAATAGTCTGAAAGGCCAACAGCGTTTCTGGACTGGATCACGAACAAGTACTTGGTTCCGGGTGTTAGACCCTGCACCTTATACTTGGTGTCCTTGACACCCTCTGCAAACACAGTGTAAGCGACGGTTTACAGACGCCTTGGACCAGCTGAAACTACCAAGTAGCTTATTGTGTAGTCAATGACGGGCGGTCCTCCATTACTAGAGCCTGAGGACCAAACTAACTTGACTTGGGGGTCATTTAAAGGTTCTTGGTCATCATATAGGTTAACGGGAGGGTCTGGGACAATATTGACGAAGGTGGTATTTTATATCTATTTACCAGAAAGAAATTGTGTAAAAACCGGATTTTAGATCGGTTTAGTTGCCTCAACTTCAATAAGATCCGTCTTTCATAGTAATTATTATTGGGAGTTTGTGTAGCTGTAGTTTTACTAGCCACTAAAACCCATGGTCAGGTTCTAATCTAGTCTTAGGTATTCTGGTGCTTCGACCAGTCAATCTTGGGCAAAATTTGGATCCGATTTATTTTCAGCGCGCAGCATTGTAGTGTTTAAATGGTCGGCTATTATTGACTCCTGGGCGCTGCTATTCCAGAGATCAAGCGGGATGGTATTTCTCCAGGGTGGAGTGCCGAGTTTGTCAAGTAAGGTGGGATCGTCGTTGTAGGGGAAGAAAAAATTTTGGGTGGTGTTTTAAATTCCAAGTATACGTTACTCACTCTAGTCGTAGCATGATTCTATGCCAACAGATATGGTGAGTGCGTTTAAGATTATTTTTCTCATTTTATATAAAATTATTATAATTAAAATCTGGGGTTTTGGGGTTTTGGGG
>Ga0194118_10007009_pt1 | contig 10984 bp, 8 predicted proteins | sample TA2MahsurfametaG_2_FD_148662 | JGI IMG/M metagenome (GOLD analysis project Ga0194118, IMG submission 148662) | Freshwater microbial communities from Lake Tanganyika, Tanzania - TA2015013 Mahale N5 surface | ecosystem: Environmental > Aquatic > Freshwater > Lake | place: Tanzania: Lake Tanganyika...
TCATCGGAGCAATGCACGCGCGCGGCTCGACGCCTTCCTGGACGCTGAAGGTCGACATGAAATCGGCCAAGAGGTCGTGCCGGTGGACGCCCTGAAGTTCAAGGACAGCCGAAAATACTCCGAACGGCTGAAAGAAGCCCTGGAAAACACAGGCGAAACCGATGCCTTGGTGGTCATGGGGGGCTCGGTGATGAGCGTTCCCCTGGTGGCCGCTTGCTTTGATTTTGACTTCATGGGCGGATCCATGGGGTCGGTTGTTGGCGAGCGATTTGTTCGGGGTGTGGAGTCGGCCCTTGAGCAGAAGGTTCCGTTTGTGTGCTTCACCGCCACGGGCGGGGCCCGGATGCAGGAGGGCCTTTTGAGTTTGATGCAGATGGCCAAGTGCAACTCGGCACTCACCCTGTTGGCCAAGGCCAAGCTTCCTTACATCAGCGTACTGACCGACCCCACCATGGGCGGCGTGTCGGCCGGTTTTGCCTTCATGGGTGACGTTGTCGTGGCCGAGCCGAACGCGTTGATCGGTTTTGCGGGCCCGCGCGTGATTGAGAACACGGTGCGCGAAAAACTCCCCGAGGGGTTCCAGCGCGCCGAGTTCTTGCTGAGCAAGGGTGCGGTGGACATGATCGTCGATCGGCGTGAACTGCGCCTGAAGGTTGCGCGCCTGTTGGCCATGCTCCAGCGCCAGAGCGCTGACGCGGTGGCATGACCGCGGCCGACCCGAACAACCGCTCGCCCAACCCCGCCGCGGCGCCTTATGTGGGCGCCGCGGGCGTTTTCGGCGCTGCGCAGTCCCAGTGGGCGCTGCCTGATTGGCTGACCTACGTTGAGTGCTTGCATCCGGTGGGCATCGACATGACTTTGGCGCGGACCCGTGAGGTCGCACAGCGCTTGGCCCTGCAATTTGAGGTGCCAGTGGTGATGGTGGCCGGCACCAATGGAAAGGGGTCGACCTGCGCCATGCTGGAAGCCATCGCCCTGCGGGCCGGCTACCGCGTGGGCCTGTACAGCAAACCGCATTTGGTTCACTTTGAGGAGCGCTGCCGCCTGCAGGGCCAGATGGTCGAGCCCGAAGCCCTGTTACCGCACTTTGAGGCGGTGCAGGCCGCTCGCGGCGCGATCACGCTGACCTACTTTGAGTTCACCACCCTGGCCATCATGCGCCTGTTGTCCCTGGCGCCACTGGATTTGGTGATTCTCGAGGTGGGCCTGGGCGGTCGGCTGGATGCAGTGAACATCATTGACGCCGACGTCTCCATCATCACCAGCATTGACCTGGACCACACAGAATATTTGGGCCCCGACCGCGAAAGCATTGGTCGCGAGAAGGCGCATATCATGCGCAGCGGCCGGTCTGCCGTGGTCAGCGACCCGATGCCGCCGGCCTCAGTCCTAGAGCACGCGCAGGCGCTGGGTACTGACCTTTGGCTTGCCGGCCGAGACTTTTCACATGGTGGCGACCGCCAGCAGTGGCAGTGGAGGGGACGCAGCCGTCGCTACCATGCCTTGGCCTATCCGGCCCTGCGGGGTGCCAACCAGCTGATCAATGCGGCGGGTGTGTTGGCTGCGTTTGAGGCTTTGGCCGACCGGCTGCCCATCAATGCACAGGCGGTGCGTGAAGGCTTGGCCTTGGTCGAACTGCCTGGGCGCTTTCAGATCGTACCGGGGCAGCCCGTGCTGGTGTTGGACGTAGCCCATAACCCGCACGCAGTGGCCACTTTGGCGGTGAACCTGGACCAAATGGGCTTTTACCCCCGGACATTTGCTGTGTTCGGCGCGATGCGAGACAAAGACCTGGCCCAGGTGGTGCGTCCGCTGCTGCCACTGGTCACCCGTTGGCATGTGTGCGGGCTGCCCACGCCCCGCGCGGCCACGGTCCAGGAGCTTCAACAGCATCTGCAAGGTGCGGATGTGATGGGTCATGCGAACCCCCACCAGGCCCTGCAGGCCGCCGTGTCCGAGGCAGACCCGGCAGATAGAATCCTGGTGTTTGGTTCCTTCTGGACCGTGGGTGGCGTCACCGCCCAGGGCTTGCCCCGCTTGGGGTCGGCGCACGGCCGCTAGCGCGTCACCGCCTGGCGGATGCAGGCCGGCCGATGGCGCGGTGGGGAACCGCTTCGTTTGCGCATGACTGGCCTGCTGACGGCGGCCGATCGACCTTCAACATGGCCTTGCTGAAATTTCTGCGTCGCCCCGGAGCTGCATCCGAACCCTCCAATCCCGGCGCTCCATCGGCTGCAGCCCAGGCGGTGCAGGCTGCGCGGGAACAGGCACGGCGCCGCTTGATGGGTGCGGTGGTGCTGCTGGGCATCGGCATCATCGGTTTTCCGCTGGTGTTCCAAACCCAGCCTCGGCCCCTGCCGGTGGACATTCCCATCGAGATTCCCAACCGTGAGCAGGTGCCGGCGTTGGTCGCTGCCGCAGGCAGCGCGAATCCCGCCCCAGTCAGCCCCTTGTCCAACGCCGGGCAGGGCACAGCCAGTTTGGCCAGCCGGCCCTCTGTGGCCGCCGTTCCCCCAGTACCGGTGGAAGTGGAAGTGCTGCCCCCAAGCCGGGGTGAAGCCGCCGAGGACAGTGGTAAGGATCCCGCGCGCGAAGGTTCAAAGGACGGGTCGCGCGAGGCGGACAAAGACGGCCCCAAGGAAAGCCCTAAGGACGCTGCTGAGAAAGAACGCGGTCGCTTCGTGGTTCAGGTTGGCTCCTACACCGACCTGGATACGGTGCGCGAGGTTCGCCAAAAGCTCGAACGTATGGGGATCAAGACGTACACCCAAGCTGCCGTGATCGAAGGCGCGACCCGGGTACGCGTGCGCGCGGGTCCATTTTCCAGCCGGCAGGAGGCCCAAGAGGTACAGTCCAAGCTCAAGGCAACGGGTGTAGCAGCGTCACTGCTGCAACTCTGAGGCGCACCGCAGACCATGCAATGGTTGGACATGCCTGCGGTTGATGTGGCCATGGTCATCGTGCTGCTGGTCTCGGCTGCGATCGGTGTTTGGCGAGGTTTCATCTACGAAGCCGCCTCCCTGCTGGGCTGGGTGGCGGCCTATGTCGGAGCTCAGCGGTTTTCGCCCTGGCTCATGGCGCAGTGGTCGCTACAGGGCTACACGCCTGAACTGGGCCGTGGCAGTGCCTTTGCGGCGCTGTTCTTGGTGATCTTGCTGGTGTGGGCCGTGGCCGCACGGCTGCTGCGCCGTGTGGTGCACGCCACCCCGCTGCAGGTGCCCGACCGGCTGGGGGGTGCTGCGTTTGGTTTGGTTCGAGGGATCTTGATTCTGTTGGTCGTGGCCACCGTGGTGGCTTGGACACCACTGAAGCATCTGGAAGGCTGGCAGGCCTCTCAAGGCCGCATTTGGCTGGAACGCCTCATCGAAGGGCTGCAGCCGTATTGGCCTGATGGCCTGACCGATCAGGCTCGCGACCAGATTCCCGAAAAGGCACGCGACGTGCTCACCGGCAAGTAACAGGGAGAACCGGGCATGTGCGGGATCGTGGGCGTGATGTCGCAGTCGGCGGTGAACCAACTGATCTATGACGCCTTGTTGCTGCTGCAACACCGTGGGCAGGACGCGGCTGGTATTGTGACCATGCAGGGCGACAAGTACTTCATGCACAAGGCCCGTGGCATGGTGCGTGATGTCTTTCGTACCCGCAACATGCGGGCCTTGGGCGGCAACATGGGTTTGGGCCAGGTGCGCTATCCCACCGCTGGCAATGCCTACAGCGAAGAGGAAGCACAGCCGTTTTACGTCAATGCCCCCTACGGCATTGTTTTGGTGCACAACGGCAATCTCACCAATGCATCGGCGCTCAAGCGAGAGCTCTTCGACATTGACCGCCGACACCTCAACACCGAAAGCGACACCGAGGTTCTGATCAACATCCTGGCCCACGAGCTCGAAAGTGTGGCGCGCGACGTGCAACTCACCCCGCAGCGGGTGTTCGAGGCTGTGCGTGGTGTGCACCGTCGCATCAAGGGTTCCTATGCGGTGGTTGCGTTGATTGCTGGGCATGGCTTGTTGGCCTTCCGAGACAGCTTTGGCATTCGGCCTTTGGTGTACGGCGTTGCCCAAACCGATCAGGGCACTGATGTGATGGTGGCCAGCGAAAGCGTAGCGCTTGATGGAAGCGGCTTCAAGGTGGTGCGCGACGTGGCCCCGGGCGAAGCTCTGTTCATCGACTTGAAGGGTCAGGTGTACAGCCAAGCGTGTTCTAGCCCAACGGTGCTCAATCCCTGCGTCTTTGAGTTTGTGTACTTGGCTCGGCCCGACTCGGTGATCGACGGTATTTCGGTCTATCAGGCCCGTGTCAATTTGGGCCAAAGCCTGGCGCAACGCGTCATCTCGGTGATGCCGCCGTCTGATATCGATGTGGTCATTCCGATTCCTGAAAGCAGCCGACCGTCGGCCATGCAGTTGGCGGTGGAACTGGGGCGCCCCTATCGGGAAGGCTTTGTGAAGAACCGCTACGTGGGCCGCACCTTCATCATGCCGGGCCAGGCGATGCGCAGGAAAAGTGTGCGACAAAAACTCAACGCGATTACCAGCGAGTTCAAGGGCCGCAATGTGCTGTTGGTGGACGACTCCATCGTGCGCGGCACCACCAGCAAAGAAATTGTGCAGATGGCCCGCGAGGCTGGTGCGCGCAGGGTCTTCATGGCCAGCGCGGCTCCGCCGGTGCGCTTTCCAAATGTGTATGGCATCGACATGCCCACACGTGAGGAACTCATTGCCCATGACCGTTCGGTCGAAGACATCCGCGCTTTCATTGGGGCTGATGCGCTGATCTATCAGGATGTAGACGCCATGAAGCGGGTGGTGGGGCAACTCAATCCAAAAATCACTGGCTTTGAAGCCTCTTGCTTTGATGGCCACTACATCACCGGTGATTTGAGCGTGGGCGACTTTGCTGCCATGGCTGTGCAGCGCAAGGCACAGGGTGAAGAGGAAGAGGGTTCAGGCCGCGGTCGTTTGACCCTACCCAATACGGCTGAACGGGAGGGTTCTTGATGAGTGGGTCATACAAGTCTGGGAAGGGCCAAAGCCAAGCGTCTGGCCAGTTGCCAGATTCGGGAGCGCCGGACAGCCCCTGGGGTAACAGCCGTCTTCCTGTGGATGTGCGGCTGGATACCCTGGCGGTGCGTGAGGGCCTGCCGCCCTCGCAGTGGGGTGAAAACGCCGAGGCCCTGTTTCTTACCAGCAGCTTCGTTCATCCCAGCGCCGCGGTAGCCGCCCGGCGCTTTGCCAACGAGGAAGAGGCCTTTGTTTACACCCGCTTTTCCAATCCCACCGTCAGCATGATGGAGCGGCGCCTGGCTGCGCTTGAGGGTACGGGGGCTTGCATCGGCACCTCCAGTGGCATGTCAGCGGTGATGCTGATGATCATGGGCTTGCTCAAGGCTGGCGACCATGTGGTGTGCTCGCGCAGTGTGTTCGGCTCCACCATCAAGCTCTTGCAGGGCGAGTTTGGCAAGTTTGGCGTGCAAAGCAGCTTTGTGTCGCAGACCGATGTGGATGAGTGGAGGCGCGCGGTGCAGCCCAATACCAAGCTGCTGTTTGCCGAAACACCAAGCAACCCTTTAACCGAGGTGTGCGATATGGCCGCCCTGGCCGACATCGCTCGGCAAGCCGGCGCTTGGTTAGCGGTGGACAACTGCTTTTGTACCCCGGCCCTGCAGCGGCCGGTAGATTACGGCGCCGACCTGGTCATCCACTCAGGCACCAAGTACCTGGACGGCCAGGGCCGTGTGGTGGCCGGTGCCGTCTGCGGCGCGCCAGAGCTGGTGGAAGAGCGCTTCGTTCCGGTAATGCGCTCTGCGGGCATGAGTTTGTCGCCCTTTAATGCCTGGGTGGTGCTTAAGGGTATGGAAACCCTGGGCATCCGCATGCAGGCTCAAAGCGCCCGAGCCCTGGCGCTGGCGCAGTGGTTGGAAACGCAGCCTCAGGTGGCCCGCGTGTACCACCCCGGGCTGGCCTCGCATCCCCAGCATGAACTGGCGATGCGCCAGCAAAATGGCTGTGGTGGGGCCGTCGTGAGCTTCATCGTTAAAGGGCAGGGCGCAGCAGCCGCCCGCGCCCATGCGTTTGCCACGATCGACGCCACGAGGGTGTGTTCCATCACCGCCAATCTGGGCGACACCAAGACCGCCATTACCCATCCGGCCAGCACCTCACATGGCCGCTTGACCGAGGCTCAGCGAGAGGCTGCGGGCATCACGCAGGGCATGATCCGCGTGGCCGTGGGCTTGGAAGACCTGCAAGACCTGAAGGCAGACTTGGCCCGAGGCCTGGAGCGGTTGAACTGAACATGGGCAGCCCGGTCCGCACCCGCATTGCACCATCGCCCACCGGCCTTCTGCACCTGGGTACCGCCCGCACCGCCTTGTATTGCTGGGCATACGCCCGGCACTTCGGCGGCCAGTTCATCCTGCGCATCGAAGACACCGATATTGCGCGGTCCACGCAGGAGTCGGTAGACCAGATTCTTCAATCCATGCGTTGGTTGGGCTTGAACCATGACGAGGGTCCGATCTTCCAAATGCAGCGCCTGCAGCGCTACCACGAAGTGGTCGAGCAGATGATTGCAGCCGGCACTGCCTACCAATGCTGGTGCACGCCTGCTGAGTTGGATGCAATGCGCGAGAAGCAAAAGGCCCGGGGGGAAAAGGCCCGCTACGACGGCCGCTGGCGGCCTGCCCCCGGCAAGGTTTTACCTGTGCCCCCAACGGATGTGAAGCCGGTGGTGAGATTTGCCAATCCCTTGCAAGGCGTGGTGACCTGGGACGACCTGGTCAAAGGCCCCATCAGCATCGCCAATGAGGAGATCGACGACCTGATCATCTTGCGTCCGGCCCCCGAGGGCTCGCCGGCGGACTCGCTGGGCATTCCCACCTACAACTTTGCAGTGGTGGTGGACGATTGGGACATGCGCATCACCCATGTTTTCCGTGGGGATGAGCACATCAACAACACCCCCTGGCAATTGAACATGCACCGGGCGCTCGGCGCCACCATTCCGCGCTTCGGCCACTGCCCCATCATCTTGGGAGACGATGGCCTGAAGCTGAGCAAGCGTCGCGGTGCGGTCAGCGTGACCGCCTATCAAGAAGCGGGTTATCTGCCCGAGGCCATGTTGAACTACCTGGCTCGATTGGGCTGGAGTCACGGCGATGCTGAACTCTTCAGTGCGCAGCAGATGGTGCAATGGTTTGATGGGTCTCACCTTGCCAAAAGCCCAGCGCAGTGGGACCCGGCCAAGCTCGCTTGGGTGAACGCCCACTACATCAAGCAAGCGGATGATCAACGGCTGGCGTCGCTGGTGCACCAGCAACTCCAAACCCGTGGCCGGCATGTGGCCCTGGACGCGGCCCTAGTGGCTCAGTGTGGCCTCTTCAAGGACCGATGCGTCACCACCGTGGAATTGGCCGATTGGGTCGAGGTGTACCACCTCGCGCCTACACCCGATCCAGCCGAACGTGCGCAACATGTAACCGATGCGGTGTTGCCGGCCCTGCGTGTGCTGCGCGACCGGCTGGGCAGTTGCGAGTGGACGAAGGAGGGCGTGGCTGCTGCGCTCAAGCAAACTTTGGCTGACCATGGCCTGAAGATGCCGGCCTTGGCCATGCCGCTTCGGCTGCTGGTTTGCGGTCGGCTGCAGACACCTTCGGTGGACGCGGTTCTCGCGCTTTTCACCCGGGAAGAAGCCCTAGACCGCCTGCGGGACGTCTGAAATACATGCTAGACTCGTAGTCTTGCTTGAACGGTGCAACACCTTCAATGCTCGGCGTAAACGAGCGGGGGTATAGCTCAGCTGGGAGAGCGCTTGCATGGCATGCAAGAGGTCAGCGGTTCGATCCCGCTTACCTCCACCATCATAAATGGACAGCCGGTGGCGCAGCGGGAAGGCATGGAAAGATCAAGTCCCCTTCGTCTAGAGGCCTAGGACACGACCCTTTCACGGTTGTAACAGGGGTTCGAATCCCCTAGGGGACGCCAAGTTGGTTGGCACTTGCAGGGAACCCTGGAACGCCATCACCGCTGCGGAGCGGTAGTTCAGTTGGTTAGAATACCGGCCTGTCACGCCGGGGGTCGCGGGTTCGAGCCCCGTCCGCTCCGCCAAACACCCAGCAAGAACGCGCCTTCGGGCGCGTTTTTCGTTTCTACCCACCAATTTACCCACCGCCGAGCACTGGCCTGAAGCCACCCGCGCGGCCGCGTCTGCAGGCAACAACGACCGCGTGTGGTGCCACGGGGTAGGCGGCCTGGAGTGGTGGTGGGTGCGCAGGTATGTTGCCGGGGGTGAAGCTTCAAGCTTCTGCCTTCTTGATCCCCCCAGCTTACCCTCACCCCCCATTTCCAGCGATGGGGCCCACAGCAGACTGTGCATTCGAATCCGCACGAACGACGAGGTGTTCAACGAAAGTGGTGCTCCGGGTGGTGCCGGGGTTTGCTCGACGCCAATACACGGCTGCCAGACTGCGCAGGGATCGCAGACCTAACGCGTGATCATCACCACTTGCTCGGCGAGGATCTGTACCTTGAGTTCGACCAATTCACCACCGGTCTTCAGCTTGGCGTACCCCACGCCGTCGACCACCAGCCGACCGGGTTTGGCCGCTGGTACTGGCGACTTGGTGCCGGCTTGGTCTTCGCGGGTCAGCCCACGCTCGCCGGTGCAGATTGAAAGCAGCGCGGGTTCGCTCAGCTCCACACCTCGAACCTGCGACAGATCGGTCTTGCTGCGCGTGGCAAGTGTACGGCCCGCCTCGTCAAGCAAGCGCACCGCCTGGAACTGCGGCGCCCAGCGCCCGTCGCTGTCAAGCCGTCCCGCGCTGATGCATGAGCCGTCTGAGGCCTGCGCTGCAGTGGAGCAAACCAAGGCCGCTACCCACAGAACCCGTACCGAAGGGCGCGTCACGTTGTCGGACGCCTTTGAGACCAGAAAGCCAAAGTTCATGCCTTCTCCCTTGAACAAGTAAACCTCCGCTCAGGCAGGCCGCAGACGCTCTGACTGTCCTGCCGAATACCAAGTCACGCAGTCCCAGCAAGAGCGAGGGCAACACAGGTGATCGGGCTGATGCTCGGATTGACCGAGGGTCTGGGCCACAAACCGCCTGTAGTGGCTGCAGCGTGCGCAATTGCCCGCCGTTGGCATCGGGTTCGGCCAGCTTGGTCTGCCCCATATCCTCGACCAGCACGCAGCAGCCCTTGCCGCTGAAGCCCCTCAGTCTATCGTGGCCGCAACCGCCGCAATGCAGTCGCAGGATGCATTGTGCCAACATTCTTTGTTCGAGGAAGTTGTCAAACTCGTCCTTGACGAACCGGGGTAAGTCGGCGCCGGCGCTGGCTTCGGTGGCTTCGTGCGGTTACCTATGGACAAGCTAGCCTTCGTGGCGTTCAAGTCCAGGTCTGTCGCCCGCCTCTTCACCCTTTGCCGAACATGCGATCACAACCCACGCGCCTACATCCGTTCCGCCTCGTGTCGTCCCTGGCAGCCCTGGCTGCTCTTGCTCTTGCCGGCTGTGCCAGCGTCCCCCCTCCGCCGCCCGAAGCACCACCGCAAGCCCAGGCTTGCCCCGCTGGCGTGCCCGCTGGGGCGCGCTGCCTGCGTGGGCAAGATTCCGCCAAGTCGCACTACCTCATTGTCATGCCGCAGAAATGGAGCGGCGTGCTGGTGGTGCATGCCCACGGTGGCCCCACCCTGGGCCCACCCAGCCCCACCCGCGCTGACGAAGATATCAAGCGTTGGGCCATCACGGTCAGCGAAGGCCATGCTTGGGCGGCTTCGGTCTTCCGCCAAGGCGGGTTTGCCGTGACCACGGCCGCTGAAGACACCGAAAGGGTGAGGCGCATCTTTGTCGACCATGTGGCCAAGCCGCGCCGCACGCTCCTGCACGGGCAGTCGTGGGGTGCCATGGTGGCCACACGGGCGGCCGAGCTCTTTCCCAAATCCTGGGAGGGCATCCTGCTCACCAGCGGTGTCGTGGCCGGCCCGGCCACCTATGACTTCCGCCTGGACTTGCGCGCCATCTACCAGCACCTGTGCGGCAACCACCCGCGGCCCGATGAGCCCCAGTACCCGCTGGACATCGGCCTGCCCGCAGACAGCAAGCTGACCAATGCCGAGCTCGCGAATCGTGCGGATGAATGCCTGGGCGTACGCAAGCCGGCCGCACAGCGCACGCCTGTCCAGGCGCAGAAGCTGAAGACCATCGTCGAAGTGCTCAAGATGCCCGAAAACTCGGTCATCGGGCACTTGAACTGGGGCACCTTTACGCTGCGCGATGTGGTGGCCAAAAACGGTGGTGTAAGCCCCTTTGGTAACGAAGGTGTTCGTTATGTGGGCTCCAGCGACGATGTGGCCCTGAACGCCGCCGTACCCCGCTTCAAGGCCAATCCGCAGGCAGCCGCCCGCTTTGCGGCCGATGTGGACCACCAAGGGCGCTTCGCCGTGCCGGTGATCAACGCCCACGGCATAGGCGACCCCACTGTGTTTGTGGAGGGCGGCGATACCCTGCGCCAGCGCATGGTGGGGGCCGGCAACGGCGCCCGCCTGGTGATGACGTTTGTCGACTCTAACGATCACAGCTATTGGGGCGATGCCCATTACCCGCCCTTGTTCGATGCGCTGTTGAACTGGGTAGAGAAGGGCCATAAACCCACCCCCTCCAGCATTGCTGAGCGCTGCCGGCAGCTGCGGCCGGCCCATGTGAGCGAGTGCCGCTTCTTGCCCGACTACGTGGTCAAGCCGCTGGCCACGCGCGTTTTGCCGCGTTGAATCGTCACCGAACACATTTCTTGCCGTGATGACCCGCTGGCGCCGCCCATGGTGGCGCCCAAGCTTCGGCCCAAACCCATGGCCGTTAACTGAGCGCCGTTGCACCTACAGCGGGGCTGTCACACCGCCTTGAACGGGTTCAAGTCCGCTGCGGTAGTTACCCGGTAAAGACGCGCCTTTGGGCGCGCCGTTCGTTCCAACGGGTGTCCCTCCC
>Ga0194118_10007010_pt1 | contig 10983 bp, 12 predicted proteins | sample TA2MahsurfametaG_2_FD_148662 | JGI IMG/M metagenome (GOLD analysis project Ga0194118, IMG submission 148662) | Freshwater microbial communities from Lake Tanganyika, Tanzania - TA2015013 Mahale N5 surface | ecosystem: Environmental > Aquatic > Freshwater > Lake | place: Tanzania: Lake...
GATGTGTAAAAAATTGGCAAAATCGAAATCAATTTCTAACTACAAAATGTTGACAGAGAAAAATAATAATGATTTAATATACAAATATATTTTAACAGAAGGGATATCAGATATTAAAGGTGGATTAATCGTATTAAAGCAAATGAATTATCCTAAAGAAATTATTGATAATACACTTAATTAAATCTATAATATAATTCGTTAGTAAATCAATTAATTTATATGTTCTTTTTGTAATATAATGACATCCGTAACTGATTTATTAAATCCAACATTTTTAATGTTTTTAGGAATACTAGTACTTGCTGTAGCACTTATTGTAGTTTATTTTGAAAGTAAAATGAGGGAACAAAATCATAAAATTGCTTCCATGTTAAGTTTAGTATCTACATTAGCAGAGGATATGAATGGAATTAAAATGGGAGTAAATCAATTCATTATAAGAGGAGGAAATAATCCAAATATATCTATTAAGGATAATTTAGGAATTTCTGATACAAATAAATTAATTGAAGTTTCAGATGATGAGGAAACAGATGATGATGAAGTAGAATATGAAGAAGAGAAAGATGAAGAAGAAACAGATGATGATGAAATAGAAGATGCAGATAATGAAAACGAAGAACATTCGGATGATGAAGACGAACAATCGGAAGATGAAGACGAACAATCGGAAGATGAAGTAAAAGTTATTAAATTACAAGTATCAAATGAAGAAGTTGAAGATATTCATTCATATGAAGAAGCTGATAATTTAGAATTTGACCAAAATGATGATTTAGACGAATTTAATATAAATGATGATATCCCTGAAATAGCAGAAGATTATGTTGAGGAAATATTGGATTTAAAATATGATGAAAAGTCAGAAGAAATTAAGAATTCTTTAGAAGAACTCACTATTCCTTCTACAAGTGATTTAAAAACAATTTCAATCAATTTAGGAGATGATACACACGATACCATTGACTATAAAAAATTGCAATTGCCAAAGCTTAGAAGCATTGCTGTCGAAAAAGGCTTAGCAAGTAATTCAGATGTATCAAAATTAAAGAAACAAGATTTACTTAAATTACTTGGTGCTGAATAAGTTTTAGAAAATTTTATTATAAACATAAATTATAGATATGAGTTGGGCCACAAATTATGAAACAGACAATTCAAAACAATATGGTTGGGAAAATTGTTATTCAGCAAGTAATAGTATCGATTTTAATTTTCCTGCAAAAATGGCTGACGGACGTTTATGGTCACAATGGCAACCTGATGCTCTAGTTAATGAGCGTATCCAAATGAAAGAAGGTATTCAGACAAATTGGGGTTATCGCCAATACCTACAAAATAATGGAATGCAAATTATGAATTATAATAATCAAGAAGCATGTTACACACTTGGATTAGATCCACACGTAAATAGTGGAAAAACACCATCTGATAATGTACCTTTTAGATTTAAAGGCATATTTGATACGAGCAAACCAGGATATGGTTATTGCAACTCGGATCTTAAAAATCCATACTTATCGAGAGAACAATTAAATGCCAGATTAGTTGCACCATCAGTTAACCCTGCTGATTTCAAAAATAAACAATAAACAATATATAAAATATAAAATATAAATATAAACAACATAATAATAAGTTTTTATAATTTATTATTATAATGAAAATACTATCTATCGATGTTGGCATCAAAAATTTAGCCTTTTGTCTTTTTGTAAAATTACCAACAGATGAGCAATTTAAGGTGACAAAATGGGATGTTATTAATATTTCTCAAGAGGAAACTTTAAAATGTACCTTTTCCGAAAAAAATAGTTTATGTAATAAACCAGCCAAATTTAAGAAAGACGATAAATGCTATTGTGCTAAACATTCTAAAAAACAACAATATCAGATACCTTCATCCGAACAAAAACCATCATTTATCAATAAACAAAAAATTGCACAACTTTATGAAATTGCCGATAATCATAGCATTAAATATGACCAAAAAATAAAAAAAACCGATTTAGTAAATTTAATTAATGAACATATACAACAATCATATTTTGAAACAATTGAAAGCAAAAAAGCAAACGAAGTCGATTTGTTTAATATTGGCGTGAATATAAAAAATAAATTTAATGAAACTTTTAAAGATGAAGGTAAAATAGACTATGTTATCATTGAAAATCAAATAGGACCATTAGCAATTAGAATGAAAACAATTCAAGGTATGATAGTTCAATATTTTATTATGTCAAATTTAAATGTAGAACATATAGAATTTATATCAGCATCAAATAAATTGAAAGATTGCGATATAAAAGATAAAGAAAAGTACAGTGACAGAAAAAAATTAGGCATAGCAAAATGTTTAGGAATTTTAACATTAGATTTTAGATTTAATGAGCATATAAATTATTTTAATGGACATAAAAAGAAAGACGATTTATCTGATTCATTTTTACAAGGCTTATGGTTTATCAATAACAAAAAACTTTAGAATTTAAATTGAAATATTTTTAGAATTTGAATTAATTCAATTAATTTCAAATATATTAATTGTAATTCGTATTACTTAAAATTAAATGTTCTATTTAATCAATAAATATGGCTGATTTAATGGAAATTACTGAACTCGATTTAAATGATGGAGATTTTGGGCGTTCTTCTTCTAATTTTGGTGGAGGATTAGAGTTATTAATGAATGACAAAGTAAGAGAAAGTTCACGACCAACCAGTGACATTAATTTAGATGATTTAAATAAACTTGAAAATGAACTAAATGATTTGGTGGATGATATTCCTTCTACTGGATTTGCTCCTAGATCTGATTTATTTGACAAACCATCAGTTTCATTCAGCGATGGACCTTCTATCAAATTAAGTGGATTTGATGATAGCAATTTAGGAAAGGCAACTTCCGATACTCAAAATGATAACAAAACATGGGATGGTTATGGAAAATTTAATAACATACCTTTAAATCCTGACAAACCAATTCCCATGGAACCAAAATTATCTAAAGAAGAAATGCTTAGAGAGAAATTCAAATATCTAAGAAAATTAGAAGCTCTTGAAAAGAAGGGTGTTGAACTATCTAAAAAATACTCCATGGAGTCGTCTTTACAAGAAATGATGGGTGAATATGAAACAATCATGGAAGAAAAAACAAAGCAGAATTCAGTGAAGTTTCAAGGAAATATGCTTATGGCTATCACTAATGGTATTGAATTTTTAAATAACAAATTTGATCCATTTGATATTAAATTAGATGGTTGGTCTGAACAAGTACAAGAAAATATTACGGATTATGATGATATTTTTGGCGAATTACATGAAAAATATAAGAGCAAGGCATCTATGGCACCTGAATTGAAATTATTGTTTCAGCTTGGAGGTAGTGCAATGATGGTGCATATGACTAATACTATGTTTAAGAGCGCAATGCCTGGTATGGACGATATATTGCGTCAAAATCCTGACTTGATGCGTTCATTCCAAAATGCTGCTGTTAATTCTATGGCACAAAATAATCCAGGATTTGGAGGTTTCATGTCAAATATAATGAGCCCTACAAACAACGGTACCTTCGGAGACGCTCCTAGAGGCATGGGTCCACCACCACCAATGGCTACTCAAGGTCCAAATTCAATTCCTCCACCAGTTGGAAGACCAGGTAACAATAATTTTGCAAGACCAGATTTAAATATGAGTAAGAGTAATTTTGAGGATGGTATCAATCTTAGAGAGAATTTTGAAAGACCTGATCTACAAGATAGAACAAGTAGAAGACAACAATCCCGTCCAGAAATGAAGGGACCTAGTGATATTAGTGATATTCTCTCTGGACTAAAGACCAAAACAATAAATATTCAACAACCAACACAAAATACAAATGATAATAGCACGATAAGTATTAATGACTTAAAGGATTTGCAATCTGATGCAAATATGCCTAAGAGAAGTGGACGTCGAAAGAAGTCGGCCAGTAATACAGTGAGTTTAGATATTTAGATCCAATGTTAAATAATATATGTTAAATAATATACTTAAAATTTATGTATTACTTGTAAGTATATTCAATATGAATTTTATTTCAGTGGTTTCAATTATAATTTTCATTCAACCGTAACAACTTTTGCCAAGTTTTTTGGTTTATCTGGATTTATACCTTTATTGATTGAAAGATAGTATGCAAATAATTGAATAGGAATTATACCTAGCAAAGAAGCATAAGATTTATTTTCTGGAACTAATATAGTATCACATTTAATAATATCACATACTGAATTGTCATTCGTAATAAAAATGATAGGAGAATTTCTAGAACATACTTCTTGATAACAATTCATTATTTTACTAGAGTAATTTTCATTCAAATTCAATATCATTACTGGAAAATCTTCATCTAATAATGCAAATGGTCCGTGTTTTAATGAACTAGAAGAATATCCTTCAGAATGTATATAAGATATTTCTTTCACTTTCAATGCTCCCTCTTTTGCAATATATTCATCTGTTCCCTTTCCTAATATAAACATATTATTAGCAGTGAATTTTGATGTGATATTCATTATTTTACTATTACATTCATCTAGTGTAGTTTTTATATCATTTGACAAGTTATGTAGATCCTGTATCATTTTTATTCTTTTTTGTTTATTGATTTTGTTAAGAGCTGAAAACCATATTGCTGTCATAGATAAACAGATGACTTGACTAGTAAATGCTTTTGTCGAAGCAACACCGACTTCTTTTCCTGCATTACAATATATACCACAATCAACCTCTCTAGCTATTAACGAGTCTACCACATTTATTATTCCAATTGTTGTTATACTATGAGTTTTTGCTATTTCAATACATCTATGAAGATCCTTTGTCTCTCCAGACTGAGATACTAATATAAACGCTGTTATACCTATATTAGGAATATCACATTCATTAAATTCGGCGCCATCAAATACTTGAACTGTATTAAAATTACACAGCTGTTTAAAATAGTACATACCATATAATGCAGCAAAATAAGAAGTCCCACATCCTAATATTATTAGATTATTAATATTCTTTAATAAATCAGAGTGTTGTTCTAATCCTCCTAATTTCACTTCACAATCATTTTTTATTCGACCACCTTTATTGATGGAACTTGATACTACTTCTGGCTGCTGATATATTTCTTTCAATGTCCAATGATTGAATGGATATGGAGTAAGTTCAGATTCCATTATAGTGACATTTTTCTTTTTGTAATTACGTTTTGTATTTAAAGATAGTAGTGTATCATTTTCTCTTTTTATTATACATATATCGTCATTATGTAAAGTTATATAATTAGACATAATACCACAAAACCCACTTTGCTCTGAAGTTATGATTATTTTATCATCATTTTGACCAACCAATAGAGGCGACCCATTTCTTACACAATATAATATATCTGGTTCATGTATACTCTGAATTATCAAACCGTATGTTCCAGTTAATGAATCGATAGTTTTTTTAATTGAGTCATATACGTCATATGATTTCTTATAATAATATTCAATCAAATTTACTATTACTTCTGTATCAGTTTGAGATTTAAATGAATAACCTTCCTTAATTAAATATTTTTTTAATTCATGAAAATTCTCTATAATACCATTATGAACAATAGCAAAATTACCTGAATTTGATAGATGAGGATGCGCGTTTGTATCCGTTTTACCACCATGTGTTGCCCATCTATTATGTCCAAAACCTATATACATATTATCTGAAGTTTCTAGTTGCAAACTAGACAATTTATCTATAGCACTTATTTCATTAGTAGATGCATATTTATTTACTTCAAATTTATTATTTACAATAGCACATAATCCAGCTGAATCATAACCTCTATTTTGGAGTTGGATTAAACCATTAATTATTAATTGATATACATTTTCGTTTTTCAATAATACTAAACCAAATATCCCACACATTTATAAAAGTAATTTATAAAATATTTTTATAAATTTATTGCATTTTATCATTTATTATATTAAATTTATTATTATAACAAATAATCTACAATTTTACGCCATTTATTAGTAGTATCAAATAAGTATGTAGAATTTCTTTTAATGTCATAATATTTATCAAATCCATCCTTCTCTATATAAAAAAATTTAATATTAACTGTAAGCAAGTTTTCAGATATATCATAATTAAGAAAATATCCTTTACAATTCTTATCCTCAAGTCTTAGTAAAACTTTATATCTATCAGTTAAAATGGGTATTGGTATATTATTTATTAAATTATATCTATTATCATGCTTATTTAATCTATTTATATACTTACCATGTCTATATGCTATTATATCGGTATAATTTATAATTATATGTATTAATTCATCTGGTAAATATTTAAATTTTTTTAATGATTGGATTTCCATTATTATAATTATATTATCTATAAATTCTTAAAATTGATTTTAAGCTTATTTATTAATGACATAAACGGGGTCTTATCTTGTCCATATAAAAGAGAATTGTGTATAAGTTTAGCATTACCATACAACGTGTGACGATTAATATGTAGCCATATAATAAATATAGCAAATAATAAAATAGTAAATATTATGTCTTTCATCATAAATGGTTCATTTCTTAAGTAATATAATGGTGCAACTTTGATGAGTGTATTTATAATAATAAAATAAAAAATTGTTCGTTTACTTGTTCCATACATTAACATTAGGGATAACATGATAATATTATGAATTAAACCTAATGTAAGTGGAAATTTTGGAGAATAATTAGTTATTTTGAATGCATACAATATAAACCAAAAATATACCCAATATGAAAATACCAAATCAGGTCTTAATACTGACATATATATATATTATTGATATAAACTATTTATATGAGAAGGATAGAACCAATTAATCAAATAATTGTAAATATACTTACAGTAAAATGAAATTATATTTGTTTTTGATGATTGATCATGTAATAATTGTTTGGTATGTTGTTCGGTTGCTTCTCCATCCATATTATAATATATATCTTCCAAATTAAAGCTAGCTTCTTTTTTCATTATATATATATATATATTTTATAATTTAATCTTATAATATACATTTTATAATATAATTTTTATTTATTTAGATTAATTCAATATAAATAATAATAATATAAATAATTAATGAAGTCCAAAAATGAAAAGCCTAATTTTTCGATGACTACTTGTGCCAAAACTGGTATTAAAATAAAGAGTTCTGGTAATGATTATAAATCTGATCCATTTGCAGGGGTTGATCCATTTAAAAACCACATTAGAGAAGTGGAACGAGTTAATATTGATTATAATAAAAGCGGTTATGATACGATTGATTTAAATATAGAAAACTATTCACGTGAAGAATTATATAAATTGTTTGGCTTTAAAACTTCAGCTATTCTTACAGAGGATTCTATGAAAGAAGCAAAAAAAATTGTATTGAAAACTCACCCTGACAAATCAAGACTAGACAATAAATATTTCGTGTTTTTCGGTAAAGCATATCAGAAGTTAAGAGAAATATATGAATTTCAAAATAAGACGAATAAAAAAAATACCGATAATAATGAATATTTTGACTCACAAAATGGACAAGTTTTAGATAAAATGTTTGATATGAAAAAAGACCTTAAAGATACAAAAAATTTTAATAAGTGGTTTAACGAGCAATTTGAAAAACATAGATTAGAAGACCCTGTTGAGCATGGTTATGGTAATTGGTTAAAATCCGACGAAGATATTGTTTTCACCCCACAAAATATTAATAAAGACACTATGGGGAGAGAAATTGAAAAAAGAAAGAAGGAAATTCAATCATTAACTCCATATAAAGGGGTTGGTGACGCGTTTGTTTCTTCATCTGCAGGTGGTTCAGCTTTGATGGAATATAACAGCAATTTTACATCTGGATCCTTATTTAGTGGAGATGGTGGGATGGGATATACCGATTTAAGACAAGCTTATGCTGAATCAGTTATTCCTGTGACCGAAGATGACTATAATAAGGTTCAAAAATTTAGGTCTATCGATGAATATAAACGTCATCGTGAAACAGCTAATACTACACCTTTAAGTAAAGAAGAAGCTTTACGTCAACTGTACCATCAAGATAAACAGAAAAACGAAGAGTCTGCAGCGCTTGCGTTTTATTATGCTCAGCAATCAGAAAAGGCTAAGAAAAATGATACAGATTTTTGGTCAGGTCTCAAGCAATTAACAAATTGGTAATTCCACTTGAAAGCTTCGCTTAGAAAAAGTGGAGCAAAAGTGGATGAAATAAATTGCAAACAATTTATTAATGATTGGTTTGAAAATTTATATGAAATTAGAGATATGAGTATTTATAAAAAGGTCAAAATTAGAAGTTTTAGGACGAAGTTGGTGGGTATAAAGCGAATATAAAACGAACTTTATAAGTATAAAATAAAATAAGTATTTTATATATATTATAATATATGGCTACAGGTTTTCAATCAAATTATATTGATAGTGGATATACACTTACAGGTACATGGTATGACCAAAATAATGCAGTAATAAGTAGTTTTTATAGTCAAGATATATTTATTTCCACACAACAAACCGGGGTTTATATGATTGATGGATCTGTTGGTGTTACCAACAAATTTTATCCAGTTAATTGTTCAGCAAATGATTTAAGTAATCTCGGAATGCTTAATGATGTAGATGATGCATGGTTGGTATATCCTGGTTATGGATTTATACTTTATTATGATTTTTATGGTGGTGTAACATCTAGAAATTATATTAACACAGATAATAATCCCGTAGTGTTTTATTGTGGATCACCTGGTGGTTGGGTTGGATATGGTACACCTATTTATCAAAGTGACGGTGTTACTCCCTATCCCGGAAACCTAACTAATTCTGTAAGAATATATTTTCGTGGAACAGAAATACGTTGCCCTACAATAGCCTAAAATATAAAAAGAATTGGGTTTAAATTATATACTTTAGACAATATACATTATATAATGATATTTATAGTATTTTACACTTGAACAATTGGTAACTATAAATAATATATTTTATTTTTATTATAATATATGACTACCGGTTTTCAATCAAATTATAAACAAAATGGTTATTCACTTTCTACTACTTGGTATAACTCTCAAAATGTAGGAATTATTGGTGTTGGTGGTACACCAGACATATATACCAGTACACAACGAACAGGTGTTTTTATGATTGATGGGACCAATTATTTTAACAGTTTAAGTCCTACTTCTTCCAATACATATTATCCGGTTAATTGTTCAGCGAATGATTTAATTAATCTTGGCTTACCTACTGATGCAGATGATGCATGGTTGGTATATCCCGGTTATGGATTTACGCTTTATTATGATTATTATGCTGGTATAACATCTAGAAATTATGTTAATACATCAAGTGTACCTGTAGTATATTATTGTGGAGGTGGTGGTTGGGCAGGGCGAGGAACACAAATTTTAACTACTACTGGTTCATCTTATCAATATCATCAAACTAATAGTGTAAGAATATATTTTCGTGGAACTGAAATACGTGTTTCTGGAATAGCATAATAAAAAGAAAATGAATTGTTATTCCTGATTTATACTAGAAAAGTGTGTTTAATTAAATAATATATTTTGTTTTTATTATATTATTATATATGTCTAGTGGATTTACTTCAAATTATAATGATAGTGGATATACACTTACTGGTACTTGGTATGACCAAAATAATAATTTAGTAACAGGATCAATTAGTAGCAGAGATATATACACTACTACAGAATTAACTGGAGTTTATATGATTAATGGTGCATATAATAGTGGTTCCAATATTTATTATCCGATTGTTTGTTCTGGGGGGTGGTGGGTTAATCTGGGTATACCTAATAATTCAGATGATGCTTGGTTAGTATATCCTGGGTATGGTTTTACACTTTATAATACAGCCCCATACAGTGGAACAACATCTAGAAATTATGTTAACACAACAACAACACCTATCGTCTATTATACTGGAAATACTTCGGGAACAGGTTGGGTTGGACATGGTACAGCTATTTTAACTACTAGCGGTTCAGCTTATCCACAGAATGATACAGGTTCTATAAAAATATATTTTCGTGGATCAGAAATAACTGTTAATGGAATAAGTTAAAAATACAAATTTATTTGTTTTATATGTAAATATGTTATTAATAAATTAATTTTTTCCACTTTTTTAAAGTGGATATATATATAAAATGACTCAAAAAATGGAAAATGGATTATTTATATTTAGACGTGATTTAAGAATTGTAGACAATAATGGACTAAACTTTCTCTCTACATTATGCAACAACATTTATACTATTTTTATTTTTACTCCTGAGCAGGTGGGTTCTGGAAATAAATATAAGTCGGATAATGCCGTACAATTTATGGTGGGATCGTTAAATGATTTAGCATCTGAGATTAAGAAGGAAGGCGGCCATTTATATACATTTTACGGACAAAATGAAAAAGTTATTGCCGACTGTATTAAGGCCTGGGACATCAATGTGGTTGCGTTTAATTTGGATATTACTCCTTATGCTCGGGTTCGCGACGATGGAATAGTCAAAATGTGTCAGCGAATGAAAGTGTTTATAACGTACGATTATGATTATTATTTGTGTAATCCAGGCGAAGTGCTAAATGGGTCAGGAGAGAGCTACGTCAAGTTTACACCATATTACGAGACGGCCAGAAAGTTGAAAGTTGAAAAACCTGCTGCTAGAAAAAAATTACATTTTAAGACTTCAGAAGCTCATATACCAAATAAAATAACATTGGAACAAGCTATGAAAAAATTTGTTGGAAAAGAAAATCCTGATATACTTGTGCATGGAGGTAGAACTGAAGCTTTGAAAGTTTTAAGAACGGCAGTAAAAACTCAATCTCGTTATGCTACTACACATAATGATTTAGATAAACCAACTA
>Ga0194118_10007018_pt1 | contig 10976 bp, 9 predicted proteins | sample TA2MahsurfametaG_2_FD_148662 | JGI IMG/M metagenome (GOLD analysis project Ga0194118, IMG submission 148662) | Freshwater microbial communities from Lake Tanganyika, Tanzania - TA2015013 Mahale N5 surface | ecosystem: Environmental > Aquatic > Freshwater > Lake | place: Tanzania: Lake Tanganyika...
AAAATAGGGTCTGCAACCTCTTCAGGTTGGCCCCAGCGTGCCATGGGCGTTCGAGCAAGAATCATGGCGTTGCGTGCAGCATCGTCGCGCGCGCCGCGCGATAAATTCGTCACGATCCAGCCTGGGGCAACCGCGTTGACGCGTATCGAATCCTGAGCATAGGCGGCAGCCAGTGACATCGTGAGTTGTCGAATCGCGCCTTTTGACGCTGCATAGGCAGGCTGCTTGGGACCGCCAAAGAAGCTGAGCATGGAGGCAATGAAGACAATCGAACCTGATTGCCGAGCGAGTTGAGGCCTCATCATGGTTGATAAGCGCATGCCGGCCGACAAGTTCACATGGAGCACTTCGTCAAAAACCTCAGGGTCATGCTCTTCTTCGCGTCGAATCATCCCAGCGCAATGAACAAGCACATCCAGACGATCGAAAGAGTGGGCGAGCGCGGAAAGCGCCTCGTGGTCCCTCACGTCGAGCACTCGGACATCAATCGATTCAAAACCCGGCTGCTGCTTCGCCTGGTCGACCTCATCGGCGCTCAATCCCGTTGCAAGAACTTGTGCGCCGGCGGCTGCAAAAGCTCTCGCTGAGGCCGCTCCAATACCCGAGGCACCGCCTGTAATAAGGACTTTTTGACCCTTGAAATCAAACAAGGCTTTTGCCATTACCGCCTCTTAAGAAGAAATTGCCAAACGCCATGGTCGAGCTTCTGGTCAATCAAGTCGTTGCCAGTCTGCCTGGCAAAGTTATTGAAGTCACGCTCTGCGCCCTGGTCGGTGGCCAACACCAAAAGGGTTTGACCCGATTGCATGCTGTTGAGCGCCTTCTTAGCTTTAAGAATGGGCAATGGGCAGTTCAAGCCTTGAGCGTCAACGGTTACGTCTGCTTGGTCTGTAGCTTTGTTTGATGTCACGAGGCCTCCTTCAACTTATCACTCACCCAATCGTGAACCGAATCAAGAGCTTCAGGCAACTTTGCCACATCACTACCACCTGCTTGCGCCAGATCAGGCCTGCCGCCGCCTTTGCCGCCGATTTGCTGCGCAACAAAATTGACCAAGTCCCCGGCTTTGACGCTGCTTAGCAAGTCCTTTGTCACACCGGCAACGAGGCTAACGCGCTCTGCCTCGACCACTGCCAACACAATCACCGCCGAGCCAAGTTGTTGCTTGAGTTGGTCCATGGCCTCCCGCATCGCTTTTGGATCGACCGCGTCAAGCTTTGCCGCCAGGCAGTGCACCTGACCGATTCGCTTGGCCTGGCCGGCAAGTCCTGTCCCTTGAGCAGCAGCCATTTTGGACTTGAGCTGGGCAAGCTCACGCTCCATCGCTTTCATATGCTCAAGTACATCGCGCAGTTTGCTATCAATGTCAGCGCTTGGCGCTTTGAGCATCCCGGCAATCCGCTCGAGCTTTGCGTCTTGGTCCTGCGACAATTTAATCGCCTGCTCACCCGTAATCGCTTCAACGCGCCGAATCCCGGCAGCGACCCCGGACTCGGCGACGATTCTGAAGCTCCCGATATCGCCTGTCCGCTCGACGTGGGTACCACCGCAAAGCTCACGCGAACTTCCGATATCAAGCACGCGAACGGTGTCGCCATACTTCTCACCGAATAAAGCCATCGCTCCCGCTTTGACCGCTTCATCAAACGACATAAGCTGTGCGGCGCTTGCTTGATTGCTCAAAATCTCTTCATTGACAATGCGCTCGACTTCGCGAATTTCTTCGGGCTTCATGGCTGAGTGATGACTGAAATCGAAGCGTGTCTTGTGCTCATCGACAAGCGAACCCTTTTGCTGCACATGTGCACCCAAGACTTCACGCAATGCTTTGTGCATTAAGTGGGTGGCCGAATGATTTCGAATCGTGTTTACCCTGAGGGACTTATTCACCTGTGCCCTAAGAACATCGCCAACCCGCAACACGCCTTGACTTATCAGGGCATGATGGCCGAAAACCTCAGCGCTTATTTTCTGGGTGTCTTGGACTTCGGCTTCAAAGCCCTTATTGCTTTCAAGACCGAAAAAATGACCCCGGTCACCAACCTGTCCGCCCGACTCGGCATAAAAAGGCGTTTGATCAAGGACAATCACCGCGCGCTCGCCCGCCTGAGCCAACGCAACCGGCGCGCCTTTGTGAAAAATGGCAAGGACCTTTGCATCCTCGCTCAAACAATCATAACCATCAAACCGTGTACTTGCACCCTGGTAATCAATCCCGGCTGCGGCTTTAAACTTACCCGCTGCACGTGCCTGCTCACGCTGTCTCGCCATGGCTGTCTCGAAACCATCTTCGTCAACGCTAAGCCCACGCTCTCGGCAAACATCGGCGGTTAAATCGATGGGAAAGCCATAGGTGTCATAAAGTTTGAAAGCCGTTTCGCCATCAAGTTGTTTGAGTCCGTCGACAAGCACCTGCTCAAGCAAGGCCATCCCGTGTTCGAGCGTTTCCGAGAATCGTTCTTCTTCTTGCTTAAGCACTGCCTTGACGCGTTCTTGCTCACTGAAAAGCTCGGGATACGCAGCGCCCATCGCCCGAGCCAAGTCATCGACTAATCGATGAAAGAAAAGTGTCTTGCAATCCAATTGGTAGCCATGCCGAAGTGCGCGCCTAATGATCCTTCTTAGAACATAGCCCCGACCTTCATTGCCCGGGATGACGCCGTCGAGCACCAAAAACGCGCAGGCGCGAATATGGTCGGCAATCACCTTCAGCGACGCTTCATTCAGATCGCTCGTGTTGGTCTCCCTTGCAGCAGCGGCAATAAGCTGCTGAAAAAGATCAATCTCATAATTGCTGTGCACGCCTTGTAAGACCGCAGCGATTCGCTCAAGCCCCATGCCGGTATCCACGCAAGGCCTTGGCAAGGCGGTGAGTACACCGCTTTCATCACGTTCGTACTGCATGAAAACGAGATTCCAAATCTCGATATAACGATCGCCGTCCTGCTCAGGCGAGCCTGGGGGACCTCCTTCAACATCAGGGCCGTGATCGTAAAAAATTTCAGAACACGGTCCACAAGGACCTGTGTCTGCCATTTGCCAAAAGTTATCGCTCGCATAACGAGCGCCCTTGTTATCACCGATGCGAATAATGCGCTCCTTTGGAACGCCGATTTCATCGGACCAAATACCGAATGCTTCGTCGTCTTCGGCATAGACGGTTACCCAAAGCTTCTCTTTGGGAATCATGAATCGCTGCGTCAACAAGTCCCAAGCAAAACGGATCGCATCGCGCTTGAAGTAGTCACCGAAACTGAAATTACCGAGCATTTCAAAGAAGGTGTGATGCCTCGCGGTATAGCCTACATTTTCCAGATCGTTATGCTTTCCACCAGCACGTAGGCTTCGCTGCGAGGTTGTTGCGCGCTTGTAGGCGCGCTGCTCTTTACCAAGAAAGACGTCCTTGAATTGCACCATACCGCTATTGGTGAAGAGTAGCGTTGGGTCGTTGGCTGGAACCAGGGAACTGGACGCGACGACCGTATGGCCGCGTTCAGCGAAAAAGGCTAAAAATTCAGCACGGATGTCTGCAGACTTCATGGCGTGGTCTCAAGGTGAATCGGCTTGCAATCGAAATTGCGCTGCGAGAAGCCATGGATTCTAGCCAAGAAAAAGGGGCAGCGGCGGTTAGCCGCGCCCCATAAAGGAGACCGTTAAGATCTGGATCAAGGCAAGATGCCTCGATTCAGACCGGGTCAAAGGATCCGTGAAATCCTCGACTTGACCCATTGTGTCGCCAGACGCTTGTCGCGTCTGTAGGCTGCCGCACAATCCTGTAAGGTGATGTAATCCAAGGTTTCGAAAAACAAGGACCCACCATGAATAAGCTAAGCAAAACACGTCGTCTTGGTTTGGCTGCGGCAAGTCTCGCTGGACTTGCCACCGTCGTCCATGCGTCCCCATTGCGCGCCCAGACCCAAAGTACCTGGCCCAGCAGGCCGGTTAAGTTAGTGGTGCCCTACCCACCTGGCGGTCCCCTTGACCAAATGGCCCGTGCGCTTGCCGAAAAGATGCGCGAAAGCCTGGGCCAGCCGATCTTGGTTGAAAATCGCGCCGGTGCTGGCGGCAATATCGGCGCCGATTACGTAGCCAAATCTCAACCCGACGGCTACACATTGGTGGTCGGAGCGGTGGCCACCCATGCCATCAATCCCTACCTCTACGCGAAAATGCCCTATGACGCGAACCGCGATTTTTCGCCCATCGGCATGATTGCCATGGTGCCAAATGTTTTGGTCATGCCAACCGAGGCTGCACAAAGGCTGGGCATTCATAGCGTGAAAGATTTGGTCGCCTACGGGAAAAGGCACCCTGGCAAACTCAATTACGCCTCAGGTGGCAACGGCAGTGCAGGCCATTTGGCAGCCGAATTATTTAAGTCGGCGGCCGGGTTCAGCATGGTCCATATCCCTTATGCCGGGGCAGCGCCTGCCCAGCTAGGATTGTTGGCAGGTCAAACCGACCTGATGTTTGACAATCTCGCATCGGCCGCAGGCCAAATTCAGGCGGGCAAGCTCAAGGCCTTCGCTGTGACCAGCGCGCAACGCAGCAGCCAACTGCCCGATATCCCAACCGTTGCCGAAAGCGGCTATCAAGGCTTTGATATCAGCACCTGGTTTGGACTCATGGCCCCGGCAGCAACCGCTGAAGCCAGCATCAAGGCTTTGAATCGCGCACTGACTCAAGCGCTTGAATCAAAAGAGATTCGGGAGCGCCTTATGCGAATGAAGGCCGATTCGCCAGCGATGAGTCCTGAGTCTTTCAAACAATTCATCAACCTGGAGCAAAGAAAGTATCAAGCCCTGGTCAAGGCCTCGGGCGCTCGAGTCGATTAGGGTGGCTTTGGACCAGTGCATGCATGTAACAATGACCGCGCTAACAAGTCCTTGCAAATGAGACCAATGGCTGGCATCCTCCGGCTCGCTCGGCTATTCTTCGCCAAGCTAGGCTTTACAGCCAAGCTTGGGCTTTAAAATAATGACATGAGTTATAACGCCGAGTTGGCGTAAACCAACGGAGACAGAAGCATGCAAATTAAGAATTACCGAGATTTCTGGGCAGGCATTTTGTTTATGGCCTTTGGGCTTGCATTCATGGTTTTTTCGCGCGAGTACACCATGGGTACGGCGGCGAAGATGGGACCCGCTTACTTCCCAACCCTTTTAGGCGCTCTGCTCACCCTACTCGGTGCAGTGATTAGTTTTCTTGGCTTGGGTAAAACCGAAAAGCCAGTCCATGTCGATCCAACCGGCTGGCGCGAGGTAAGCACCATCTTGCTAGCTGTTATTGCATTTGCAGCGACCTTGCCGTCGCTGGGCATTATCGTTGCCATCATTGTGTTGATTTGGATTGCCGCGCCTGCCAGCCATGATTTTAAAGTTCGAGATACCTTGATCTCTACCGTGGTACTGCTATTACTTTCTTACTTGGTGTTTGTTAAAGGGCTCGAGTTGCAATTTCCGTTCCTGCCAAAATTTCTAGATCGATAATCGAGACAACTATGGACATCTTATTTGGCAACCTCGCCACTGGATTTTCGGCGGCTGCAACGGCAGCGAATCTTTTTTACTGTTTTGTCGGCGTCTTCCTTGGCACCTTAATTGGGGTATTACCCGGAATCGGGCCATTAGCGACGATTGCCATGCTCTTGCCAGCGACCTACAAAATGACCGATCCGACCTCGGCGCTCATTATGCTGGCTGGTATTTATTACGGTGCCCAGTACGGCGGATCAACCACCGCGATATTGGTCAATTTACCTGGTGAGTCTTCATCGGTTGTGACCACGCTTGACGGCTACCAGATGGCAAGGCGGGGACGAGCAGGACCTGCGCTTGCTATTGCAGCTATCGGATCGTTTTTCGCAGGAACGGTTGCAACATTCATGATTGCAGCTTTTGCGCCACCGCTTGCCGAGGTGGCGTTTAAGTTTGGTCCTGCTGAGTACTTTTCCTTGATGGTGCTCGGCCTTATTGCGGCGGTCGTGCTTGCGCACGGATCGGTCGTCAAAGCGCTTGCGATGGTTGTTCTTGGCCTACTAATAGGACTGATCGGAACCGATGTTAATTCAGGGGTTGCTAGATTTTCTTTTGATATTCCTGAACTATCAGATGGAATTGAGTTTGTAGCAGTAGCCATGGGTATTTTTGGTTTTGCCGAAATCATTCTCAATCTCGAACAACGTGAACATCGGGAAGTCTTTACCAGCAAAGTTGCCGGCCTCATGCCAAGCGCCAGCGAATTCAAACAAAGCGTCTTCCCCATCATTCGTGGCACCGCACTAGGTTCATTTCTTGGCATTCTTCCGGGGGGTGGCGCAGTTTTATCATCGTTTTCCGCTTATGCGCTTGAGAAAAAGCTGAGTAAAACGCCTGAGCGATTTGGCAAGGGAGCAATCGAAGGTGTTGCCGGCCCAGAGGCTGCCAACAACGCTGGTGCTCAAACCTCGTTTATCCCGATGCTTACCCTGGGTATCCCGACCAACCCCGTGATGGCCCTCATGGTCGCTGCGATGATGATTCATAACATCCAACCCGGGCCCCAGGTCATGACCAGTAATCCCACGCTGTTTTGGGGTCTTATTGCTTCGATGTGGGTGGGTAATTTGTTGTTGGTCATCCTCAATTTGCCATTGATTGGCCTGTGGATTAAATTGCTATCGGTGCCCTACCGTGTCCTCTTTCCGGCGATCTTATTGTTCTGTTGTATCGGTGCATATTCTATTAACAATAATGTCTTCGACGTATTCATGACTATCCCCTTTTTAGTTCTTGGCTATTTGTTCAAGAAATTTGACTGTGAGCCTGCGCCGCTTTTGCTCGGCTTCGTGCTCGGGAAACTAATGGAAGAATATTTACGACGTGCACTTACGATTTCCCGCGGCGACCCGACGGTGTTTTTCACCCGCCCCTTGTCAGCTACCCTCCTTGTCATTGCTGCAGTGCTCCTTTTGCTAGTGTTACTACCTGCAATCTCTAAGAGACGTGAGGAAGCCTTCCAAGGGGACTGATCATGAAGCCTGCGCACAGAGTTGCTGCCTTCGATGTCTTTGGTACGGTCGTCGATTGGCACGGCAGCATTTGTGACGCTGTGCACGATCTGAAGCTAGAAGTCTCGCCCAGTGAGTTTGCACTAGCCTGGCGAAGGCTCTATCAGCCGGCCATGGCGAAAGTACGTCAGGGGCAAATCTCCTGGACCTCTATTGATGTTTTGCACCGGCAAAACTTGGATGCAATATTAGATCGCTTTAATATTCAGCACCTTAACGAAGCTCAAAAAGTCGACCTCAATCTTGTTTGGCATCGACTCAAGCCCTGGCCTGATGCGGTGGAGGGCTTGCACCGACTACGCAAGGGCATGATGATTTGCACCCTATCAAACGGCAACCTTGCTTTGCTCGCCAACATGGCCAAGTCTGCGGCTCTGCCCTGGGATTTGGTCCTGTCTGCAGAAACCTACAAGCACTACAAGCCCGACCCGGAAAGTTATCAAGGCCTTTGCAAAACCTGGGATATCGAAGGCGAATCGCTGCTTTTTGTTGCGGCTCATAAAAGCGACCTTGATGCAGCCCAGGCAGCCACGGGTTGTCAAACTGCTTTTATCGTCCGGCCCGATGAGTTCGGCCCTGAAACCCAGGAAAACTTAAGCCGTGAGGATCGCTTCACTTATCATGCGGAAGGATTTATCGATTTGGCTGAGCAACTAGGTCTTTAAGCTTTTCTCAGTTTTTTGATCGATATTTTGGTAATCCCTCTACAACTCATTTCCTCCATTGCCATGTCCAATGCTTCAGAAAACACGCAAGCGTCCGCCTCCGATCGATTTCCTTTCGACTGGCAATCGGGTTATCCATCCCAGCGCATGCCGGTTTTTGCCAAAAACGTCGTTGCAACCTCACAGCCTTTAGCGGCACAAGCAGGTTTACGCATGCTCGCGCGCGGCGGCAATGCAATCGACGCCGCCATTGCAGCAGCAGCCGCTATCACCATCGTGGAGCCTGTGTCCTGTGGACTCGGTTCGGACGCATTTGCCATTGTTTGGGACGGTAAGCGTTTACAAGGCCTAAACGCCTCGGGCTATGCCCCGGCGACCTGGCACCCCGGGTATTTCGAACGTAAACACGGAGGGCAGATCCCAAAACGCGGCTGGGACTCGGTCACGGTTCCAGGTGTGATTGCTGGCTGGGCAGCACTTCATGATCGATATGGATCGCTACCCTTTGAGGACCTGATGGCGCCAGCCATCGAGCTAGCCGAAGCGGGACACGGCGTTGCCACCATCGTGCAACACAAATGGGCCAATCAGGTCGAGGAACTCAAGGTGCAGCCGGGTTTTGCGCAAGCCTTCATGCCGCTTGGGCGTGCACCTCAAGTCGGCGAACGCTGGAGCTTCCCTGCTGCTGCGAAAACTCTGCGACGTATCGCAGCGACTAAAGGAAGGGACTATTACGAGGGCGAAACCGCAGCAGCTTTAGTCAAGCACGCGCGAGAACACGGTGGAAGCCTGAGTTTGGAGGACTTGCGCGATTACAAGGCTGACTGGGTCGATACCATCTCGCAGCACTGGGGTGAATACCAGCTACATGAAATTCCCCCGAACGGCCAAGGCATCGCAGCATTAATCGCGCTGGGCATATTGCGTCATCTTGGATTAGAGGGACTGCATCCCGATTCGCTCGATGCACGCCATTTGCAGATCGAAGCCATGAAGGCAGCTTTTGAAGATGTTTATCGCTGGGTTGCAGACGCTAGGGCAATGACCGAGGTGCGCGCCGAGGATTTGCTTGACGATGCCTATCTGGCCTCGAGGGCAGCGCTTATTCGACGTGACCGAGCGACTGCCTTTCAACATGGTCAACCACCTCGAGGTGGAACTATTTATCTGACAGCAGCCGATGCGCAGGGCCGGATGATTTCGTTTATTCAGTCGAACTACATGGGTTTTGGCTCTGGGGTCGTCGTCCCGGAAGTAGGCGTCTCGCTGCAAAACAGAGGTCATGGATTTTCGATGCAAGCCGATCATCCGAATCTGGTTAAGCCGCGTCATCGCCCCTTCCAAACCATCATTCCGGGCTTTCTGATGCGTGGCAATAAGCCTCAAATGAGTTTTGGCGTCATGGGCGGCAATATGCAACCGCAAGGCCATTTGCAAACACTGCTTCGGATGATTCATTTCAAGCAAAATCCCCAGGCAGCGTGCGACGCTGCGCGTTGGAAAGTAAACCGAGGACTATCGGTCGATGTTGAAGCTGCCATGGATGCTGCGGTGGTTCAAGGTCTGCGCGAGCGTGGCCATGTGCTTGAATCAATTGCCGATCCCTACATGGACTTTGGTTCGGGCCAGTTTATTTGGCGAATGAGCGATGATTTGGCCGATGGTCATGTGGCAGCAAGCGACAGCCGTCGTGATGGTCACGCAGCCTGCTTCTGAGCAAGCTTTCAAGGACGGCATCCATGACTCAAAAGACTTACGAGGCCTCTGAGCCCCAGCACCTTGCCTTTATAGGTTTGGGTGTGATGGGTTTTCACATGGCAGGGCATCTTGCCCAAGCTGGCCACCACGTTACGGTTTATAACCGTAACGCTGCCAAAGCAAAAGCCTGGCTTGAGCAATTTAATGGCGCAGCGGCCACCACGCCGCGTGAGGCTGCTGCTCAAGCTCAGATCGTGTTTTGTTGTGTGGGCAATGACGACGATCTTCGTGCCGTTACGCTTGGGTCTGATGGCGCATTTGCCGGCATGCAAAAGGGAAGTTATTTTGTTGATAACACCACCGCATCGGCACAAGTGGCGCGTGAACTCCATCAGCATGCAAAGTCGATGGCAGTCGGGTTTCTCGACGCGCCTGTGTCGGGTGGCGAAGCGGGGGCGAAAAACGGCGTGCTGACCGTGATGGTTGGTGGTGATCAAGCGGACTTTGACGCGGTCAAACCGGCAGGCATGGCCTTTGCACGCGCCTTCACCCGAATCGGTGAGAGCGGAGCCGGCCAACTGGCAAAAATGGTCAATCAAATTTGCATTGCAGGCCTGGTCCAAGGCTTATCCGAGGGTGTCAATTTTGGCATGCAGGCGGGCCTCGACATGAAGCTTGTGCTCGATGTCATCAGCAAGGGAGCAGCTCAGTCATGGCAAATGGAAAATCGCGGCAAGACCATGGTGGATGATCAATTCAACTTTGGCTTTGCGGTTGACTGGATGCGAAAAGACCTCAGCCTTTGTCTTGACGAGGCACGTCGCAACGGAGCGCCATTGCCGGTGATAGCCCTTGTTGATCAGTTTTATCGCGATGTACAGCGCATGGGCGGAGGCCGTTTCGACACCTCGAGCCTGATCAAGCGACTGCGCGACAACGCGTCATAACACAACGATATTTTTTGGAGAATGTTTTGAGTTTTAATACTACAGCAAGCGGATTACAAATCGAGGACCTGATTGTCGGTGAGGGAGACATCGCGGAAAGCGGCTGCCACGTACTCGCCCACTACACCCTTTGGCTCGATAAGGATGGCCAAGCTGGCGAGAAGATCGACTCCTCACACGATCGTGGGGAGCCCTTCTCGTTTCCACTGGGTGCGGGCCATGTGATCAAAGGCTGGGACGAGGGCGTGGTTGGCATGCGGGTCGGCGGCAAACGACGACTGCGTGTGCCTGCATCACTCGGTTATGGAGCTCGTGGCGCAGGTGGTGTCATCCCACCCAATGCCACCTTGCTATTTGAGATTGAGTTACAAGGCGTTTAAATTGCGAGGCACTCAAGCCCACTGATAAGCCGCGGAAAGACATCCAACGAGCCCATGGCCGATACCACAACGACTAAGCAAGCCGCTCCCCCCAATTTCATTAGGGCCTTAATCGAGCATGACCTTTCCTCAGGGCGTCTTACCCAGCGCGCCTGGGCTGGACACCCTTCCGATGCCCGGCAGCCGGCTAGCCAAAGCGATGGGGCAAGCATTCGTACCCGATTTCCGCCAGAGCCCA
>Ga0194118_10007019_pt1 | contig 10976 bp, 13 predicted proteins | sample TA2MahsurfametaG_2_FD_148662 | JGI IMG/M metagenome (GOLD analysis project Ga0194118, IMG submission 148662) | Freshwater microbial communities from Lake Tanganyika, Tanzania - TA2015013 Mahale N5 surface | ecosystem: Environmental > Aquatic > Freshwater > Lake | place: Tanzania: Lake...
ATCCGGGGTAATTCTTTACCCGCGTCCGTTGGTTCATATTGTATAATTAAATTTTCTAAATCTTCTTTTTCATGTTCAACCCGAGTGAGTTTTTTTAATCGCATATCACTGAACTTGGTTCGCAATTCTTCGTAAGATTTTTCTTCATTTGCATTTGCATAAATGACGGTGAACCAATGTTCATTTTCAAAATATAAAATATGGCTTGGCCTTTCTGTTAAAAATCGGCGTTGATTTAAACTGCTCTTAAAAATCGTGCTGGATTTTTGTTGAAACATTTGAGGGCTTATGGCAATAATATTGCATTCAAGCATCTCTTCCATGGCATAAATAAATTGATTTAAATAATGCATAAATTTAGTGTCATATTTGTTTTCAATCGTTTTAACTGTATCGTTTCGATCAAAAACATCAAGTGCAAAACAATATTCAATAAATTCCTTTTTATCCTTTATTAAATCTGTAATTTGCCAAGGCTTTGATTTGTTAATCAATGGGAAAGTATCTTGAAACAAATACAAGTAATAAAATGTTGATTGTTGTAAAAGTTGATAATCCGCTTCGTCGTTTATTGCAATTTTTTTTTGTAATACTTTAGTCAAATATGCATTTATTGCCTCAGACAATGCGGTTTTTGATTCTGGACTTGTCAATAAAATTTCATCCAGGCGATCTTGTTTTGCCAAATCAGGCCAATTTTCAATTGCCAATCTATCTTTTTCATTTATTTTTCGACTTTGCTGTTTTAATTCAATTGTTTTTTTTGAAAGCGCATCAATTATCGAATACAAATCTTCTAACTCTATGTAATCAATTGGAAAAAAATTATTAATTTGACTTATAATATTTATAGTTGTCATATATAATAAGATAATAAAAATTTTATAAATATTCAACCCCTTCCATGGACAACTTTGCACTTGGAACAATAGGTTTTATTAATTTATTATAAATTTGTTCGGTGTTATCTGCAAACATTGTATCAATTTTATCCAATTCTATTCCGGTTATTAGATGAGGCTGAAGTGGCATCTCATAAAAATAATATGTATCTGGATGAAATAACTGAACCTTTTCGCTAATAAGCACTACCATAAGTTTCCTAAAATCATCTAATGTTTGAATTAATCCTTTGTCTATATTATTTAAATAGGTGGGTTGAAAAAAATTTTGAATATTTATTTTTGATTGCGGATGTTTTGGCGTCGTAGTTCTCGGATTGCGCGCTATTTCCCTAAGAACAACTGGGCTTTTATTGGACGCGTGAATCAAATTGAAACATTGTTCCACGGTGTAATCCCCCTCTTGCAAAATAAATTCAATATCTTTATCTAGTCCACTAATGATCATATATAAATATTGATTAGAAATTATACGTATTCATCTGAACCTGTCGCGTGTAAAAAATTATTTACGGAACCAACAAATTCATCAATATTTTGTTTTGGCCATGCCTTTTTCTTTTCATGGTATTTCCAATACAAAAATAAACCGACAATGATAAAAAACATAATAAAACAAAACCAATACATTTTTTTACTATCCTTTAAAAAATCCAAAGGACCTGCTATTTTTTTAGGCAAATCTGTTTGATTTGTGAGTGTTTTTTTTAAATAGCTCATTCCAACCGGATCAATAAGGTTTGGCTGATCAAATAAGTCATTCATATATATTTAAAATATAAATGTTTTTACAAATTAAATTATGCGCTGCAATGAAATTATTAATCTTTTTAGAATTATATAATGATTCAAATAACTTACATTGTATTATCTATTTTGATTCCCTTTTTACTTTTTATTGTTCCTGCCATTATTAATTTGTTTGAATACTCATGGATCTTGCCCAAAGAAGTATTAATTTATTTCATTATTGCGTTAATCTTTTCTATCCTATTTTTTGGAATTCATGTTAATACTACCAAAGAAAAATGCAATAAAACCAATTTACCTAATGCGTTTTCAAATGCATTTATGGTATTTGTAATTTTATTTTTTTGGATGTTTTCTCTCGATTATTTTCCAACAATCCTTGAGCCATTTTATAGCTTATTTAAAGCCAACGGATCCATAGCAACAATTATTTATAAATGGTTAATGATTTACGCTGTGGTTTTTATATTGTATACTAATATCAGTTTTAAATCGGTTAAAAACACGTGTGTTGCATCCCTTGATCAAATCAGAGATGCGTATGCCATGCTACAAAAAGAAATCAATGGAAGTTCGGCAACCACAAAAAAATAGTCTAATCGTTTCAATTTGTTACTTATTTATAGAGAAAAACTGCCCATCTTAATAATGTTATTATTGGCATCAAACACGGTATTATTTTTATTAATTTTTTTGGTTTCAAGTAGTTCAATCAGTTCAGCGTATATTATTTTTTTATCAAGATCGGCATCCTTTTGTATTAATTTTTCAATAAATTCATTGATTCTTTTTAATTTTGTATATTTGTCTTGTTTATTCCAAGGTTTACTATTATCATGCGCTTGCATGTCCTGAAATAATTGTTCATCATCCATGATTTTAATTTTTTCATTGAGCTTCAATCGATCGTTTTTTAAATCCTTATAATATTTTATTACACTCACACTATCCATTCTCTGCTGTAAAATGGACACATCCATTGATATTTTGGTGGTGTTACCACTGGTTGGAGACGGTTGAATCGTTGCTTCTGCATGCGGTTGATTCGTTTTCGGTTCTTCGGAATGCAGACCGTTAATGTAGGTTTCAATCCAATTTATATCGGTGTCCATCTTTTTTTTTAATTTATATTTAAAAATATAATCAATTTTTATATTAAAATAATCTTCATTTGATAATATAATGTTTCTTGTAAATACATCAACGCCACCTGCCCCAATCCATGAAGACACGTCAGTCAGTTTAAATAAATTTCTAAATAAAATAGTGGAGAATGACGAGGAACAAAACCAACCTGTAGAAGTAATTAAAACAAACACCTCTATTTTTTCAGGAATTTCGTTAATTTACAAAAAGGAACCCACTGTTAGTTTGAGTTCATTTTATTATTTAGGAAATAATTATTTTATCGGTTTTATCAGCTCAAACATTATTTTGCAAATTAAATTGTTTAATGAACTTTATAAATTATGGATTCATCCTGGATTAGAAGTTAATATCCTTGAAATAAATGTTAGTCAAAATGCTTCAAGCGATTTGGTCATCATTCGAACACTTCCCGATGAATATTTTGATCATCTGCAAGTTTTTAATACCATAACCCCTGAGCATTTTTTGAGTTGTGAACAATTGTCAAATAAATATTCATGCATTGACAGCACGGCCAAGGAGAATTGGATTAAAGTAGATAAAATTTCAACTAATTATTTAATTGTCCAGAATCAGCATTTGAATGTAGTAAGAGGAGCGCAGCTCTTTTGTAAAAATAAGCACGTGGGCGAGGAACATGCCGCGGTCGTCGGTATTTTTTCGCACATAGAAGGGTTCCACTATTTTTTTTATAGGTTATCCTCTGTCTATGAATGGATTTGTCAATATTCACCTTTTTATAGCAATAAAAACTTGTATAATAATTGTAACCAACAAATGCCATTTTACACCAAAGAACAACTTTTAAATATAATTCTGCATTTAAATGAAAAAATAGATGCCATGAATGCCAAATTGGAAGACATAGACAAGCACACGCTTAAGACATCGTTTAAATTGCTGTCTGATTCAAACGAAGTAAAAAAAGAGGAACAAATTAAAAATATGATTTCAACAATAAATCAATTGACAAATAAGCTAACTGTGCAAGAGCAAAACACAAAACAAATTTTACTTGTGTTAAAAAAACTGGGATTTAATAGTTAAACTATTTTTTTTTAGGTTTGGATTTTCCTTTTCGAAACGACACTTGTTCCCCTTGTAGCATTAAGTCGTAATCCTTATAATATCTATGAATAGCTTCGAGTAAAACACTCAATTCGTATCGCCAAATATCTTTAATGTCTTTGCCCAGTAAATCATCATATTCCGCTTGTTTTTTATCCAATTTATCTTTGAGTTCGTCCAATTTTTCCTTGGTTTGTGAATAAATTGGCATCTGGACTAAATAGTCGTAGCCTGTTTCTTTCCCTGCCGAGTTGGCTAATTTTAAAAAGTTGTTTTGTTCCAGCATGGTTTCAACTGCCTGTTTCGATTTTCCGCGAACATCCATTTCATTATTAACGATCATGCTTATAAATCGGTATTTTTCTTTCAAAATGTCCAGTTCATTTTTCAGCGCACCCAGTTGATAATCTTTGCGCATCTGATAATATTTCAGTCGTAGCTCATAAAATTCCATGATGATGTCATACGGCCCGCTGTATTTATAGATATGAATATCACTATCATACAGGTGCATGTTGGAATAAGACGTTTTGGACCCATCAATCAATCGCAACGTTTTTTCTAATTCCGCGGGATCGCCCTCTAGCGCATCCATAGTGGACTTTTCAAGTTTTACAATAAAACTAATGAGATTATCTACGCAATTTTCCCGATAGCTTTTAATAAATTGTTTTTTAAGCGGGTTTGATTTATCAATTACGTGCTCTTCTAAAAATTCCTTATACTTTTCAGTTGAAATGCCAACCGGAATTTCAGTGATTTCGATGGTTGTTGCATCCAAAATGGTATAACTTCCTTTGGTGACATATTGAGCATCAACAGAAGGTTTATAGATTTGCCCTTTAAACCCACAGAACCACGGTTTAATTACGGTCATGGGTTTATCGTCCAACAAATTATGTATTTGTTGAATAATGTCTTTGGGATTATGAGACGGTATATCGGTGGAATATCCCGTTCCAATACCAGTAGAGCCGTTGACTAAAATCATGGGAATAATCGGCATGTAGAATACGGGCTCGATTTTAAAGCCGTCATCGTCCAAATACTCCATGATGGGTAAATCTTCCGGTCGGTAAATGAGGCTCGTGATTGGATGCAGTTGGGTAAAAATGTATCTTGCACTTGCAGCATCTTTTCCCATCATGAGGCGCGTTCCAAAAGCCCCATTGGGAACAAAAAGCGCAATATTATTTGATCCAACAAAATTTTGCGCCATTGCGGTAATTGTTCCCTGCAGCGATACTTCACCGTGATGATAAGCAGCATGTTCGCTAACATATCCTGCAAACTGTGCAACTTTGATTTCCTTAGTTAAGTTTCGCTTGAACGCACTGTATAAGATTTTTCTCTGAGAAGGCTTCAAACCGTCACACATGTTGGGTATGCTTCGTATGTTGTCATAGTTTGAAAAATGGATTAAGTCTTTGTCAATGAAATCTTCATAAGGAACAGTAGTATTAGCGTAATCAAGCACATTGAAAATGTCATAATCTTCCAACCATTTCTTTCGATCATCCGCGCGTTTTTTATTGAACGCCAAATCAATTGCATCGTTACTGCGATCAGTCCATTCATAGTTCAATATTTTCATGTCTTTGAAGTATTCCTTAAATTCTGCCGAACTGCTGGTGCCCAGTCCTTTATAATATTTGATTTCGTATGTATGGTGATCCGGTGTGATCTCTTTCCAATTTTTATAATCTCCCAAATTGTAGAACGCTTGCGAGGTCTTTCCTTTAAAAGCTTTCACAATTGGAGTTAACATGGTTATCACAAACCCCGCCCTTAAAAGACTGGGCCAAAAACTATGGAAGAAATTCATGAGCAATCCTTTAATATGGCTGCCGTCCACATCACTGTCGCATAAAATCATAATTTTTCCATACCGTAATTCCCATTCTTCTTCAGGTGTTTCGATGGAATAATCAACACCCGCTTTAAGAGCCAATATTTTTTTTATGGCCTGAATTTCAGCATTATTGATTATCTTTTCTTGATCGGTGTCCTTAACATTCAACAGCTTTCCACGTAACGGGAACACGCCATATAAATCACGACCCTCTGGACCTAATCCCGAAAGCACACTCGATTTAGCGCTATCCCCTTCCGTTAAGATAAGCACGCATTTTTTACTTTCACGCGTCCCAGCAAGATCGGCATCGTGCAATTTCGGTAAACCACGAATGATGTTCTGTTTTTTTCCGTCTGTTTTTTGAAAATCCTTGTTGTTTTTATTTTCAACGGCATTCATCACGCGTTCCAAAATACCCACTTTGGCAATTTTATCAATCATCTTTTCATCAATCGTTGCCGAACTACCAAATTTTGAAGGTGGGGTCGTCAGCGTTTCTTTAGTCTGACTATCGAAACTGGGATTGGATATGGTTGCTTTTAGAAATATAAACAACTCATTTCGGATTGTGGCAGGTTTTACTTGAATTTTGCGTTTTTTACGAATATATTCAACCAGCCCGTCTCGTATTTGTCCCACGATGTATTCTAAGTGTTTTCCTCCTCGGGATGTGTGTATACCATTCACAAAACTGACTTGCTCAAAATTGCTGTTTTCATTGTATGTAGCTACCACCTCCCATCTTTCACCCAATTCCAAATGCACGCGCGCGTGCTCCGTTTTTTCCCCAATATATAGATCAACATATTTTTCAAATGTTTTGAAATCCAGTTTGGTTCCATTCAAAAATACGGACACGGTTTTATTTGTCCAGGCTGCCACATCATAAACCCTTTTTTCAAGAAGCGCAATCATGTCGTCAGTTAAGCCTTCCAAACCAAAACGAGTATAGTCAGGGACGAACGATATGCGCGTATACGGTTTTCCTGTATACGCGACAATTTTTGGTGCAGTTCGATGCGTCATATTTGAGCTGAACGTTTGACAATATTTAAGGCTTCGTGTTTTATCAACGGTTTCAACGGAAAATTCTTTAGAGAAAATATTTGTTAATTTTGCGCCATACCCGTTTTGTCCTCCCACGATTCGTTCTTGCGTGTCATTATAATTTGTGCCTGTGAGTAAATGTCCAAAAATTAATTCGGGCGCATAGCAATTGTGTTCCTCAATTTGAACCACGTGAATTCCATCACCATCGTTATAGATGCTTATGCGTCCAGTTTCTTTTTCGATATCCACTTTAATTGTAGATACTGACATCACATTAGTATCCCCATTTTTTTTCTTTTGTTCCAATCTTGTTTCTTGATCGGTAACATTCACCAATATTTCGTCAAAAATTTTGAAAAGACCAGGACAAAACTCGATGGTGCGTTTGCAAATACACGGATTAATCGGATCTGTTCGATCCAATACATACATTTCTTCAGTATTTTTTTCAATTGAACCAACGTATGTGCTTGGGCGCAAAAGAACGTGTTCAATATGGCTTAATTTTTTATAATTTTTTTTATCTTCAGTATCCATGCAATCCGCATCGGATGGATCATTTATGATAACTACTGCCGCGTCAGATGTTTTTGGCTTAATTGGCATAATATGTTTATATTTTTAATTTTGTTTAAAATTCTATATCAATTTTTTTTCAAAAAATAGTATATAGAAAACAATGGTGGATGGAAAAAAAAGAAGTAAAAAAAGTCTTAAAATACAATACTGTGATCTTTTGAATAAATTAAATGAACGTCGCTCCAAGAAAGGCAAAAAACCGTTTAATTTTGATGTAAGTCAAATTGTTCTTGCGAACGGTGCGATTGCAACATGGAAACCAAAAATATCAAAAATGACGGGAGAGTTTATTCCAAAATGGACAATTATTAAGGGAACCGATAATGCGTATTTAGATAAAATAAGAAAAATAAAACGTAAATCTAAAAAACAAAAAAAATTAAATAATTAAAAATAATATTTGTCTCAAAAAAAAATGTTATATATGTATATAAAAACAAATATGCCTTCTTTAAGACAACGCAAACAAAGACGTTCCAGACAACAAAAACGCGGTGGCAGACGCTCCGCCAGGCTTGGTCGTAGCAGACGCCCCACCGAAGGTGAAGTCGAAGCCGCCCTTCTCCCCGAAGAACCTATGGCTGTTTTAAGCAGCGGTGTTGTTGTTCCTGTTGCCGAAGTTGAAGCCGGTGAAGTAGTCGAGGAAGTCCTTCCTGCTGCTTCCGAATTAGGAGGTGGTCGTCGTTCTAGAAAACTCCGCCGTGGTCGTCGCGCGTCCAGAGCCGCTCAACGTGGAGGCCGCGCCGTTTCCCTGAAGACTGCTGTCAGACTTCTTAGAAACTACTATGCTAAACGTTATGCTTAAATTATTTTAATTTTCTTTTAATTAATTTAAGTTTAATTCCAACCATTATAGCCTCGATCATAGTGATATCCCGAACCTGCAATCAACCCACCCCTTTTTCCAGCGTCAAGTTTTTGAAGGTAAAAGGCATATACATAATCCTCGTCTGGATGTTTGGCAGGTGTTCTCACCCTTTTTGTGCAATCATTTACAATCAATGTGGAAATATCGCCCAAATCATTCAACTCATCGAGTGCTTCTTTTCGACGACGCCTTTCCTTTTCATTTTCGAAATTTTCTTTTTTTATGGTTGTTTTTTCTTTTTTTTTATTTTGTTTTATTATTATTGGTTTTTCTTTTTGATCTATGGATTCCAATTGTTGTTGATTTCTATAAAAAGATCTGGTTCTTACATTTGATTGATACGTCATTTGAAATAGATTAAGTTTTGTATGGTAAGTATTTTTTAAATAAAAAGAAAATCAATTTTTTTATTCGAATCCCTTATAAAAATAAAATAATTAAAAAACAAATAAATACATTCATATATGTGAATGAGCTTGTGTAGATGGACGTTGTCTGGAAAAATGATTTGTTCAATACCATTCACGAAAGTGGGATCATGCAAATTAATAATTTTTCAAAACATGTCGTTGCATCAACAAAATCAAACCGCGCAATGGCTGCTTCACATTTTTGGGGCAGATTTTAGCAAACAGGGCATTCATAGCGTTCCAGAAATGATCAAGTTTATACAAAACCATTGGTCCAATGGTGATAGCTTTTATGTGTTCATTGGTCCGGATGAACGCGTTTTAGGCGGCATCGGTATTGATCTTAGTAATAATGAACCCTATTTATCAAATATGTTTATTATACCCTGCATGCGAAAGCACGGGTATAGTAAAATATTAATGCGGTATGCCGAAATACACTCAAAACGTTTTGAATTTAATTATATTAAGTTGTGGTGTGAACCCAGTCTTGAAGGCTATTATAAAAAATTCGGATATACCGTAGAATCAACCAAGGACGACGTTCTTATAATGCGGAAGGAGTTTTTTCTATGACTATCGGTTGTTCTCAACTCATTGTATTTGTGCAAAGGTGATTGATGTTAATAAAAATTAAACTTTATCCATTTGTATAAACATTTACTTCAATCCAACAATCGAGCGTCAATCATCACCTTCGAAGTTTACGCGAAATTTTCATCAAGCGGTTTTTTCTGGCGCTACGACGTTTATTGCCACCGTTCCACCCAGGTGTTTGTGGCGCATGGACTGTTCCAATTCCTATTTGCAATACAGCCAAAGTGTTTAAAAATTCTGTCTGATTTATTTTACCATCGGTGAACATTTTGATAAGAATTCCAATCGGGCTTTCGGTGTCAACCGTATTCGAACCTTGATTAGAATTGGATGTTTGCTTGTTTGCTTTTCTACTCGGCATTGGTTTTGTTTATATAAATTTATAAATATTTTTTTTAGTTTGATATTATTTTCAAATATAAAGAAAAGAATAAGTTTATAAATTAAAATGACTTACGGTTTATATATCGGTTGTGGAACAGATTTTGAACCAACTGAGAACTTACCCCAGGTTCGTAAATTTATTTTTATTGATTCTCAACCGCTGTCGTCCTTTGGCGATTTATATCAAGCATTTACGCCACAAGATAAAAACGAATTTTTCAGTAAATCATACATGCCTAAATTCTCTAAGGCTGCTACCGAAGCCGGCTTTCAAAAAATAAGTATTGATGGTGTTTATCCCCACGTTTATAAGAATTATAATACGAACCAGGAGGTATTCCACTATTTTAGTTTGTGTTTTCCATTCCATTCAGTTAAATCAAATTATACTGCAAATAATGATGAAATCTTAAAACTAGTTTCCTTTTTTAATCAAGTATCACACTTGATTGTTAGAGGATATATTCCTCATTACAATATTTTTAGATATTTTTTAAAACCAGTGGTATTTGTGGCGTTTGATGATACAATTTACAATGAAAATTTGAATAATTTGCTTCCTTATGAACGAAACAAGATAACCGCACTTTTGCAACAAAATCAATACAGACAATATTTTTCATCCTATATGTTTATTAAAACCAACTCCAATACACATCAAACCTTTCAAACCTACGATGAATTTGTGTATCAAACCAAATTATGAAATATTACCAGCTTTTCCAATAACTTTCTCCATATTCAAAAAAAAGTTCTTGGCCAGGATTTATCTGTGTCAGGGCAAAGAGACCAATCATTCGACAGGGATCAAATTTATCGCAATTTTTAAACCGAATGGATTCCAAAATTATTTCATTCACCAATATTTTTGAAATAACATTATTTTTATAATCGGTTCGATAAGCGTCATTCATGGAAGTTATGGGCTGATGGGAAAAATCAATATCAATACAAACGCGTTTGTTAATATAATAGGAATAATTGCTGTTTTTTTTGGGATAACAATTCCAAACCCCTTCATAATAGCCAATAAATGCACCAGCTGGAATAGGCCCAGGCGCCTTTGCATTTAAAAAAGTCCCTGACCTCCGTTCACAATTTGACTAGGTCCTACTTCTAAATCAAATGCCGTGTTATTATATATGAAAGATACATTTGACAAATTATTTACACCCTTTAAGATAGTGATAGACTGTAAAATAATTTTTACTATGTCACATTGTTTTCTTTAGGTGTAATCTATTTAATCTGTAAATTTAATAATTAGTTGAAATTTATTTTTAATATGATTATTATTAAAGTAATCTAATTAAATATATGTAATATATTTTGATTTATATATATATTATGTATGAATACATATT
>Ga0194118_10007021_pt1 | contig 10972 bp, 14 predicted proteins | sample TA2MahsurfametaG_2_FD_148662 | JGI IMG/M metagenome (GOLD analysis project Ga0194118, IMG submission 148662) | Freshwater microbial communities from Lake Tanganyika, Tanzania - TA2015013 Mahale N5 surface | ecosystem: Environmental > Aquatic > Freshwater > Lake | place: Tanzania: Lake...
TAGAAATATAACGTGTTGAATTTGGATCTAATGTTAAATTATTCCAAGCTTCTAACACTACTTTATTATCAGTAATATCATTACCACGTCTAACTAATACATTAAATGTACCTGACCCAGTATTTGCATTTGTAATTTCCCAACGAATATTAGATACTGATCCTGAATTTAAGGCCCCATTAGATCCTAACATGTTAGAACCTGAGTTATTCATAAGGATTCCTTCTGAAATTGTTTCTAGGACAAAAGAAGATGCATTAGTTCCTCCACTATAATAAACTGTAGTTGAACCGGAAACATAATAATACAAATTTCCAGCAATACCTTGAGCTAAAGCAGTTACAGTCATATTAGGAGAAATAAATGATGCACTACTGTTAATAGTTGTATTTGTATAGAAGTTAGTTGGGTTTGAAGGAATAACACCTGAAGATGTAGCATTGTTGAATATATTTTGAACAGATGATCCTGATAATATTACGTTTACTCCATTAAATGAAGCTGTATATGCTTGAGTAACAGCATTCGTTAAATTAAGAACAGCTGATGCTGAAGTAATTCCTATTCCTGAGTTTATATCTTTAGTAATTGCTGAAGTGTAGGAACCACTTGCTACACGAGCAACTAATAATGAAGTTCCTCCATAGTTGAAATAATTAGCTGCGGCAATTGAAGTTAAATAAGAATATGATTGACCACCACTTACAAATGTATCACCAAATAATGTTACAAAATCTGAATAAGTGGTTACAAGGGTTGGTTTTTCAACAGGACCTTTAACTGTTGGGCCTATAATAGCAGCACCAGCTTGAATGGGTTGGCCAGTTAAAAAGGTGTTATCTAATTCACTGATTGCTACTCCAGGAGAAGTTGTAAAATTTGCCATTGTATTTTTTTATTATAAATATCTAAAATTTCCTTAAAATATACTATTAAGCAGGAAATGTTGCACCAGTAGGTAATATGTTGAAATCAAGTACAATAAATTCAGCTGTTCTTGTAGGTTGAAGATAAATTTGACCAATTAATTGGTTTTGATCTATAACACTTGGTGGGTTGTTATTTTCGTTTATTACTACTTTAAATGCAGTTAATCCTTGTTGTTGTTGTACTTGTGATAAATATGGATTAATCAATGATAATAAATTACTTCTAGTTATTGCATTATTTTGTTCAAACACAAATGTATCAGCTACTTGAGAAATATAATTTTTAAGTTCAATTAATAAGCGTCGTACATTTACACGATCTAAAGCACTTGCTTTTTTCTGTAATGTTTTTTGTCCAAATACTGTTATTGCAGATCCATTAGCAGTGGCAACATTTGCAATTGGGTTTACATTATTTTTATAAAGTAAATCTCTATTTCCTTGAGTTAATATACGTTCTGTTTTAATAACAGATGTCATTACTCCACGATTAATACCAGCAGGTGCAAACCAAGGATAAGCAATAGTATCATTTTGAGCATATACTCTTGGAATTAACGTTGTTGTAGGTACCCATACTTGATTAGATGTATTTGGATCTATTGTATATAGCCAAGGCCAATATGCTGCTGCATATGAAGTATCTTTTGTTTGTGCACTAGTAACTACTGGGTTAATGTTGGATCCGTATCCAACTAAGTCAAGAGTAACCATTGAGTCGCCTCTTTCTTGAACAGTAGTAATCATTTGATTTACTACAGTATTATGTAAAGGAAATTGAGATGGATCAGCAATTAAACCAGGAGCAACTAATAAATTATATCTAAATGCATCTTTATTTGCTAATAAAGAAATAGATTCGGTATAATCATTTGCAGTTAAACCTTGAATATTTGTATTTGAAATATTTTCATAATATGCTGCTGCCGTACCTGTAGGGATAATATTTCCTTTAGCGGCACCAAATACTCCACTTTGTGTGATAGGAATTGACCCAGTAAATTCATTTTTTGGATTTCCTATATTATCAAAATAATTTGGAGTAGTTTGATTTACTTGTTTTACACGAATATAAGCAGATTGATTTGCATAACTCCCAGACATTTGAATGTAGTATTCACCATTATCTTCTTGAATAGTTTCAACCTGGTTTCCAATTACTTTTTCAATATAATTAGAAGCATATGGATCTAATGAAAGTGGCCCCCAAGTTTCTAAAATAGACTGTTGAATACTTGAATCATTTCCTTGTCTAATAACAAGAGAAAAAGTTCCATTATTTGTATCTGGGGAAGTAATTTGCCATCTATAATTTTCAGATGAACCACTTAATAAGGTATCATTTGAACCAGTAGGGCCAACACTATTCATAATAATACCTTCAGATAATGTTTCTAATACAAAAACATTAGTATTATAAGGTGAACCGGATGGGTGGGCAGAAGCAGAAATAAATGAAGATGTTGCAGGAGTCCAATCAGTTAAGGTACTACCGCTTACTACACGGGTAATTAATAATGTATTTCCACCTCCCGCAAAATAATTATATGCTGTAACGGAAGTTAAAAAAGTATAGGTGTTACTTCCGCTAAGGAAAGTAGCACCAAACTTATTTAAATAATCACTATATGTAGTTACAATAGTAGGGATTCCTACTTTACCTTTTACGGTTGGTCCAATGATAGCAGCACCTGCTTGTACAGGTTGTTGAGTTACAAATGATTGGTCGTTTTCTATTACTAATACACCAGGTGATACAATTGTTTCTGCCATTGCAAATAAATTATTTTATTATAAATATGGTGTATTTTGATCTAGATTACTCTAATGTAGTAATCTCACCAGTTTCTGGGTCAATATTAACTCGACCATATTTTTCGGATACCGATTGGGTAAATTCTTGTTCTTTAGTAGTTAAATCAGATAAAAATTGTTGGGCTCGTTTGTAGCGATTTTCTACCTGAAGTTTAATGAGTTCGATTTCTCCAAATTCATTAATTAATCGACGAGTACTAATTTGGATTTCTTTTAAAGTTGTTTGTTCTTCTTCTGTTAAAAACTTGGTTTCTGTAACTATTGACATATCTTATAATTTGTTAATAAATATTATACTTTTTCAATAACTTGCGGGATATCAAACATTTCTTCTAAGCTATAATAAGGACATTCATGAGTAATACCTTCAAATGAATAGTCAAACAAATACGAATCAATTAATTTAGTTGTATCTGTTGGTTTATTTGCTATAATATTATCGTGTATAGAATATCCAAAATTAATAGGAGAAGTTCCAATCCAAAATACAGTAGATTTTAAATTTAAAGCAGCAGCAGCATGTTGCAAACAAGAATCAATTAGTATACGTTTATCACTTACTGCTAATAGTGCAAATAAATCCATTGCAGACATAGGTTGATCTAAAATTTCAGCACCTGGGAGTTTTAAAGAGGTTGGTTTACATATTTGGATGATATGATGAGTTTCTTGATGTTTTTGAATAATTTGTAAAGCCATACTATAAGGCAAATCACGTGCCCAAGAATACTCTTGCTGTACATTTAAAGGTCCCCCATTTGTTTGAATCAATAAAATAGGTTTTTCTCGTTGCCATTGTAAAGAATTTCGTTGTTGAACAAAATTAAAATTCAAAACTGGAGTTTGAAACTCATATTTTAAATTCATAAGTTTACACCAATTAGCAATTACATGTTTGTGTTTTAAAATATGATTTGTTTCAAAATATGGTTCGTGTTTAAAAATAAGCGTATCTTTATCTTTGATATAATCATCATAGAAATACTGTGTAGAACCTAATTTATAAACGCGATAAACTGCAGGGAGATTTAAAAACACCTCTGGGTATGATGCTACAATTACTGGTTTTCTATCAGGATATTTTTCAGTTAATGATTTTACTAAAGCAGTAGCGGCTACATTTTTTCCTAAACCACCTTCAACATGCCAAACTATATATTTTTCTTCCATAATTTTTTATTTCCTATTTTAATATATTTGTACCAAATTCGTTCGTGAAAAAAGTAAATGGTTGGTTTTAGTAAAAGCTCCCCTACCCCCAATAATGAAGATAGTTCTAAAGATACACCTAAAGAATAAGCAACAAGTACTGTTGTTAAAGTACCTAAAATACGATAGGAAAATGTTTTTAGTATGTGACGTGTTATTGCCGATTTTTTATCTTCTTTCATAACTTACCTTCTTTGCGCATTTGTTCTCGTACTTTTGTAGCAGATATTTCAGCTACTTTTACGGGAGGGATATGCTCAATAATATCATAACCCACTCCTCTACCAAACTCCACTGAACATACGTCAGGGATGATACTAACTTTAACTCGGCCTTGACCGCATAATTCTTTGTATTCGTTTCCAATGTTTTTAAGTACTTCTTGGGCATCAAATGGGTTTGATTCAGTTGTTTCTACATCTCGGATTGCAATCCAAACATTTTTTCCTTCGTCTAAAGCTTGTTGAAATAGTGCTTTATGTCCATCATGTAAAGGCTGCCAACGCCCAATAAACAAAGCGTATTGGTTTGGTTTAGATTGTAGGGATGATTGTACGTGTACTTTCTTGGTCCAATTTTGCATAACTTTTTATTTTATTTAAACATTCTTCTACTAAGATATTTGTAGTATCTAGATTGAGATAATTTTCTGTTGGTGGTTGATAGTTTTCAACATGAAAATTTTCTCGTCCTCGTATTTCAGTGGTGTGAACATAAAATTCTTTGATTGAGTCTCCAAGTTTTGTTTTAAACTCTTCACGTTGGTCTAAATAAGGAGATACTAAAGATACAACTACATTGCATTCTTTATTGTGTAAAAAATGTGCTAAATGTTGAGCTAATTCAATATTTTTACGGCGACCTGCCTCGCTATAATCTTTATTATCGAATATAGCGCGCAGATCATCTCCGTCAATATGAAAAGTATTGTCTAGTTTTTGCTTTAAAGCAGTTGCTAAAACCGTTTTGCCGTGTCCCGGTTGGCCTGTAAACCAATAAATCATAACTATTTAAATTTTATATTAAGCACAATATGCTTTTGCTGCAGTAATGCAAGTATTAATATCATCTACTTGTTGTTCTGTACATCCTTCTGCAAACCAGTCTTTATTGATCATAAGTTCAAGATGTTGATAATTACGTTCTACGTTATCTTTTTTTTGGTCTATTGCAGGTTCAAGGATTACTCGATTGATTAAGGCAACTGAATCAAAAGCTGCACTAATGTGTTTTTGGACTTGTTCTGGTGTTGGGGTTTTCATTTTTATTTATTTATTTTATTTATAAATATTAAATATAATTAAAAGATTTAAAGTACCAATCATAATGTTGACGTAAACGATTACAATTTTCTTTACCTAAAATTTCTATATAATCATTTTTAACAGGTTTTACTTTAGGTTGAATTGTATGGTCTCCAAAAATACCATGAATAATATCATTTTCCTGAGTTAATTGTTCAACATTGTTAAAATCATGTTGAAAATAAGGTAATCCTAAATACTCGTATATTTTTTCTAATTCAGATTCTGGATCTGAGGTTAAGTCTTCAAAACGAATAAATAAAATATTTTGATGTTGTCCTTGCTGAATTACTTCAGATAACCATTCTAAAGAAGGACCAATAGGAGGAGCAACTGAAAAATGATCAATACGGGAAGTTGTAGTCATATTTTTTAACTCAGCTCCATTTATAATCATAGAATCTTTATCGGGGTTTTTACGATAATTTTTTTCCATTGATGCAAATATAGCTCGCAAATCACGAACCATAACAATTGTTTTTGGTGTTTCACCTTCAAAAAATTCAATAAAGTTTTGATGTCCTAACCATCCTCTACTTTTTTCTATTACATAAGGACGATCAGTTATACCTTCAAAAAAACCATACAAACCAGTTTTACAGAAATTTTTAAATCCTGCTTTCATTACCTCTTGGTCTTGTGCTTTAAATGCATCACCTGTTGTATAAACGGTTCTTGCATTTAATAAAAATTCAATAACACCAGAAGTTGGTGTTGAATAAATATCCGGATTTTGCATTAAAATATTTTGAATCAAAGTTGATCCTGCTCTTGGGAGAGATGCGTTATAAAATATTTTTTTTACCATAACTATAATATAATAACAAATTTATAAATTTCCAAATGTTTTTTTAAGCTAATAATATTTTTTGAAGAGTTCCATTAATTCTAATTTGCCATGTTTTTGTTGAAGTACAAGTTTCAGTTGTTACTGTACCTAATGGAGTACCTGTACTACCAACAATAAATTGACAGTTACCAGTTGAACAAGCATCTTTACCTAAAATTACTGAGAATGATCCTGTAAATTGTGTATTGTAACCAATACCAATGTTATGACTTCCTGTTGTTGCTGTGTTAAGACAAAATGAGTGTTGACCTATTGCTATGTTATTACTTCCCGAAACATTATAACGTAATGAACTATTACCAAAAGCAATATTATTAGATCCTGTTGTATTACAATATAAAGCAAATCGTCCAATAGCTGTGTTGGAGTTGCCTGTTGTGTTATTTCGTAAAGCACGGAAACCAATTGCTGTGTTGTAACCGCCTGTTGTATTATTTTGTAAAGCACGGAAACCAATTGCTGTATTGGAGTAGCCTGTTGTATTGTATTGTAAAGCTTGTCTTCCAATTGCTGTGTTGTTGTTGCCTGTTGTATTGCAGTATAAAGCACGATATCCAATTGCTGTGTTGTAGTTGCCTGTTGTGTTATTTAGTAAAGCACGGAAACCAATTGCTGTGTTGGAGCCACCTGTTGTATTGCTTCGTAAAACATTTTGTCCAATTGCTGTGTTGTAGTTGCCTGTTGTATTGGATTGTAAAGCTTGTAATCCAATTGCTGTGTTGTTTTGGCCTGTTGTGTTGTATTGTAAAGCACCTAATCCAATTGCTGTGTTGTTTACCCCAGTACTATATGTGTAAGTATATGTGTTTGGATCATATATCTTTTGACCTCTCAAGGCATATATTCCAATTGCAATATTATAATTTGCTTTAAAATATCTTAAAGCTTGATATCCAATTGCTGTGTTGGAGTTGCCTGTTGTATTACTTGCTAAAGCAACTAGTCCAATTGCTGTGTTGTTTTGGCCTGTTGTATTGGATTGTAAAGCTTGTCTTCCAATTGCTGTGTTGTGATTGCCGTATACATTAAAATATAAAGCACCTAATCCAATTGCTGTGTTGTAACCGCCTGTTGTATTGCTTAGTAAAGCACGATATCCAATTGCTGTGTTGGAGTTGCCTGTTGTATTGTATTGTAAAGCTTGTGTTCCAATTGCTGTGTTGGATTCGCCTGTAGCAGAACTACTAAATGCAGTTGTAGCACCAATTGAAACATTTGTAGAAACGTTTCCGTTTCCTAAACTAATAAATAAATCATTAATTGTACCGTTTGAGCCACTAGTCGAAATGGAACCAGTAACACCTAAAGATCCTGTAATTTGAGCTGAGCCTGTAAATGGGAAAGCTGAACCGCCACCACCGGAGGAATTAACAGTTACTGCACCTGTTCCTCCTGCAGGAGAAATAGTTACGTTAGTACCTGCAATTATTTGAGTTACACCTCCATTTAAAGCAAATGAAGAAGTTAACGCATAAGAAGCGGTAGTAGCTGTTAAAGCACTTCCTGAGAGAGAACCTGTAAAACCTGATGTAGCAGTTACAGATGTAAGGGCTGCACTAGAGCCCGATAAAATGACTTTTTTCCAACTTGGCATTTATATGTTTATTATGGTTGGTTACACCGAATATGCGGTGCCCACTTCCCTTTTGGGCCTATAATACGGCAATAAATATATTATGATTTTTTTCTAGTAGATACTTTTGTTGCTTCATGTTGAACAATCTGTTGAAGACCCAATATTTTTGATTCTTCTTCAGCTTTTAACATTCGAGTAATTTCTTCTAATTCTTGTTCTAGTTTAATTTGAATAGAAGCACAAAATTTTGCATCACGTCCTTGAATTGGAATAGTTTCTAGCGCTTGTCTAAGAAAATTTAACTCAGCATGAGAAAAATCAATGGCAAATATATTCATAACTTAATTATTTAGTTTGTTCTATGTATTGATTTTGGAGTTTGATAATTAAATTATACAAAGGTTCAATATCTTCTCCAAGGAAAGTTGTACGTTTAATCATAGAAAGCAAAATTTCTATTTCCTTAGCCGATAATTGGTTAGGGGATAGAGGTTGAATTTTTTTATTTTCATCACTAGTAACGTGACCTGCACTAAAAGACATAACTAGTTTTTTAATTTTATTAAGAGTAGATAAAAATATCTCCTGTTGATGTATTAACATGTATATTACCAAAACCGTTAGAAGCACCACCATAAATTGGAGCTGCTGATGGGTTAGATCCTGCTGTCTCTGTTGTAGTAATAAATGCCGCGGCTGTGTATGTAGGTGAATTTGCATTAAATGATGAAGTGAAACCCCAACGATTAACTGCATTATCATAACCATATAATTCACCTACATTTTGGGTAGCTTGTTGAATAACAATACCACCATCTCCTGTTGTATTTGAACCAGAAGCAAATAATACAAATCTGTCAGCAACTTCTAAATTAGTTGTTTGTTGGAATGATGCAGTGCCTTGTACTGTTAAATTACCTGTAATTACTTCATTACCAGTTACTGTTAATGTAGTGCCATCAAATGTTAAGTTTGATTCACCATTTATTGAACCACCACCAGTTGCAGTTAATACTCTATTATCAGTGTTATTTGTAACATTATTTGCAATGCTTCCTACAGTTAAAGCAAATGAAGCTGAAGTAGCATTAGTTGCTAAACTTGAAGTACCTAATAATGAACCTGTAAATGAAGTAGATGAGATAGAGGTAATACCTGTAATGGTAGATGCTAAAGTTAAACTATCTGTACCTTCAACTGATAAATTAGTACCTGCTAAGTCAGTTAATAAGTTACCGTAAGTAATAAATTTGTTAGTACCATCATTGATAAAGAATTGATCAGCAGATGCTAAATCAGTTTTAGCGGTAGTTGGGAAGATTGCAGTTGCAGTAACTCCCGACAATTGGGAACCATCACCTTTAAATGATCCAGTAAATGAACCAGTTAATGCTGATGAAGCTCCTGTTAATTGTAATGAAGTAGCACCTGTAATTGTAGTGCCATTATCTGTTAAAGATGAATTTGCAAATGCTGTGCCTGTCCATTTAGTAACATTATTAGTACTTAAAGCAGATGCACCACTTACTGCTACTGTTGCTGTAGTAGCACCATCATAAGTAAATGCAGTAATACCAGTACCTTGGGTTAAGTCTGGTAAGTTAGTTGTACCAACAAAGTTACCTTGAAACGAACCACTAAATGAACCAGAATGTACTAAGTTAGTAGCTCCTGTTGTTGCTACGATGTTTCCGGTACCGTTAATTGCTGTTGTAGATAAGTTACTCGAACCACCCCCAATTACTACTTGACCTGAGGTTAGGTTGTCTACTTGTAAAGCTGCTAAATTCGCTGTACTGCCCGAGACGATGACTTTTTTCCAAGTTGCCATATTATTTTCTTATTTTTTTATTTTATTATACATATATTATTTTTAATCAAGACCAACATAAAATGATGCAGATGTAAAATAAATAGCACCATTTGGAGCAAGATATGTAGGTTCTTGAGATTGAGTAGAAAATATAACAATTCCACTTTGAGATACTGTTAAAACAGGTATATTATTTTGGGTAATAAGAAATATATTTTGCCCAACATCTACACTAGCAGAAATACTACCTGTAGAAATTCTAAATAGAGTACTATTCCCTTCAGCATTTAAAGCATAAGAGGCAGTTAATGCGTATGATGCACTTATTGCATTTGAAATAACTCCCGTTACAGCCCCTTGAAATGAACCGCTAAACGATCCTGAAATAGTATATGATCCGGATGCTAACTGGGAGGGTTTAATTATTGCCATTATCTACCTTGTAATGCGTATGCTTTTTTATAGTTTTTACTTGATTTAATCTTACTTGTTTTTGACTTTGCATGAATACCTGGTCTTTTTTTACGAGGCTTTTTCATGAATGAAATTGCAGTTTGTGCTTTTGCTTTTGCCATTTTAAAAATTATTAATTACTAAACTTACCTATTGCTACTACTTCATCTCCTGCACTAAAACTATATCCTAATTCTACAGGATTAATTACAAGTGTTGTAATTCCTCCACTTTCAGTAAAAGAAACAATTGCTGCATTTTCAATTAAAGTACCATTACAAAATATAGAAAAATTATTTAATGAAGTTGCTGGGAGTCCTGCAGGGGCTGCTAACCAACCACTAGCAAATGTTATTATAGTTGGATCTACATAAGTTCCTAGTTTTTGTATATTGGTATTTAAATATTGAAGCACAGCAGGGTCTATATAATTTACTACAAGTTGTTGGTCATCTATAAATATAGGAGAAAGTTTTTTACTTGGTGGTTTAAATTCTAACATGTTATTAACCGTTTCTAATCCAATAATTACTTGTGCTTTACTATTATATTTTTTAATAGCAGTTACATCTTTTTGAATTGTATCAGGAACAATATAACCAAATAATTTAATAGTAAATGTGCCTTTTATAATACGATTTGTATTATCAGATACCTCGATTGCGGTAGAATAGGAATCAATTGAGGCTTTAAATTTAAAACGTTCCGGATCTCCCCAGTATGAATCAGAAGCATAATTAATTGCTTCAATTATTTTGTTCATCTGCTCAACATAATACGTTTGAATTGCACATGAATACGTTAAATTAACGTAATCAGGTACTACATTGACAACGAATTGCTCTACAGGGATTCGGTTTGTTAATACGTTAAAATTCGAATAAGCATTTTTTGGGTTATATGTTTTTACCCATGAAGTATACAAATTTGGATGATTAGCATCTAATTTGTTTGTCAATGAACGATTTTTATCCATTGTATCTCGTTTGAACATAATTAACGGAGCCATAATAGCACCATTTT
>Ga0194118_10007028_pt1 | contig 10959 bp, 11 predicted proteins | sample TA2MahsurfametaG_2_FD_148662 | JGI IMG/M metagenome (GOLD analysis project Ga0194118, IMG submission 148662) | Freshwater microbial communities from Lake Tanganyika, Tanzania - TA2015013 Mahale N5 surface | ecosystem: Environmental > Aquatic > Freshwater > Lake | place: Tanzania: Lake...
CCCCAAAACCCCAAAACCCCAAGCGAAAAGTGAGCCAATAATTTAATTAAATAATGCGGATTGAATTTACGGATAAAATTCGTCGGAATCTCTTTCAGCGCTACTCACTGATGGATGATAGAGTATGTAACGAAACCATTTCTAACAACACTTTATTCAGTAGACATTCATCGCAGAAGACCTTGTGAACTAAATATTAGCAGATTGCGCCGAATACACAAGCAATCAGGTGCTGGATGCAGTAGAAAGATCTAGATTTGAATAGATTTGCAGGAATTTAACTGAACCAGATGAAGCAGGTCACTCAAAGCTAGTGAGTGTTGTGTGCGATTTTCTGTATTGGTACTAGGTACAGAACTTGTTCGATGCTTACCTTGCAGGAGCAGAGACCCCAGAGCTTGTTGTGCTTAAAGCACTAGAACAGATGTTGTCACAGCCTTTTCATTTGGATTACTTCGCGCTTGTAGATGTAAGTATTTCGTGTTTAATTGAGTTTTATCAGAGTTTGATGATGGTTGTCGAAAGAGAGTGGAAGAGGTCTGAAAGGAATTGGCGTGTTTTGGCTCAGATTTTTAGGATTTTTGACGAATTGAAAGGCAAACTTGTTGAAGCAAAGACTTAATTGCGCTTCCTTGACAACATCGAGATTTGTCTAAACATGCCCGTCTACTTAGCTAGCAAGACGATCGAGGAGCTGATGGAGGTTGTGCTTGATAATTTTATTAGCTGTCTACTTTGGTTAGTCCAAAAGCCAACAATCCCAGATCTGAACACCAAATTCAAAGTGGACTCCCTAACTGCAGACCTAATAGAATTCGTGATGAACGCTTTCCTCACCCTGCTCCGCGACAGACCGTTCGGCTTTAAATTTTGCCCAGACAGCTTTCAGCGCAGATTCCCTCCAAAACAGGCTGTCCCTTTGCTGGTTTTTATTATAAAAAACGAGCACAGTAAATTTTCAACCCAAGAGTGTATGACTGCTTTGCAGATTTTGGACGGGCTGACTTGTCTAGATATGATAAATGAGTTTAAAGAGCTAAACGAGAAGTAAAACGGCTACTTTAAAGAGATCTGCAAGTACTTTAACTTCTACGTCCAAACTCTCAGGACACTCGCCCGGGTCCAGACTCAAAGTAGTGTTGATGTGCCCTTACATATGAGAAGTTAAAAGTTTTTGGCGTTCTTCTTATGTTTCTTGCATGACGTGATTGACCTCAAGACACGAGAAATGGAGCAAACACTTTATCCACAACTCATAGAGCCTCTAGTGCAGATAATAACAGTAATGCCTGAGGAGAATAGGTACAAGATAAATTTAGAGTGTCAGCAAGAAGCACTGAGCAATCTGAAGGTGATCACGAAGAAGAGCTCAATCTTCGATGACTCCTCCTTGATGGAACTGCTTATTTAGCGACTTAAAGTCGAACTGCACATCTTAGAGTAAGACCTAACGATCGGTTGCCAGTACAAACCAAGCTAGGATGACTACGATACAAATCGATTCACTCTTGCAAACAGGCAGAAGTTTATTAAAGATTTGTTTGGCATGCTTTGCTATGCAGTCATCAGGATCGATCCCACACGACTTAACTAGAACCAGAACTTCATTGCCCACAGTCGCAAGATTCTCGAATCAAACCTCTTTGACTCGCTTATGGACTTCGTCTTCATTTAAAACACGAGGGACAGCTCTGAAAAGTTCAAGAAAGTGGTTGACCCCATATTTATGGAAGTGGTGCAGCTATACACGATTATAGGAAATGATTTGCCCCAAAAAATTGGCGACCTTATCGACTCAGGCCTCACCCCCTGCATCATCGACTCTCTTGCAAGGAGAATACCCATTTAACCACAGCTGCTTCCTGTCGTAATCAAGTTTTTCAAAATGCTCACGCTTAATCAAAAGGGACTTGATGCTTTTTTAGCCTCCTAGGCAATCGAAAGATTCTTTTAGCTGGGCTAGGACTACAGAGCTTACAAAATGTTTGTGATGCCTCGCGGCAGCAATTTAATGTTCGAACAGCGCTAATTGATTAATTCTCTTGCAAATTTTAGCCTAGAAATTGCGAAAAGAATTTATGCTTAGTGTCTGAAAAATTTAGAGATTATGCAAGTTAAAAGCTGGGATCTGTGTCAAGATTTCCTGCGGATGGAGTAGTAAATTTTAGATTCTAAGGCTGAAAGTGAAGAGGAGTAGTCTAAATTTAAGGACCCATACAGCAAACTTCAACTAAACTACGAGCAAGCTCTCGAGTCATCAGTGGCTCTCTTGTCCTGCCTCTGCATGGATGAGCTAGAGTACCTAGAGAATCGATAGACACACAATACAGCCGTGATTCAGGCGATCAAAGCAGGCAAACACGATACAGGCATTCTGCTGACTATTTTGAGGACTCCTATTATTTGCAGCGCAGCCGACAGCTTCATCTACCACTTTCAAGAGTCAGCAACACTAATTCTGATGCTTTAATCTGATGATGAGGGACTTGCTGACTATCTTGAAAAGTTGAGGGAGTTTATGAGACAGTCATTTTAGGACTTGTACGCGATTTTGGGAACTTCGGATTTGGACTCACTTTCTGAACTACAAACGAGGCATTACGTTGATCTTGCCGAGTCCAGTGCAAGCTAGTTCTAACGAAATTTATTGACAGGTCTTAAAAAAGAGGATGTGGTCTGGGTTGCCATCAGTAAAATACACATGCTAATCGAAATGCTAATAATAGTGGGAACATTTAGCAAATTTCATCCTTCTTTGGACCTTGATACCTAGTACCAAGCATTTGTAAAAAAACTGCTGGAAATGCCTGTAGGAGGCTACTTTTGTGTTGCCAAACTACAGCATTTTTTGCATCGATATTACTCGAGTGTGTACGTTGAAAAGGTTAAGCAGCAGAGCGAGCGAATGTCTGTGGTCGATTATTATCGAAATCAGCTTAAAAAGTTCATTTGGGGCTCTTTCCGTGAATCCGAGGAGCCGTACTCAGATTTTGAGGATGCCCGCAATATCTATTACAGGTACGAGCTTGAAGTGGTGGATTCACTCAGGGACAAGCGAGCCGAGGACTTAACCAGATAACAATTTGAGTTTGTGCTTCCTGAGACAAAAGGCGTAATACATACTTTTAAATGCCACAAAAAGATTAAGAACCTGATGGCCTAGATTTCAGCTGTGCTAAACAAAAAGCGATATCACTTTAAGGATCCTCTTACAGAATCTCAAATTCAATACAATGAGTTATCAGCGAGGCTGATTTGCGACTAATTGAGACAAGTAGCATCTAGGTGCACGTCTTAAAAATTTGATTGGCAGCAGACACTGAATACAGCACTGATGATCGACCGTGTCTTGCCTGAGCTGTCACGCCAGATAGCCTACAAATGGAAAAATCAAATTAATGGAATATTTCTCTTCAACCTTCTTAATGAGCAGCAAGTTGTGGATGTGGTAGGCCTGATTTTGGAGTGGGCAGTCTAACAGTATGCTCAGTATGACTCCGAAACAGGCAACAAGTGTCTATTCTACGCTCGCAACTGCCAAATAATAATAAAAGAGTGCGTTTAATTCTTTAGTTCTCTTCTCAAAGTTACTTATCTGTGCAACGGTAATTTGTAGTCTTACTTGGCCTATTTTAAACGGGAAAAGCTCGATTCCATGAGCAAAACCGATGTCGATAAGAACTTTCCCAAATGTTTTGCCATGACGAAAAATTTGTTGTTCAAGTGTGCTTTGTTACCGATATCCCTAATAATTTTTTCTCCTGAACGGCAGTGTCTAAGAAAGTGGCAATACTTTTAGGGACAAATATCGGAAAATGTTATAAAAATCTACTCAACACTTTGCTAAGGTGCATTTAAAGAGCCCTTCGACTTCTTTGCGAATCAGAACATCCACAAGCAAATTAGGTCTGACTTACCGATCAGAAGACTGAGAAGTCGCAGCCACGACATGATGGTCATCGACACGGAATATGTTCTTGACTCGAATCACCTAGACAGACTTGTCTAGATGGGTTTCTCAGTTGCTGCTTCGACTGCTGCCCTGACCCAGTACCATGAGTTAGATATTGCACTTGAAGCTCTGCTCCAGGGGGAGTTTAATAACGTAATAGCTGCTCCAGAGCCAGAACAGCCTTCTAGGCAAGATATGATGGTGGACGCTGATTTAATGGCGCATGATGAACCAGAGTAAATCACAACCTTCGCTGAAATACTCTATGAGTCAGACTTCGGTCCAGAGTCTGATACGGAGATTCTTCAATAAATTTGTCTGCTTCTGAGTTAGAGCTTGATTCCTTGCATTTCAGAGCACCTATCCAAATGCCATCTCAGTTTTAAGCGGTCCCTTATTAACAAACTATTCAGCTTTTACAAAGACTTTAAACATCCACCTGTGATTGAGGAGCTGATTTCTGAGGTGGCATCTTAAGTGTAACGATGTCCCGATTGGTTCTTCGTTTGCTTTACGATATAAATTTTATCCTATGCAAAGGAGCCGTTCGTCCAAAAACTAAACTTGACACAAATGTTTGTTTAGTTAATCAGCAGACTTTAGACACTAGATTTCAGCTGGACAAAGCAAAAGGTTGAAACATCTTTGTTGACTAAAGACAGCCCTAAGTGCCCTAAATCAGAGCAGATTATCGAGGAGACCAATGAGTCACTCTACAGCTTGCATGTTTACTTGTCCTTATTTTACTTTTTGCTCACTGACTTTTACTCATAGTAAGAGCTACAGACGATAAATTCTTTTGTCAACCCGTCTCAAGAGGAAAAATCAGCATTTGAAGAGCAGATCACCTATGAAGACATTGAACTTATCAGAAAGGACGTGCTATTCGACAAAAGTACTACGAAAGAGCCGATTTGCTTGATTGAAAAAGAACAAGACCGCTAAACGCTCGTTAAGCAAATTTACAAGGCAGTTATGCAAATTCTTGCAAGACTGCAGTCAGTGGACATATCGATAGCGGTGACCTGCAAAATCGGCGTTTAATAAATGCTGGGTCCCTGCATCAAAGTGCTAAAACTACTTTCAAACCTTCAGTTTGGTGAGTTCGACTTCCGCTCCCAGTTTCTAAAAGACAATGGTTTGAAACTGCTGTTTGAGATGTCAATCATCGACAGCGACTGCTTGGCAAAAAGATAAAACTGGGCTACTGAAAGATAAATGGAAGCTGATCTTAAGGAGTTAATTGATAATGTGTGGCAGCCACCTAAAGATCTCCAAAAATGGTACGAAACAATGATAATGCGCCAAATGTTTTTCCAGTTCAAAGCTAACTTTAAGCGGTTGAACTTGTAAAGAGACCCATGTGATTACTTAATTTCTGGGCAGTAAGAGCAATCGACAGTGCCCGAGCCAGAACAGTAACTAACTAAAAGAAAATCAATCCAGATGCCTGTTTCTCAGCATATAAAGAAAAACAAGTCATAATAAAGACCTGCGGAAGTGGATTTGTTGATACCGAGCTAAAAAGACATGAAGCGAATGCTAAAGAAAAATGAGGACTTAAACGAGCAGTCATTCTCAGAGTTCGTAAAATACTACAACAGCAATATCTTCTAACACGTCATTATCCACTTCAATGTCTTCCTGGCCGCCTGTGCCAAAGTCTGCGTGCTTAAGAAAGTGCCCAAAGTAAGCGTATCTAGCGAGGAGACCAAGGACTAGCTGTTCGATTTGAAAATAATGCTTAAAAAGTAGATTTTGAAGGACATTTTATTAGACCCTAACTTCAACTACACCCTTCCCAATAAAGCTTAGCAGCGAAAAGACTCAGTGACGAAGCAGTAGGTAGAGATAGTGAACTAGTTGCTCGAAATATTCATCAATCAAACCAAAGGGTACCGGATGGATATTCTAAAGTAATTTAGAGAGAAGGATGTGGGGGGCTGTTTGCAAATTTCAGACAAAAACAAACTATGTCTCAAGTATTGTGCTCGCAGAATTTACTTCTTGGACCACATCACTATATTGAGGTTCTTAGTTGCAATCATCGTCAAGAACAATTAAGTGACCGGCCTTGTCTTAAAACATAACGACAGCAAAACAATCAAGTTCATCGTACGAAACGTTTACTTTTTGTTGTCTCTCTAAATTGAGCCGGACAGCAAAGAGCTCCAAATGAATTTACAACTGCCAATTGAGAGACAAACCTACACGACATCCTTTTTCGTGCAATTACTTTTATTGAACCACAGCTCATCTGTGCAGGAAAAGCAAATTAAAAAAGACCTTGGACAGCTATTCATTAGACAATTGGCCAAACTGCTTCAGTTTAAACCTCAAACCGAGTCTCTGTACTCCCTCTCAACTCAAATGTTGTAGAAGTTCTCTGGAATTTGGCTTCTCAGTAAGTTCCTGCTGATGAAGTCTCTGGACATCAATACCAAGGATGCCCTGGGCGCAATCAATCAAAAGAAAAGTAAATACCAAAAGTTACAACGCACTCATTTGGTAAAACAACTGATAATCTAGTGTTAGTCGCTCTAGACCACTTAAAGTGTCGATCAGGGGAGCTTTGCTTTGCTAGAATTCATTTAGCAAGCGAGCATTCAGTTACAAACTCCTGACCTTTTCCTGTTTAGCACCGTCAAAAACTAGTGCCTTGCAATGTGCGTGTCCGTGATCACCAAAGTACTGAGACTCTTCGAGAATTCGCAGACTCTCGGATAATTCTTTAAGCAGCCTGGCGATCAGCAGCCTGCTGACTATACGAATGAGCCCTCGGACCAAGACATGGACGATGATGAGGAAGGCGAGGAAGACTATGGTTCAGCTAACTCCTCCTCAAGCGGCGACTTCCCATCCCAAGAAGACAGAGGCCCACAACTCTTCGCCGAGATGATGTCGGATCAGGACGAGGAGTTCGGCGAGGAGGAGTTGGATTAGGAAAGTGACAGTTGGGACTTTGAGGAAATCGAGGAGGCTGAAGCTGAAATGACTGAGCTTTTGAATTCGCAATCTCTTGAAAATCCCTAACTTGCGAGCCAGCAGAAGTAAGGACCCCCACCACCAGCATCTAGCTCAAGTTCAGACCAAGAAATGAATGATGATTAGGATAGTCCCGCAGAAAGCTCAGAAAACTCGTGGGAAGATGAAAACCAAATGAATTAGGAGCAGATATCCTATCAGGACAACCCTTCTATGTACGAGGTGGATGATGTTGGTGATGAGTATGACTCTTATGAAGATGGCGACTCGATGAACTCGCGAGACGGTCTCAGTTACGAGCAAGATGATGACTCAGAAGCTGATACGGGGACTCAAGCAGCAAGAAGAACTAATCTAAATGACAGACGACTATTTGTGCTAAGTCAGAGCTAACCTCGGTAGGTAGTGCATGTCGAGCCTTAATTTATGAGTATGCACGACCATTTTAGTCTGGATGATGCTGCTATATTGCAGGGAAGATGTGGACTGCCAATCACAATTCAAGTAAACAATGAGTTTTAAAGAATAATACAGCAAAACTAGGACATCCTTTAAAACTTTATGCCTGAGCAGTACATGCAGTTAATTGATCGCAACAATAAAGACGGTAATTTACTGGGCGGCAACTTTATACAAGCAGTCAGCCAAAGAAAGTAGGCTATCCTGCAGCTTAAAGATAGAATTAAACTTACCGAAGGCTTTTACCTTTAATAAATTACAACTTTCCTAGCAGCTCCCTAAGTTTAAGTGCAAAACAATTAACCAAGAGCCAACAGCGCCACCGCAGAATCTGATGTAGTCATGATAAATCCTAATGACTTCAAAGGCCACATGCGCCAGAAATAGTACTAGGCTTAGCCACAAAAGGCTGTTTAGGCAAACAATCCGCTTGATATTGAAGGGATGGATCCGCTCTTTATGGAGTCACTCTCAGCGATAGGACTTTAGAACATAGCTGATTCGCACTTGATTCATCAACAGTTAACCTAAGGGCAGCAGCCGGTCGAGATAATGTAGGATCTGGTTAGATTTATAAGGTCACAGACTTAGCAGCGTCGCCAAGACATTTTGAGGCAGATTCAGTCGGACTAGTGCCGAGATCTGCCATCAGACATTTATGCAGAGATGCGCGAACTATACCTGCAGGATCGGGAGTCTTTCATGAGAGTGTTCAACTAGCAATCCTAGCACCAGCAAAGATCACAGCAACAACAGCCGCCAAGACCACAGGAAGTACCGGAGCAACCCCGAGAAAGACTCATGTCTCAAGATTCAATAGCGATATCGCTTGATCTGGCTGGTCCTGCCGACGTAAAAGACTAAAACAAGGTCCCCGAGCAGCTTGAAACCATAAGGGGAGATCAGTTCGTCTAAAACTTCTTCATAATTCTGCAGGACATGAATGCAAGAATAGAGCGAGACGGCTTTGTTGTACAGTGCGATCGACAATCTGAAAGTATTCTGTAAACTGCGCTGATTCCATCAGCTACTGACACCGCTCTCGTATAGTACTCAAAGATAAAAGGAACTGTCGAAATGGCATAAACTGCATTTATGAACTTGGACCTTACAGTGGACACTTAGCTTAATCAGTCCATCAAAATCCTGCACAGAATTCCTAACATTAGGATCTGTCTCATCCTAAAATGTGTCAAGCAGGGTATTGACGAGATTTAGAGAGCCAGATAGCACTGCTAGGAGCAAATTTTGAGCCAGCAAAAGAAACCCTACTAAACGAAGTTAGTGTTCAGCGAGAATCAGGAGTCGATGATCCCTTTCGCAAACACTGTGATTGGCGCTCTCAAAACAACCACGCAACTGCAGAGTACAGTTGAACACGAGACAGGCAAAGAAGTGATGGAGTTGGTGCATGCGCTCAGGACCGAATCTTTGATCAGTAAATTTGCGGAGATGATTGGACTCACGGACTTCAATAGTAGTCTTATTGAGTACTTGCTCGATTTGATGCTTGATTTCTGGGATCTCTGCGAAACTAATCCCTGGGTCATTGCTTCAAATGAGTAAGACGTCCAGACCGAGATCCAGGCAGTTGTGATCGAGTAGATCCACTAGTTACTGCAGCCAATCATAAAGGAGGCTAAAACAAAAGAGCTTTCGCTTATATTACCCCTGCCTAAACTCTGCCAGGTTTTCTTTAACCGCAGTTTGCCCCTTGTCAAGAAATCGATTACTCAAATTTGCAGCTCCCTGAATGAACTCAACGACCAGTAGTCCATTTCAATTCTGCAGAGCTTCCTCGAGACAAAACTGAAACAGCTTTTACTGCACAACATGAGCGCTCTCCAACAGAAGTTACACGGGGCTGAGATCGATGTGAAAATTGTGAGCACACTCGAAACGCTCAAAGTAACCTAGCAATTGAAATCACTTAAATAGAAGAATTTGACCGAAGAATCGCTACTGGTGACTATCTTCTAAAGTTCCTAGAAAATTATCGAGTTGTAGAAGACAAAAGTTGAAGATGAGCAACTGTTCGTTAACAAGGAGGAAATCCGAGACCTATTGCAACTGGTGTTTGGACTCTGTGAGTACAACCTAAAACTAATATTCGCTAAAAACGACACCCAGTCCGAGGTGTAGCTTCTAGACCAGCAGTAGCTAAAAAAGAAAGATGACGCGCTCACATTTGAGTAGTTGCTTGAGAGTCACTTACCCAAGTCGTCTCCAGAGTTTGTCAGGTTCAGAACAATTATGGTGTTCATGGTTGAGAACAAGAAGTTGATCAATCGATTTATCCAGGTCAACCACAGCGTCATTAACAAGGAGCTAATCCAGCTAGCGATCATGCTACCGTCCGTGCTCGATTTTGACACAAAGCGAGTTATCTGGAAAACTGAAATTAAGCGCATGCAGACCAAGTACAAGAGCGATCGCTATTAGTTCTAAGTAAGAAGAGACAACTGTTTGTAAGATTCATTTGCAGTACTGCACGGTATTTCTGAGAAATAATGGCGCGGTCGCATGTAGGTAGAATTTTAGGGCGAGGACGGCGTTGACGAGGGCGGTGTGTTTAAGGACTGGATTTCTTAAATCTGCAAGGAGCTTTTAAATGAAGATATGGCTCTGTTCATTAAGGCTGATTCAGGCTCAACTTACTACCCTAATCCTTAATCTACCTGCCAGCCAAATTTTATTGATATGTTTACCTTCGCTGGCAAATTCGTGGGTAAAGCCCTTTGGGACTTCCAGTTGCTCGATTGCTACTTTGTTAAAGCATTCTATAAGATTATTCTGGGATTAGCTTTGACCTACCACGACCTTGAGGACTACGATAGCTCTCTCTACAAATCATTGAACTGGATGATCGAAAACCAGGGTGTTGAGTCAGTTTGCAGCTCGTTTGTTGAGACAATTAACTATTTCGGTGACCAGAAAGAAGTGGAGCTTTGCGAAGGAGGCAAAGACATTGCAGTCACTGACGATAACAAGTTTTAGTATGTGCAGGCGGTGGCCAACTACCGTCTATACAAAGCTATCTCGACTTAAATTGAAGCCTTCCTTTAGGGACTCTACACAGTGGTGCCCAAGAGTGCACTTAAGATTTTTGACAATCGTGAGTTGGAGCTGCTCATTTCTGGTTTGTAAATCATCGACATCGATGACCTCAGAGAAAACACATTGTATGAAAACTACACTGCTTAGTCGAAGCCGGTTCAGTTCTTGTTTGAAGCGCTGAAAGAGTTTGATAACCTGGAGCGAGCTGAATTCATTCGATTTGTAACGGGCTCATCGAAAGTGCCAGTAGAAGGTTTCAAAGGCCTGAGGGCTGTGCACGGTATCCAAAAATTCACAGTTGTAAGGATTCCCTCATCGTCGCAGACCAGACTGCCCTAGAGCCACACTTGTATGAATTAACTGGATTTGCCAGAGTATAGGGACAAGGAGACGTGCAAGCGGATGCTGCTGTACGCGATTAAAGAAGGCAAGGGCTTTACTTTGGCCTGACCTTTAATTTTAATTAAATTATTCATTTGTTACTCAGGGGTTTTGGGGTTTTGGGG
>Ga0194118_10007031_pt1 | contig 10958 bp, 11 predicted proteins | sample TA2MahsurfametaG_2_FD_148662 | JGI IMG/M metagenome (GOLD analysis project Ga0194118, IMG submission 148662) | Freshwater microbial communities from Lake Tanganyika, Tanzania - TA2015013 Mahale N5 surface | ecosystem: Environmental > Aquatic > Freshwater > Lake | place: Tanzania: Lake...
CAAAACGCTCGAGCTGGCTGAGTAGCCGTAAGAGTTTCTTGCCTCGACTTTCAATTCGTAGGTCTTGCCTGCTGTCAAACCCGTTACTGTGTACGATGTGCTTGTTACGCCTGTCGCTGCAACCGTGTAAGACTCACCTAGTTCAGCGATGCTAATTTTGTAGTCAATTATTACAGCGCCGCCAGTAAAGACGGGAGCAGTCCAAGAGAGACCTAATTTGGATTTTGTCCTCTAAGCAACAATTTCTGTGAGTGACGTTGGTGCTCCAGGAGTTGTCGTTATAATGGCACCATTTCCAGCTGCTGACTCAGATGAGCTACCGTATGTATTTATTGCTATAACGGTTGCGTGAACGCTTGTGCCCCACTCAAGGCTAAATGGTGATGCTCTGAGGGCTGAAACAGGAACTGTGCAACTCGTTGCTGTCGATGCTGAGATATCACAGCTCGCAGAGTGAACTGAGAAAGTTGTTGCATCGCTCTGCCTGATCTTGAGGGTGTAACCTGTAATCGGGGAACCTCCATTATCTGGGGCAGTCCAACTAATCAGAACATCATCCGGCTACCAGATCGTTATTGGTGCAGCAGGTTGTGCTGGAGCTTGGGCAGCTAAGATGGTTATTGTGCTTGAAAATACACTGTAGCCATAACTATTGCGAGATTGAACCTTAAACATGTAAGAAAGTCCCTATGTTAGTGTTGAGATTGTGAAGGATGTTGCAGTGATTCCTGAGGCTACTTCGATAAATGTAACACCATTCGATGCCTCATCAAACCACAATCTGTAGTCAATCAATGCTGAGCCACCATCAAAGACAGGTGCCTACCACGAAACTCCAATCTAGTCAGCCTTAGTGATTTCAGCCACATTTGCAAGAGAAGTGGGCGCATCAGGTACTCGCGCTGCAAGCACCTCAATATGATCGGAGCTCAAGCTAAATCCTATGATGTTGCGTGCCTGTACCTAGAACTTGTAGGTGACTCCAGGTGTAAGCCCCATCACAATAGCGGAGGGAGTTGGCAGGCCACTGGCATACACTATGAAGGTTTCACTATTGGCGGTAGTGAAACTAACTCTGTAATCGATAATGACGCTGCCGCCATTGTAACTTCCGTCTATCCAAGAGAGTCCAACTCTATTTGCGGTTGTCTTCGAGGGGTTATTTGCTAGAGAAACCGGTGCGTCGGGTGCTTTCGCTGCAAGTATAAAAAGTGCACTTGAGCTAGCACCGATCCCAACAGAGTTTCTGGCTTATACCTTGAAGCCATATGTAGTACCTGGAGTTAACATAATCATAGTTTGGTAGAATTTAGTTTCGATACCAGCCTACAACAATATGAATGAGCCTAAATTCCCTTAGTCATACAAAACGATATAGTCTAAAACTGGGGATCCACCATCACTTGTTCCATCGGACCACGTAAATCTTATTTGCGTGTCCGAGCTCGTTCTCAGATCATTCTGAAGACTTATAGGTGCGTCTGGCACATCTCTGATCACTGCTCCGTTTCCAGTAACGACTTGTAAGGACTCGCCATAGAAGTTTACTGATTTAATCTGCGCAAATACACTATCTCCCTTTACCAACGAGTAGGGTGCAGCTTTCAAAGTCACCAGAGACAGTGAACAAACTCTAGCCGTAACTACTGTTGATGTGGAGCCTTGACATTAAATAGTCTCTTGTGTGTAGGTTTGGTGGTCATTTTACTCTATAAAAAGTTTGTAGGCAGTAATTGGTGATCCATTATTTACAGGCTCTGACCAGGTGATTTTTACTTTATCATCTATATTTACAGTGGCTATCGTAAGTGGTGAGTCAGGTATGAAAGCACAAAGCAATGATAAAACACTCGAGTCAGCAGAGTAGCCATAGGAGTTAAGTGATTATACTCTAAATTCGTATGTTTTTCCAGCTGTTAATCCTGTCGCCTTGTATGATGTTTGACTTGCGGCTAGATCCACAGTAAAAGTGAAAGATCCGCCCTGCTCTACGATTTTGACTCTAAAATCAGAGAGGGATTCCCCGCCCGTGAATGCTGGTTCAATCCAAGAGAGAGCTAGAGTTGATTTTGATCTATCAGCGTACACTTCAGTCACACTTATTGGCGCCCCAGGTGTTGTTACTAGTACTGCAGCTCCGCCGAGTTCCGACACAAGTGAGTCGCCATAACTGTTAGTTGCCACGATCTTTGCTTTCACTCTGTCACCCCAGTCAAGATTGAAAGGCGCTGTCCTTAAAGCTGCTACTGCAACAGTGCAACTTACAGCTATTGATGCAGACATATCACAAGATGACGTCTCAACTGAAAAAATAATTTAATCCTTCTACCTTAAGAAAACTCTGTATCCTTTAATTGGTGAGCCTCCGCTGTTAGGAGCCGACCAGGTTATAATTATTGAGTCGCCCGACCTAGATGTCGTTGGTGCAGATGGCTGATCAGGAACTTGAGCAGTTAAGATACTCACCGTATCTGAGTAAATGCTAAAGCCATATGCGTTGCGTGCTTCAACTTTAAACTGATAAACAAGACCTTGCGTCAAGCCCGTTGCTAAGTACTCTGAGAAAACAACTGACTCTTGCAAGATTGAAAAAGTAACTCCATTCGTGGCAGTATCATACCAGACTCTGAAGTCGATCAACGGAGACCCGCCATTGAAAACAGGGCCAGCCCATTTTATACCGATTTATTTTGCAGAAGTCAGTGTTGCATCATTTGACAAACCTGTGGGAGCATCGGGTTTTTAGGCTGCTAGAATGGTGACTGAGTCAGATTGTGCACTAAAGCCGATAATGTTTCGGGATTAAACGACGAAATTATATGAGACACCAGGAAGTAGTTGAGCGATAATCGTTGATTTTGTTGTCAAATAACTTGCATAGACTGTGTAGATAATGCTTGGTGCAACTGCATAACTAACTTGATAATCAATAATTGGAGATGCTCCATTATATGCACCATCGGACCACTGGAGACCAATTTGGTACGCTGTTGTGTCTGTAGGTTTATTTGATATATTGATTGGAGAATCTGGTTATTTAGCGGCTAGAATAAAAATTTCGCCAGAGTTATCGCTAAACCCAACAGAGTTCCTTGCTTTTACTTTGAACTTATAATTATTTCCAGCTATTAACAGAACAGTAGTCTGGTAATATGTTTCAGTGACTCCGGACTGTAGTTCGATGAACACGCCGATTGCTTAGTCATAGAAGATTGAGTGGTCGATTACTTATGCGCCACCATTGTTTTAACCAGTGGTCCACATAAACTTGATCGTTGTGTCAGAGGTGGTCGTGGGGTCATTACTCAGATTTATTGGCACATCTGGGACATTTTGAATTAAAGCTCCATTACCAGCTGATGATTAGGCAGAGTCGCCAAACGAATTGATTGCCACGATTTTAGCAAGCACACTATCCCCTTAAACAAGTAAGTAAGGTGATGCCTTGAGCGTTGAGAGCAAAATTTTACAAAATCTGAATCCAACTACAACGGAGTCAGCCCCCTTACACTCGGTTGTCTCCTCTGTAAAAACTGAGTTCTTCTATCCCACAAAGATACGATAGGCAGTTACTGGCTCACCGTTCGGCACTGGTTCAGACCAAGAGACAGAAACAAACTCATTCGAATTAGCGGTGGTTACCGTCACAGGTGGTTCGGCAAAGTAAGATGACTTGAGTGTAAGGGAACTTGAAACAACTGAGAGATCGTAGCCATTACGAGCTTGAACTGTGAATTGATAGGTTAGACCGGCAGTCAGACCTTATACTTTGTAGGTTGTCGTTGTGATGCCACTAGCTGCGATGGAGTAGACACCTCCCTCCACTGCGATGTTGATCTAGTAATTAATAACGGTCGAGAAACCCTCATATACGGGCTTAGTCCACTTTAATCCCAGTGAGGAGGCAGATCTATCAGCTGCCACCTCTGTAAGTTAAGTAGGCGGACCAGGATTAGTAATCAAGATGGCGCCATTTCCTGAAATGGATTAGCTAGAGGAACCTTTGACGTTTGTGGCGGTAATTCTAGCGAATACGCTATCACCCCAAGCCAATGAAAATGGACTAGCCCTTAGAGTGGCAACTGGAATGGTACAGGCCCTAGCAGCAACAATAGCTGGATTAGAGCCATCACAGCTCGTCAGCTCCGTCGAAAATGAAACTATATTGCTGCGTCTGATAACAATTGCATATGAAGTTATTGGTGCACCATTTGTTAATGGCTCATCCCATCTTATGGTCACAAAATCTTTGGTGTAGCTCGTCGTAGGGGCAGCAGGTCTCGATGGCTTTATAGCAGTTAGTTCTGTAACTACACTTGAAAAAGCACCATAGCCTACGATGTTTCTGGCCTAAACTTTAAACTGATAGTTACTGCCGCTTGTCAGCCCAGTCACAGTGTAAGATGTGGAGGTTAATCTGTCGACAAGCACTGAGAAACTAGAACCCTCGATAGCGTACCACAATCTGTAGTCAATTACTGTGTCGCCACCATTATTTATGCCCACATACCAAGTCAAGCTTACTTAAGTCTGCGTCGTAGCTGCTGCGTTGCTTGCAAGTGATAAAGGTGCACTAGGGACAGTTTTAAGGATACCGGCATTTCCAATATCTGAATACGCTGAGCTGCCGATCGCGTTAGTCGCGCGAACTTTGTAAAAAACGCTGTCTTCGTACTGTAGAAGGAAAGGTGACTCAAGTAGTTTCTGTATAGGCACAATGCACTATGCACTTGAGATAATCTAAGTGTCAGTACCTGCGCAGTAGACCATCTCTTCACTGAAGTTTATTCCATCTCTGTGCCTGATTAGTACTGTGTAGGCTGTGAGAGATGTGCCGCCGTTATAGGGTGCATTCCAAACGAAGGTAACCTCGCCATTTGTAATTATGCTCGTACCGACGGTTGGCTTATCAGGAACTCTAGCAGCCATTATGACAATCTAGATAGAGTCAGTGGATGTAGCAAAGACAGTTCTGGCAGTCACTTTAAACTTGTAGTTTTAGCCCTACAACAGCGTTTAAGTCGTTGTGTAGTATTCTGTCGTGATACCAGTTACTGGTTCTCCAAACTCTTCGTTCTCCTAAGCGAAGTAAACCTGGAAGTCCACTATTGGGGAGCCACCAGTTGAAAAATCAGTTTGCCACTTAATTTTGATTTTTGTCTCATCAGTCACTGACTAATCGTTGACCAGATTAGTTGGTGGGTCAGGTCGGCTCAATACAACAGCACCATCACCGACTTGAGAAGCAACCGACTCACCATAATCGTTTACCGCGCTCACCTTTACGAAGATGTGGTCGCCTTCAAAAAGAGAAAACAGTGCACTCTTAAACAAATTTACTGGCACGATGCAGCTCCTTGCAGCTAATATAGCAGTGTTTGCGCCATTGCAATAAGTGAGCTCCTCGATGTAGGAGTTCATACTCGTCTTGAAGAAGATGCGGTAGGAAGTGATCGGGGAGCCGTTGCTGGAAGGTGCAGTCCATGTTATCAGAATATCTTGTCCTTAATTTGAGGTTTGAATGTTGGTGGGTGTAGATGGTCTTATCGCACATAATAAAGAAAACGTTGCTGATGGCAAACTTGTACCATGTGAATTTCGAGAATATACGATGAAGTTGTATGTTTAACCCAGTGTTAGAGACACTGCTGTGTATTCCTCAGAGAATAGTTGCGGCGCAATAACTGAGTAACCGCCTGATTAAGACTGAACGGAAACCTTATAGTCAAGTACAGGCAGCGAGCCATCATCAGGTGCTGGTGACCAAACCAAGCCCAGAGTGGTCGATGTGCGCAACACTGGATTTTCCTTTAATAAAATCGGAGCGTCAGGAACAGCAATTATTGTAGCCCCATTAGCAACTCCTGAATGGATTGATTCACCTTTGACGTTGTATGCGCTGATCTTGACATGGACGTTTGTGCCCCATGGCAAATTAAATGGAGCTTCGTTTAGCAAGTAAGCCGCAACATCGCATTTTAAGGCACTCATGATTACTGAGTTCGCTCCATCGCACTGAGTAGATTCCTAAGAGAAAGTTAGGCCGTCGCTGTGTCTAAAGTAGATCGAGTAGCGAGTTATGGCCGAGCCTCCATTGTCTGGCACTACCCACTAAACAGTCACTAGGTCTGTGGCTGCACTGAAGACGATTGTTGGGAGAACGGGCTAGTCAGGAACCTAGGCAGCTAAAATGGTGACCTAGCTGTCTAAGAGGCTGTACCCATATTTGTTCCTCGCCTCGACTTTAAACTTGTATGTGGCACCTTTGCTCAGACCGGTTACTGTGAATGAGAGACTTGGGTGTTTATCGATAATTGTAGTGTAAGTTGCTCCATTAGTTGCCGAGTCTGACCACAATCGATAATCGACGGGAGAACCACCATCGAAAGCTGGTGCAAACCAAGTAATTCCAATTTGTGTTGCGCGTGTCACTTCAGGGGCATCACTCAAATTGGTTGGTGCATCAGGTATTTACGCAGCCAATTCCTCAAATACTGCTGAGTAAGCACTAAAGCCGATGATGTTTCTCGCCTGAGCTAAGAACTAGTACGTGACTCCAGGCATAAGTCCAGTCACAGTCACTCGTGTGCCAACGATATTAGATGCAAATATAAGATAGTCCGAGTCGGAGGCGGCTTTGTAACTGACTCTGTAGTCTAAGACCGGTGAGCCACCATTATAGGCACCCTCATTCCAAGTGAGCCCTATCTGATAGCCAGAGGTAATGTGAGGAACATTGCTCAAGGTGAGAGGTGCATCTGGCACCTCAGCTGAAATAACAGTGAGGACTTCTGAATCCAAACTAAGCCCAACTGAGTTTCGGGCCTATATTTTAAAGCTGTAAACCACATTCGGTGTCAAAGTGACTGAAGTCGAGTAAAATTTATCGATCACACCAGACTACAGCATAATAAAAGTGCTGATGCCCTGATCATAAAACACCGAGTAGTCTATGACTGGCGAACCTCCGTTTGAGTTGCCGTCACTCCAGGCAATACTGATCGTGGTCGCATCAGTCAATGCTAAGTCGTTATACAGACTGAGTGGAGCGTCAGGTACGAGCTAAATGACTCCACCGTTTGCAGCTGTCGATTAGGGAGAGTCGCCGTAAATATTGATGGAGATTACACTCACAAAAACTTCATCGTCTTTTTTGAGTAGGTATGGTTCTGCTCGCAAAGTAGCTAAGCTTATAGAACACTTTCTCTCAGATATTACGCTAGCTTAGTTGCCGTCACACTCCGTCGCTTGATGCGTGAAAATCTAGGTGACTTTCTCTCTGATGTAGACTCTGTAGCCTGTAATTGGAGAGCCGTTCGTTATCGGCATGGACCAAGTGACAAGAATCCTATCTGCTTGGTTAGCTGTGCCTACCACTTCAGGTGCTTCAGGTTTAAATGCAGCAAGCAGAGTCAACTTCTCTGAATAGTCTGAGAAACCGTACGAATTTCTCGATTGGACTTTAAACTCGTAAGTTGTCCCATATACCAAACCAACCGCAGTGAATTATCTATTTAAGATGCCAGACTCCATCACAGAAAAAGCTTGGCCTTAAATTGCATAACTAACTCTGTAGTCGAGAACGTCGAGACCGCCATCATCTGAGCCATCTGTCCAGAAGAGGCCAATTCTTGTTGGTGATCGCAATTAATAGTCTTCTAAGAGGCTTACTGGCACGGATGGCACAGTAATTATTTAAGCGCCATTTCCCTGAGGAGAGGCTAAGCTGCTGCCATAGATATTTCTTGCCACTACTTTAGCGTAAACACTTGATCCCCATGCTAGATTAAAGGGCGATTAGTTTAAAACTGATGCAGGTATTTAGCATATAGAAGAATCTTTTATAACTGTGTTAGAGCCATCACAATTAACAGAGTCGGTCGAGAAAGTCACCCCATCACTCTACCTCACACTGATCTGATAGCCTGTTATTGGTGAGCCTCCATTTCCCGGGGCGACCCAGGATATTGTTACGATATCCGTTTCAAAAGAGATAGTAGGCGCTGCTGGTGGATCTGGGATCTATGCAGCCAGAATACTGACCATCGCTGTTTTTTCACTAAAACCATATGCGTTGCGAGCTTCCACTTAATATTGGTAGATTTTGCCTTGTTATAAGCCAGTATTGATGTAATTTGTTGCAGTTAGACCCTCAATAAGTACCTCAAAGTGGATTCCTGAAGCTTTATCATACCAAATGCGATAGTCGAGCACTTGTGAGCCACCATCGAAAGCTGGTGCGGTCCACTGAAGCCCAATCCTGTTTGCGAACGTATTGCCAGGCACATTCTAGAGATTGACGGGTGAGTCAGGTATCTAAGCAGCCTTTACTGTTATTCTGTTGGAGTACTGACTGAGTTTGACTATATTCCTGGCTATTACCACAAAGTGGTACGTTTGACCGGCCGTGAGACCAGTGATTGTGCCAGTAGTTGTTGTGAAAACGCTTGGAAATACTATGTATTCTGCGTTGGCCACCAGCTTATATGAAACTTAATAGTCAATAATGGGTGAGCCGCCGTTGTAAGCTCCCTACGCCCATGTGAGACCCACCTGAGTAGCTGTGGTCACTGTCGAAGCATTCGCGAGGCCAACGGGAGCGTTTGGCTATGATGCGGCATATATCTTAATAGGTACAGACTTTAAACTCTCTCCAACTGAGTTAGATGCGGTTACCATAAACGTGTAGAGAGCGCCCGGCGTCAAAGTGACTTAAGTCGTGTAGTGGAGAACTTAAAGTCCTGTTGCAAGTCTCACTACACTTCCACCGGCCTGGTCATAGTAGACACTGTAGCTTGTGATCTGAGTGCCGCCATTTGAATTCCCTTATTGCCAGGTAATTCTAATCTTTGTTGCATCGGTAACGCTATCATCATTTGTCAACGAGAGAGGAGCATCTGGCACAAGTTAAATCAAACCAGCTAGCACAGGCTCTGATAGCTCTGAGTCGCCATAGAGATTAGTTGCCTTGACAGCAGCGTATATTTCTTAATCTAGCACTAAATTGAAGGGTGCTGCAGTTAGAGTGCTCAGTTTGATGAAGCATGCTCTGTTTTCAATCACATAGCTTGAGCTGCCTATACAGTCAACTGACTCCTCAACGTATGTTGTTTAGTCATAAGCTCTGAAGAACATCTTGTAGCCGAGCAGGGGTGAGCCGTTAACTTCAACATCCTCCCAAACGATGATAACCTGATCGTTTTGGATAAAAGCTTCGGGCACAGGTGGCTGGTCAGGTACGTAGGCCGCCAAAAGCGATATTTCATTTGAAAAGCCACTGGTTCCATGCTAGTTTGTTGCTTGCACCTTAAATCGGTAAGTCGTACCTGCAATTAGTGATTACGCGATGAAAGAGTTTGTTGATGATGTGGCAAGTACCTAAAAGGATCCATTTTCAATCGCTCTTGATATCTTGTAACTTGTAATTGGATTGCCGTTGTCAGCGCCGGCTGTCCACTTGAGGCCTAAACTCGATTTAGTTCTTTGTGTTGTCTCCTCCATCAGATTGTAAGGTTTATCAGGAGTTGAAAAAATAATGGCCCCATTACCTACTGATGATTCTTCCGATGACCCTTTGACATTTGTTGCGATCACTTTTGCATGAATACTAGAGCCCCAATCAAGATTGAATGGACCACTGCGAAGGACAGAGGCAGGGATATAACATTACTTTGCTGTAACGATTGCTGGGCTGGTTCCATCACAGTTCACACTTTCTTAGGAGAATGTTAAACCGTCGCTATGTCTAATCAAAATTTAGAACGATGTAATTTCAGCTCCGTTAGCCTCGGGGGCTCTAAAGCTTACAATGACGTTATTAGGGTTGAAGACTGTAGTAGGTGCCGCGGGCTTTGATGGCGGTTAAGCAGCAAGGATTGCAACAACTTGCGAGTGAGCTGAGTATCCGTAGAAGTTACGGGATTGCACTCTAAAGTAGTAGGTGGTTCCTGTTATCAACGAAGTCGCAACGAATTACTTCTCGGTAAGACCAGTTCTTAACACACCGAAATTTACCTGATCAACAGAGTACTAAACTCTGTAGTCCAGTATCGCTTATCCACCGTCTAACGCTCCATCCTGCCAAGTGAGACCGATCTGCGACTTGTGAGAAACAAGCTCATTATTTTGGAGGTTTTGAGGTGCATCTGGTGTCATTGCAATCTATGCGCCGTTTCCAACATCACTGTAGTCTGAGTCGCCCACTATGTTAGTAGCCTTAACTCTAGCGTAAATAAAAGAGCCATAGGCCAGATTCCAAGGGGCAGCCTTTAGGGTCTCTACAGGTACATAGCATTTACGATCTGCTAAAACTTATGCTGAATAACCGTTACATCCTATTGACTCTTGAATGAAAGTGCCGTCTGATGCTTACACTTCCACGGTGTAGTAGAGGATTGATGAGCCTCCATTTTAACCGGGTGACCAGCTGATTTACACGTTTGGCTCATCAATGTTTGTCAGCACATTAGTGGGCTTTACTGGTACAGAACTGGCCCTAATGATAATCTCAGGGGATAAGGGTGAGTAGCCGACGATATTTCTCGCCTACACTTTGAATTTGTAGTTGATGCCGAATGTAATCGTCACAGTCGTCGTGTAGCTCTGACTTGTAACGCCATTAGCAAGCTCTACAAATTGATTAGCTACCTCGGTTGTATAGTAAATTCTGTAGTCAAGTACTGAGATGCCACCATTTGAAGCGCCCTGCGCCCAAGTAAACCCTATCTTAGTGGCGTCCGTGACCTCAGGCAGATTTTAGAGCTAGGTCGGAGCATCAGGCTCTACCCTAATCGTAGCGCCAGCGCCAACTAAGGATGCTACACTATCTCCATAGATGTTTACAGATACAATCTTGACCTGCACACTCTTTGAAAACATTAAGGAGTAGGGTGCAGCACGCAACAAACTCAAACCAACTATGCATCGTCTACTGGTGATCACTTCAGCCGAAGTACCTT
>Ga0194118_10007032_pt1 | contig 10958 bp, 7 predicted proteins | sample TA2MahsurfametaG_2_FD_148662 | JGI IMG/M metagenome (GOLD analysis project Ga0194118, IMG submission 148662) | Freshwater microbial communities from Lake Tanganyika, Tanzania - TA2015013 Mahale N5 surface | ecosystem: Environmental > Aquatic > Freshwater > Lake | place: Tanzania: Lake Tanganyika...
ACGTTTTGAGTTAGTAGAAAGTGACTTGTATTTGCAAAAAGATTGCCCCCTTCCTGAATTATATAGATTAACTACAGTAAGAATTTTGCTTTATGAAATATTGTTAATAGAAAATGAATTTTATGATCCCGATGATGTTGATATTGATGAAGTTTGTTCTCATTTGAGGAGAATTGCGCCTGATTTTCCTGAGGACTCCTATTTTGGCGGACCAAATATTAGTGATTTTTATTAAGGTAATTAGTTATAAGTTCAAGTGATTAGTGCAAATATTTTCTTGCAGTGCTTGGTTAGGTGTTTTGTATTTAAATTTTCTTACAGGTCTGTTGTTAAGGAATTCTTCAACTTGTCGGACACGGTGATGGGATATTTCACGAAGGTCGGTCTTTTTGGGAAGAAATCGTCGGATTTGACCGATTCGATTTTCGACGGTCCCTTTGTCTTGGCTGGTATAGGGTCTGGTAAAGTAGGTTTTAAGGCCCAGGGCAAGGCCTATCGCCTGGTGTTCCGCAAAGGCTTTGTCGTTATCGAAGATTAGGGTATGCAAGGGATACGATTCTCTATGGAGACGCGACCAGTGCTGACACCCCGAGAATTGTGTCTAAGACCTCTCTTACGCCTTCTATGCCGATGGCGGAGTTCTTGGTACAATGCGCTTGAAGGGGCGGTCAACGCACTTGATACCATGCTTACACGCCTATATCCATTGATAGAGGCATTCATGGCTCAGCGGGCAAAGGCCTGTTTCTTTGCCCCGAACGGTAATCAATTCAGGGCTCCATTTCTCGGCCTGAAGCCATTGAACAGCGTCTTGCTTCGTGCAATCGTTGAATTTGAGGGCTTTGGCTTTGTGGGTATTGCGTTCCTTCACCTTGCGTTGGGCATTTCTGGCGCTGAAATAACCTGCTGTGGGACCCCTTCGAGACGTATTGCACCGAAATTCCTTGCAGATGTTCGAAGGATGTACCCCGATTTGTTGGGCGATTTCTTTTTGACTACTTCCGGCCTGAAGGAGGGCCTCATTATGATACCTTTGTTTAAACTGAGCTTGGTGTAGTTTTTTCATGTGCAATGCAAAAATTGCATCGCTCGTTCAAACGGTATAAAAGGCCCTCAGAGGCCTTTTTGCCGTTTGTTTTCATAAATTGCACTTATTAGTTGAACTCAGCGTTTAAAACAATGAAATCAAAAAAGAAATTTGAATTTATAGATCTTTTCTGCGGAATTGGCGGTTTTCATCAAGCGCTTACGCAATTAGGAGGCGAATGCGTTTTCGCTTCTGACATTGATAAAGAATGTCGGCAAACATATTTTGAGAATTACGGTTTAATGCCTGTTGGGGATATTACAAAAGTTGATGAAAAAACAATTCCTAATTTTGATGTTTTGTGTGGAGGTTTTCCTTGTCAGTCATTTTCAAAAGCAGGAAATAGAAAGGGAATTGAAGATGCTAGGGGCACTTTATTTTTCGACATTCTGAGAATAGCTAAGCATCACAAACCAAAATTCATGTTGCTTGAAAATGTAAGGAATCTTGCTAGTCATGACAAGGGACGTACATGGAAAATTATTCATGAAAATTTGGTTAAAATCGGATATTCAGTAAGTCAGTCACCAATTATTTTTAGTCCCCATTTTATTGGAATTCCACAACATCGTGAAAGAGTTTTCATTCTTTGTAAAAGAGCTGATATTGGTAATGTTCCAGAGTTTTATTTTCAACCAAAGCCAGATTTAAAATGCGAGATTGATAATATCTTACAAGATGACTCAGAAATTGATTTAAAAAAATACAAACTAAAAAAAGAGGTTATATCATTAATCGAAATTTGGAATGATTTTATTCAAGGTTTAAAAACACCTTTACCTGGATTCCCAGTATGGGCAGACAGATTGTGCGAACTTGATATGGATGAAGATTTAGAGGTTTTACCAAAATGGAAGAAAACTTTTATTGTCAAGAATAACGACCTTTATGAAAAGAATAAACGCTTTTTAGATTCATGGCTAAAGCGAGCTAAAAAGCTAGAAAACTTCAACGGTTCTAAAGCAATGTTTGAGTGGCAAGCCGGGAAAGTTGAAGACCCAAATATTTGGAGTACAATAATGCAATTTAGACCTTCGGGGTTAAGAGTAAAACCGCCAACATATTTTCCTGCATTGGTTGCAATAACACAGACATCGATTTTGGGAAATAGAAAAAGATTTATTACACCACGAGAATGCGCAAGAATTCAGAGTTTTCCCGATAACTTTATAATTCATTCTAAAGATAGTATTGCATATAAACAGTTTGGTAATTCTGTTAATTTGAAAGTAGCGAAAATGTTTGCAGAATTTTTGTTATATAATGATTCTTTTAAACCTAAAAAATACCATCTAATATTTAAAAATAAATTAATTCAGAAAAGGCAACTTTCATTTTTTTAGCTCTGTTCTTTTTCATTGTGAAAATACCTCCCAAAATCACTTATGCCCAACGAATAAATTCTCTGCCAAGTTCTAAAGGAATATGAGTTGCCATAGCAGGAACATTTGAGAAAGCGATTCTATCATCTTGCAACAAATTCAAAATGTGAATTTGGAAAGTGATTCCATCACCCAAAATTTCTCTGTCGCCTTCATAGTTTGAACTTCTACCTTGAAAGAGTTGGTTGATTTGATTGTTCTCTTGATTCAAAGTTCTTTCTCTTGGGTTTTCAAAATCACTCATTAAAAACACTGTGCAAGTTTCATCAGGCACTTCTTCCAAATGTCTGCTCAAAGTGTAAAGCAAAGAGGTATAATCTCCAACATCAGCAGGGCTTGTAAAACGAAGTAAGTTCAACAGTTCATCATACACGGTTGAAAGTTGTGTTCGTAAAACTGGGATTCTTCCAGTCCTTTCAAACTGAGTGTTTGAAATGAAGGTGCTTGCTGCATCTTGATTGCTTGCAATAATTTGTTGAGAGAAGTGAGGAATTTTAATTGCGTTCCATTCACTGCCTGTAATTGTTCTTTCAAACTCGTGAGAGAAAATATTTGTTCGTGCAAGATTCAAATCGCTTGACAAGAAAACTTCACGATACCATTCATTCAAACTTCTACCTGATGCTTGATGTTCGGCTAATCTTCTTCTCATATCTTCTTCGTGTTCTACATAATCGATGTAGGCATCTCTTGCATCTTCGTCAAGATAAACTCTGCAATAACCCAAATAGCTTTCCTTGTATCCGAAAAATCTTGCTCGCTGTTGTATCGTGTCTGCGTTACCAACACCTACACTTCTTGGCATGTATGTAACAGTTAAACCTTCAACTGTAAATCCTCTGTCCATTGCTTGCCCTCCAACAAAAATGAAAGAGTAATTATTTCTCCACTCAACAATAGTTCTATTACCTCCTCTTGAATTGAGTGATTGAATAACTGTTGAATTGATTGCATGACGCAGCCTGTGTCCAGTCAGTTCTTCATATGGCGGAAGGTCTGTTGTTGTTCTTGCCAAATCATTGTAAGCAACTCGGAACTCATTCAACAAATCTTGCTTGTCGGGATTATCGTCAGGCAAACTAAGAACTTCAACAAAATGGTTTTGAATGTTCGTTACGAAACGAAAGTAGTCCGCATGTGTGTATGTAAGTTGCGAAGGATGAATCATCATTGAACGCTTTCTTCCTTCTCTGTTTCTCATTCCTTTTACAACTCCCAAAAAGAAAACTTGCATTGCTTCAATCAAACTTGTTGGCGGTGCAGTCGGGTCTTCTTCAGGGTCAATGTCAGGAATCACTTCAGTGAGTTCTGGTCGTTCAACAAAAAATGTTCTACCTCCTGTGTATCCAGGTCCAGGAGTAAGCAACTTTATAAAGTTTGGAGAAAGCGAATCCATCAAGTCAATAAATAATGGAGCTTGCGGTGTCGCTGTGTATTGAATGAATGTGTGATGTGGAATTGAATTTCTTAAATTGATAATTCGGTCATTGATTGCACTTCTTCTATTGCCGCCTTGTCTTGCGTTTTGTCTTGCAAAACGATTCATACTGTGTTGGTCTCCTTCATCGTCAATTATCAAAGTCGGAACACCTTCTAAATTTAATGTTTGCAAAAGTTCTTGAAGGTTTGGCAAATGATTTCTCTGTTTCATTACAGTTATCAAAATCGTTTTACGTTCTTCTTCGGGGAATGTGTTGTCTCTGTATTCAGCTAATGCAGTTGCAATTTGGTTGCGTGTTGTAATATCATTCAATCTTGGATTACGAAATGAAAGCCATTGCAAATCTGTTCGTGTATCAATTCGTAAATCTCTTTCAAGTCGTGTGTATGACTGTGCAACAAGGTTTGTAGAAATACCTGCAATGATGATTACCATTTGATAACCGTTGTCTTTTGCCAAAGCTGTAAGCGTTGTGAATGACATTGTCTTTCCGCTTTGAACATAACCGAACACTAAACCAATTTCGCTGTTGGTTGTGTGGTTCGGGTTGCCACATTGAGAAAGTATTTCTGCAGTTTCATCTGTCAATGTTTGTTCGCTTTCTCTTGGCAACTGCAAGTGAGCTAAAAGCGATTGGGTTTCAACTCCAACTAACGGCAACCATTGGTTGTTGTCTTCGTTTGTGTCTATTGAAATGTATTCAGTCATAGTAAATTAATTATATTGCTTTGATACCACATGATTGCAAGTAGTGAAATGTCTCTTCGTAAAATTCTGGTAATCGGGTTTTGTCTGTTTCGTCACCTTCTGGAACCCAAATTATTATTCCTTCTCTGGCTCTGGTTAGTAGCACACGATATTTATTTAAAATAAATTGCATTCTCTGTTCGTCTGCAACTGTTTGCCACTTTGTTCCTTTGAATTGTTTGAAGTTCCAATTTTCGTTTGCTCTACGCAAATCAGCATCCCAAAAAATTCCTGCCCAATCAATTTCAAGTCCCTGCACTGCATATTCTGTTGCAATAATTTCAAGAAAATTTGATGAACGAACATCGTCTGCCGAATTGAGATACCATGCTCCTAATTCGTCTTGACTTGAATCTCCGCGCAAACCATGAAACGGGTCGTACCCAAAAGCTTTTAATCTTCTTCCTCCTGAGCTTGCAACAATTCCTGTTCGTCTTGTTCCTCTCGCTTTTTTCTTCAACCAATTTTTTGCTGTCTCTAAATTACGTGTTATGAAAATTGGATAATGCTTCAATTTGTTTTTGAAAAGCGAATTTGCTTCTTCGTTTTTATTTTCCAAAACAAGTCCTACCCAATGCGAAAGTTCTTGTGCCTTGTAAGAACGAATTGAAACTCGTAAATGCAAATTTATATCCTCTACCACTTCAACATTTATAGGAGTTGTGTCAAACAAAGACAAGTTGCCAGTGCTGTGATCACCCTGCTTCAACTCTGGTGAAATGTAAACTTTCCAATCACTGAACTTTTCTTCAATGGATTTTCCCCACTCACGCAAACCAGCTTCGCCTGTGTTTATTTCTTGTCCGCCTCCAACCAATGCAATAATAACAGCCCAATCAGTGAAGCGATTCATGATTGACAAAAGAACTTCAGGTTCTGATTCTGTTATCTCACCGTTTGACTTTTTCGTTTTGTGTTCTTTTGTCCATGCTCTTTGTGCTTCATCATAAATCAAAACTCTGTCAACCGGAAGTTTTGCTTTATTGAAATAATATTCGTCAATAAATTCATGAACATTGTGAATGAAGGTTTTTACTCTGCGTTTTGCTTCGGCTTTATTAACATCTTCTCGTTTGGAAAAATCTCTTGACAATGCTTCGGATAAAACTTTTACAAGGGGACTGTTTCCAGAAAGAAAAACTCCAAGTTCTTTATTGTTAGTTTGAAAATCTCTGTTGTGAACGATGTTCAAACCAGCAAGAGTTTTTCCTGCCCCGGGAACGCCAGTGATGAAGCAAATAATTTTTGATTTTGTTTTCTGTGCTTGCTTAATTGCATCAATAACAGCATTGGTTGTGTTTGTTAAATTTTCTGCTCCGGCATGGCTTCTGGAAATTTCAGAAACATTTTGACCTGAATAGAGAGTTTGAGCTGCTTCAATAATTGTTGGCGTTGGAGAATACTTACTGTTGTTCCAATCTTGAAAATTTATGTTGTCGGTTCTATCGAAAAAAAGTTTTACAATCGCCTGAACTAATTCAGAAAGATTGTTTGCGTTAGCAAACAAAGTTTTCTGAACAAAGTCGTCTGTCTTTGAAATGTCATTTTGAATTGTCGGTGCATCTGTGCAAAGAAGAATAGGAATAATTATTCTGTCTTTACTTTCAAAATGAAAGTCACGCAAGTCAAGACAATAATCTTCAAGTTGTGCTGTGTCGGCAGAATTGAAACTTTCTTGATGGTTTTTTACTTCCAAAACGAATATCAAATTCTTTGAGAGAAGAACAACATCAATTCGTTTGGCTCTCCTTGGAATTTTGTATTCGTATAGTAGTCCCCAATTTCCTAATTCAGAAATTTCGTTTGTTGTCTTACTGAAAAACTGTTTTACAATTTCAACAGTATCAGCCCAAGTTTTTGTTTGTTGCTGTTTCTGGTCAAGATGATGGTAGCTGTATGCAATAGAAATTTCTCCAACTATTTGGTCAGTCGGTGTTGTTTGATGTTGTGAGAGAATATCGGAATAAAATGCTGCCATCCTATTTTTTCGCGATAGCTGTTAAAAGTTTATTCAGATTCATTCGCACTGTTCCCGCTTGTCTTACCCCTGCCTCTCTTGCCGTTTCTTCTGCAAGCCCAATAGATGCTGCAATTCTCAAGATTGGTTCAAGTTTGTTTTTATCAGCACCAGCAAACTGTAAAACAAACGGATGGTTCAAACTCATACGCACACCAACTTGTCTTAAAGTTTTATTGCTATTCTTGCTTTTCAAAACATGACTTCCGATTTCAATCCAGTCAGTAATACAATCATCGTAAGAAAGTTCAATCGTCACCAACCATTTTGTGTCATTAAATTCAATTTCAAAATCTCTATTTGTTACTTCTTCTGTTTTTGTAAGTGAAGGTGTTTCTGATAATGGGACTGTAGCAGAACGGATTTCATTTATTGCTGGCTGAATATTGTTTTTGATGTCATCAACTGTATTTTTTACAGCTGCTTCTGCGACTTTTTTCAATTCCGACTTTAGTGGATTTACCCTATAATCTCTTGCTTGCTTGATAAAGTTTGCTTTTGCTAAATCTTGTTTAAGTAAATCCAAAAAAATGTCCATGTTTTCATCCCACTTAATACCTTTCTTAGTGAAGCTAACATTGAAACCTTCTAAGTGAAGTTCTCCGAAAATTCTTTTCCATTCAGGGCTGCCGACTTCACCCATAATTTCTTTTGGTTTAAAACCTTCATCACAACTTCCTTCAATCACTCTGCCCCGTCTGAAAAGTGCAAATCCGTTTTTTCCGCTTTCCATTGATTCAAGCAGACCAACAAAACCTTTCACAAACATTTTCCCTTCATCAATTTCAAAGTCAATTTCCTTTTTCCAATATAATGGTGCTGTTTTACTGTCATATGGAAATGGTGCAGTTAAAATGATTGGATCTTTATATTCTAATGGTTCTCCATCGAGATAAAGTTTCAAAATTCCTTTTCGCGTGAAGTCACGGTAAATACTTGCTAAGTGTTCTTTAATTTTACCTTTTGTTTTTTTGACTGGCATTTTGTTTATGCTACTCAACTCGATTACCGTGAAGTGAGCATTTTCATTTTGATTCTTAGTTTTCACTTCAAGTTCTTCCAACTTGTCATAAAAGATTTTATTCAAGTCAAACGAAACAGTCTTTTCTACATTCTCTCCAATTGCTGTTGTTCTTACACTCCAATAATCAGAAAACCAACAAGCTGCAGATTTCATTCCCATACCGAATTCCGAAAGCCCTGAATTGTCAGGTGGAATTTCTGCTGCACGAAACGCCCTTATGTAATCTCGTTGGTGAATTCCCGCCGCATTATCTCGAATTACTATTTTTTTATCAATGTCGTTTATTTCAATCTTTACCTCTAACTGAAATCTTTTTCCTTCAATTTCTTTGAGTTGTTTTTCATTTTTTAAATAGCTGTCAATTGCATTATCAACAAATTCAGCCAAAGCATACCAAGGGTCATACTGAATATGTTTTAGAATTGTCAATATGCTTACTCCTGGTCTAATACTAACTGAATTCATTTTTTTTAATTTAGTTGTGATCGATTTTTTTGGTTTTAATTAGCCATATTATTTTTTTTGTTTTTTACTCTTTTTTTATAGAAAAAACTAATTTATTTTATTAGTTTTCGATATATGTTTTTAAAATATAAGTAATTTTATTATCTTCTTTTTTTAATTTCTTGATTGTTTTTTTTGGAATATTTATTTATAATGAAAAATTTTTTTTGAATACATAATACTATTACTAATTGGAGAGTTTTTGCAATAACACGGAAAACATTAATTTATTTGTTTCATTTCGTTATATTTATATTATTTTGCGAATAAAATCATTTTAAATAGTAAAATTCCAGGAACCAAAGGGGTCTCCAATTTTCATCTCATATCCATCTACTAAGAAATCACATCTATTTCCTTTGGATTTCTCTAGAATTCCGTTATTGAATTTTACTTGCATTTTTGCAAATAATACGTTATTTGTTTTGAATCCAATAAATGATGTTGCCTCCTTTGTTAATTCAATGTTTTTCGGATCTATTTTTATTACTGGCTTTGTGTTAATTTCAAGTTTGTAGCCGTTTTTATTTTTAATGAATTTTATCACCCAAAAAATAATCGGGCTGTCTTCATGAACTAATTTTGATATAAGTTTTTTCTTTTCTGATATGCTTTTCTTTTCCCAATCCGCAATTACATAATTTCTAATTTTATCAATGTATGTATCTGTCTCTTCGCTAGTTTTTCTTTGTCTAAACCAATTTTCTGGTTTTCCATAATTGGAATTCATCTCAGAAATGTAACTTTGGCATGAATTATTTAACTCTGTTTTGAGTATACGAAAACTTTCTTCCTCTAGGAAATATTTACTAGAAATATTTAGAGTACAATTATTTTGGTATTTGACTGACAATCCTAGTTGTTGATCTTTAGAATCAATTAAAATAATATCTGCTGGTCCGACATTATCAACTTGTGTTGCCAACTTAATCTCATATTTATTCAATGATTTGTCTTTTAAAATACAAAACAAGTTTTCTATATCTGAGTTACATATAATGTCAATGATTCTATTTCTAAATTGATGATGCTCTACAATTTGCGATAAAAATATTTTTTGTTCTTTTTCTGAAATTAATAAATAGAACAAGGCGTATTCAAATTCAATACCTGTGTTATTATTATTTATTAAATACTTTATCTCTGTCTGTGAGATCGAGTCCATTGATATAAGTTCCATTTTCTTTTTCAATTAATTTTATAAGACTAATTTCAAGTGCTGAGGATAGTTTAATTGCCACTGCTAGGGAAATACTTCGTTTACCTCTTTCAATACTGGACATATAGGTTCTGTCAATGTTAGCTTTAAAGGCAAGGTCTTCTTGAGATAAATTTCTGCTTTTCCTCAATTCAGTTATTTTGTTTCCAATAAAAAGATTTAAGTTCATTTCACAATATTCTGCAAAAGATGACTTTAAAACCACGGACTATAGTCTACATAGAGAAAATTTATTCTTAACTAACAGTGGCTAAATAAAATGACTTATTTTTGTTCAATGTGTTTGTATTTCCATTTTAGTTTGAATAGATGTTATTTTCAATTTTAATTGGAGATTTTTTAAACCTTCCAGGCGACGATTTTTTTAATTGTTTTTTTCTTGATAATACTAATTGACCTATTATGGCCCAAATAAATCGACTTTATATGTCGATAAATATTGATCGTATCAACATATGTATAACAAAACCTAAAAAATTTAGAGTTTTTTTGTTTAATTTTTTTTAAACAATGAAATGAGCACTTGAATTTGAATTTATTTTTACTTTCATAAATAGTTATTTTATCGAAATCTTGTTGATAGATTTCTCCTCTGTTTATTTTTAAACTATAATTATTTGTGGATTTTTAAAGATTCTTATATTGGTACATGTACATTAAGGTCCTTTTATATTATTGATGTTGAGACAAATGATGATTTTATATATAATTAAACCAGTATTGTTTTAGTGTAATCAATATTTTAAAGATTCAATTAAAATAATTTTGTATGTTTAATTTTATTAATAAATTTAATTGATATTTATTTATTTAGTTAAGGCATGATCGACGCCTACCATTTTACTCTTATTTAAAAAAACATAGCACTCACTGAAAAATATATTTATCTTTTTTATGGATCTAGATTAAATGAATTCATAAAAAACTGTTCATCGTATGACAAACTTTGATAAAATATTAAAAATAAAGTACTTTTATTGGAATGATTTAGTTACGGCTGCCCATACGTTTGCTCGACCCGAAACAAGACATGTTCAATGATTTCCTGCGTTGTGGTGCAATGTTCTTTGGCTTCAATCATAAAGATACCTAAGGAGGGGTAAAACTCGTATTTGTTTATGTGGTCCAGTTGCTTGTTGTAAAGGGCTTTGAGGCAAAAGACCAGCCAGCTTAGAATGCTGGCATCAGGATGAACCACGATGGTATCATCAAATTCATTGGTATCAGGGCCATGGTCGGTAATGATGAGGTTGGCGCCTCCGATATGCTCACAATTCGGGTTGTACAAATGGTCTTTGCATAGTTTGGCAATAAAATCAAGGTTGTTCATGGTTTGAGGTTTATAGGTTAGGTTAAGTTACTATACAATTTCCACACTATACACATCGCTTTTGTTCCGTTGTATACCGAAGACTTCGAATCTCCTGGGTTCGGGAATTTCTTCGATCAAATCAAAGACCTTGCAATCCGGGGGTAGGGGAGCAAAGACAAGGGTAAAATAGATTTCGGATTTGGCCTTGACGGGAGTCAGTTGCGG
>Ga0194118_10007033_pt1 | contig 10955 bp, 8 predicted proteins | sample TA2MahsurfametaG_2_FD_148662 | JGI IMG/M metagenome (GOLD analysis project Ga0194118, IMG submission 148662) | Freshwater microbial communities from Lake Tanganyika, Tanzania - TA2015013 Mahale N5 surface | ecosystem: Environmental > Aquatic > Freshwater > Lake | place: Tanzania: Lake Tanganyika...
ATATATAAGCCTAACATTTTTGTTAGTTATACTATCTATATCTCCTTCAGAAACCAATTTTTCTAAAAGTAGTTCTTTTAGTTCACCTATTGTTGTATTCTCTTGTATTGGTATTACAACAGTTTTTGTTTTATATTGTATTTTTACTTCAAGTATTTTATTATCATTTATATTTTCAATATTTTTATTTGTATCAACTTGTAAATTATTATTAATATCATTATTTATTAAATTTTCACATTTACATAATGCTCTAATAATAGAACATTTTGTTGTTTTTTTTCCAGGTTGACAATGATTTGCACCAACACCAGAACCACCATCAATATAATCAAGACTTATTAATGCAGGTAAACTACCAGATTCAGTTATTAGATATACATTAGATGAATAAGAGTTACTAATAATATTATTTAAATCTGAAACATGAACTAATATAGGTAGACCAATTAAACTACTCATTAAAAAATACTCTATTGAATATACTATATTTTTATCAGATGTATAATCACGTGTAATAAGATTATCAGAATTATCATATTTATTATCACCAGCAAAAATACATCTATAATTTATATTTACTTTATTTTTTAAAAGTTTATAAATGTTTGTTCTATTTGTTAAATAATATTTATTATTATATTTAAAACATAAATTATTATTATCTTCTAGTAAATAATTATTAATATTTTCTTCTAAAACTTCAAATGCATTAAAACCAATATCATTTAAATTAATAGTTAATTCACTATTACTAATTTTTTCTAAAGCATTTTTAACATTATCTAAACCATTTTTTATACAATAATCTAATGCAGAATAACCATCATTATCACGAATAAACCAGTTTGATTTATCTGTTTCTATTATTTTTAATGCAATATTAGATAAATTATTTTTACAAGACATTATCAATGCTGTACAATTATCATCATCAACTTGCTCTGGAATAGATTTACCTGTATTAAATATATCTAATGCCATATCTTCCGCATCTGTAAACGAACACGCTATTATTAAAGGAGTTTCATTATTTATTGTAGTTATATTTACTAATGAACTATTTATTTTTATTAATTCTTTTACTACTTGTTTTAATTTATTAGCACAAGCTACAATTAATGCAGTTTCTCCAATAAAACTCATATGTTCAGATTCTGATTTTCCAGATGCAATAAGAGATAATGCAATATCATCCATTTTTGCATCACAAGCTAAAATTAATGGAGTATTATCTTCAGAATCACGTTCATTTTCAATAAAATTATTATTTCTAATTGCACTTATTGCATCAAGTCTATTACCTTCATTAATTAATTTTATCAATGATACAGCTGGTCCTAAAGTAATATTCTTTGGTTGTTGCCTCTTTGCTTTAAATATTCTTCTTTCTCCTTGTTGCTCTGTATTCATATATTATATATAAATAATAAATTATATATAATAAACTATATAGTTATTAATATTTTTAATTAAGATTAAAATCAGCAGGAAATTCATCTATTTGTGTTGCATAATAATTTTCAATATCATTCATCTTACGTGTATCTTTTCTTGTAATAAAATTAATACCTGTACCTTTTCTACCCCATCTACCTGAACGACCTATTCTGTGTAAATAAATATGAATATCTCTAGGAATATCAAAATTAATTACTACACTAACTTGTTGAATATCTATTCCACGAGCAGTAATATCTGATGATATTAATACTCTTGATTTTCCAGTTCTAAAATCTCTAAATGATTTTTCACGTTCTACTTTTTCCATACTACTATGTATACAAGCAACAGGAAACCCATCTTCTTTTAATGCTTCATACAAATCAGTTACTCTTTTTACACTATTACAATATATAATACATTGTGATACAGAAATATGTTGATATAAATCTTTTAATGTTAAATATTTTTGTCTATCATCCTCTAATGCAATATAATATTGTTTAATACCTTCAAGTGTAAGACTTTCAGCATTTACACAAATTTTAATAGAATTTTTCATAAATTTACTTGTTAATTGAAGTATATTTGGTGGCAATGTTGCACTAAACAATGCAATTTGAACTTTATCATTTAAATTTTGAAAAATATTATATACTTGATCTTTAAAGCCTGATGATAACATTTCATCAGCTTCATCAAGAATAACTAAATTTAAATTACTTGCTTTAATAAATCTACGACGAATCATATCATATACTCTTCCTGGACAACCTACAATAATATGAGGTGTATTTTCTTTAAGACTCTCAATATCTTCTTCTATAGATGTTTTACCTAATATTGTCTTAATTCTTATATTTTTAATACTGGCAGATAAACTACTAATTACTTCATATATTTGATTAGTTAATTCATGAGTTGGGCTAAGAATTAAAATCTGATTAGTTTTTAGACTAATATTTACTCTAGCTAATGCACCAACTGAAAAAGCAGCAGTTTTTCCTGTACCTGATTGAGCTTGTGCTATAATATCTTTTCCTTTTATAATAGAAATAATAGATTTACCTTGAATAGGAGAAGGAGATTCAAATCCATATGAATAAATTCCTCGTAAAATAGATTGATTTATATCTAATTCGTCCCATTTTGTAAATATTTCGGGTTCTTCATCCAAAATAATATTATTTATTTTGGTTTGTAAATCTTTTTGTTCGGAAAGTGGATTTTGTTCTGTCATTATACAAATAAATAGTAAATTGGTTTTAAGTGTATTTATTATATTATATATAAAAAAATTGATTTAAAAAATAATTTACAATGATTATTAAGCATTAATAATGAGTACAATGAATATAAAATATACAATTGAAGATTTTAATAATATTAGTTCTAATGGTTTTGATTTTATGATTCCAGAAGAAACAATTAATATTATTAATTATTTGACATCACAAGTAGGATCAAATCATTTATTAAATAATGCTTTATTTCAAAAGAAACAACTATTTCAAAATAATTTAAACAAAGATGTAAATATATTCTCTTCGGAGCATAATATTATGAATAAACTTCATTTAAATACAAAAAAACGTAAGGGAAATAAAGGTATGGAAATAACTGATGAAGAATGGGAAATAAATAATAGTACAACTAATAAAAATATATTTCAGTCAACAAAAATAGAACAAAAAACAGGTATAGATACATATATTGATCAAGTTAGATTATATATAAATAAATTATCTGATAAGAATTATAGTGATATTATAGAAAAAATAAATGAACAAATATTTATTATATCAAAAGAAGAAGAAATATCTAACAATGATAGAGAAAAATTTTCAAATTTTATATATGATATATTAAGTAGTAATAAATTTTATTCACAAAGTTATGCTAAAATGTATAGTGAACTAGTAAATAAATTTATATGGTTAAAAGATGTATTTAATTTTAAATATTCTAAAATTTTAAATCAATATGATAATATTATTTATATTGATCCTGATATTGATTATGATGGATATTGTGAAATAAATAAAATTAATGAAAAAAGAAAATCACATACATTATTTTTAGTAAATTTAGCAAAACAAGGTTTTATAAAAAATATAGATAATATTAAACTTCTTAAAAAGTTATTAGAAAATGTATTAACAATGATTAATCAAGATAATAAAAAAAATGAGGTAGATGAAATAACTGAAAATATTGCTATTTTATATAATAAAGATATATCAGATAATATTGAAGATGATCATGATTATGACGATGAAAATTTTGAAATAAATGGAAAGACTATTACAGAAACAATAATAATGCTAGCAAAATCAAAATCAAAAGATTATCAAAGTTTATCAAATAAATCAATTTTTAAATATATGGATTTAATTGAAATGTAAATATATATTTTAATTTATATATAAAAATAAATTTTTAATAATTTATAAGTATTAATGAATAAAGATAATAATATTTTTTTTTTTACAAAAGATATATCTCTTGAAGATAATAAAAATGATAAAGTTATTGATATAAATAATGAGATTGAAAACATTCTAAAAAGTAGTATAGAGATAAATAGTAATTTTTTTGATGAAACAATATTTAATAATCAATCATATTATACTGAAGAATGTACTATAAAAGAATTATTAAAAATATGTAAATATTATGGGATTGATAAAAATATAAAAAGTACAAAATGTAAAAAACAAGATATTATTTCAGCAATTATTTTTTTTGAAAATTTACCTGAAAATTTTGAAATAGTATTTCAACGTAATAAAATGTGGACATATATAAATGAATTGAAAATGGACACAAAAATGAAACAATATATTTTATGGAATTGAATATTCTATTTTAGTATTATTAGTATATATAAAATAAATTTAAATCTAACTAATTTATATACAATATGGTTGTATCTAAATTAGATAATAGTGTTAGCTATCAAGAAATAAAAAAAGTTGATCCAGATGATTTAAGTATGGAAGCTGATTTATATCAGATAGAAATATATGATACTAATATAATTATAGCTATTGGAAAATCTAAAAATACTTTTGATGATAAAAATATAACATATTTTCCTATTTATTTAGTAAAACATAATGGAAAAGTTATACAAATAGGAATATATGAAATACCATCTAATAAAATGATGAACTATTTGGGTGAAAATAATGAATTAGATGTAGAAAAATTAAATGAACCACTTATTTACAGTTTTGTTTCAAAAGATATGATTAATAAACTAAGAAAAATTCCTGAAGATGACTTAGATGAAAAAAAAGATATATCTAAAGAAAAGGAAAAAGGAAAAAAAAGTATTAATTCTAAAGAAAAATCAAAAAAAACAGGTGTAGAAATTACAGAAATAATAATTCCACAAATAAGAAAAGATATTTTTACTGCTAGATTAGGTGCCAAATTACCTGAACAATTAAAACAAGAGACATCTAAATTAGCAAAAGATATTCGTGATAAATATAATGAAGGAGAACATGATACATGGATTCAAAAATTTATGAAAAATGGAAATTATACTATTATAGATAATGAAGGTGGTGGAGATTGTTTATTTGCAACTATTAGAGATGGATTTCAATCAATCGGTCAAGATACAACTGTAAATAAATTACGTCAAAAAATAGCTGATGAAGTAAAACAAGAAACTTATGATACTTATAAAGAAAGATATAATATGTTTTCATCTGAACTTGATAGAACTAAAAAAGAATCAATACGTTATAAAAAAGAGTATGATGAATTAAAAGATAAACTAACAAAAACTATTGATAGACAACAACAACTTATTATTCGTGATGCAGCAGTTAAAATTAAAAAACTTTTTGAGTCTCTTAAATTAGAACATGATAATGCTAAAGATAATATAAAAGATGTTATATTTATGAAGAATATTAAATCTCTTGAAGATTTTAGAAAATATATTAAGACTTGTGAATTTTGGGCTGATGATTGGGCTTTATCTGTTCTTGAGAGAATATTAAATATAAAACTTATAATTTTATCTAGTATAAACTTTGATAAAGGTGATTTAGATAATGTATTACAATGTGGAACTTATGTAGATCCAATAATAACAAGTAGAGGTGAATTTATTCCTGAATATTATTTTATATTAGAACATACAGGTGATCATTATAAAATTATAGCATATAAAAAAAAGATGATTTTTTCATTTAAAGAAATTCCTTATGATATTAAACGTATGATTATTGATAAATGTTTGGAAAAAAGCTCAGGATTATTTTCATATATTCCTGAGTTTGAAACATTTAAAACTGAAATGACTGGTGGTAAACCAGAATCTATTAATTTTGAAGAATTAGGTGAAGCAAAAATAATGAATCTATATGATGATACAATTGTTTTTTCATTTTACTCGAAATCAATTGATAATAAAAAACCAGGAAAAGGACCTGAAGAAAAAATTCCATTATTTATGGAAAATGAATTTTTTGAACTAGGAAGTATTCCAAAATGGAGACAAAAATTATCTGATGATTGGATACAACCATTTACTTTAGATAATCATAAATGGGCATCAGTTGAGCATTATTATCAGGCATCGAAATTTAAAAAAAATAATCCAGAATTTTATCTATCTTTTTCATTAGATTCAGGAACAGAATTATCAAAAAATGTAGAAATGGCAAAAGCCGCTGGAGGTGTATCTGGAAAATATAAAGGAGAATTATTAAGACCAAAAACAGTTATTATTGATCCAGATTTTTATGATAAACGTAGTTCAAAAGAGCTTTATGATTCTGAATATGCAAAATTTTCTCAAAATGAAGACCTTAAAATAATACTTCTTTTAACAAAGAGAGCAAAGTTAACACAACATTTAAGAGGTAAACTAGCTGAAACTAAAGATAGTTTAATGATTATAAGAGATAAATTAGAAAAAGAATAAGTTATTTAATAGTAATAGTAAATTTTTTATATTTTTATATTATATAAATGGAAACAGAACCATTAATGAATATTATAAGTACTCCTACAAATGAAGATGTAATAGCTTCTCTTGTTAATGAAGATATTATTGTTGAAGAAAATATTATTGAACATGTTGAAGATATTAGTAAAAATGATATTTCTGAAGTAATAAAATTATCTCTTATTCAATTAATTGAAAATCTATTAAAAAATAATGATGAATTAAAGAAAATAAATATTAATTTAACACCAGAAATAATATTATTTATACAAGAATTACTTAAAATAGAACCTCAATTATTTGAAGGTATTGAATTAAGTTTGCAGCAAATTATTAGTGATAATAAAATTAACTCGAATGATATTCCTAATTTGTTAGTTTTAATAACTCAAGTATATGACCTTGTTAATAAACATAAGAATAATATTAAAAATGTTGATTATTATGATTTAGTTAAAAATATTTTACATATAATATTTAGAATTTATATTGAAAAAAATTGTAAGGATGATGAATTATTGTTAGTACAATCTTCTTTAAGAATAATTGATTCTTCAATTGAATTAATTAAATTAAGAGGATTTCAAAAAGAAAAAAATATCATTAAAAAGATTATTAGTTATTTTAAAAAGTGTTCTTGTAAATGTTAAATATATTATATATTTATTTAAGTATAATAAGTAAATATATATTTATTGTATAATGAAACTAACAAATAAAAGTGAAAATTTAATTAAGTTTATATCAAAAAATCGATGTATTAATAATTTAAAACTATCAAACAAATGTGAAAATGTTATTAAAACACTTTATATCAATATAAATGATGGTTATGATATATTAAATAAGAAAAAACTTCTATTTGGACAATCCTCTTTTTATAATTTGCAGATACTTAGAATAGATACAATAGAACAAATACCTAAACCATCTACATTTTCTTCTGGTGCATTTCCAAATTTAATAGAAAATCATATTAATAATAACATTGTTAGTTGTATAAGATATAATATTGACTTTTTAGGTAGACAAATAATTATACATTTTTTATGTGAAACTACAAATATTAGTTCGCAAATTAATAAATATAATTCGTATGTAGATAATATGTTAGTTTGGATATATTTATTAGATTTATATTCACTTGAAAACTGTAGTGGTAACAAATATATAAATATATTTATATATTTAACTTCATTAGAAAAATTATTACCTAATAATAATAAAATTATTTTAGATGAAGAATATGTAAATACTGCTTTTACATATAGTTGTCCAACTAACAAATCAGAAATAGTAATTTTTAGAAAAGAAGAATGGTTTAAGGTATTTATTCATGAGACATTTCATAATTTTGGTCTTGATTTTTCAAAAATGAATATTAATGATTGTAAACGTATATTATCAAATATATTTCCAATAAATTCTGAGTTTAGGATTTATGAAGCTTATTCAGAATTTTGGGCTAGAATAATTAATGTTATTTTTTGTAGTTATAATATTTCTAAAACTAACAAAAGTAATAATTTTCATAGTTTTATAACATTATTTAATGCATTTATGAATTATGAAATAGCCTTTTCTTTATTTCAATTAAATAAAATTTTATTATTCATGAATTTATTTTATGAATATTTATATGAAAATGAATCATATGCAAATTCTCTTAGAAAAAAATTTTATAAAGAAAATACGAATGTATTTGCTTACTATATAGTAACATCTATATTAATGTATAATTATCAAGAATTTATATTATGGTGTCACGTAAATAATAACAATGTATTTGATTTTAAAAAAACTATATCACATCAAAAAGAATTTTGTAAATTTATACAAAAATCATATAAAAAACGCATTTTTTTAAAAGATATAAATTGTATTCATTTATTTTTAATTAATAATGAAAATAAAAAAAATAAAAATAAATTAGATAATTATATACTTAAAAATCTTAGAATGAGTATATGTGAAATTGAATAATAATATAATATATGTCTATTTGTTATACTATATAAACTAACAAATAGACTTTATTTTTTATTTGTTTTTCTTTTTTTATTAGTGCTACGTCTCTTTTTTGTTTTTTTCATTTTTTTTATTTTTTTTCCACCAATACTAAATTTAGAATTTAATTCAGAATTATTAATATTTAACATTGTATTTACATCTAAATCATCTCCTTCATCTGAAGAATACATATTATAATAATTATAAATTTTTTGTTCATCTTTTTGTAAATCTAGCTTATTAATAGTTATAGGTTCAGGTTCAATCATTCCTGAAAATAATCTATTTTTTATTTCATTTGATATAGGTAATCTTGGATAAGAACTAGATAACTCAGTATGCATTTTATCAAAAATTTTTATTATTGTATTAATTCCTTTTTCACGTTTATTTATTAAAAATTTAATAGTTGTTTTTACAAAAGGTTTCCAATCTAAATTATGACATACCCAAGCATACATATCATGACTATATAAATCAACACGTTTATCTGATCTACCTAAATCGCATAATATTTTAAATATTTCAGAATATTCTTCATTTAAATAATAATTTTTTATTAATTTATGTTGCTCAGGAGGTATTTTTAGTGCTAGACCAAAATCTATCATCATAGGTGATCCTAAAGGTATATTATTTACTTTTGCTTTATTAAAATATCCTATATCATATGGATTAAGTAATAGATTACTAGAATGAAAATCTCCATGTGAATAACCTGTATCAACAGCAACTTTCATTAAAATATAATATCCAAGCATATAGTTATTAAATGTAGTATCTGGATTTAATCTATTTAGATTATATATTGTATCATATCCATTCAAAAATTCCATACCAATTATCCCTATTGATGAACATTCGCCTCCCATTAATGATTGCTTAATCGAACGTAAAACTCCTGAATATATATTATCACTAATATTGTTAGTTATATTATCTAATAATATATAAGTTTCTTCAGAATTTTTATAGTCATTTGCATATACAATGCCAGGACAATAAGGTTGTAAATATGTAATTGATTTAAAAAAAATATCTATTTGAGTGTTAACTTCTTGTTTAAATTCTTTTATATCAACTGAAGTTAATGCAATATTATTATTTTGTTGACTTAAATCTATCTTTTCTCTTTGTTCACCATTATCTAAATTATATACACAAGATACCTTAAAAAGTAATGTTTCAACAGGCAAATCATATCTAGACCAAACTAAATGTTTATAATTAGTTTGTACTCCAGGATTTAAATTTGCAATAAATGTTAAACCAAATGAACCACGAGATAATAATGTAATAGTTGAATTACTTATAAAATGTTCAAATGCATCTTTAGCATTTGATGAGTCTATTTGTAATCCACCTTTTTGTAAATATTTACTTAATCTCATATGTATATATAATTAGTATATAATATAATATAATATAATTTCTATAAAAAATTGAAAAAAAGAAATTTATGTAAGTTATTATAAACAATTAATCTTAATATAATGGGTATTCGACATTTAAATAAATTTTTAAGAGTAAGCTGTCCTAATTCTATTCAGTATACTAATATCTCAGATTTATCTGGTAAGAAAATAGTTGTAGATATTAGTATTTATCTTTATAAATATGAAGCAGAAGGACTACTACTTGAAAATATCTATTTAATGCTATCAATATTTCGATATTATAATATTATTCCAATATTTATATTTGATGGAAAACCACCACAGGAAAAAAAGAGTTTACTTTTAAAAAGAAAAGAGGACCGTGTTCAAGCACAAGAAGAATTTAATAAACTAAAAGAGTTATTAAATAATACAATGGAATATGATGACAAACAAGAGATAATTTCTAATATGGATCAATTAAAAAGACAAATAGTTCAAATAAGTCGTGAAAAGATTGAAAAAGTAAAACAACTTATTCGAGCGTATGGTGCAACTTATTATGATGCACCAGGAGAAGCTGATGAATTATGTGCATCTTTAGTAATAAAAAAACAAGTCTGGGGCTGTTTAAGTGAAGATATGGATTTATTTGTTTATGGTTGTACAAGAGTATTACGTTATTTTAGTTTAGTTGGTCATACTATTGTTATTTATAATATGAAAGGAATTCTTGAAGAATTAAATATGAATCATAGAGAGTTTAAAGAAATATGTATATTATCAGGTACAGATTATAACTTACATATTGATACAAGTAATAATATTGTAAATCTTGATAATACTGTGAAATATTTTCATAAATATAAATCAAAATGTAAAAAAGATAATAATAAAAGTACTATATCATTTTATGATTGGTTAATTAATACAAGTGATTATATTAAAGATTTGCCATTATTAGAAAAAATAAATAAAATGTTCAATTTAAATGAAGAACATTTTAATTTAGAAATATTTAAAAATATTAAAGTTATTAATGGTCCTATAAGAGATAATGAAATTAAAGATATAATGTATGATGATGGTTTTATATTTATTAATTAAAATAAAATAAAAGTATTTCAAATTATATAATATAATTTGTAAAATTA
>Ga0194118_10007035_pt1 | contig 10950 bp, 11 predicted proteins | sample TA2MahsurfametaG_2_FD_148662 | JGI IMG/M metagenome (GOLD analysis project Ga0194118, IMG submission 148662) | Freshwater microbial communities from Lake Tanganyika, Tanzania - TA2015013 Mahale N5 surface | ecosystem: Environmental > Aquatic > Freshwater > Lake | place: Tanzania: Lake...
ACGCACTGGCAACTTTTTCCACCTTGCTGTACGCACGTAGTATTACCTTGACAGAATGATGTACAGCTAGATTGTATGATTGTTATTAATTCATTTTCATCTAAAACGAAGAAAGAATACATTTCTACTTCATCTAATTCGCTTGGAGAAGAAATATATACCGATATCCAAAGTTGAATGTGTCCAACGGAAACATTATCTGCGTTTAAAACATCGACTTCTAATACATACTTACCAGGTTCAAGTGTAGATGGAGGAGAAATAGTAATAGTTGTATCTTCCAATGATACCCATTCTGGTGCGGTTCGAACCCGTGAACGCATGGCTACATTATAAATATTGATTGATGCTGCCGGGGACACTAACGAAACAGGTACCGTAGTTACATTTCCTCTTTGTATTTCAATAATTCTTTCTTCTCTAGTAGGAGATACAACAATATCTACTTCAGGAAGGTACAACAAACGATTCGGAGTAGTTCCATAGACAGATTCATTTCTAAAAAGCATATCTATTTTAGCGTCATTAATAACTAAATCTTGCATGGTTTTTGATGATAATACAGATGGATTATCTATTATATACTGACACACTGCTGCAGAGACTATAGCGGTTGCTGTAGAAGTACCTGATTTTATTTCGGTTGCACCATTACTAATACTTGCCACTTCTACTTCTATACCAGGTGCAGTAATATCCACATCAGGCCCCCAGTTACTACCTGCACCTGCTGCCCATGAAATAACTCTGTCATACGCATCACTTGCACCAACCCCAAGTACGGTATTCAAACCAACTGGAGATAACTCATTGGCGTCGGATATTGTATTGCCTGCTGCCGCTACAACAACCAATCCCTGTTCTTGTAATTCAATAATTTTGTTGTCCAAAATTAAACTTTTTGGAATCGACCAAGAACAGTTGATTACTTTTATAGTAGGTGTAAGTAAGTGGTCACTTAAGATAGCGTTGAATGCATTTAATAATACAGAAACAGGAACGGGTTGTCCAAATGGAATCTTTACACTTTTTACTGTAGCTTCAGTTGATACTCCGAGTCGTGGACCTACCATTACACTAGCCAATCCAGTTCCGTGTCCATTGGTATCAGTAAAATCTCCATCCCAACTCCAAAAATTTTGAATATCTGCACCAACTAATTCTGGATGTGTAGCATCTATACCAGAGTCAACTAAATAAATCGTAGTTCCCAATCCTTTATTTTTTGAAAAATAAATGCTACGCATGGGTAAGTTACTACTACAGATTCTATTTAAATGCCAATGTTCATTTACACTTATATCAATTTCTAATTCGTATGCCAATACACCTTCTACAGAGGAAAAGTCTGTGGTATCCGAGGTTATAATTAATACTGCCAACGAATCAAGCACTTGTTCAATAGTACATCCTGCCGACACTAATGCAGTTTGTAATGTAGTCAAGTCTACGTTTTTGTCATAAGATATTACATACTTAGCCATAGAGTTTCCTCTGAAAAATTTAAATATTTTCTTGTACTACCTGCAATCCCCACATACGTTCTAAACAAAAATAACAGTCATTACACGGGGTTTTGAAGTTAAAACCGCAAGAATATGTCATATCAAACAAATGTAATACATCATATTTAACATAATATGATATGATTTGTTTTTTGTCCATATCAATGAATGGTCTGATGTGGTATTCATTAAATGGATTTCCACGAACAGGTGGTGTATCTCCTGGAATATAATTTTTTGGATTTAGAAAATCCAACACTTTATTACAACCAGAAAATACATACCCTTCGTTTACTGACAATAGCAACTTCACAAACTCTCGAAGAATAAATCTTTTATTATAACTTGTAAATGTCAGTTTAACATCGAACTTTTCTTCTAGTACTGTTAAAATTCGTTTACATCTATTAAATTTTTCACTATTTGTAAACATCTCCAAACCGTGACATTGTATGTCTAATTCCGGTCTGTTTTGTTTTTCTAACAGTAGTAAATACAAGAGTATCGTGCTGTCCACCCCTCCAGAAAACAATACGTGGACTTTTTTACAATCTTCGGGTATATACAAGTTCATATATTATAAATATCGTTTACTTCCCCATTTCCTTCCGAATTTGGGTGGCGGAAATAGACTCAGTTTGGGGGTCTAGGTTGATTTTTTCTACTTTATACCCCACATCCCGACCATAGTACACTCCCGTAATGTTTGGAAAGGACATTATGTAGTATTTTCCACTATACTTATCTTCCAGTTTCTTATGGATACCTTCGACCACATCAACATAGTCGAATGGGTTTTTATCGTCTGTATTGTAGGTATCCCGAACGGCGATGAGTACCTGTCCTTCCTTCTCCAAAATAGTCTCAAATAACTTCAAATGTCCATCGTGGAAAGGCTGAAAACGGCCAATCATAAGACCCGTGGGTTTCTGCCAACCAAAGTGTACATCTACTTTCTTGATTTGTTCAATAATGATGTCTGCTTGTGCATTTGGGTCTATCCATCCATTCACCAATACGTTTACCTTTTCGGGTACCTCAAACACTCTATTGGTATCCTCGAACCGTCCAGCGTCTATCGTATTCATAAACACAACGAAATCTGGTGCAAAGAATTCACGGGTCTGTTCTGTGGGGCAAACGAAATCTGCTACCACGTGATGAGTCTCAACCATATCACACAGTTCACGCATCCGATGGGCTTGACGTTTGCGACCCGTTTCAGAAAAGTCCCAATCATTGAACATCTTTCGTACTTCGTCTGCGTTGAAATACGCTGCCCCTAACTTCCCGGCAAGTACCTTAGATAATGTGGTCTTTCCAGACCCAGGCAATCCCATAACCAAAATTCTCATATATCAATCCTTGTTCTTATTAGTAAGACCAAATTTTATCCACTTATACCACACCCGTTCGTGTAAAAAATAATTGACGGGCTTGACTATCAATTCAGTAACCCCTATTGCAGAAGATAGGGATACGCTACCCGTAAATATATACGAAATGATGAATGTTGTCAAGGTGCCTACTATTCTGTAAGTAATTGCCTTAACTATGTGTCTTTTTACGTGAACCGTCATAGTGTACCTATATCTTGTATATTTAATTGATTAAACGCCCATGCTCTTTCTCTGCATTGCCAACAGTTGTTACATCTACCGAATTCCCATTCAGTACAGGTATGCGTAAGCAATATTAAGTCTAATATACCAAACTCAATGTAACTTCTAACAATATCAGTTTTATAACAATCAAAGAAAGGTTGAATATGTTTGGGATTAACTCGTTTGATTCGGTTAGGACCGCCTGGTAATATTTCAGATGGGTAAGAATTTCCTGCAAAATATAAAAAATCGTACTCGTTTTCAATAGATTTTATTGCTTCGTTTATTATAGCGGAATGATATAGTTTTGGATTTCCTATTAACTTTGAACCTTGTATATTCCTACCCAGCTTACCGTTTACCCAAGCTATAATAGGATTTACATAGTTTGCCGCCCCATCTGTTTTTGGAATAGTAAAACATACTATTTCATTTTGTGTGTTTAGCGAAAGTAAATATAAAAGTAAAGCACTGTCCATACCACCAGATAACATCATCCCCAATCTATCCGTTGGTTTTATTGTACTCGGATTTAATAAATCGCTGGTTATACGCCTCATATAATTTTACCAAATATATCCGTACTTATTTTATCGTATTGATTATTAAACTTGTCAACATCATCCAGCATTTCCAAATCTGTATAGTATGGGGCGACCCTTTTATATCTAGGTGTCACCAAGGGAAGTCCTAGTAATTCCATAACATCTTTTGTATTTGAAAATACAAATTCATCATAAAAAACATAATCACATAAATTCTTGTATTCCATATGAAGCTTATAATGTATAAAACGTTCTTCTATTAACTCATCAGAAAAATTTAATTGTCCGAGTAATGGTTCTCTATATTGTTTCCTATCAGACCCATTACTGTACGTTTTTAATTGTTTTTCTACCAACGCCTTTAATAATCTACTTCTATAATTTTTTGGTTCTATAAAAATCGTTTTATATCCCGACTCGTTTATAAACTTATCAGCTAACCATTGATAATGATTAATGACAAGTTTAACTGTGGTTTGTGGTTCTTTATTTACAAACTCTTGATATTTTCTTTGAATATCATCAGCAGTATTAAAGTCTGGATTGAATGGTTCTAATTGGGTATCTATATGTCGTGAGTCTAGTAAGGATAAGCTACTATTAATTAAACTATGTAAATAATGCGATCCTGTTCTCGGTAAATGAAAAATACAGTACATAAATTTATATTACTCTTAGATAGTTTTTTCCGAAACTTCTTCTTCTAGCAAAGAATATACTTTCCATAAACCAGGCTAAGTCTTTACTTCGTATTGGGTCATGCGGATAATCAATCCTTATCAAATTGTCTGTGTTGTTTAATGTACTGTTGGCATCCGCTATGTATTCTAAAATATTATATTTGGTCGTGATCGTGTAGTTTTTTATGTCCTTTTGCTTTGCCACAACACATCTGTTTAGTACCATCAAATCAGAATACAAATCATTTGGTAATTTAAAGCTATTTGTATATTCATCTACTAGCTTATACATCTTTTCATATAATTCATTTAAGTGTATATCAAACAGAGTTCTATACTGATTAGTCGAAGCAGTAACCGTTATTGGTCCTAACTCGGACATAATTTGACCACCATTAATATACCATTCTTTTATAATGTTAGACATTTTAATCTCTTGTTCTTTCCAAAAACTATCAGTTTCTAAAAACTTTCTGAATCCCGTATAAAACTCTTTATAAGATAAATTCATATATTTTCTTAAAAATCTGGAAACATACTGCGAGAATCCACCTGTATGCCAAGTTATCAAAAACCACGACAACTTATATCCCTCCACCATATCATCCAAACTCATTGTAGAAGTTTCCGTTACTATTTCTGAGTATTCTGGAGCTTCGTTGTTAACTCCATTCGGAAAATAGTCAGTTACTTTTTGTCCTCGTATATTAAAGGATTGTCGTTGAGTTAGATTCATTTCAGCGTTTTCTAATAACTGTGCTTGCCATACTTCGACGCTATCATGCTGTCCTACTTCAAATACCCCATACATAGTATTTTGCCAACTTTCTAATGTTTCTCCGGGTAATCCTAGTATCAACTCGACATTAAGTGGTACACCATCTTTTCTACATTCATCAAAAATCTGATTGATTTTGTTGATACCCATATTGTTTCGCTTAATAGTTTTAAGGGTATTTTCATCCATACTTTGTAATGATATGGTCAATCCATTATTAAAGTGTCCACTTCTAATAAGTTTCTTTGCTATCTGTACAACTTCTGACTGCTGATTCTTAGCCCAACTCCACCCCGTCCGATACGGATATCCATTCTTTGTTTGTACTTCGATTAGCTTGTCTACTATGGAATTATCTCTTTCTATAAAAATACCGAAGTTAGAGTCAGCAACATCCATATATCCAATCTTGTTTTCGGACATCCATTCGATTTCGTGAAATACTCTTGTAAGATTAAATTTTTTCATCTTAGAGTATGTTAATGACCCCCAATCACAAAATGTACATTGATATGGGCATCCTCTGTTGGTTTCTATGACAGCGTTCCATTCACTCTCAAGCGGTAATATAGAATCAAATACACCAGTTAAATATGGTGAAGGAACAGTATCTAAATCTTGTATGCGTTCTGGTACACCAGTGTCTTTACACTTACCGTTTTCGTTTATAAGCAATCCAGATACTTTGCTGTAATCTTCCTTATTAATCCACTTTTCAATCAACGAAGAAAAAGTATATTCTCCTTCCCCCTTGACAACTATATCACAGAACGGCATGATAGAAAATATATCTGGATTTGTTATTGGCGGCTCCGGTCCACCAAACAACACCAGTACATTCGGGTTTATTTCTTTAACTCGTTGTGCCAACTTAAAATTATAATTTCTATTCCAGACATAAGTTGAAAACGCAACTATATTATTTGTTGATAATCTAGTTGCCAACTTTTCAATAGGTTCCCGTTTATAAACTAACTTATCCAGTACTAAGTTATTTTTTATTGTTTTATTTGTTAGCGCGTACGACCACAATATACCAGCACTATATGGAAGATACGCCGCTATCCCACCAGGTCCTTGCCGGAAGTTTGGTTGTACAAACGATATCTTACTTTGGTTTATACCCATAGTCCTCGCCACCTTGTCCTACGAAATGACCATTCCAAGTTTCTTCTTCATATAACTTGTGATGTGAGTATTCATTAGATTTATATGTACTTCTGTGCGGAGGATTTTCCTTATCTGGGTCAGAGGTACTGATATAATAGAAGAAACGAATTGCACATCGACCAATATCATCTGGTGCGTTTACCGCACTGACTCGGTGATATGGCCCGTGCTTAACATTCTCATTAATAACAAATCTATTAAATCTTGGTGCTACTGACTCAATTAATTTTGCGTTTGGATTGACATCTACATTATCATCATAATATTGTATATGTCCACCCCAATCGTCTTGCCAATCTGGTGTGATGTATAATAATGATGTTAACTTTCTATGTAGCCGTAAACGATCGTTCCAATTAAAATCATAGTGACATCCAAGATTACTTCCATTTCTGATGATAGAGTACCCTGCGCCAACCAAGTGTGGGTCTGGTAATAATCCGACGATACTAGTCATTTGTTCCAATTCGTATAAGAACTCACCAGAATGCATAATATCGTATGTAACTCTGTGTGCGGTTGGTAACGAAATCAAATCGTTAAACTCTTCCATACGAGAACCCGCACGAGTAAACACCGTCCATCCACCTTTAGGCGCAGACATACATTCTTCGTATAGAGCATGAGCTGTAGACTCATCTAAGAAATTATCTACTTTAGTTCTACCAAATCCATACTTAGTTTTACTAGAATCCCACTCTGTTTTTTTATGTATCATATTATTTCCAAAGTAAACTTACAAGAATAATAGTTAACGCAAGTAGTAATTGTACAAATGTCTTTCCAGTGAAAGGTTGTCCAAAATGGTATGGGTAAAGTATTGCTGCTATCAGTATACCGGTGACAAAGAATAAAAATCGATTAGACCACATTTCACCATTAAACGCCTTCACTCCATAATAAGATGCGGAAATCCAAAAGAAGGCAGACACTGCTGCTAGTATGTATGGCGTCGGCATTTTAATCCAGTTTGGATTCTTAAATTGCCAGTACATTATATACCAGTGTCCAAACGAACCTAAAATGAATAATCCTAGCGAATAGAAAAAATAAACCAAGTTTGTCATACATATCTCTTAAAAATATTTTGTTGTCGTAAATCAGAATATGTGTAGCTACTACCACACGGAGGATTCCAGTCCTTAATTTTATCCGAATGGAATATCTCTAGTCCCCGTTTAGCTTGCTCTGGCGTCATATACATATGCCAACCTACGCACTCAAATTGGTCATCGGCGTACATTTTGTTCTTATGTCTACCATCATAAATCATAGGGCGTGCCCACTGTTCAAACTCTTTATCGTTGGTCAGAATCATACCACCAGTTCCGATGTTCAAAATCTTCTTAAGATGGAAAGATAATATGGTATACTTTTCTTGGTACATTCCCTTATAAAATGCGGTAGCCGCATCAACAATAGAAGTATTTTCAATATTGTATAATCCTTGCCAGTCGATATCTACGAATACTGGTGTATTCCCCGACAGTATGATTTGGTTCGGTACCGACACATATGTTCTAGCTGGTATGTGTATCCGTTGATTTGTTATCCCCAAGTAATGTAATACGAGTCGTATTGCGTTGGTATTGGAATCACATGCTACCGCATACTTCGACCCACAATACTCTGCTAAAGTATTTTCAAAATGCGTAACCCAATCCCAGCTGTCAGTTATTGTATATTCTTTCATATTCTTTTACAATTAAATTTCCTACATAATCTGCGCCTAACTCATTCGTATGACCTTGATTACCTACTTCATATATTAAGTTGTTATTAAATGCTAAAGAAATTAACCAACCATAAATACTTTTTTGTTCAAACAAGTCTACATAGGGTTCACTAAAAATATAATCTATGATTGATTTACTTGTGTAGTTTTGTATAAATGGTATGTCGGACACTTTCTTAAAATTCAAATAGTGCTTTTTGTGTGGTGTATTTACATAGTGTCCATGTTCATCCGAATATAATCGATTGTCCTCTACAGTATCGAAGAATAGATATGGTACATTCTTACTGTCTAAAAATGATTTTGCGTGTAGTATAGACATATAAGTTTTGTGTAAACAAACTATTTCATCACCAATAAAAGACCCTACAGACATTTTATTTTTTTTGATAATATTATCTATGACATATGATTGATGTCCGAATTCATTATCGGTGTGAACATCTGCCGGAGTTATAGTGCTCGTAACTATTTTTGCATCATCTATAGATTGATTTTTATTTAAATGATACATTGAATTATAAAAAAGCAATTCTCTTTGAAAGTCAGTCCATCCTACCATAACAACGGAGTCACTTAATATGTTAAGGTTTTTATGTAAAAACAATAGCAGAGTGGAAGAAATCCATTCATTACAAGCTCCATTTTCTGCCAAATTAATTAGTTGTAAATTCATCTTTTTTGCTGTGTGGTATGCCCAACTTCCTTTTTCACCAAGCAAATGTCCTTTGGTAAATGAATCGCCACAAGCAATTAAATATTTTTTCATATATTATTCAACCCATCCCTTGCTCACCATATTTTTATACAATACATCTGCTATTAATTTCATACCAAGCGGACCAGCATGACTACCATCTATATTCCATTCTGTTCCGTGCTGTTTAAACTGATACAAACTCCATAGTACTACATCATTTATTTTATACTTTATATCTATGGCATCAAATACCCATCCAGATTTTGTATTTCTAAAATCATATATCATACTATCATCTACATCAATTCCAGTGGTTCCGGTTGACCAAAATTCTTTTACCATTTCATATTCATCATTTGTATCATAATAATTGGTAAAATCTAATTTATATGACAAAAACGGCGAATATCCATCTACGATAATGTGGTCAGCACCAATACTTTTTAAAAACAAATGAAACGAATTAATTCTCAATCCCCAATGTAACATTAATTCATCAAACTGCTCGTTAATATATGGTGGTGTAATTGTGTTATCATGTCCAAGTTTCCATTTATTTCTAGAGTTTGGATAGTGCTTATGTTCTGGAAAATAGATTAATTGTTTTCCTACTTGATTAGGATAATTCCACATAGTGATATTTTGCTTTTGCTCACCAGCATCAGGCCAATAGTCTGGTTTATTATTTCCATTGTATTTTTTCCAATCTATATATCCATGCGAACAAACATTTATTGAAGACATATATTTCATGTTCCAGTGTTCCCATATATCAGTTCTACAGATTGCTATTTCTTCATAATTTACTCGTCGTTCTAACGCGGACTTTTGTAATATAAAGAAACATTCGTCAAGTATATCTTTGTTATTGTTGATAAACGAAGTTACATGTGTTTCCACCGAATACCATCCGGTGCCACACGTGGCTAAGTTTATTAATTTTAATCCGAGCTTATCAGCTAACAATTTCGGATAGATTTTATCAGCCGAACATCCTTGACCATATGTTTGTGAGCACCCTGATGCTACCAAATATTTGTATTTCATATTATTTTCTAAATATTGACTGTGTTAGTGAGCGTATCTGATTAAACTGTTTTTCTTTTGAGCGATTCACCATATTATTAAAGTTATGGTATATTCTATCTAAATTATTTGTATAAAAATTATGTAGCTCTTGGTATGACATATTGTTTATAGTTTGTATATTTTTTTCTAATTTTTCAAAAGTTGCAGACTTGTTATGTGTAGGTGTGTTGTCAAATAAATCATCAAACATATCAAAACCTAAATGTCGTAAATAATCAACTAGATTAGGTTGACCGTATATAAGCGGTATATTAAACCCAGTGAAAGCCTTAAATGACTTTTCTGACAATGATACTAGATTTGTTTTTTCTATATAGTTTGTTTCTGATGTTATAGAAATGTAACTTTGCCAAGAATATATGGGAGGTATTATAAACGGTGCGGAGAATATTCCCGCCGCAGTCAATGGTTCAAACGATTCCAACAAATATGGTATTTCAAAGGTAGACAAACATTGTTTAAACTCGTTTACTTCCATATCTAGAAAATCAGCGGTTTGTTTTATATAACCCTCGTCTTTTGAATGCCGTGGGTAATCTAGATACGAAAAGAATCCATCTTTTAACATATCATATTTTTTAATTAATTGATATGCTGCGAATCTATGTGGCTTGTGTACTCCATTAAGGAAGTTGTATTTTTTACATTTTCTTAAAAGTTCATTGGGTCTGTACATATTACGCATTCTATCATAATACTTTTGTGTATACGCGTTCATCAAATAGTACGGAAACACTTTACCGTCTAACAAATCGGGGTTACTCGTGTTAAACGAGTTCAGTACATATATTGCGTTACTAAGTTTTTTAGTATTCTCGTTTACAATCAATGTTAAATCTAGCTCATGATAAAAAAATATGAAAAATACATTCGGATACTTTTTACAAATATGTTCATCATAAGAAAGTAAAGATTGTTTGTTCTGAAAACAATCAAGGTCGCAGGCAAACAATTTTATATCAGGGTTTTCTGATAAAATTTTATCAATGATTTCGTTAGTAACCAGCGTGTCTTCATGACGCATATTATGAACTTTTGCTGGTTCGTCTTTAAACAAAAATTGTGTAACAAAATATTCCAAATTTACATACTGAAATAAAGTTTTGTCCTCTTTCCATTCTTTATTAAATGGCCATCCTTCTCT
>Ga0194118_10007037_pt1 | contig 10945 bp, 9 predicted proteins | sample TA2MahsurfametaG_2_FD_148662 | JGI IMG/M metagenome (GOLD analysis project Ga0194118, IMG submission 148662) | Freshwater microbial communities from Lake Tanganyika, Tanzania - TA2015013 Mahale N5 surface | ecosystem: Environmental > Aquatic > Freshwater > Lake | place: Tanzania: Lake Tanganyika...
CAATCATCAATGAAAAATTGGAAGAGTTCAGAAAGTCAATATCTTATGCAAATACATATTTCACAAATCCTCAATTCAAGGAAGGATGGAGATCGGATCGAGGCAGAGTATTACGCAGATATGGACCCCCAACGCAAGTTGACAGAAAATATATGGGAAATTCAGTGCGCCCTTATGAATCTTGGTTTTATGCTGAAATACAAGGCGGTGTTTATTTTCATTTTGTTGATGTGCGTGATATCAATAATCACATACTTGTCCATTCCACTGCAATCAATGAACCACGTAATGACAATTGGTTCAATGAATTCGTAAATACCGATTCATTCAATTCCGGAAGTGGCAGGGAATTCATACGATGATCTCTCATTATGCTCTGCTCATGTTACTTCGTATCGTAGGATACATTAGTGCTGCCTTCCCCCAAGGGATACGACAAAAATCAGGGTATATCCTTGGCAGACTTCTCATGACTTTATCATCATCAAGAGTTGCGATCACGCGCGATAATATCATCAAAGCTTTCCCGGATAAAGATTCCACGTTTCATGAAGAAGTTCTATATGGTAGTTATGCAAATCTTGGAATTGTATTGCTCGAGATCGCAGCAATGTATTTCATGAGTAATCAACTGATTGCTTCGAAAATGACATTTACCAATATCACATTGATTGATGACATTATGAAACGGGGAAAAGGAATCGTCATCATATCAGGCCATCTTGCTAATTGGGAATATCTAGCCTTTACTGCAGGAATCCATGCCCGTAAATCATTCTTGCTTGTGGCGAAGGATCAGAGAAATCCTTATATCAATGAAGCAATCACAAACATGAGAACGAGAGCCGGAAATGCGACGGTCTCTATGGAGCAGGCAGCAAAACCGCTTGTAAAAGCCCTGCAACATCATCAACCCATTGCCATGCTTATCGATCAAGCTGCCGATCCCAAACGTGATGCTATCATTCCGCTCTTCGGACGGGATGCAGTTGTCTTTGAAGCTCCTGCTGCATTGTCTTTACGTTATCAAACTCCGCTTGTATTTGCAGTCCCGATCAGACAAAAAGATGGAACTTATTCAGTAACCCTTACTGAAATTCCAATGGATGATTTATCAGATAGTCCGTCCGATATCATAACATTGACAAAAAGACATACTGCTTTTCTTGAAGAAGCAATAAGAACGCATCCTGATCAGTGGACATGGCAACACAATCGTTGGAAATATCATGCCTAGTGTAAACACACATGTCATTTTTCAAACAGGATTCATAGGCGATATTGCATTGACAATGTTTCTTTTGGAAGAAATCAAATTGATGTATCCAAAAGATCGCATAGTACTTGTGACCACACCTGCGGGAGCAGAACTATCACAAGCATTTCCGCAGATCATTGATGAAGTGATTACTTATGACAAAAGAGGAGCTGACGCAGGGTGGAAGGGTATGAAACGTATCATATCAATAATGCGAAATCAATCAGCAACCACATTGATTTCACTCCATCAATCATTCAGAACATCCATCATCGTAGCTTTTTCAAGAATACGCTTTCGTATAGGATATGCAACAGCAGCTCTTTCTTTCGTTTATAATGTCAAAGTTCCATATAATAACCATGTCCATGAAATAGAAAGGCAAAGAGCATTTCTAATATTGGATATATTCCCTGACATCATTAAGAAACTTCACGTATATAAAAGACAATTACTGAATCCGGCGACTTTACAATCAGCAATTGTAAAACAAAGGATCTTGATTGCGCCGGGAAGTGTGTGGAATACAAAGAAATGGCCGAAGCATCATTTCCGAACACTCATAGAACTTTTGCTAAAGCATCAGCCGCATCCTATTGGTTTGATTGGCTCCAAGGCAGATAGAGAGCTATGCGAGTCTATTATCCCTGCACAACATCTCGGTAGGGTTCATAATGTTGCCGGTACAATGTCATTAAATGAAACCGTACAACAAATTCGTACTGCTCACCTCTTGATTGCAAATGACAGCGCTCCGATTCATTTGGCATCACTTGTAAATTGCCCCACCATAGCTTTGTTTGGTCCAACACATCCCGGTTTTGGATTCGCTCCCATATCCGATCATGCCATTGTACTGCAAAAAGATTTGTCATGCAGGCCCTGTTCAATACATGGACAATATGAATGTCCATTAGGTACACATGCCTGTATGGAGCAAATCCTTCCAAGCGAAGTATTGAAGTCTGCCCTTGACTTCTTGAATTGATTCGTTCAACCATCATGAGAATTCCTTAATTTTGCAATGCATATCATAGAGGAATATCATGAGACCCAGAACTTCATCAGGAACATCAAAGCGATCTTCCAATCCACCCAAAGACAAAAAAAGACAATCTTCAGGTAATGATAGAAAAAGCGGACAGCATGCTCATGCGAGCAAATCTCAAGGTCGATATGCTGATCGAAATACCAAACTGAGAAAGACCGGCACTTGTCGAACAAAGAAAGCAGCATCCATAAATGGCGATGGCACGAGGATCAATAAATATCTTGCTGATGCCGGCATCGGAGCAAGAAGAGCCGTTGAAGAATATATCACCGCAGGAATGGTGAAAGTCAATGGCAAAGTAGTTACGGATCTTTCAACTCGAATTCAATTGGAAGATTTCGTCACCGTAAAAGGCGAGCCGGTGACTGATCGACGATTTCTTGTATACTTTCTTCTGAATAAACCAAAAGATGTAATCACTACAGCTTCCGATGAATTAGGGCGGACTACTGTATTGGATTTAATCCGCAGCAAGTATAGAATTTTTCCTGTGGGTAGATTGGACAGAAATACGACAGGTGCTTTACTCATTACGAATGATGGAGAATTGGCATATCGTCTCACTCATCCAAAATATGAAATCAAACGTGAGTATAAAGTGGGATTGGACAAAGACATTGATCTACGTGATGCAAGAAATATAAGTTATGGGATTGAATTGGAAGATGGGAAAACAGGTCCTTGCGAAGTATTTGTTGATCCCAAAGATCATAGCATTGTCAATCTCATACTTGCAGAAGGGAAAAATCGCGAAGTACGGAGGATATTTGAATCATTGGGTTATGAAGTAAAGAAACTCGATAGAAAACGATTTGCAACATTATCTACAAGTAGTTTGAGAAGAGGGGAACACAGGCAATTGACAAAAGCAGAGGTTCGGGCACTTCGTGATATGGTTGGGTTAGAAATGGCATTTTGATTGACTGCAATGAACATGCAACGTATCATCATATTCGTGATTGTAATCTGTTTCAATGTGCATGCACTTGCAAACACATCGGACTTATCCGTATTGCGCGGTACAATCACTGATGCAGAAACAGGGGAGCCATTAAGGTTTGTCACTATTCGAGCAATCGGTCCAGAAAACAAAGCTGCAGTCACCTCCAAACAAGGAATGTACCTCTTGCGAATGAAAGAAGGGGAATACATGCTAACATTCAGCATGGTCGGGTATACTTCCGCATCCAAGCAGATTACACTCTCTCGGTCAGGGTTGGCTGTGAACATGCAGTTGCGTCAATCATCATTTCGTTCCGCCGATGTGATTGTTTCAGCCGAAGATCCCGGTGTGAAACTCATGCGGTCAGTACTGCAAAAAAAACAACAATGGAGAGATTCCCTCCAACGGTATACATATATGCTGTACACCAAATTTGTGGTAAGTGCAGATACATTGACTGCAGGTAGAAGTAGTGGAAGAAATGACACGAGCATTTTTTCCATCCTTGAATCATATTCCAAAGGGTATTTTTTAAAGCCGGATAAATTTTTCAATGAGATTCTTCAAAAAAGACAAACAGCAAATATCCCACCACAAGCAAATTTTGTTGCATTTGGTACAAATATCAATTGCTATGAAGACTTTGTTTCAATTACAGGTGAAGAAGTCTTTTCGCCATTTCATCCTGATGCTTTGGACTTTTATGACTTTGTTTTGGAAGGGACCAGTTTGGATGACGGTGAAGAAATCGCAAAAATAAATGTGCAACCCAAAACATCTCAAAGACGCTTATTTTCTGGTATCATACAGATTCATAAACGTACATTGGCTCCAAGCTTTGTATCGCTGATACCAAATAGGGCTGTCAAATTACCGTTTGATGCATCGTTTGTGATTGAGCAAAGTTTTCAGGAATTCGAAAGGAAATACTCCCTTCCAGTAAGTTTACGAATTTACTCTTCACTCTCTGCGGAGATCCTCTTCCTATTTGCACCAAGGGTGGACATTACCATTGAAACCGTGGCATACGATTATGCCATCAATCCCGATATCAATACTGATGTATTCGAACAAAGAAGAGTGGAAGTCAATGAGAAAGCACAAAATTTTGATACCACATTTTGGAATGAGCAAGCCGTATTACCTTTGAAAGAAGAAGAAGAACAAGCCTATGTTCAAATTCAAAAGGCCTTGGATGATCCGGATTCACTTGCCACTAGTGCATTCAATACGCTTTTAGGGGATGTATCAAGATTTTTTCAGCAATTTCAACAAAGACCATTTACAGGTTTTGAGAATATACTGCGCTACAACAGAGTGCATGGTCCATATACAGGCATAGGTTTGCAATTTAGCCAGGACTTCAATGCAGAAACGGGAATTCAAGCAGGTTATGGTTGGTCAGACAAAAGACCATATATCGATCTTTTCCATAGACAATTCCTCGATAAAACAAGAAAGCATTTCATTGAAGCACAAGCTTATTCGAACTTGTCAAGAAGAGATAATCCTTATGTCATTGGTGTGAATGGAATTAATGTACTTTCATTCTTATACAAAAATGATTATGGTGATTATTTTTATAATCGTGGTGGCGGAATTTACTATGAATATGGATGGGGGCAATTACGTTTTTTACGCAGAGATGAATTCATAAGGCCTTCCGCGATTCGTTTTGGAATTCGTCGTGAACGACATGACCCTGCTTTCGTGAATACGAATTTTGCATTATTTGCTCCTGATAGTTCGAAGTTTCGTGGAAATCCATTGATTGCATCCGGCGATTATACCATGGTCAATGGGGAATTCCGATATCAATTCACTCCATTTCGTAGAATATCTACTGGTGGATTCATCATTTCAGGAACACATGCGATTGGATCACTAAGTGAGATGTCATTTTCACAAATAGGATTTCAATCATTCTTGCGCACCATGACATTGCCTTTATGGAGATTGGACATGCGTGTCACCGGTGCATGGTCATGGGGTGATGTGCCACCTCAACGATTCTATTCACTAGAATCTTCGATTGCATCTACGGCAGGAGATGGCGTATTTAGAGGAATGAATGTAAAAGAATTTTACGGTGATCGTTTCGCTGCTTTATCACTTGAGCATAGCTTTGGCGAAGTGATACCAGGTGTTTTGCGTATACCAAGCATAGCTTTATTCGGAATTGAATTCATACTTACCGGAAGCATGGGGTGGACTGATTTCTCGCGCGGTGCACTTCTGTTGCAACAATTGCCCTCTACAGCAAAAACCAATGACATGTACTATTATGAGACCGGTATTGCATTAAACAGAATTCTACTCATTTTCCGATTGGATTTTTCTGCAAGACTCAGCCAAAGACTACAACCGGAATATAGGTTCACAATCTCATCGGCAACTTTTTGATGGAACAAAGCGACATAGTGGATCAATTGCAATCCTGCGGAGCAATCAGCAACGGTGCTTTCTTATTACCCAATAAACGCATTGTAAAGGAATGGTATGTACCCGCAAAAGCATTTCAGTATCCTCCATTGTGCAGAAAACTGAGTTATGAAATCGTGAAGCATTTTTGGGACATGGATGTGCAGGTTGTGATTAGCGCACGAATCGGTTCTTTACCATTTGCTGCAGAAATAGCCAGACAATTGGAGGCTCGATTATTGTGGCGTGGTCGCACTGACAGTGTTTTTTATCATACTCTTGCAATCCATTCCGGGGATAGAGCAATCATTGTGGATGATATACTCATGGATGATATTACTCCTTATAAAGCCATAGGAAGAGAAATATTGACTCAAGATGCCAGATTGATTGGGATTGCCTCTCTGATTGACCTCACTAGTCGTAAAACACCATTGAATGTCCGCCAGATTTCTGTGCTGAAGAGGGAAATGCAGGAAATTACTTCCGAATCACCGACGATAATTGAGGACAGGGCATAAAAAAATACCGCCATGAGGCGGTATTTATATCGTCGGGGTGGTGGGATTCGAACTCACGACCCCCTGCTCCCAAAGCAGGTGCGCTAACCGGACTGCGCTACACCCCGTCGGATAGGGGTTACAATATCCGGCTTTTTTATGATATAACCAATCCTTTCATGATTTTTCAGACTTTTCCACATATTATAAAAAACCTTTTTTATTCCTTTTTTCTACTTGCATCGAATATGGTCTCATATTATATTTGTCCTTGAGATCTCACTCGTTGAGATTCTCATTTGTTGTGGTGGTGAAAAGGTGGGAAGGGGAGTGCCCTTTGACGAGTGGTGACGTCAAAGGGCATCTCACTTTTAAGCCATTTTGAAAAATATTTACAGTTTATTTTATCTGAGTGTTCAATGAAATATCTCTTGATCCTTTCTGCATTGTTGGCTTCCACCATCATGACTTTTGGTCATGACAAAGTACCGGGTGCTCCACAAAAGCAGCCTATTGCATTAAAGAATGCAAAAGTGTACACCATCACTCAAGGCACCATTGAAGGTGCGACCATTGTCTTTGACAGAGGTAAAATTATTGCGGTCGGAAAAAATGTTGATATTCCTTCGAATGCCGAAGTAATAGACTGTGCAGGGAAATCAATTTATCCCGGGTTTATAGCAGCGGAATCCACATTGGGTCTCATAGAAATCGAAGCAGTTCGTTCAACCAGAGATAATATAGAATCCGGTCAGTATAATCCGAATGCAAAAGCAAGCACAGCATATAACCCTGATAGTGAAGTGATTCCAACAATCAGACATAATGGCGTTCTTATTGCGCATATAGTTCCGGAAGGTGGTAGTATTTCCGGCAAAAGTGCAATCATGCAATTGGATGGCTGGACAAAAGAAGACATATCGCTTCAACAGAGTTATGCATTGATTGTGAATATCCCTTATTCAGGCGTCAATTCTGCACCTTGGATCAGCAAAACCGCTGATGAGCAAATCAAAGAAGCTGAAAATAATCTTCGTGAATTGAAAGCTTATATTGCAAAAGCGAAAATGTATTCTATTGCTGCACGCAATGGATTGGCGGAGAATGCTCAAGATATTCGCATGGAAGCCATGCGTCCTATTTTTGAGAAACAAATGCCTGTCATGTTTTCAGCTACCAAGAAAGAACAAATTCTAGCTGCTCTGGAAATCATAGCAGAACATAAACTCAATGGTATTATTTCCGGTGCATCTGAGGCTCATTTGTGTTTGGAAGAATTGCAATTGTCGAGAATTCCTATCATTCTGCCAAGAACACATTCTTTACCAAGAAATGATGATGCGGGCTTTGATGAACCATTTACATTGCCTTCCATATTGGAATCAGCCGGAATCAATTGGGCATTCACCGAATCATCCTTTTGGCAGCAAAGAAATCTCCCATTCAATGCAGGTACATCAATTGCTTATGGCTTGAGTGAAGAAGCCGCCCTGCGTGGCTTAACAATCAATCCGGCATCCATTTTGGGAATTTCATCAAGAGTAGGATCATTGGATATCGGCAAAGATGCCACATTGTTTGTATCTTCAGGAAATGCTTTAGATGCTTTGACAAATCATGTTGAGCATGCATATATACAAGGAAAAAAAGTAGATCTTGAAAATAGACATACAGATCTTGCGAAAAAGTATCGAATGCGTTATCAGCAAATGAAATAACAAAAAAGCCCGATCAATATCGGGCTTTTGTTTTATAAGGTCTTTTGTATCTGCAATGTGTGAGTGGTATATCTTCGCAATATGGCATTGGCTTCACCAAAGACACCATTGATATATTCGCCTTCTTCACTTAATTCACCGGATGGTTGACCCATCATGAGTTCCACGGCTTCTTCAATTGTTGAAATTGCATATATGTGAAAAGTCTTTGATTTCACGGCTTTGATGATTTCCGGATCAAGCATGAGATCTTGAACATTCTTTGAAGGAATGACCACTCCTTGTTCGCCGGTCAATCCTTGTTCGAAGCAGAGTTCAAAAAATCCCATTACTTTTTCATTGACGCCTCCGACAGCTTGAATATCTCCCTTTTGATTCATAGAACCGGTAATGGCAAGATGTTGTTTAACAGGAATTTTCGTGATTGCGCTTAGAAGAGCGATAACTTCGGCGGCAGTTGCACTATCACCGTCTATTCCGTCATAACTTTGTTCAAAGGCGATGGAAGCAGACATGGTAATGGGGAATTGCTGGGCAAATCGTTCTCGCAAAAATCCTGATAATATCATGACCCCTTTATCATGAATATTTCCACTCATTTCTGATTCTCTTTCAATATTGATGATCCCAGAAGTGCCGATACCAACACCTGCAGTAATGCGTGCGGGTTTTCCAAATGAAACCAATCCTGTGTCATAAACCGTAAGACCATTGATTTGTCCGACTCTCACGCCGGTGCACTCAATCATCAATGTGCCTCTTGTTATCTGCTCTTTGATTTTCTCATCAAGTATGTCATTTCTTCTACGACGTGCTTTTACGGCTTTCACCACATGTTTTCTTTCTACAAGTGAAGAGCCATCTGTTCTTGTATAATATGTTGATTCACGTATCAAATCGGCTACATCGCTGAATTGCATGGTGATTTTATGCTGTGTACCTGTATGTTGCACGCCCCACTCAATGATGGCAGCAACTCCGGTTTTCGTAAAATGTATCAGTGATTCCTGTTCAACCAATTGATGGATGAAATGAGCATAATTATGCATCATCTCGCCGGTACGATGTGCCTCATAATCAAATTCAGCATTGACTTTGAAGATTTTCTTGAAATCCTCTTCGCCGAAATAAAAACTATGATACACATCTGCATCACCAATCATGATTACTTTCACATTCAAATCAATTGCTTCAGGTTTCAACAATGTTTGAGAAATCTGAAAAAAACTGTCTGCTGATTGAATCTCGAGTTTTCCATAAAGAAGTAGTCGCTTTAAAGCCGGCCATACACCTTCTTCGGTGAGAATATCCATTGCATTCACAATCAGATAACCTTGATCCGCCTTGAGGAGTGAACCGGATTTTATCTGAGAAAAATCGGTTTTCCAAAAACCTCTATTGTCAAAAACCTTTTCGATTGTTCCGAAGAGATTCGTGAATGAAGGCGTAGTTTCAACTATGACGGGTGCGGCATCGGTCAATGAATTATCCAGAACAACATTCACACTGTATTGTGCAAACTTTGCTTTGATGTCTTCATCGGTTGGTTTTTCAGTATCATCTTCTTCATTTCCCGTTCCGGGAAGAAATATGGCGAGATGTTCAAGTATATCGCGTTCAAAAGCCTGCACATATGCCAATACTTGTTTAGTTGAATAATTCTCCCGAACAAATTCCAAGGCACCTTTGACGATATTCGATACATTCGACTTGTCATATTCATTAATCTTCTCTCGGAATTCCTGCATGAGCTTCATGCTTAATCGACTAAGATTTTCAAGTTCCGTACGATGAATATGATATTGCGTTGTAAGTTCTTGCGCTTTTTTCTTTGTGATTTTCTTGCCACGAACAAGTGCATCCAGATCTGTTATCTTATATTCCTTTTTGTTTAGAATGATAAGTACATCGAATTCCATGAGTCCGAGTTCATTTTCAACTTGACCAAGCACAAAGCCGAGTGGTTTGATGCGTTCATTGAATTTGGTGATGAGTGATTGTTCAGAAGCACGATATCCTGCAATCAATTCATTGCGTGGTTTTTGGAATGAATCTTCCTCGAACATTTGAGGAATACGTCTCTTCAAAAAGATCATTACATCATCGATCGCTTTGGCGAATAATTTTCCATGACCTTTAGGAAACTTCAATAATGTGGGATTGTCCGGATGAGAAAAATTGTGGACAAAACAATAGTCATACACTATTGGTTTTGACACACTCACTTGATCCAATATATGTTTGACGGTTGTCAATCTACCCGTGCCGCTTACTCCTGAAACAAAGACATTGAAGCCATATGAATGCAATTCAGCTCCAAGGGTTATAGCTTCAATCGCTCGGTCTTGACCTACGATTCCTTTAAGCGGAGTCAGTTCTTTTGTTGAGGTAAATGTAAATATATGTTCAGGGCAAGTCCATGTCAATTGATCATGCTTGAGTGCAGTAGCAAGGGAAGGAACTTTTTTGGGTGTTTTACTGTCTTGTTTTTTCATGTCAAATCCTCATTGAGATTTATGAAACTATTCATTTCATTATGCCTTAGTTTACTGTGCATTATTGGTTGCAATGCGCAAGATTCTACCAAAGTTTCATCTTCCAAGGCAGGAACTGTTAAAATCGTGAAAAGTGATTCAGCATGGAAAGAATCTCTATCCTATGAGGACTATTGTATCATTCGTAAGAAAGGAACAGAAATTCCATTCACGGGTACTCTACTGTATAACTCAGAACCAGGGTCATATCACTGCAAAGCATGTGATCAATTGCTGTTTTCATCCGATACAAAATTTGATTCCGGCACCGGATGGCCTTCCTTTTTTGAACCTGCATCAAAGCAAGCTATTACTGAAATTGAAGACAAACGGTACACATTCACAACATTTGAAGTTCTGTGTTCTGCTTGTGAGGCTCATTTGGGTCATGTATTTGATGATGGCCCGAAACCAACAGGACTTCGATACTGCATCAACTCTGCTTCGATGATCTTCAAAAAGAAATAATCAAAGACCCAGATATCGTGCTTCTTGTTCTTCGGAAGGACCTGCTTTCAAT
>Ga0194118_10007044_pt1 | contig 10938 bp, 10 predicted proteins | sample TA2MahsurfametaG_2_FD_148662 | JGI IMG/M metagenome (GOLD analysis project Ga0194118, IMG submission 148662) | Freshwater microbial communities from Lake Tanganyika, Tanzania - TA2015013 Mahale N5 surface | ecosystem: Environmental > Aquatic > Freshwater > Lake | place: Tanzania: Lake...
GCGCGGGTACGGGATTGAAAAAGGCTGCGATGCCAGCTTTGTACTGCTGCAAGCGCGCGACCCGATAGAAGCTTTGCGGCTGCGAGCAGGCCGGTTACAGGTGTGGCGGCGCGGCGTACTACTGGCCCACTCGCCGGCCGATACCGCCACCCTGCAGATTCCGGGGCGACCCAGCTCGACGAGCTTCATGCCGGCACACACCTAGACCACTTAGACTACCACCCAATTTCTACTCTTTCCACCATGCTTCTCCATCAGCTTCGCCTCAGTGATGGTCATGCCGCGATCGACGGCTTTGCACATGTCGCCGGGGGCACGCATAGCCACTGGGGGAGCCCTGCCATTGAACAACTTAGCCCCCTCGTACGGTGCACTAAGCAACCGGAAACAGGGCCCACGCTGGAGGCAAGGCAATTGATTCGAATATGTTTTGCACTCATATTGATCCTGGCCAGCTGTGCGGTGCAGGCCTACGAAAAAGTGGATATACCCTCGGTCCACGGGGTCCCTACGCGAGTATTGATCGCGCCTACCCCAGCTGCAAAGGCAACCGTCCTGCTCTTTATTGGGGGCGGTGGGCTTGTAAAAATCGCCGACGACGGTCGGACAAACCATATCCACACCTTCGTGCGGTCGCTCGGAATGTGGCGGGCCTACGAGCTTCAGGCCGTCTTGATTGACTCCCCAATCGACTTGGGCAACGCTCTGAGAGGGCATCAAAGAGCCTCAAAAGAGCATCTGGATCGTGTGTCCGAAGTTGTTCGCCACTTTCACTCGAACTCCAGCCAGCCGATCTGGATTTTCGGCCACAGCATGGGAACATCAACCGTTGCGGCTTTTCTAAGCTCAGACAGACCAGAAGTTTCCCTGCTGAAGGGCTACATCGTTGCGGGAACCCACAAGGGGGAATCGGTTCCCGCGTCGATCAAATTACCTGTCCTCGGCATTCATCACAAGCGGGAGGCTTGTCCGTCGACGCCAATCTCGGCGTCCGAAGCCATCATCAAGTCTAGAACTCTGGATACCCCGCGGGCAATGGTTCTGCTGGACGGCGGAAATGACCAGGGCGATCGCTGTCAGGCCTTGGCCTATCACGGCTTTAATGGAATTGAGCAGGATTTGATCAAAACAGCAGCCGAATTCGTTTTGAAGAATTAGCGCTTTGCAGGCCTGGTTCTAGTGGGCCGATACCCACTGCCTGGGGGTGTTATCGAGGGTCGAAAACGGGTACATCGGCTCCGCCATTGAGCAGCAGGCAGTCACTCCCCCGCCACCCAACTCCCGCTCTTGCCGCCGTGCTTCTCCAGCACCTTGACATCGGTCATCACCATGCCGCGATCGACGGCCTTGCACATGTCGTAGACGGTGAGCAGGGCGACCTGCACGGCGGTGAGGGCTTCCATTTCGACGCCGGTGGGGCCCACCGTCTCCACCGTGGCGGTGCAAGCGATGCCGGGCAGGTCCGGCTGCTCAGACAAATCGAGGGCCACGCGGGTCAGGGCCAGCGGGTGACACAGGGGAATGAGATCGCTGGTTTTCTTGGCGGCCATGATGCCGGCCAAACGAGCCACTGAGATCACATCGCCCTTGCGCGCCTGGCCCTGAACGATCAAGGCCAGCGTCGTCGCTTGCATCCGGATACAACCGCGGGCGACGGCCACCCGGTGAGTGGCGGGCTTGGCGGCCACATCGACCATGTGGGCCTGACCCTGTGCGTCAAAATGGGTGAGTGTGTGGTCGGTGGCCATGGGCTTCCTCGCGCTTTAAACCGGGCTGAACCGCCCCATCTTCCTCAAGATCGACGATCATAAGAGCATGCGGTTTCCTTTGACTGACAAGCGCCCAACGGCGGGGCCGCGCCGTGCAGCTTGGTGCGCCCGCCTCCTGGCTGCGCTGATGGCACTGTGCGCCAGTTTGCCGCCGGCCTGGGCGCAGCCGGCCAACTTGCCCAGCCTGGGCGATGGCCTGGACATGACGCTGACCAATGAACGGCGATTGGGCGATCGGATTGCGGCGAGCATCTACCGCGACCCGGCCCTTCTGGACGATCCCATCCTCAATGATTATTTGCTGGCCCTTTGGCAACCGCTGGTGGCTGCAGCCCTGACGCGGGGCGAGCTGAGCCCGGAGTTGCAGGAGCGTTTTGCCTGGAAGCTGTTTCTGGTGCGGGATCGGTCGGTCAACGCCTTCGCCCTACCCGGGGGCTACCTGGGGGTGCACACTGGCCTGATTGCGGCAGTGGCTTCGCCCGATGCGCTGGCTTCGGTGCTCAGTCACGAACTCAGCCATGTCACCCAGCGTCACATTGCACGCATGATTGGACAGCAGCAATCCCAAATGCCCTGGCTGATTGCGGCCATGGTGCTCGGGGTCATCGCAGCGGGGCGCAGCGCCGATGTGGCCAACGCGGCCATCGTGGGCGGGCAGGCCGCGGCCATGCAAGGGCAGCTCAATTTCTCACGCGACATGGAGCGCGAGGCTGACCGCATCGGCTTTGGCATTTTGCTCGACGCTGGCTTCAACCCCGAGGGATCGAGCGAGATGTTCGAGAAGCTGCAGCAGGCCAATCGCTTCAACGACAGCGGCGCCTTCCCCTATCTGCGCTCGCACCCGCTGACCAGCGAGCGCATCGCCGATGCGCGCGCCCGCCAGCAAGGCGCAGGTTCGGCCCTGCAAACCGCACGGCGACCCGGCCTGCCCAGCCTGGCCTGGCACGCCATGATGGGCGCGAGGGCGCGTGTGCTCGCCGACGGGACGGCCGATGCGTTGCAAGCGTACCTGCAACAGGCGCAGATGCTGAACGCTGACACTTCGCACGAACAGAAGCTGTCGGTCTACTATGCAGCCGCACTGGCTGCGGCTCGCCTGCGAGACGCGCCCTTGGCGCGGCAGATGCTCGCGCAGGTTATGCAGCTGTGCGCCGGTCGGCCGCAGATCGGACCCGCGGCTCAGTGGCTGGGCCTGGAGGTCGAGGAACTGCTTGGCCAGTCCGAACGGGCCGCGACGATGATCAGCTGGAGCACCAGCCCCTCTCGCGCCGAGCTGATGACCCACGGCCGGGTGCTGATCCGCGCTGGCCGTGCAGCCGCCGTCAGCGAGAGGCTGCGCAATTGGGTGATTGCGCATCCGCGCGACGGCAGCGCCTGGGCCCTGCTGGCCCAAGCGCTTCACCAACAGGGTCAGGTGCTGGCAGCCGTACGCGCTGAAGCCGAAGGCCGAGCCGCTGAACTCGACTACCAGGGCGCAGTAGACCGCATCAAGGCGGCGCAAGATTTGTTGCGCAGTGGGCGCACCGGCAGCGACGCAGCCAACTTGCATATCGAGGCCTCCATCATCGATGCCCGGGCCCGGCAGTTGCAAGCCTTGCTGCGCGAGCAAATGCTGCAAGAACGCAGCAACCGCTAGGCAGAGGGCTCGCCGCCGAAAGTGCGGTGACCTTCTTTGGCGTACGAGGGTCATGATGGGCTGCACAATGCGTGCCCATGATTTCTCTTGCTGACATTCAAGACGCCGCCCGGCGCATCGACGGGCAAATCCTGTCGACCCCCTGCCTAGCCTCGCGCACCCTCTCGCAGATCACGGGTTGCGAGGTATTTCTGAAGTTTGAAAATTTGCAATACACCGCATCCTTCAAGGAACGCGGCGCCAACAACAAACTCAGCACGCTGAGCGCCGAAGAGCGCCAGCGGGGCGTCGTGGCGATGAGCGCTGGCAATCATGCGCAAGGCGTGGCCTACCATGCACACCGTTTGGGTCTGCGTGCAGTGATCGTGATGCCGCGCTTTACCCCAGCTGTGAAGATAGAGCGCACCCAGGGCTTTGGCGCCGAGGTCATCCTGCACGGTGACAGCCTGGAGGAGGCCCGGGCTCACGCGCTGGCTTTGGCCCGGGCGCAAGGCCTGGTGCTGGTCCACCCCTACGACGATGAGGCGGTCATCTGCGGCCAGGGCACGGTTGCGCTGGAGATGCTGCAGGCCCAGCCTGACATCGATACGCTGGTGGTGGCCGTCGGTGGCGGCGGGCTGCTCGCCGGGATGGCCACCGCCGCCAAGGCATTGCGGCCCGACATCAAGGTGGTGGGTGTGCAGGTCAGGCAGTTTCCCGCCATGGTCAACGCCCTGACCGGCAGCCAGCATCCGCAAGGCCGAACCACCCTGGCCGAAGGCATCGCGGTGGGCGCGCCGGGCCAGATCACGCAGGCGATTCTGGCGCGTACCGTCGACCAATGGCTGCTGGTGGACGAGGGCGATATCGAACAGGCCATCGTGATGCTGCTGGAGATCGAAAAAACGCTGGTCGAGGGAGCCGGCGCCGCCGGCCTGGCCGCGGTGCTCAAAAACAAGAGCGAGTTTGCAAGCCGCAAGGTGGGCTTGGTGCTGTGCGGCGGCAACATCGACCCGCTGGTGCTGGCGTCCATCATTGAACGCGGCATGGTGCGCGCGGGGCGGCTGGCCCGGCTGAGGGTCAGCGCCCGCGATGTGCCCGGCTCACTGGCCCAGATCACCCACACCGTGGCGCAAGCGGGCGCCAACATCGATGAAGTCCATCACCAGCGGGCCTTTTCGATGCAGTCGGTGCAAAATGTCGACATCGAAATGGTGCTGCAAACCCGCGGACCCGCGCACATCGAGCAGGTGATTGCAGCGCTGCGCGCGGCCGGTTTTCAAGCGCAGATCCAGGGCTGAGACCGGCCCTCGCGGGGCCGGCGATCAGGCGACCTGTCGCTGCGGGGAACGCGCCACTTCGCGGAAGGCCCGCAGACGCGTCTGCCATTGCTGCTGCGCCGCCTGCACATTGCGCTCCTTGACATGGCCAAAGCCCTTGATCTGCTCGGGCACGGACGCCACTTCAAGGGCCGCCGCCAGGCTGCCTGCGCTCAGGCCGACCATCAACTCTTCCAGCGTGTCCATGTACTGACCCATCAACGCACGCTCACCGCGTCGCTCCTGGGTGTATCCGAAGACATCAAGGGCGGTGCCACGCAGCGCCTTGAACCGGGCCAGCAGCGAAAAGGCGCGGCGTACCCAGCTGCCATAGCGCGACTTGATGAGATGGCCCTGAGCGTCCTTGCGCGAGAGCAGCGGCGGGGCCAGATGATGCAACAGCTTGTAGGAGCCCTCAAACAGGGTGTCGATCTTCTGCTGGAAGGCCGCATCGGTATGGAGGCGAGCGACTTCGTATTCGTCCTTGTAGGCCATCAGCTTGAAGAGATTGCATGCCACCGCCTCGGTCAATTCCGTGCGGGGCGAGAGGGCCAGCTCGGCTTGACGCACCCGCTCCACCATCGCGCTGTAGCGCTGCGCGTAGGCCGCGTTCTGATAGGCGGTCAAAAACTCCACGCGACGCTGCACCAGATCCTCAAGGCTCTGCCGACGGGCCGGCATGCTGATGACTTGCGCGCTGCTCAGCAGGCGCTGCACGCCGGCCAAGTCATGGGCAGCACGCCGCCCCCAGGTGAAGGCGGCCTTGTTCTGGTCGACCGCAACCGCGTTGAGCTCGATGGCACGCATCAAGGCCGGCAGCCCCAGGGGGATCCAGCCTTTTTGCCAGGCCAACCCCATAAGCATGGGATTGGCATACAGGCTGTCACCCATCAACTTGACGGCGGCCGTGTCGGCATCAAACGAGGCCAGCGCCGCCTCGCCGACGATCTGTGCGATCTGGCTTTGGCAGGCGCCCCCCGGGCTGTGCCAATTGCCATCCTTGACAAAACCGGCCGTCGGTGCGGTGTGGCCGTTGAGGGCCACCCGCGTCCGCTCGGCCCGCATGCGCAGCACGGTCTCCTTGTGCGCACCGACGATGGGATCGCAAGCGAGGATCAGGTCGGCCGCAGCGGTACTCACCCGCGTGGTGGCGATCTGCTCGGTTCGCTCGGCAATCAGAATGTGGCTCCAGGTGCTGCCGCCTTTTTGCGCCAAGCCAGCTGCGTCCTGGGTGATGACGCCCTTGCCCTCCAGGTGCGCGGCCATGCCGAGCAGCTGCCCGATAGTGATCACGCCCGTACCGCCCACACCGGCCACCACCAGCCCCCAGACCGGATCGCTGCGCCCCTGCAAGGACAACGGCTGCGGATCAGGCAAGACCCCCAGCCGCGCATCATCGTAGGGGCTGGGTCGCCCGGCGTGGGCCTTGCGCCGCAATTGACCCCCCTCGACCGTCACAAAACTCGGGCAAAAGCCTTTGACGCAGCTCATGTCCTTGTTGCAGGTGCTCTGGTTGATCTGCCGCTTGCGGCCGAACTCGGTCTCCAGAGGCTCGACTGACAAACAGTTGGACTGCACGCTGCAATCGCCGCAGCCCTCGCAGACCAACTCATTGATGACCACCCGGCGGTCCGGGTCGACCATGGTGCCGCGCTTGCGACGACGGCGCTTCTCGGTGGCACAGGTCTGGTCGTACACCAGAACCGTGCAGCCAGGCACTTCGCGCAACTGGCGCTGAATCTCATCAAGACGATCCCGATGTTCAACGGCCACGCCACTGGGCAGATGCTCCCCGCTGTACTTGTGCGGCTCATCAGTGACCACCACCACCGCTCGCGCGCCCTCGGCCAGCACCGACTGCACGATCTGCGGCACCGAATGACCCTCGGGCCGCTCCCCGACGGGCTGTCCGCCGGTCATCGCTACCGCATCGTTGTAGAGGATCTTGTAGGTGATGTTCACCCCAGCAGCAATCGACTGGCGGATGGCCAATAGCCCACTGTGAAAGTAGGTGCCATCACCCAGGTTGGCAAAGACATGCGACTCGTTGACAAAGGGTGCCTGCCCCACCCAGGGCACGCCCTCGCCGCCCATCTGGGTAAAGCCCGCGGTGGAGCGATCCATCCACAGGGCCATGAAATGACAGCCGATCCCGGCCATCGCGCGCGAGCCCTCGGGCACCCGGGTCGAGGTGTTGTGCGGACAGCCCGAGCAGAACCAGGGCGTGCGATCGGCACTGGCCCCCAGGCTGAGCGTCTGCATGGCGCGGTCCTTGGCATCGAGCACCGCCAAATGCGCGTCGATGCGGGCCTGGGTCTGTGCATCGACGCCGAGTTTCTTCAAGCGGCGGGCAATGGCCCGCGCCACAATGGCCGGATTCAGATCGGCATTGGCGCGCAACAGCGTGTGGGCGCTCGGATTGGGCACCGACCATTCGCCGCCACTGTGATCGCCGCCCACCTCATCAAACTTGCCCAGCACATCGGGCCGCACATCAGCCCGCCAGTTGTAGAGCTCTTCCTTGAGTTGGTACTCGATAACCTGGCGCTTTTCTTCCACCACCAGGATCTCGCGCAGACCCGTGGCGAACTCGCGCGTGGCCTGCGCCTCTAGCGGCCAAACCACGCTGACTTTGTGCACGCGGATTCCCAAGTGCCGGCAGCGGTCGTCATCGAGCCCCAAATCAATCAGTGCCTGCCGCGTATCGTTGTAGGCCTTACCGCTGGCGATGATGCCAAATCGGTCTCCGCTGCCACCGTTACGGCCCTCAATCACATTGCGATTGAGCCGATTGGCCCGGATATAGGCCAGCGCGGCATACCACTTGTAGTCAAACAGCCGCGCCTCCTGTTCCAGCGCGGTATCGGGCCAGCGGATGTGCACGCCGCCCGGGGGCATCTCAAAGTCGGGCCGCACGATGTCTACCCGATCGGGGTCGACCCAAACGCTGGCCGAGGACTCGACGATTTCCTGGATCGTCTTCATGCCCGCCCACACGCCCGCAAAGCGGCTCATGGCCAGGGCGTGCAAACCCAGGTCCAACACATCCTGCACACTGGCCGGGAAAAACACCGGCAGACCGCAGGCCTTGAAGATATGGTCGCTCTGATGCGCCGCGGTCGAGCTCTTGGCCACATGATCATCGCCGGCCACCGCGAGCACGCCACCCCAGGGCGTGGTGCCGGCCATATTGGCGTGCTTGAAGACATCGGAACAACGGTCCACGCCGGGCCCCTTGCCGTACCAGATGCCAAAGACGCCGTCGAAACGGTTGGAGCCCGGCGGTGCAAAGCCCAACTGCTGGGTGCCCCACAAGGCGGTGGCCGCCAGCTCTTCGTTAACGCCTGGCTGAAAATGAATATGGTTGGACTTGAGATGGTCCTTGGCCTTCCACAAGGCCTGGTCATAGCCCCCCAGGGGCGAGCCGCGGTAGCCGCTGACAAAGCCGGCGGTGTTCTTGCCGAGCAATTGATCACGCTGTCGCTGCAGCATGGGCAAGCGCACCAGGGCCTGGACGCCGCTCATAAAAGCCAAGCCGCGGTCCAGGGCGTACTTGTCGTCGAGCGTGACCGATTGGAGCGCCCGAAGGATGTGCTCGGGCAGAGGGGCGTTCATGGATGGATCTCCTCAAGGGCTGGGCCCGTCTTGTGAACAGGCTGATGAAATGCCGCGCCCGGGTAGGGCGGGGTCTGGAAACCGGAGTTTATGCGAGGCCCGAGCGCAACAGGCAAGGGGTCGGACCCGATTTAAGCGCCATCGCGCCGGGGCGGCGCTCCCACAAAGCCTCGTCAGAGCCGTGGGAGCCGCGCCCTCGCGGCGATCGGGACTTGGCCTTTTGCCTCAGCCGGTCGGACGCTAAAATAAGCTGGCTTTGACAAGGGAGCCCGAAATGAGCCAAACCGAACACGCTTCACACAACCACGACGAAGACAAAGACCCGATGAACGAGATCATGCCGCTGATCCCTATCGTTCTGCCGGTGGTGGGCGGGGTGCTGATTTTCTTGCTGGCCTTCATCGCCGTTGCCATGGCCTGAGCCTCGCCTAGGGACTTGCTCAAAATCCGCCGCGGCGGATTTTTTGCTTTTACTCCCAGGCACCCTCCCTCCATGAGTACGCCCCTGCTACGAATCGAGGACTTGTGCTGGAGCTTTCCGGCCAGTGGGCGGCCGCTGTTACACCACATCAGCGCCGAAATCCCGGCCGGCGTCACGCTGATCACTGGCGATGAAGGCTGCGGCAAAACCACGCTGCTGCAATTGCTGGCCGGAGAGCGACAGGCTCAGGCCGGGCAGATCCTGACCGACCGTCCCGTGAGCCCGCAGGAATTGCAGGCCCTGAGCTGTTGGCACGATGTACGCGACACCCGCTTCGACGCAGTCGCCGTATCCGAGCTGTTCCAGCAGTGGGTGCCGGCCGAGGAGCAAGCGCATCTGCCCCCCCTGATCGACGGCTTGGACCTCGCGCCGCACCTCAATAAACCGCTGTACCAGCTCTCTACCGGCGGCCGGCGCAAGGTGCTCATTGCCGCCAGCCTGGCCCGCTCCTGCCGGCTGATCCTGCTGGACCAGCCCTTCTCCGCGCTCGATACCCCCTCCATGGGCTTCCTGCGTCGTCAGTTTGCCGCGCGCGCGGCGCGGCGCGACCAGGCCCTGGTGATCGCCGACTACACCGCGCCCGAAGGCGTGCCTTTGGCAGCCACCCTGGAACTCGGTCCTTAGCCGAGCTGGCCGCGCGAGACAAAGCACTGCCACCGTGATAGGCTGTCAATGTTTATCAACGGACTCTGCACAACCATGAAAATTCTTTCCATCTTGCTCAGCCTTGGCCTTGTATCCCTGGGTGTTTCGGCGGCCGAGCCGACCTGCACCGCCACCGCCACCGAAAAGAAGCTCGCGGGAGCGGCCAAGAGCTCATTCATGAAAAAGTGCGAAGCCGATGCACAAGCCAAGTGTGAGGCCGCGGCGGGCGAGAAAAAACTGGCGGGGGCAGCCAAGAACAGCCATGTGAAGAAGTGCATGAGCGAGGCCGTGGGCTCCTGATCGTCCCTCTGCAGGGCCTCCCAAAGCCTGGGCAACACGGCCCGCGCCGCACCTTCCATTCCATGACTGCATCCATCGTCACCTCCCCGCGCCGTATCGAACGCCTTGTCAGCGGCCAGCGCACCTCTGATGGCGCCGGCGTCAAGCTCACCCGGGTCCTGACTCAGGAACTGCAGCAGCGGCTGGACCCCTTCCTCATGCTCGACGCCTTTGGCAGCGATCAGGCGGACGACTATCTGGCGGGCTTTCCGGACCATCCGCACCGCGGCTTCGAGACCGTGACCTACATGATTGCCGGCCGCATGCGCCACCGCGACAGCGCCGGTAACGAAGGGCTTCTGGAAAACGGCGGCATGCAGTGGATGACCGCGGGCCGGGGCGTGATCCACTCCGAGCTGCCCGAGCAGGAGGAGGGCCTGATGGAGGGCTTTCAGCTTTGGCTCAACCTGCCGGCCTCGCGCAAGATGCAGGCCCCCTGGTACCGCGACTTCAAGGCCAAGGAGTTACCCAAGACCCGCACGGCCAGTGGCGCTCAGGTCACGGTCATTGCCGGGCAATGCAGCGGCACGCCGGGGGCGGTGCAACGCGAGCAGACGCAGCCGCTGTATCTGGACATCGAGTTACAGCCCGGTTCCTTGTTCGAACAGCCCATACCACCCGAGCACAACGCCTTCATTTATGTGTACCGGGGGCAGGTGGAGTTGGGCGGGCAGACCGTCCCAACCCAAAAAATGGCCCTTCTGCGCAACGAACCTGATCGCGATGGGGTGTGCGTCCGGGCCGACAGGCCCAGCCGACTGCTGCTGATTGCCGGCCAGCCCCTGCACGAACCCATCGTCCAATACGGCCCCTTCGTCATGAACACCCGCAAGGAAATCTACCAGGCCATGGCCGACTATCAGGCCGGTCGCCTCGCCCTCTGAGAGGCTGCCCCTCAAACCCTGGCCGTTCGACGCATAGGGTTATGCATTTTTTGCATGACGATGAAGCTCTGGTGACGAATCGGTTACAGGCTTCTCCCTAGAATTCGCAGACCCAGGTCGGACGCGGGTCCGCAGACCCTGTGCCTCCTGGACCGGACTGCGCCATGTCGACAGCCGCCCGCACCGGGCCAGGCGGCTGCCGAGATCACGCCTTATTACTTCGGAGCCCCCCATGAACCATCCCGCCATGCAAGGACTGGATCTTCAGGTC